>Ga0302319_10000234_pt1 | contig 120684 bp, 100 predicted proteins | sample Bog_T0_2_FD_203319 | JGI IMG/M metagenome (GOLD analysis project Ga0302319, IMG submission 203319) | Peat permafrost microbial communities from Stordalen Mire near Abisko, Sweden - Bog_T0_2 | ecosystem: Environmental > Terrestrial > Soil > Wetlands > Peat | place: Sweden: Abisko, Stordalen...
GTCGAGTCCAGGGGCAGGCCAATCTCGACACGGGTGAGGCGGCCGACGCGGCCGCTCCTCACGAGCTCGCAGGCCAGGCGGAACTGCGAGGTCGAGCGCTGCTGGCTTCCAAGCTGGAAGACGCGGCCGTAGCGCGTGACCGCTTCGCGCAGGAGGATCCCCTCCGCCAACGTGAGGGTCATCGGCTTCTGCAGGTAGACGTCCTTTCCGGAACGGATCGCCGCGAAAGCCAGCTCCGCGTGTGAGAAGTCGGGCGTGCTGATGACCATGGCATCGATGTCGCTGCGCGCGACAAGTTCCCGGTAATCGACGTGGGCGCTCAGCTGGGGGGCCGCGCCCGCAGAATCCCGCGGCGTCTGCTCGATCAGCCTCTTGCCCGCGGCAAGCCGCCTTGAGTCCACATCGCAGATCGCAACATAGTCGCCCAGATTCGCGGCGATCACTGCGGGAATGTCATGGCCCCGCGCAATCCTTCCGGCGCCGATCTGACCAATGCGCAAGCGGTTGCTCGGCGCATCCTCACCCCGAAGGCGCGACGGGAGAACCAGCGGGGCTGAGACCAGGGCCGCCGCGCCGGCCGCCGTGCGCAGGAAGCCTCGCCGGGATATCAACTTAGGAGGCGGGCTTGGTTTCATGGGTTTCGGGGGCGGGCTCGCGGAACGGATCTCCCTGTTCAACGTCCGGCACCCGTTCTAACGCCGCAGGCCCCGGATCCTCAAGGTGTTTTGTTCACCTGAGGCCGGGTGGTGGCGGCGGCCCACGGGCCAAGGACTTAGGCCAGAATCCTGGCGATCGGTTTCGAGTGGGGTCCCGTTGCGCGAGGCATTATTAGCCTGTAGACTTCAGGGGCCAGGTTCGGGGCTCTCGCTTCGAACGCTTGTATGCAACCTATATAATATCTGGCGTCCGCGCATTAGGGCCCCTTCTCCTTCGCCGGGTACCCGAGAGGCCGGGAACCTCCCCGCGGCGGGCCGCGCCGCGAAACGGCATGCCAAGTTTTATAAAACAGATCTAAACATCGATAGGCCCGAGGCATCTGGGAGAAATTTTACGATGCACCGTGCGGCACTAAATGACCCGTATAGTCATCATATTTTCATTTCCCTTTTCGCGCGTGGGATCATTTTCATGGTGTGCCTACAAAGCTTGCACGATTCACTGTAAACATTCCCGAAGAGCTGGCCAAGTCCGTGGAGGACTTGGCCCGACAGGACCAAAGGTCTGTATCAAAATATCTCGCCCTCATCATCCAGCAGCACGTCGACCAGGTTTCTTCTGTATCAACCCCAGCCCCTCAGCGCTCGGCGACCGATGACAAATGAGCGCTGAGGTGGTGGCGCCATGACCGGGGCGCGGCGCGCTCCTATAAATATGTGCCGCGGGGAAATTCAGGGCCCGTGACCAAGGGAGTTTACAGGGAAATTATTGGTTCCGCCCGGCGATGCCCACCGATTTTCTCCTGATCGCCAGCGAGGTTTTTGCAACGCTCTCGGCGCCGGACTTAGCAGTGACCACGGAGCGCGGGGTCAGGGTCGATTATATTTTACTTCGGACACCGATGCGCATGGTCGAGATCGGCTACGAGCCCTTTGGGCGGCCGTTCTGCTTCGTGAGCCTTGATGAGAGAAGATTTGGAAGGATAGGAGAAGAGATCGCGTTCCCTGCGGGCGAGCGCCTTGCGCGCGGCGAGCTCTCCGACGCGCTGTTTGCGGCGCACGAGCTGGAGCTGCGCTCCTACCTGGATGCGCTTCTGAAGATGCTCCGTGCCCATCTCTCGGCCTGACCCGCGCCCCCGCGGAATCGGCGTGACGCGGCCGGCCGCCAGGTCCACAAAGGCCGGCGTAAAACCCGGCACCCCCTGGCCCGCATTTGCCGGGCATCCTCACCCCCAACCCATGCCACGGAAAAAGAAAGTACTCTGCGCCCTGGTGACCGGAGCGTCCCGCGGCATCGGCAGGCAGATCGCCCTCCACCTGGCGGCCCGCGGCGTCCGTGTCGGCGTGCACTACCACACGAAGACGGCCGCGGCCAAGGCCGTCGTCGCGGCGATGCCCGGAAAAGGCCACGCAACATTCAAGGCCGACATGTCGGACCCCGCCGCGGTGGAACGCCTTTGGGCCAGGGCCAACCGCCGCCTGGGGCCGGTGTCGATCGTCGTGAACAACGCCGCCGTGCACGCCGATCACCCTCCCCTTTCCACCGACTTAAGGCAGTGGCGCCTGTGCTGGGACAGGATCATCGCGGCAAACCTGATTGGCCCCGCCAATCTGTGCTACCTTGCGGCCCGCGCGATGGCGGCCTCGGGCGGGGGCAGGATCGTGAACATCTCCTCGCGCGGCGCGTTCCGAGGCGAGCCTGAGTCCCCGGCCTACGGCGCCAGCAAAGCCGGCCTCAACAGCCTGAGCCAGTCGCTTGCGAGGGCCCTGGCCCCCAAGGGCGTCCTGGTGTTCTGCATCGCCCCCGGCTGGGTGGAGACCGAGATGGCCTCCGCGATCCTGGCCGGGCCCAGGGGCGACGAGATCAGGTCCCAGCACCCGCTTGGCCGCGTGAACCACGCGGGCGAGGTCGCGCTTGCCGCGGTGTTCTGCGCGCTGGACGCGCCGGCAGCCATGACCGGAGGGGTGATCGACGTGAACGGGGCCTCGTACCTGAGGACCTGACACCGGGGGGCCCTAGCGAAGCCTCCAGAAGAGAACGACGGCAAGGCCCGTCATACCGATGTTGGGCAGCCAGGCCGCGAGGCCGGGATCGATGATCTGCTTGGTCGCGAGGGAGGCGGCGAGGTTCTGCAGGGCGAGGTAAAGGAAGAAGAGCCCGATCGCCTTGGAGACCCCCACGGCGGGGTTCACGCGGACGCCCGACACGGCGAAGGGAATGGCGATCGCGATCACGATCAGGGGTCCGAGGATGTCGGCGATCAGGCCGTAGTAGCGGACGGCATAGGGGACGCTCTTCGGGTTGTTCTCGCTCGCCAGGTAGTCGATCAGCTCCTTGAGCTCGGTCGACGAAAGGTCGATCGGCCTGCGGTCGATCAGCATCATCAGCTTCGGGTCCTCCTGAAAGCGCGCGTAGAGCCGCTCCGTGAAGGGCGTCGATGAGGTGTTGACGCCGCTCTCCGGGTCGAAGCCCATCTCGCGCCCGTCCTTGAAGACCCAGCCGCGCTGGGCGGGATCGTACCAGGCCTCCGTTGCGACAATGCGGTTGGTCTCTCGGCCCCGCACGTCCATCTCGGTCACGTCCGCCCCGTAGGCCCTCCGGGTGAACTTGCTGTAGCGGTTGAAGAACCACACGCGCCGGGGGTACGGATTGTCGAAGCCCACGCTGTAGATGGCCCCGATCCGGTCCTGGGGCAGCGACTGGGCCTGCTTCTTGAATTGGAAGCCCTCCTTCATGACCCGCGCCTTCTCGACCGACCAGGGGACCACCGAGGAGTTGAGCCAGTACGAGAGGGCGCAGCACAGGAGGCCCGCGAGCCAGATCGGGGCCATCAGCCGCAGGAAGCCGACCCCAGCGGCCCGCATCGCCGTCAGCTCGTTTGCCTTGTGGAGCTTGCTAAGGACAAAGAGGGTCGAGAGGAGGAGGACTATCGGCAGCGTGAAGGCCAGGAACCCCGGGATCGCCACCAGGATGTAGACCGCCAGCTCGGCCCCGCGGGCCCCCGCCTCGTGGAGGTCCCGAAAGTCGTCAAACATCACCTGCACCAGGAGCAGGCCGCAGGCGAGCACCATCACCAGGACGAGGATCGATAGCCATTCGCGCAGGAGGTGCCGGTCGAACGTGTTCAACGGGAACACCCTAGCAGCCCGGGTTTGCATAATCAAATATTAAGGCAATTCGGTTGAAACCGGCCCCCTCCTGCCATTGGCTGCGGCCACGCAAATTCCCATGACACTATCTTTCCGCCCCCTATTGGCGCTCCTGGTTGCCGCGGCCCTGGCGGGCGGCGTATCGGCGCAGGAGACGATAAAGATCGGCGAATACGCCTCGCTTACCGGCAAGGAGGCGGCCTTCGGGCAGTCCTCCCACAAGGGGACCCTCCTCGCGGTCGAGGAGCTCAATGCCGCGGGCGGCGTGCTCGGGCGCCAGATCGAGCTCATCACCGATGACAACCAGTCGAAACAGGGCGAGTCGGCCACGATCGTTAAGAAGCTCATATTCCGCGAGAAGGTGGTCGGGATTCTCGGAGAGGTGGCCTCGATGCGCTCCCTGGAGGCGGCACCCCTCTGCCAGGCGTACAAGGTGCCGATGATCTCGCCCTCGTCCACCAACCCCAAGGTGACCGAGATCGGCAACTACATATTCCGCGTGTGCTTCATCGACCCCTTCCAAGGCACCGTGATGGCCAAGTTCGCGAAGGACACCCTGAAGATCCACAGGGTCGCGGTCCTCACTTCGGTCTCATCGGCCTACAGCGTCGGCCTGGCCAAATACTTCAAGCAGCGGTTCACCGACGACGGCGGCGAGGTCGTGATCGAGCAGAAGTTCACGGAGGGCGACAAGGACTTCAACGCCCAGCTCACGGCCATCAAGGCGGCCGGCGTGGAGGGCATATTTGTCCCCGGCTACTACACCGAGGCGGCACTCATCTGCCGGCAGGCCCGCGAGCTCGACATGAAGATCCCGCTGTTTGGAGGCGATGGCTGGGAGGCCCCGGAGCTCGTAAAGATCGGGGGGGACGCGGTCGAGGGATGCTACTACTCGACGCACTACTCGCCCCAGGTGGACACCCCCGCCGTCAAGAACTTCGTCGCCCGTTTCAAGGCCCGTTTCGGGGGCGAGACTCCGGACGCCATGGCGGCCCTCGGCTACGACTCGGCCTTGGTGATGGTGGACGCGATCCGGCGTGCCGGCAACACGGAGGGACCCGCAGTCAGGGACGCGCTTGCCGCGACCAAGGGCTTCGAGGGCGTCACGGGAGCAACGACGATGGACAAGGATAGGAACGCCTCGAAGGCGGCCGTTGTCATCATGGTCAAGGATGGCCAGTTCAAGTTCGTCGAGAGTGTCGCCCCCTAGCCCACTGCGCTGACCGGCGGCATGACAGAGTTCCTCCAGCAAGTCCTGAACGGCCTCTCGCTCGGTGCCATCTACGCGCTCATCGCGCTCGGTTACACGATGGTGTACGGGGTCCTGCGCTTCATCAATTTTGCGCACTCGGACGTCTTCATGGTCGGCGCCTTCATCGGCTACTACGTGGGCGAGCACCTCCCGGGCGGCACCGTCTGGGGCGGGCTCGTGGTCCTGGCGGCCGCGATGGCCGGGTGCGCCGTCCTCGGCATCCTGATCGAGCGGCTCGTCTACCGGCCGCTCCGGGGTGGGCCGACGCTGAACGTGCTGATCACGGCCATCGGCATGTCCCTCTTCCTGGAATACACCGGCCAGCTCGTCTTCGGCGCCACGCCCAGGGCCTTTCCCGCGATCTTTCCCTCCAAGGTCATCTCGGTGCACGGCCTCATCATCTCGATGAACCAGGTGATCGTGATCCTGGTCGCCTCGGTCCTCATGGTCGCCCTGGAGTTCACGGTCTTCCGGACGAAGATCGGCACCGCGATGAGGGCCGTGGCGCTAAACCCCAAGGCCGCCCAGCTGGTGGGGATCAACATCGACGTTGTGATCTCGTTCACGTTCGGGCTCGGCTCGATGCTCGCGGCGGCGGGCGGCGTCCTCTACGCGCTGAACTACCCGTCGATCGACCCCCTGATGGGTGTGGTGCCGGGCCTTAAGGCCTTCGTTGCCGCCGTCCTGGGCGGCGTCGGTAACATCCCCGGGGCGGCCCTCGGAGCCCTCATCCTCGGAATGGTCGAGACCTTCGTGGACGGCTCGCGGTGGTCCACCTACAAGGACGCGATCGCGTTCGCCATCCTGATCGGGATCCTCCTGTTCCGCCCGGCCGGGCTCCTGGGGCGGTACACCGCCGAGAAGGTGTAGCCCCGCGACCATGCCCAAGCCCCTTCTAACCTTGATCGGCGCCGTGCTCCTGGCCTTCGGGGTCTCGCACTACTCCGACCACATCGACCCGTACTACCTCGATGTCATCACCGGCGTCGGAATCAACGTGATCCTGGCCGTTTCCCTCAACCTGGTGAACGGGTACACCGGGCAGTTTTCCCTGGGCCACGCCGGATTTATGTCGGTTGGGGCCTACCTTTCTGCGGCGATCACGCTCCTCCTGGGGCAGAAGCTCTTTGGCGACGCCGGGGGCACGGACTTCCAGCAGGGCCTGCTCTTCTTCGCCGCGCTGATTGTCGGCGGAATCGGAGCCGCCGTGGCGGGGCTGGCGGTCGGCATTCCCTCGCTGAGGCTAAAGGGCGACTACCTGGCACTGGTGACGCTTGGATTTGGCGAGATCATCAGGGTCATCTTCCAGAACGTGGAGAGCCTGGGAGGGGCCCTGGGCCTGAACGGGATCCCGAACTACACGACCGTCTTCTGGGTGTACTCGTTCGCCGCCCTCACGGTCTTCACGGTCGTGTGCCTGGTCCGTTCCACGTACGGCCGCGGATTCCTGGCGACCCACGACGACGAGATCGCCTCCGAGGCCGTGGGCCTGGACACGACCCGCTACAAGATCGTGGCCTTTGTCATCGGGGCGTTCTTCGCCGGCGTGGCCGGGGGCCTCTACGGGCACTTTAAGCTCACGATCACCCCGACCGGCTTCGATTTCACGAAGAGCATCGAGATCGTGGTCATGGTGATCCTCGGGGGCATGGGCAACACCCCGGGGGTCATAATGGCCGCAATCCTCCTCACCGTCCTTCCGGAGGTCCTGCGCTCGGTGGACGAGTACCGGATGGTCCTCTACTCCCTGCTCCTCATTGTCCTGATGCTCGTCCGGCCCAAGGGGCTCTTCAATTTCGACTACTCCCGAATCGCGGCCCGCCTGCGGGTGCGCCTTGGCGGCTCCGGGAACGAAGGAACGCGATGAAGGGGCCGATCCTCGAGCTGGACAAGGTGACGATACGCTTTGGCGGGCTGACCGCGGTGAGCGCCCTCGACCTGAAGGTCGAGGACGGCGACCTGGTGGGCCTGATCGGGCCCAACGGGGCCGGCAAGACGACGGTCTTCAACCTGGTCACCTGCGTGTATGCCCCCACCAGCGGGACCGTGAGGTCGGCGGGGGCGGACCTGGCGGGGCTGAAGGTGAACGAGGTGGTCGAGGCCGGCATCGCGCGCACCTTCCAGAACATCAGGCTCTTCAAGAGCCTGTCGGTCTTCGACAACGTGCGCGTCGCCTGCAACCTGCACCGGAACACTTCGGCCATGCAGGCGCTCGTGCGAATGCGATCCTACCATGAGGACGAGGAGGCGATCAGGCGCCGCGTGGACGAGCTCCTGGAGCTCTTCCACCTCGGCAAGTACCGGAACACGCCGGCCACGAGCCTGCCCTACGGCGAGCAACGCCGCCTCGAGATCGTCCGCTGCCTGGCGACCCAGCCCAAGCTCCTGCTCCTGGACGAGCCGGCTGCGGGCATGAACCCGACCGAGAAGGACGAGCTGATGGCCCTGATCAAGCGCATCCACAGGGAATTCAGCCTATCGATCCTCCTGGTCGAGCATTCCATGAGGGTCGTGATGGGCGTCTGCCAGCGCGTCGCCGTGCTCGACTACGGCGAAAAGATCGCCGAGGGGACCCCGGCGGAGATCCAGAGCGACCCCAAGGTGATCGAGGCCTACCTGGGCGAGCCCCACGAAAAGGGCTTCGCCCACCACTAGATGATATGATGCTCGAGGTCTCAGACATGGCGGTGTCGTACGGGGCGATAGCAGCCTTGCACGGCTTCTCGCTGAAGGTCGGCAAGGGCGACATCGTCACCCTGATCGGGGGAAACGGGGCCGGGAAGACGACGGCGCTGCGGACGATCTCCGGGCTCCTTAGGCCCACCTCCGGCAAGATTGCGTTCATGGGGGAGGACATCACGCGCCTGGCCGCGCACCGGATCGTTGCGCGGGGCCTGGGGCACGTCCCCGAGGGCCGCATGATCTTCTCAAACCTGACGGTGGACGAAAACCTCTCGATGGGGGCCTATCTGCAGAAGGACAAGGAGGTCATCGCGCGGAACCGCGAGTACGTCTTCAGCATCTTCTCAAGGCTCAAGGAGCGGCTACGGCAGACGGCCGGCACGCTCTCGGGCGGGGAGCAGCAGATGCTCGCGATCGGGCGGGCCCTCATGGGCGAGCCCAAGTTCCTGATGCTCGACGAGCCCTCGCTCGGCATCGCCCCCAGGCTGATCAGCACCATCTTCGAGCGGATCATCGAGATCAACCGGGACCGAGGAATCGCGGTCCTCCTGGTCGAGCAGAACGCGAACCTGGCGCTCGAGATCAGCAGCTACGCCTACGTGCTCGAGACCGGGCACGTGACGATGGAGGGGCCGAGCGCGGACCTGAGGGCCAACCCGCTGCTCAAGGCCGCCTACCTTGGCGGCTAGGCCCAGGCGCCTTCAGCCGGACCTGCGCTCGGAAAGGAGCGCGTCCAGGTCCAGGGCGTGCGTGACCATGGCGAGTTCGCCCTTCGGCCCCCTGGGCCACTGCTCCCGCGGCCGGTCCACATAGAGCTCCACGCCGTTCTGGTCGGGGTCCCTGAGGTAGAGCGCCTCGCTGACGCCGTGGTCGGCCGCGCCGTCCAGCGGGATCTTGGCTGCAACGAGCCTGGCGAGGGCATCCGCCAGCTCGGCCCGGTTCGGGTAAAGGACGGCAAGGTGGAAGAGGCCCGTGGAGCCGGGCGGAGGCGGCTTTCCGCCCAGGCTTTCCCAGGTGTTCAGGCCGATGTGGTGGTGGTAGCCCCCGGCAGAGATGAATGCGGCGCCGGTGCCGAAGCGCTGCTGGAGCTCGAAGCCCAAGACCCCGCAATAGAAGGCCAGCGAGCGCTCGATGTCGGCGACCTTCAGGTGGACGTGCCCGATACGGGTCTCGGGATGGATGGGTGTGCGTGGCGCGGCGTTGGGCATCGTGCGAAGGAGGGCAAGGATGACCACTATTGCCCAATGTACAACAGCAAGGACCCTGCCCGTCTCCCCCCGGTGGGTCCGGATAATTCCGGGTTCAACGCCGGTATTGCTCGTCACCCACGTGCTCCATCCATTCGACGACCTTGCCGTTTAGCCGCTCCTGGATCGCGATGTGTGTCATGCCCGTAGTCGGCGTAGCCCCGTGCCAGTGCTTTTCCCCCGGCGGGAACCACACCACGTCCCCGGGGCGGATTTCCTCCACCGCGCCGCCCTCCCGCTGGGCCCATCCGCAGCCCGCCGTGATGATCAGCGTCTGCCCGAGGGGATGGGTATGCCAGGCGGTGCGCGCTCCCGCCTCAAACGTGACGCTCGCACCGGCGACCAGGGCCGGGTCGGGTGCCTGGAAAAGCGGGTCGACACGGACCGAGCCCGTAAACCAGTCCGCAGGGCCCTTGCCCGAGGGTTGGGAGCCAGCGCGCTTGATTTCCATGGCCGCACCCTATCCCCAGCGGGCGGCTCGTGTCAAAACGGAGCCGCCGCCATCGCTCCTGTGGCGTTGATTTTTGCCGGGAGTGGAATAGGTTTACCCCCCCATTTTTTAAATTCATGCCCACAGCCACACCGCAGTCCTTCGAATTCCAAGCCGAGATCAAGCAGCTGCTCGATATCGTCATCCACTCCCTCTATACCGAGAAGGAGATCTTTGTGAGGGAGCTCGTGTCGAACGCCTCCGACGCGCTCGAGAAGCAGCGGCACCTGAGCCTAACCGAGAAGGCGATCTTCGACGACAAGCTTGAGCTCGAGATCAACATCACGACCGACGACAAGGCCAAGACCTTCACGATCCAGGACTTCGGCATAGGGATGACCCAGGCGGAGCTGGTCGAGAACCTGGGCACGATCGCCCACTCCGGGTCCAAGGCGTTCGTAAAGGCCCTCGGCGAGGGCGACCAGAAGGCGGCCGGGCTGATCGGCCAGTTTGGCGTCGGTTTCTACTCGGCGTTCATGGTGGCCAAGTCCGTGAGGGTCTACACGCACTCCTGGCGCGAGTCCGAGCCGGGCCTGCTGTGGAGCAGCGACGGCGCCGGCAGCTATGCGATCGAGGAGAGCCCGGGCGAGCGCCGCGGCACGAAGGTCGTGGTGGAGCTGAAGGACGAGTGCGCCGAGTTCAGCCAGGACTGGCGCGTGCGCGAGATCATCGAGAAGTACAGCGCCTTCGTCTCCTTTCCCATCAACCTGAACGGAAAGCGCATCAACACGGTCCAGGCCCTCTGGCTGCGCGGCAAGAACGAGATCAAGGACGAGGAGTACGACGAGTTCTACAAGTTCCAGGCCCACGACTCCGAGAAGCCGCGCCTGCGCCTTCATTTCAGCGCCGACGCCCCGCTCTCCATCAACGCGCTGCTTTTCGTCCCCAAGGACAACACCGAGAAGATGGGCCTCTCGAGGCTTGAGCCCGCCGTTGCCCTCTATTGCCGGAAGGTCCTGATCGACGCCCGCCCCAAGGACCTCCTGCCGGAGTGGCTCAGGTTCCTGAAGGGGGTCGTCGACAGCGAGGACCTCCCGCTCAACATCTCGCGCGAGACGATGCAGGACCGATCGCTGGTCGAGAAGCTGAACCGGGTCATCACCAAGCGCTTCATCAAGTTCCTGGACGAGGAGTCCCGGGACCGGCCCGAGTCGTACGGCGAGTTCTACAAGGAGTTCGGGGTCTTCCTGAAGGAGGGCGCCGCCCTCGACTTTGCCAACAAGGACGCGATAACGAAGCTCCTCCGGTTCGAGTCGAGCCTGACGGAGAAGGGAAAGACCACGTCCCTGGCCGACTATGTCTCGCGGATGGGGCCCGACCAGAAGGACATCTATTACCTCGTGGGCCCGAGCCGGGACTCCATCGAGGCGGGGCCCTACATTGAGGGGTTCAGGGCGCGCAACATCGAGGTCCTCTTCTGCTACGAGACGGTTGACGAGTACGTGATGAACAACGTGCGGGAGTTCGACGGGAAGAAGCTCACTGCGGCCGACCACGCGGACGTGAAGCTTTCGGAGCAACCCAAGGCCGAGGGGTCCCTCCCGGAGGACGAGGTGAAGGCGCTCGTCGGATGGCTCAAGGAGTCGCTCGGGGAACGCGTCTCCGAGGTCAGGGCCAGCGACCGCCTGGTCGACTCCCCCGCCCTGGCGCTCAACGCCGACAAGTTCTCGTCGCCCCATATGCGCAGGATCATGAAGGCCATGAACAAGGACGGCGAGCAGTCGCCGCTGCGCGTGAACCTGGAGATCAACCCGCACAACGCGGTCATCAAGCGCCTCGCCAGCCTCCGGACCGAGGCGCCCGAGAAGGCCAAGCTTGTGGCCGAGCAGATCCTGGACAACGCGCTCATTTCCGCGGGGCTCCTCGAGGACGCCTCGGGGATGGTGAAACGCCTCTACAAGATCCTGGAATCCGTGTGAGCCCTGCCCCCGGCGGGCCAGTCGGCCCGGCCGAGGTTTTCGGCCTTAGGGGATTGGCAATCACAGGAGTTTTGGCCTAGGGTCCCTGCAACACAAACCCCGCGCATCCCATCATGATGAAATTTCTTTTGCCCCTAGCGGGACTGGTGCTTCTTGCCAGTCCCCTCCGCTCCCAGACGCCAGAGGAGACCCGCCTCCTGCGCTTTCCCGCCACTAACGGCAGGCAGGTCGTCTTCTCCTACGCCGACCAGCTCTACACGGTGGCCCTGGACGGCGGCATCGCGCGCAGGCTCACGAACGGCCCGGGCTACGCGGTGTTCCCCAGGTTCTCGCCCGACGGCAGCCAGCTCGCGTTCACCGCCCAGTACGACGGGAACACGGAGGTCTACCTGATGCCGGCCGAGGGCGGGACGCCGAAGCGGCTCACCTACACGGCCACGATCGCCCGGGACGACCTCGGCGACCGCATGGGGCCCAACAACATCGTCATGGCCTGGAAGAACACCACCCAGGAGGTGGTGTTCCGCTCAAGGAAGGACTCCTTCAACTCCTTCAACGGGCAGCTGCTCACCGTCGGCACCGATGGGGACTTGCCCAAGGTGCTGCCGGTTCCGAGGGGGGGATTCGTGTCGATGTCGCCCGACGACACCAAGATGGCGTACAACCGCGTGTTCAGGGAGTTCCGCACCTGGAAGGACTACCGGGGAGGCATGGCCGACGACATCTGGGTCTTCGACCTGAAGACGGGGGCGATCGAGAACATCACCAACAACCCGGCGCAGGACATCATCCCGATGTGGGCGCCGAACAACCGGATCTACTTCCTCTCCGACCGGCTGTCGGAGGGCGCGAAGAGGTTGAACCTCTACAGCTACGACCTGGCCACCAAGGCCACCGCCCAGCACACCCACTTCAAGGACTTCGACATCAAGTTCCCCTCCCTGGGAGGCGGCGTCATTGTCTTCGAGCAGGCGGGCTACATCTGGTCGTTCGACACGAAGACGGGCATCTCCAGGAGGATCCCCATCGAGGTGAGGGACGACTTCGTGACCTCGCGGCCCGCCCTCGTCAATGTGGCCGACTTCGTGGCGGACGTGTCCCCGTCCCCGGACGGCAAACGGGCCATCGTGAACGCGCGCGGCGACACCTTCACGGTGCCCGCCAAGGACGGCGTGACGCGCAACCTTACGGGAAAGTCGGGCGTGCACGAGCGCGACTCGGCCTGGTCCCCTGACGGCAAGCTGATCGCCTACATCTCCGACGCGTCGGGCGAGAACGAGCTCTACGTGCGGCCCCAGGACGGCACCGGGACCCCGGTCCAGCTGACCAAGGGCGCCACCACCTACTACTTCGGGCCGATGTGGTCGCCCGACAGCAAAAAGCTCCTGTGGGCCGACCGGCTCCAGAGGCTCAGCTTTGTCAATGTCGACACCAAAGAGGTCACGCTCGTCGACACGGCGACCGCGCTCCAGATCCCCCAGTACGCCTGGTCGCCCGACAGCCAGTGGGTCACCTGGGCGCGCCCCGAGGACGAGGGCCTCATGAGGATATGGCTCTACTCGGTGAAGGACGCCCGCAAGTTCCCGGCCACCGACGGCTGGTTCGAGGCAAATTCCCCGAGCTTTAGCGACGACGGCAAGTTCCTCGTGTTTTCCTCCGGGCGCGACTTCAAGCCCACGATGAGCGACGTCGAGCTTGAGCACGTCTTCAAGGACCTGGAGCGCGTCTACCTCCTGGCCCTTTCAAAGGACACCGAGTCCCCCTTCAAGCCCAAGGACGACGAGGTGGAGATCGCGGCGCCGAAGGCCGACGAGAAGCCCGCGGAAGCGAAGGCGGCCGACTCGAAGACGGCAGACGCAAAGGCTGCCGATGCGAAGGACGAGAAGAAGGACGCGGCCGCGAAGGCCGTCGTCGTGAAGGTCGACGAGGAGGGCCTGGCGGACCGCGTCATCGGGCTGCCGGTCAAGGCCGCCAACTATGACACGATCACCGCCGTCGGCGACAAGGTTTTCTACCTGCGGAGCTACTCGGACCCCAACGGGGAGGTCGAGGACAACGGGCCGCCGAAGACGCTCGAGGTCTACAGCCTCAAGGACCAGAAGGAGACCGACCTGGGCACGGTTGGGGGGTACGAGATCTCCCATGACGGGAAGAAGATGCTGGTCAACGTGGACAAGGATTTCGCGATCATCGACCTGCCGACGTCCCGGATCGAGCTCAAGGAAAAGGACAAGCTGTCCTTCGCGCAGCTCGAGATGCCGCTGGACCGGCATGCGGAGTGGAGCCAGATCTACAACGAGTGCTGGCGCCAGATGCGCGACTTCTTCTTCTCGCCCACCATGAACGGCGTCGACTGGGCCGCGATGCGCGCGAAGTACGCGGCGCTCGTCCCGTACGTGCAGACCCGCTACGACCTGACCTACATCATCGGCGAGCTGATCGGCGAGATCCACAGCGGGCACACCTACGTGGGAGGAGGCGACCGCCCGCTCGCCCCCCGGGTGAAGCTCGGCCTCCTCGGAGCCCAGCTCTCGCGCGACCCCCAGAGCCGTGCCTACCGGATCGACCGGATCCTCCGCGGCCAGAATTGGTCCAAGACCGAGCGCTCGCCCCTCACCGAGATCGGGGTGAACGTGAGCGAGGGGGACTACATCCTCGCCGTCGACGGCACGGAGGTCCGCGACCTCTCGAACATCTACTCGGCGCTCGTCGGCAAGGCGGGCAAGGAGGTCATCCTCAAGGTCAATTCCAAGCCCCTCGACGAGGGGGCCCGCCAGGTGACCGTCGTCCCGACCGGGGACGAGGCCCCCCTGTTCTACTTCAACTGGGTACAGCACAACATCGACTATGTGACGAAGAAGACGGGCGGCCAGGTAGGATACCTCCATATCCCCGACATGGGATTTGAGGGCCTGGACGAGTTTGCGAAGCACTTCTACCCCCAGCTGAGCAAGAAGGCCTTAATCATCGACGACCGCGGCAACGGCGGCGGCTTTGTCTCCCCGACCGTGATCGAGCGCCTGACGCGCCAGCTTGTCTTCTTCGAGAAGCCAAGGAACGCGACGCCCCAGACCAATCCGCAGCACATGCAGCTCGGACCCAAGGTCCTCCTCATGGACGAGTTCTCGGCGTCCGACGGCGACATCTTCCCATACCGATTCCGTGCGAACGGCCTCGGGAAGCTGATCGGAAAGCGCAGCTGGGGCGGCGTTGTCGGTATCCATGGCACGCTCCCGATCGTCGACGGCGGCTTCCTCAACAAGCCGGAGTTTGCACCCTACTCCGCCGACGGAAAGGAATGGCCCATCGAGGGCCACGGCGTGGACCCCGACATCGTGGTCGACAACGACCCCTTCAAGGAGTTCTCGGGCACCGACCAGCAGCTTGACCGCGGCATCGAGGAGGTCCTCCTCGAGCTAAAGACCAACGCGAGGCCGATCCTGCCGCCCCCGCCCTATCCCGACAGGAGCTAGGGCGCCCCTAGAGGGCAACGGGCGTGCGGGCCACGGCGGCGCGCACGCCCCCGGCCGCGTCCAAGCAGAGGACGGACTCGCGCACGCCGGGGCAGAGCGCACCGCGCAGCTGGGCCTCGACGAGCGCGCTCCGGATGCGCCGCTCCACCACGTTTCGCATGGGCCGCGCCCCGAGCCTGCGGTGCCATCCCTCGCCCACGAAGCGGTGGCACAGGTCCTTGCCGGCCCGGACCCTGTGCGGGTGGCCGAACTTCCCGGAGAGCGCCGCCGCCTGGAAGGCGACCTCCTCCTCGACCATCTGCGTGCAGATTGCGACCTGGACCTCCCGCGGCAGGTGCCCGAACACGAGCACCGCCGTGAACCGGGCCAGGACTTCAGGCCTGAAATGGGCGGAGGCCTCCTGCTCGACGTAGCGCCTGACCGAGGCGCGCGGCAGCCCCTCCATCTCAGTGACGCCGGAGCTGCCGATGTTGGATGTGGCGACGATGTGGAGATCCGAGAGGTCCAGGGTCTCTCCGGACGCCGTCATGACGGCCGCCTCCTCGATCCCAAGCAGGTAGTCGGCGACCATGCCGTGCGCCTTCTCGATCTCGTCGAGGAGGAGGATCCGGCCCCCACAGCGCCTGAGGCCGGCTATCTTCCGAGCCAAGAGGCCCTCCTCGCCGGCGGCCCTTCCGAGCAGGAGCGGCACGCGCTCCTCCGAGGAGAACTCGGCCGCGTTGATCCGCGCCACCGCGCCCGTGCCGTAGAGGTACGCGCTCGCGGCCTGCACGGCCTTGGTCTTGCCCGTCCCGGTGGGCCCGAGCAGGAGCTGGATGCTCCGGGGCCTGCCCCTGGGGGTGTGCCCCATCTCGCCCGCGAGGAGCGCGTCGGCCATGAGGGCCACGGCCTCCTCCTGCCCGAGGACGGAGCGCTCGAGATGGCTTCGGAGCCCGCGCAGGTGCGCGAGGTCATTGGGGAGGGGCATTCCCCAGCTTGTTGGCCCACGCGGGCCGCCGCGTCAAGCGGCCGGAGTCTTGTCCTTCTCGTAGCCCGCGAAGGCCGAGCGGATGTTCGGCGCGATCGACACCACGAATTCCCCCCCGGGTCCCGGCGTCACCAGTACGGCGTTTCGCTGCCGCCTCCCGGCTAGGCCGTTGTCACGGATGAATTCCCTGAGCGAGCGGTGGAGGGCGACGGCCATGTCGCGCCCCTGGACCGAAAGCGACCCGCGCTGGAGCACGAGAAGTCCCAAGGCACGGTACCTGCCCCGGTCCGAGGCCGTCGGGTCCGCGGCGTCGATGGCCCCGGCGTTGCGCCCGCCCGCCTCCCGGATGCGCACGAGCCAGCTCGCGCCCTCGCCCGGGGCGCCCGAGCACCTGCGGCTCGCAAGCTTCACGCCGACGCGCGAGGCGGCCTTGAAAAGGCCCCCGCGGTCGCTCTCGCGGTGCACGCGCACGACGACCCCCTTCTTCTTCATCCCCTGCACGATCTTCTGCCAGCGGACGCAGTGCACCTGCACGCCCAGCAGCGGGTACACGGGAAGCGGCAGGAAATCCACCACATCGGGCTCCGCGAGGCCCCGGGACGCGGCCGCGGCTGCGGAGAGCCCCTTGAGCGGGGCGCCACTCAATTTGGTCTTGTCACTCATGACGTTTTAATGGGACTAATTACGTTATAAGATGGTTGAAAACGGCTGAAAACATACCTAGCTTGATTAGACACGTTTAGCAACCGCTTTCTCTTCGGCTTTTCCAGAATTCAATGACCCCCAACCAGCGCCAGGCCGCCTTTGAACGCTTCTTCTCGGCCCTCGCAAAATGGCGCGCCGATCGCCTCGGCATGGCCTACGTGGGCACCATCCGCAGGCTTGCCCCTCCGCCCCTTCCGGGCGAGGCGGCCGGGTCCACCCTCTACTACCTGAACGCCGTACCGGGCGCCGGGCGGGGCCCCACCCTCGTGGGGCTGGGTTCCACGGCCGAGGCGCAGCTTCGCAGGGCGGAGGCATGGGTCGCGACGGGCAAGGGGCCGGCGCCGGTTCCGCCCCAGGCTGGGAAGCGCCGGCCGCTAAAACGTAAAGTTTGACTTGTCTAACACTGGGCTGCGTGCTCTCCTGCACGCCGCATGAGCGAGGTCCCAGACGGCCTTAAGGAACCCGCGCGCCGACCGGCCGAGGCCGGCCCCCGCGGCGCGCCCGCCCCCTCGACGTTCACCCCGGCCGCCCGCTGGGTCGCAGAGCACCAGGTGAAGGTGCTCTGCATGGTCGTGGCCACGGCCTCCCCCCTTGCCTCCCTCTTTCTCCTGGAACGGGGCGCCGCAAGCCTGAGAGAGGGCGTCTGGGCGTACTCGGTGGACGGGGCCGGGACGATACACTACGGGCCCGTGAAGCCGGCCGAGGCCAGGAGCGCGCTCTACAGGGAGATCCTGCTCCAGGCCACCCAGGCGTGCTTCACGAGGAACCCGTCCGGGCTTTCCTACCCCGAGCTTGCGCGCCGGATGTTCGTCGGCGAGAGCTGGAGGACCCTGGAGGCGGACCTCCGGGCCGAGGCCCCGGAGCGCAGGAGACGCAACCTTTACGACCACCCTGAAGTCGAGGGAATCGACGTCCTAGACGACGGCGCGAACCCGCGCTACCGGGTCCGCGGCTTCCTCGTGCGCTCGGGGGCGGTCGAGGGGCTGCCGTACCAGCCCGCGGCGGCCGAATTCCACCTGATCATGGAACTGGCCCCTCAGGAGGACGCCCTGGAGCAGGGCCGCTACCCGTTCGTTGTCGTGCGGCACCGCTCCGCGGTCCGCTGGCCTGGCGAGAAGGAGGGGCCATGAGGGCTGCGCGCTGTATGGCCGTGGCCGCCGCGGCCACCCTGCCCTGCGGGCTCCCGCGCGGGAGCCCGGCACCGGACCCGGCGGTTCCGCCCTCCATCACCCGGGTCGTGCTCGCCCCCGAGGGCCAGGAGCGCCTCCCGGTCACCGTGCCCACCGAGCCCGAGAATACGGTCGAGCTGGACTTCCCCTGGCCGGTCGGGGACTGGGCGGGCCGGGGATTCACTCCCGACGCCGAGAAATTCGCGGGTGACTTCGTCATCGAGGCGGTCCGCGGGAGGGAGCGGGTGTTCGTAACCCCCGTTGTCGCGGGCGCCCACCGCGTGCTCCACGTTGTTCTCATGATCCCCGGGGGAGGATCCCGGGGCGTCCCCGTGGAATTCATCCCGGCACCGGCAGGCCTGGCGTGGAGGAAGGTGGTGTTCGCCGATGAGAAGCCCCCGCAGGAAGCAGCCCCCGAGGTTTCGCTCGAGCAGCGCGCCCCCGGTTCGCGCTACCGGGATCCCAGCCCGGAGTCGGAGCTGGGCCTCGTGGCAACGCTCCGCCTCCTGCTCAGCACGACCGCCGCCGGGGCGCGCGCCCTCGCGGCCGCCAATCCCGCGCTCGAGCTTGGCGTTCCATCGCGGGGGCCGCGGAGCTTCGGCAATTTCACGTTGACGACCCGTTTCGCGCTGAGGGATTCCACGACCGACTCGCTCGGGATCTGCGTGGCCGTGGCCAACACGACGCAAAAGCGCCTGGTCTTTGACCCCACCGGCTGGGTCGTCCGGGTGGGCCAACGCGCCTACCCGGTGCGGACCGTGGACTTTCCAGGCGAGCTTGAGCCCGGTGCCGAGGCCATCGCTTTCCTGGTGCTTGGAAGGTCTCCCGACGGCGGCCTCACGCTCCTGTTGCCCGAAAACGATTTCGAGGTGAGTGCGGTCCTCATGGCCTCGGTGAATCCCCGCCCGGTCAGGAGGATGCCGCTGCCGGGGTTTGACACCCCGTGAAGGCGACCCGTGCACCAGCCTTCAGGTCGGGGCGGATCTCGCTCAGGGCGATCCTCCTGCTCGCGGGCGCCGCATGCCTCGCCGTCGCCACCTGGAGGTGGTCCTCCCGCCCCGCCCCATCCCCGGCAGAAAGCCACTCGGCGGCCTTTCCCACCCGACTGGCGCCCGAGGAGATCAGCCCGTCGGAGGCCCTCAAGGAGGCGACGCCTGCCTCGGGCGGCTACAGGAGGGAGGTCGAGCGCCCGAAGCCCGTTCAGGATGTGGCGGCCTCCTCTACCCGAGAGACGCCATCCCCGGAGCAGGCGCCCGGGGGGCCGTCCAACCGCCGCAGGGACGAGAAAAAGACGCTTCCCGAGATCTTCCGCATGCCGGCGGATCCCGTGCAGCAGGCCCTCCAGGCGGCGATCCCCACGGCCCGCGAGCCCAGGGCCGAGGCAAGGGCGCCCGCGACCGGCCGGGAGTTCGCCCCCTTCGGCAGGCTGATCAAGTGCCAGCTGGTGGACACCGTGGACAGCATCACGGCGCGGTCCGAGCCGATCGTGGCGCTCGTGACGCAGGATCTAGACTGGAACGGCGATGTGATCATTCCTGCCGGGACCGAGGCTTTCGGCTATGCGAAGCCCGAGCCCGTGCTGGACGCCTCTGGAATGGGGCGCCTGGTCGACGAGGGCGAATGGACCCTCGTCCTGCCGGCGGCTGCCCGGGGCGTGAACGGCCGGGAGCTCGCCCTCAAGGCCAGGGCCCTCGACCGCAGGGAGGGTGCCCCCAGCGACCGCGGGACTCCCGTCACCTGGGAAATTGGCGATGGGGCGGACGGCCTGGAGGGCGCCACCCTCTCGACCCAGGACGACCGCGAGCTACGGCTCTTTGCCGCGGCGGCCCTGAGCGGCATGGCACAGGCCGCCACGGCCGTCGTCGAGCGCCAGCAGGCGGCCCTGGGGCTTCCGGGCGCCCTGGGGGCCACCCAGGTAGCCCCCACGCTCGGCAACGCAGCCATCGGCTCGGTGGGAAACGGGGCCACGGAGCTCATGAACCAGGTGGCCGGCAGGATCCGCGACGAGATCTCAAAGAGGGGGGTCTACGTGCGGGTACCCGCGGGCAAGGAGTTCTACCTTTTTGTGGAGCAGACCATCGACCCGGGAGCCGCGTCAGTGGGTCTGCGCCTGCCCCCGGCCGCGGGCTCAAGGAAATGAGGTCGCTCGCCCCAGCCCTCCTTGCCGGACTGGTGCTTGCCGGAGGCTGCGCAAGTCGCCCGGACACCGGGCCGGCTCGCGTCGGCAGGGACCGCCCGCCAGCGCCAGACGGGACCGGGACGGGCAAACCGGAGCACGATGCGGAGCCTGGCCTGCTGCCGGACAGGATCGTGATCCCCGCCGCCTATCGCCTCATGCTCCTGGACGGCCACCTCGCCCTCGTCCGGGTCGCCGACGAGCAGGCCCTCGCTCCCGCGCCCGCCTCCATGAGGATCGTCATGGGCGAGCTCTCCCGCGGGGAACTCGCGTACCAGCCGGCTCTCCTGCCCCAGGAGCTGGCCGCAGAGGTCGCCGCCAATCGCGAGAGCTCGGCACGGATGGACAACGCCCTGGAGACGGTGATGCGCCGCAGCCGGGAGCTTTCGGACCAGGCCCTTGAGCTTAAGGCCGAATCGGCCCGCCTGGCCGAACTTCTGGAGGCCGCCAGGGGACGCATCGCGGAGCTTGAGGCCGCCGCGGGAAAGCCCGGGTCGCAGAGGGGCACCCCCGTGGAGGCGCCCTCCGGGCCCAGCAACTAAGCGTCGCCTCACCGGGCCGCGCCCGGAGCCGGGTCGTTAAGACAGTAACTATTTGACATGTCCAATAATCATGTTTAACACGTGCTGCCATGCCCTACCTGAACCGCTATGCCTTCATTGGAAACCTGACCAAGGCGCCCGAGCTTCGCTTCCAGCCCGCGGGCGACAGGCAGGCCCTCTGCCTGCTCAACGTCGCCATCAACCGCAACACCCGCGACGAGAGCGGCGAAAAGATCACCCACACCACCTTCATCAACGACATCGAGGTCTGGGGCCCGCCCGGCGAGGCGTGCGCCCACTTCCTGACCCAGGGCTCCCTCGTGCTGGTGGAGGGCCGAATGGACGTCGACCAGTGGCAGGACAAGCAGAGCGGCGCGAAGCGCTCCCGCATGAAGGTCGTCGCCGAGAATGTCCAGTTCCTGCAGATCCGCAGGCCCGAGGAGGAGGCAAACCCCGCTCCTGCGGTTGCAGCGGGCCCGTTTGAGGAGCAGGCGGCGTTCAAGCCCCAGAGGAAGGGCCGACGCACCCGCGCCGAGGGATGAGGAAAAGGCGGATCCTAAGGGGTCTGTCCCGGGCGTGCGCCGTCGCAGGGGCCTGCGCCGCGCTCCCGTGGGTGCTCTCCGCCCTGGGGCTCCCGGCACCCGCGCTCGCCGCGGGCATGCTCGCCCTACCCTTGGCCCTGTTCGCCGTCCTCAGGAGGGAGGACAGGCGCCTCGGGGACGCTTTGGGCGGCAACGGGAGCGGTGACAGCGGGGACCGCGGGTTCGGACCAGCGCTCCGGCGTCTCCTGTTCGGGGGACGCCGTTAGCTGGACAAGGCTCTTCATCGACGAGAAGTGCTGGCTCAGGTCAAAGTCGCCGCCCAATCCCCCTACTAGCTTGTCGAAAAGGTCCCGCTTCGAGGCCTTCAGCGCCTGGATGCGCTCCTCGACCGTGCCTGCGGTCACCATCCGGTAGACGAACACCGTGTTGGTCTGACCGATCCTGTGGACGCGGTCCACGGCCTGCGCCTCGACCGCCGGGTTCCACCAGGGGTCCAGCAGGAAGACGTAATCGGCGGCGTGGAGGGTGATCCCGGTTCCGGCCGCCTTGAGTGACACGAGCATCGCGGCCGCCCCGGGGGCGCCCTGGAAGGCCTGCACCGGCTTAAGGCGGTCGAGCGTCATCCCCGTCAGCTCGTACCGCGGCAGGTCCGGGAAGTTCTCGATCAGCGCCGAGCGCACCCGGTCGAGCAGCATCACGAACTGGGAGAAGATCACGACCTTGTGGCCGCTGCCGACGATCTCCGCCAGCTTCTCCACAAGGAGGTTGATCTTTCCGGAATCGGAGAGCGGAGCCTTGAGCCAAGGCAGCATGTCGGGGTCGCAGCAGGTCTGCCTGAGGCGGGTGAGCAGGGCCAGGAAGCCGAACGACTTCTCGCGCATGGCCGAGCCCACGTCGTCGCCCAGCCTTTCCAGGCCCTCGGTGCAGATCCGCGCGTACTCCGCCCGCTGGACGTCGGTAAGCGGGCAGATCAGGTCCATCTCAACCTTGGGCGGAAGCTCCTGGGCTACCTCCCGCTTCGTCCGGCGGAGGATGAACGGCGCCAGCTGGGCCCTGAGGCGGTTGAGGGTGCCGTCGCGGTCCGCGCTGAGCGAGGCCTCGAAGGAGGATCGTGAGCCGAGGAGACCCGGGAGCAGGAACCGGAAGATGCTCCAGAGGTCGAGCTGGCGGTTCTCAAGGGGGGTGCCTGTCAGCACGATCCGGTGGCGCGCCCTGACGGCGAAGCAGGTCTGCGTGACCTTGGCGTCGGGGTTCTTTATGAACTGTCCCTCGTCCAGCACGGCGTAGGCAAACTCCAGACTGTCGAGGAGGGAGCGGTGCTTCCTGAGTTGCGTGTAGCTGCAGAGCCAGATCACGGGCTCCTTCTTCGCACCGAAGTCGTTGCCGGTCTTAAGGACGTCGACCGCCAGCTCTGGGAAGAACTTAGAGATCTCCTCGCGCCACACCGGGACGACGCTGGCCGGGCACACGATCAGGCTCGGCCTCTCCTTGAGGGGCCTGGCCGCCAGCAGGGAGAGGACCTGGAGCGTCTTCCCAAGCCCCATCTCGTCGGCAAGCAGGCCGTGGCAGTCGACCTCGCAGAGGTGGTGCATCCACTCGACTCCGCGGCGCTGGTAGGGCCTGAGGATCGCCGCCATCTGGGGTGGCGAGTCCGGCGCCGCCAGCACGCGCTGGCGCCATGCCTCCATCTCCTGGGAGAGCGTGAGCTTAAGGCGCGCGTCGTTAAAGAGAGAGAAGATCAGGTACTGGAGCTGGGCCGCCCCGCCCTCCTGCGTCTCCTCGATGTTGCGCCTCCACGAGCTAAACGACTCCCATTTCTCCGCCGACAGCGCCACGATGCCGAGATTCGGCAGAATGACCGGCTGGCCCCCGCGCTTGACGAGCGCCGAGACCTCGCTGTCGGTCAGCATGCGCTCGCCGGTCCGGAAGATCCACCTCAGGTTCAGCCCGGCGTCGCCCTGCGCCCGCTCAGCCACGGCCTCGATCTCGATGCTCCGGGTGCCCTTGAGCAGGTTTGCCGTCTTGTCGTCGAGCTCGATCGAGAACACGCGCTTCCAGAGGGGCAGCGTGACCTTCAGGAAGTTCGGTATCTCGACCAGTGACTCCATCAGGTAGGCGCCCGTCTCCTGGTTATACTGGAAGTGGGCCTTGCGGGCGTAGGCAGCCAGGCCGATCAGCTTGGCGCGCTCCCCGGAGGAGACGTGCCCGTTGCCGTTTGTGCCGGCGTGGGCGTCGGGCCCGAGGGCAGGATGCCGGGTCTTCTTGTCGCTATCCACCCAGCACGCCTGGAAGGAGAGCCCCGACGACTTGATCTTGAAGACGAGCATCAGCGGGCGCGAGGGGCCGTTGAGCCTCGGCACGGGCGCGGCCGCGGCGCGGGGCGCCTCCACCACCGACGGGGCCTTGCCGTTGCCCCCGACGGAGGTGTGCTGGGTCTCCGCCCCGACCTCCACCGGCAGGGGTGAAATCTCGTCGGCCACCAGCTCCTCGATCTCGTGAAGTCCCGCAACCGCAAGGGCATGGGCAATCTCGCGGTCCGTGGTCGATGAGCGGACCGAGAGCGTCCCGGCGGTCCACTCGATCACGGCGTACTCGTCCTTTTTCTCGATCCTGCGGTGGATGATCGCGTCTCGGTCCGTGAGCTCGAGCTCGCGCACCTCCCCGTTCCGGTAGATGCGCCGCCCCTCATCCAGTTGGCTCTCGGAGAACGTCTCGGACCAATCATCCGCAAGTATGTCGAACCAGTACTCGAGCGAATGTGGCGTGTAGACCCGTTTCGGACCGTGGGTTTGCATTTACCTAAAAGGTCGAACGTAGATACCTGCCACGGGGGCCTGCAACAGAATTTTAGCGCCCCTTCGGGCCGCCCCCGCGCCGGGTTGTGTGACCAACGGGTAAAATTGCCGGTCCCGGGGCTAAATTGCGGAAAAAAAAGGTCGCCCACCGCCATGAATCGAACCTCTCTTGTCTTGGTCGCCCGGTCCAGGCCTCGGCTGGCGACTGACACCTAAACTCTTTTCCCACCGTGCCAACAGACCCGAGCCTCTACACCGCGCCAGAACAGGATCTGCTCAGCCGCCTAGGGAGCTCCACCAACGGGCTCTCCGCGGAGCAGTCCGAAAGGATCCTCAAGGAGGTGGGACCCAACACGGTGGCCGCGGGCGGCAGGAAATCCATCGTGATGGACATCCTCCACCGCTGCAAGAACCCGCTCGTGATCCAGTTGCTGGTCATGTGCGCGCTCTTCTATTGGACCGACGATCCTGGCGACGCGTCGATCGTGGGCGCGATGGTGGTGCTCAGCGTGATTCTTTCCTATGTCCAGGAGACGCGGTCGTCGCGGGCGGTCGAAAAACTGCAGAAGATGGTGAAGACGACGGTGACCGTGGTGCGCGACGGGAAGGAGACCGACATCCAGCTCGAGGAGGTGGTGCCCGGGGACGTGGTGGTGCTGGCCGCGGGAAGCCTCATCCCGGCGGACCTCCGGATCCTCACCGCAAAGGACTTCTTTGTCTCACAGTCGGCGCTCACGGGCGAGTCGATGCCCGTGGAGAAGAGCGCCGACAACAACCAGCCCGCGGGCCGGGTCTCATTCGAGTACACGAACGCCTGCTTCATGGGGAGCAACGTGCTAAGCGGCTCATCGCGCGCGATCGTGCTGTCGACCGGGGCGAACACCTATTTCGGGTCCCTCGCGGAGAAGATGCTCTCCAAGCGCGACCCCACGAGCTTCGACAAGGGCATCACCCGGTTCACGTGGCTCATGATCCGGTTCATGATCGTGATGGTGTGCCTCTGCTTCGTGATCGTTGGGGTGCGGGACCACAACTGGCTCGAGGCCGTGCTCTACGGTCTGGGCATCGCGGCGGGCCTGACCCCGGAGATGCTGCCGATGATCATGACGGTGTGCCTCTCCAAGGGCGCCCTCATGATGTCACGCAAGAAGGTCATCGTGAAGCACCTCCACGCGATCCAGAACTTCGGCGCGATGGATGTCCTCTGCACCGACAAGACGGGTACCCTGACGCAGGACCACGTGGTGCTCGAGCGCTATGTGGACGTCACCAACCGCGTGAGCGAGGACGTGCTGCGCTACGCGTACATGAACAGCTACTACCAGACGGGGCTGCGCAACCTGCTCGACCGCGCAATCCTCTCCCACACGGACCTGGACGTGGAGCTTAACTGCAAGAAGGTCGACGAGATCCCCTTCGACTTCAAGAGGCGGCGGATGTCCGTGGTGATCGACTACGAGGACCGCCACGTGCTGATCTGCAAGGGCGCCGTGGAGGAGGTCATCGCGGTCTGCGAGAACTACCAGGTTGACGATGACATCAACCCCCTGATCCAGCTGATCCGCGACGATCTCCTGGACGAGTACCGCTCGCTCAGCGCGCAGGGCTACCGGGTGCTGGCCATCGCGTACCGGGAATACGACCGCTCGAAGCCCGTGTTTGCCGTGGCGGACGAGTCGGAGCTGATCCTACTGGGCTATATCGCCTTCTTCGACCCCCCAAAGGACACCTCCGCCCGCGCCATCGCCGCGCTCGGGCGCTCCGGGGTCGGGGTGAAGATCCTGACCGGCGACAACGAATTGGTAACCAAGAAGGTGTGCGGGGACGTGGGGATGGTCATCACCAAGCTCCTGACCGGGCCCCAGCTCTCGGCGATGGACGAGGCCACGTTCGCAAGGGAGGTCACCGAGGCCAACGTCCTGGCGCGCCTGACACCCGACCAGAAGGAGAAGGTGATCAAGTCCCTGCGCAGCCAGGGCCACGTGGTGGGCTTCATGGGGGACGGGATCAACGACGTCCTGGCGATGAAGGCGGCCGACGTCGGCATCTCGGTCGACACCGCGGTCGATGTCGCCAAGGAGTCCGCGGACATCATACTCCTGGAGAAGAGCCTGCTCGTGCTGGAGGACGGCATCATCGAGGGGCGCAAGGTCTTCGGGAATATCATCAAGTACATCAAGATGGGGGCCAGCTCCAACTACGGGAACATGTTCAGCATGGTCGGCAGCCTCTTCGTCCTTCCGGCGAATTTCCTGCCGATGCTCCCGACCCAGCTCCTCGTCAACAATCTCCTCTATGACATGTCCCAGGTCGGGATTCCGCTCGACAACGTCGACGCCGAGTACCTGGAGAAGCCCCGCCGCTGGAACATAAAGAGCATACGCAACTTCATGCTGTTTGTCGGGCCGATCAGCTCGATCTTCGACTACGCCACGTTCTTCCTGATGCTCTACGTCTATGGCTGCGTGGCGGTCGGCAAGCCGGGCACCCCGGAGGCCACGGGCGCGCACCTCCAGGAGCTCTTCCACACGGCGTGGTTCGTGGAATCCCTCGTGACACAGACCTTGATCGTGCATGTGATTCGCTCGATACGGATTCCGTTCATCCAGAGCCGCGCAAGCCGCACCATGAGCATGACGACCATGACCATCATCGCGGTGGCGATCTGGCTCCCCTACTCGCCCTTCGCGAGCACGTTCAAGCTCGTGCCGCTTCCGGGCACCTTCTTCCTTTGGCTGGCTCTCTTCGCTTTCCTCTATTGCACCCTGACCCACGTCGTGAAGACATGGTTCTACAAGCGATTCGGAACGGACTAATTTATGCGCAGCATTCTCACCGCACTTCAGGATGGCCGCCTCTTCGAGCTGCCGGAGGGAGCCAGCAAGGACAGGGTCCTGGGGTTCCTTGCCCGCATTCTTGACGCAAACCCGAAGATAGAGGCGGGGGCCGACGCGATCGAGGAGATCAGGCTTAGGGAGCAGGAATGCAACACCGGGATCGGCCTAGGCGTCGCCGTGCCCCACATGCGGGCGCGCCAGGAGGAGGGGGATCTCTATTGCGCGATCGGGTGGTCCTCCCAGGGGATCGACTACGGCTCGGCGGACGGCATGCCCGTGCACCTGGCCGTGATGTACTATATCCCCGGCGCGCAGAAGAACGTCTACCTCAAGGAGATCTCGACCCTCGTAAAGGCCATTCGCAAGAGCGGCGGCATTGAGCCGATTGCGAAGGCGCCCGACCTTAACGCCGTCCGAAACCTGCTGCTCGACTGGGTGAGCTCCGTGCTCTCGGACAGCGGTCCCGACGCGGTCGCGCGCATGATCAAGCTCGAGGTGAAGCAGGCGCAGGCGCCCGCACCGGTCGAGCCGGTCCCCGTCACGGCGCCCACGGCGGCCAAGGCCTCGACCTTCTCCGTCCTGTCCGTGCCCCCCAAGGCGATCTTCGTGCTCACGGCGGAGTCGGACTGGGGCCAGGCCCTGGAAAAGGACGAGAGCCTGGCGCAGCACCTGGCGGCGGGGGTGCCCTTTGCGAGCACGGGCCACCTGTTCTACGTGACCGGCTCGACCGCCTACCCCGGGGGCCGGGTGCTCTACCACTGCGTTGCGGTGGCGATGCCCCACTAGGCCCCGTTTGGGGGCGATTTCCCCGAGTCGTAACCGGATTGGCACACGTTTGGCACGGAAGATGTGCACACTGGAATGCGTAAACCACGCATCCCGTGAAACTCGCGATTGTAACTGAGACTTTCCCGCCCGAGATCAACGGGGTCGCGATGACTTTTGGGGTCATCGCCAGCGAGCTCGGCCGGCGAGGACATTCGGTTGCAGTATACAGGCCTTGGAGGAAGGACCTGCCAAAATCGGACCAGACGCCCGATTATGGCCAGATCCCGGTGGCCGGCCTCCCGATACCGGGTTACCCCCTGCTCCGCCTGGGGCTCCCCGCGGGGGGAAGGTTCAGGCGAGACTGGACGCGCGACCGCCCCGACCTGGTGCACGTCGCGACGGAGGGCCCCCTCGGTATATCGGCGATAAAGGCCGCCCGGTCGCTCGGGATACCCGTCACCTCCAGCTTCCACACGAACTTCCACGCCTACACGCGGCACTACCGCATCCCGCTCCTGCGGGACATGGCGCTCGGGTGGCTGAGGTATGTCCACAACCTCACCCGAAGGACCTTTGCGCCGACGAAGGACATGTGCGACGAGCTCTCCGCCGAGGGCTTCACCAACCTGTCCGTGCTGTCACGGGGAGTCGACACGCGCCAGTTCCGGCCCGAGCGGCGATCTTTTGCGCTCCGGAGCAGCTGGAAGGTGGGACCCGCCGACCCGGTCGTGATCCACGTGGGCCGGATGGCGGCCGAGAAGAACTATCCGCTGCTCTTCAGGGCCTACGCGGCGATGAAGGCGGCCAACCCGGCCTGCAGGTTCGTCCTCACCGGAGAGGGCCCCCTGAAGCGCTCCCTGATGAAGGAGCATCCCGACTGCATCTTCGCGGGCTTTTTCTCGCGGGACGAGATTGGCCGCTATTACGCTTCGGCGGACATCTACATCCACGCAAGCCTGACGGAGACGTTTGGAAACGTGCTGACCGAGGCGATGGCGAGCGGGCTTGCCACGGCGGGGTTCGACTACGCCGCGGCCAGGATCTTTGTCAGGGACGGCGAGACGGGGCTCACGGCTCCGTGCGAGGATCCCAACGCGCTGGTCGGGGCTGCCGTCAGGCTTGCCACCGACGGCCCGCTCAGGGAGCGCCTCAGGGTGGCCGCGCGAACGGCGGTCGAGGCGCAGTCCTGGGACCGGGTCATCGAGAAATTTGAGACGGACCTTGAGGGGGAGGCGGGCATCGAGCACACTGCCGTAGGGCGATCCCCAGCGCTGGCGCCACTATGAAGCACCGCATCCTAATCCTGACCGCGGCGTATGGTGAAGGCCACAACGCCGCGGCCCATGCGCTTGCGGCCGCGTTCAACGAGGAGGAGCCCGGGACCGCGATCGTGGTCGACATATTCGCCCTGTCGTGCCCGAGGCTGAACTCGGTCATCCGACGGGCCTACCTGGCCGCGATAAACGGGACGCCGCGCCTGTGGAAGCGCGCCTACGCCGTCATGGACCAGCCGTGGTTCATGTCGAGCGGGCTCTGGATGCTGCGCGCCCAGTCGCGCATGCTCGAGCGGGTCATCGAGAAGGAGCGCCCGCTGGCGATCTGCAGCTCCTTTCCGGCCTACGCGGCGCTCCTGCAGCGCATGGCGCGGGAAGAGCAGCTTTCGACGCCCCACTTCAACATCGTCACCGACTCGATCAGCATCAACTCGGTCTGGTGGCGGCCGGGCTGCGACGGCTGGTACGTCCCGAACGAGGACTCCGCGGAGGTGATGCGCGCCGCCGGTGTCGACCCGGCCAAGCTCCATGTCCTCGGGTTTCCCGTGACCCCCTACTTCCGCAGGAACGAGGGCATCGTCACAAGGACCGACCTGGCGGCCGGTGCTGCACCGCGCATCCTCTACATCGTGAACTCCGGCACCCGCAACGCCGAGGCCACGGCCCGGCTTCTCCTGGCCGAGGGCGACTGGGAGGTCACCTGCACGGTGGGCCGCGACGACTCCCTCAGGAAGACGCTCACCGCGATAGCGCGCAACCGCGGCCGAAAGGCAGAGATCCTCGGCTGGACGGACCGGATCCCGGAGCTCCTGATGACCCACCACGTGGTGGTCAGCAAGGCCGGCGGTGCGACGACCCAGGAGGCCATCGCGGCCCGATGCCCGATGCTCGTGAACCAGGTGGTGCCGGGCCAGGAGGAGGGCAACTGCGAACTGCTCCTGCGCCACGGCGCCGGCGCCCTTGCCACCACCCCGGAGGCCGTGATCTCCACCCTCCGCTCCGCCTTCGCGGACCAGGGGCGCCTGTGGGCCGGGTGGCGCTCGGCACTTGAGCCGATGGCCAGGCCCGACGCCGCCCGCCAGATCGCAGCCCACGTGCTCGCCACCGCGGGCGGCAGGTCGGGCGCGCACAGCGCGGGCCTTGCACCCGCCATCCCATGAAGGTGCGCTTCATTTTCAACCCGCGCTCAGGAAGGCCGCGCCGCAACAGGCCGATCCTGCCGATGCTCAGGAATTTCATCGCCGCCCGGGCGCTCGAGGCCGACCTCGTGTGCACGGAGGGCCCCGGGCACGCCACCGAGCTTGCCCAGGAAGCCGTCTCGGCCGGCTGCCTTCGTGTCGTGGCCGTGGGCGGGGACGGCACCGTGAACGAGGTTGCCCAGGCGCTCATCAACACACCTGCCGCCATGGGCCTCGTCCCCTGCGGCTCGGGCAACGGCCTGGCGCTCCATCTCGGCCTTCCCAAGGACATCGGGGACGCCCTTGACCTCGCCGCGGGACCGGCCGGCCGCACCGCGGCACTCGACACCGGGGTCGTGAACAGCCTGCCCTTTGTCAACGCCATGGGGCTGGGCCTCGACTCCGACGTGGCCCACAGATTCAACCGCCTCACCTCGAGGGGGTTGCCGGCCTATGCAAGGACCGCCCTCTCGGCGTTCATGAACCGGAAGACCGAGCGCTGCATCGTCTCGGCGGGAAGCCACCGCGAGACGGTCGACATGCTCCTCATCGCGATCGCCAACTCCGACCAGTACGGCAACAACGCGAAGATCGCGCCGAACGCGCGGGTCGACGACGGCGCCCTTGACCTGGTCGTCGTGAGCCCGGTCGGCTGGATCTCGGCCTGCTTCCTCGGGGCGAGGCTCTTTCTCGGAACGACGCACAAGAGCGGCAGGGTCCGCAGGATCGTGGGCCCGAGCTTTGTCATCGAGCGCCCCGCGGCGGGGCTCATCCACACCGACGGGGAGACCCACTTCACCGGCGCGCGCATCGAGGTGTCGGTGCGCCCGCGAAGCCTCCGGGTCATCGTGCCGGTGAACTGCGCCGCGGTGTCCCCCTCAAACGACAAGGCTGCCGCCGGCTTCGCCCTTCAGCTTCCATGAAGAAACTGAGAGTACGCACCGTAATCATCTCCGACATCCACCTGGGGACTGTCGACTCGAAGGTGCACGAGGTGAACCACTTCCTCAGGCACATGAGGTGTGAGAAGCTGATCCTCAACGGCGACATCATCGACGGCTGGCAGCTCAAGCGCAACGGCCAGTGGACCAAGGCTCACACCCATTTCATCCGGATCGTGCTCAAGATGCTCGAGAAGCGCGACACCCAGATCGTCTACCTCCGCGGCAACCACGACGACATCCTCTCGAAGTTCCTGCCGCTCGAGTTCGAGAACCTGCTGGTCGTTGACGAATACCTCCACGAGGGCGCAAGGGGCCGCTACCTGGTCCTGCACGGCGACGTCTTCGACACGGTGACCAAGAACTTCGTGTTCCTGGCCCACCTGGGCGACTGGGGCTACCACGCACTCCTCGCGATCAACCGGGCCTACAACGTCTGGCGTTCCTGGCGGGGCCTTGAGTACTGGTCGCTCAGCCGGGCGATCAAGGCGCGCGTCAAGTCGGCCGTGAGCCATGTCTCAAACTTCGAGGAGCACATCGTGGAGCTCGCCCGCACGAAGGGGTGCACCGGGGTCATGTGCGGGCACATCCACACCCCTGCCGACAAGATGCTCGGCAACATCCACTACCTTAATTCCGGCGACTGGATCGAGTCCCTGACGGCCATCGTCGAGCACTGGGACGGGCGCTACCAGCTGATCGAGTTCGCCGACTTCCTGAAGGAGTTCCCCATGGAGGTGGACGGCAAGCCCGTGGACGAGTCCGACGCGGCGGAGGGCCCGCCTGCCGCCGACCCCCTGAAGGTCGATATCGAGTCGCCGGTCATCTGAAGGCGGGGTTGACAGGGGCCGCGGCGCCGCTCGTCGTTGTGGCCCGGTGCACGAGCGCGAGAAAATACTGGTGGCCATGTCCGGCGGCGTGGACAGCTCCGTTGCCGCCCTCCTGCTGAAGAGGCAGGGGGCCGACGTCACGGGGGCCTACATGAAGAACTGGATCAACGAGGACGGCGTCGTGGGGCACTGCCCGTGGATGGAGGACATCGAGGATGCACGGAGGGTGGCCGAGCAGGTGGGGATACCCTTCCAGGTCGTGAACCTGATGCGAGACTACAGGGAGAAGGTGGTCCAGTACCTCCTCGACGGCTACGCGCGCGGCCTGACGCCAAACCCCGACATCATGTGCAACCGGGAGATCAAGTTCGGGGTGTTCCGCTCCTGGGCGAAGGAGCACGGGTTCTCGGCGGTGGCGACGGGCCACTATGCGCGGAGCGAGGCCCTTCCCGACGGGTCGGTGGCGCTCACCGAGGCGGCCGACCGCAACAAGGACCAGACCTACTTCCTCTGCCTCCTGCGCCAGGAGCAGGTCCGCGACGCCCGCTTCCCGGTGGGCGGCATCGAGAAGCCCGAGCTGCGCCGGATTGCACGCGAGGCCGGACTGTCCACGGCCGACAAGAAGGACAGCCAGGGGATCTGCTTCATCGGCGAGGTAAGGATGGGAGACTTCTTAAGGACCTATGTGCCCGACAACCCGGGGCCGGTCGTGCGCGCGGGGGACGGGCGCGAGGTGGGCTCCCACCGGGGCCTGCACTTCTACACGCTCGGCCAGAGGAGGGGGATCCGCGTCCCCTCGAACACGGACCATGAGCGCTACGTGGTGGTCGCCAAGCGCCCGTCCGACAACGCGCTCGTGGTCGCGTTCGAGGAGCCCAGTGCGCCGGGCTTGTTCCAGTCGGAGGTCCGCGTCCACTCCCTCTCGTGGCTGGGGCGCGAACCCGAGCCCGGGGGACCGCTGGAGGGCCGCGTCCGCTACAGGGACCCGCGCGTGGCGCTGCGGCTCACGGGACTGGGCGGCGGGACGGCCCTCGTGCGCTTTGAAAACCCCCAGCGGGCCCTCGCCCCCGGGCAGGTCCTGGCCCTGTACGACGGTCCTAGGCTCCTTGGCGGCGCCGTTTACTCCTAGCCTATCGAGGCGAGCGCAAGCGCCGCCGCGAGGGCCAGGAGCACCACCCCCATGGCGCGGTCGATCCAGTGGCCGCCCCTCAGGAAGGCGGCCCGCACCCCCGCGCGCGTGAAGAGGAGCGACACGGCGGTGAACCAGGCCATCGTCGTCACCGACATCCAGAGGCCGTAGGCGCCCTGGACCATTTTGGGTGTCGCCGGGTCGACGACCGTCGCGAAGATGGCGACAAAGAAGAGCGTCGCCTTGGGGTTGAAGACATTGGTGAGGAACCCCGTTGTCCATGCCGCGTGCGGGGCGGGCTCGGCGGGCCGGGCGACCGCCGAGGCCGATCCAAAGGGGGACTCGGACACGTCGTGCCTGGGGCGGCTCATGAGGGCCTTGGCCCCGATCCACGCCAGGTAACCCGCGCCCACAAACTTCATCGCCTCGAAGGCGACCGGGTAGGTCCTGAGGAGGATGCCGATCCCGAGGAGCGCATAGGTCACATGGACAAGGATCGCCGAGCCGATCCCGACGCTCGTCCAGACGGCGGCCCGGCGGCCGTGGGTCAGGCTCTGGCGCACCACCATCGCGAAATCGGGCCCGGGACTCGCGACCGCCAGCATGTGGGCGATCGCCACCTTGATGAACTGCGCCCAATAAACGTGCACGTCCGGGCCTAGGGTGAGATTTCCTTCGTGCTTGGATCCGCTATCAGCTTGTCCAGGCCCTTGCCGTCTATGAAGTTACGCAGCCTCCGGTCCTCGGGAAGCTTGGCGTAGGCCTTGGACACGAGCGCCTTGGCCTCGTCGGTGCGACCGAGGATGACCAACACGTAGGCCTTCCTGAGGACCGCCATCGAATTGGTGGCGTCGCGGTCAAAGTCGTCGGAATAGGCCGTGAGCGCCGACTTGTACGCGGAGCGGGCGCCGCCGGGGTTGTGCATGCGCATCCTGACAACGCCGAGGTTCACCCAGATCTCCCCCTGGTCGGGGCAGAGCGCGGCGGCCTTGGCATAGAGGCCCTCGGCCCGCGCCCAGTCGCGCAGGTTGACGGCAAAGTCCGCCTCGCTCACGACGTTCGCGGCCTCCTTGCGCTCAAGCGAGGTGATCTCCCGGCGGTGGCAGGACGCCAATGCAAGCGCCGCCGCCGCCAGTACCAAGGCCGCGCGGGATCTCATCCTAGGTCGGGCGGAACCGTGGAGATAGCCTCCTCCATCGTCGAGAGCCCTTCCTTCACCTTAAGGAGGCTGTCCTGGTGGAGGGTCTTCATTCCCTGGCGCTGGGCGATCTTCTTCAATTCCGCGGTCTCCATCTTCTTGTTGATGCCCTCGATCAGCTCCTCGTTGGTCACCATCAGCTCATGGATGCCGACGCGTCCGCGGTAGCCGCTTCCATTGCACTTGGGGCAGCCCTTCGGGTTGTGCTTGAAGATGAGCCCGCTCCAGCCGATCCCCTTCTCAAGGATCTCCTTCTCGCGGCCCTTGGGCTCGTACTGCACCTTGCACTGCTTGCACACCCTGCGCATCAGGCGTTGGGCGCACACGCACAGGATCGAGGACGAGATCATGAACGGCTCGATGTCCATGTCGGTGAGGCGCGCGATCGTGGACGGGGCGTCGTTGGTGTGGAGGGTGGAGATGAGGAGGTGCCCGGTGAGCGCCGCCTCGACGGCGATCTCCGCCGTCTCGACGTCTCGAATCTCACCGACCAGGATGATGTCGGGGTCTTGGCGCAGGAAGGAGCGCAGGGCCGTAGCAAAGGTCAGGCCGATCTGGCGGTGCATCTGCATCTGGTTGATGCCGGGAAGCGTGTACTCGATCGGGTCCTCGGCCGTCCGGATGACAATGTCGGGGGTGTTGATCTCGTTGAGCGCCGAGTAGAGCGTCATCGACTTTCCCGAGCCGGTCGGCCCGCAGTGCAGGATCATCCCGTAGGGTTGCCGGATGCAGTCGCGGTAGCGCGTGAGGTTTTCCTCGCTGAAGCCGAGCGAGGTGAGCGGCAGCGTCGTCTTCTGCTTGTCCAGGATACGCATGACCACCCCTTCGCCGTAGTTCAGGGGCGCGGTCGACACGCGCAGGTCCAGGTCGAGGTTCTTCTTGGTGTACTGCTTGAAGACGATGCGCCCGTCCTGGGGGAGCCTTCGCTCCGAGATGTCCAGGTTGCACATGATCTTTAGCCTGGCGACCAGGGCGGGACCGACCTTGACGGGCAGGCGCAACTTCTCCTGGCACATGCCGTCGACCCGGTACCGGACGATGACGTCCTTCTCCTGCGGCTCGATGTGAATGTCGCTCGCCCCCGCGAAATAGGCGTCCTCGATGATCCGGTTGCCGAGCTGGATGATGGGGCCCGACTCCTCGTTGACGTCCGTGTCGGTGAGGATCTCGTTCTCGGTCTGCGTGCCGTACTCGGCGCCGATCTTCTGGACGACATCGTCGAAACCGGCGGTCCTGTCGTTGGCCTTGGCGAACTTCTCCTTGATGTCCTTCTCGCGCGCCAGGAGCCGGATCACCCGCTTGCCGGTCATCTCCTGGATCTTGGCGGGGAGCGTGACCTCGAAGGGGTTCGCAAAGGCGACCAGCAGGAGATCGCCGACCTGGCCGACCGGGAGCACCAGGTTCTCCTGGCAGAACTCCTGCGGGATGCGCTCGAACGTCGAGGAGGCGATCTTGTAGCGGGCAACGTTGAACGGCGCCAATCCGAGCGCCCTGCCCTTCGCCACGAGGCACTGGAAAGCCGTGATCTTGTAGTCCTCCTGGAGGAGCCTGTCCAAGGCATCGCCGTTGAGGTCCTGGGGACGGGCCGCGATCGCGTCGCGCTGCTCCGCCGTCAGGCGGCCCATGGCGATCAGCTTCGCGACGATCAGGGACTGGACTTTGCCGAGGGGCATGGCTTCGGGGGGGCGCTAGGCCGAACGGGCCACGGGCGCTGCGGGGTCCGGAACCGCGGGTGGGGTCGACGCCGAGACCGGCGCGGCAGGCGCGGAAGCGGCCGCACCGGGCACGGGGAACGGCGCCTTGGAATTGCCGGGGTTGCCGATCCGGTCAAGGTGCTCGGCGATGCCCTCAAGGGTGGTGCCGAACCAAAGGAGCGGGCCCTCAAATCGCTTCTCCCAGAACGCCCGCACCGCCGGGCTCAGGTAATAGGCCGAGGCGATGAACGTGAAATCCTCCTCCTGGTCGAAGGGCACCGACCACGTCGCCCAGCAGGCGTCCATGTCCAGGCCCTTCTTCGTGTCGTCCGGGGGCTCGTATCCCCGAAGGTCCACAAGGCCAAGGCCCTCCGTCTCAACGAGGTGCTGAAGGACATCCTCCTCGCGTATGACCTTGAGCTCATAGGCGAGCACGCCGAGGACGGTCGCCTGCCGCGGCTGGTTGGTCGCGATGATCTCAAGCAAGCGCTCGTTGGCCTTTTCCAGATCCTCTATCTTCACCAGGTTGTGCTCCACCAAGCCGGCGCCAAGGAGCCGGTTGGCCCGCATCAGCAGCGACCTGTTTTCGGGGGACATTGAGGATCCAGCGGCCACGTTGACTTGTAGTCTGCGCTAGGCCGCGGCCGCTGGCGACACCTTTTCCTTACGCCGGAGTGCGCTCACCCGCTTTAACAATTCCTTCTTAAGCTTGTCCAAGCCCGCGCCTTCGAGGCACGAAATCTCGACGACATCGACCTTGTAACGCCTCTTGAACCGCTTCAGGTTTGGCCCGGCGGAGGGCAAATCCATCTTGTTGGAGGCCAATAACCTCGGCTTTTTCAGGAGCGCCGGGTCATAAAGCTTAAGCTCCACGAGGAGCTGCCGGTAGTCCTCGGCCGGGTCGCGCCCGTCGTTGCCGGCCATGTCCACAATGATCAGGAGCAGGGCGCAGCGCTCGACGTGGCGCAGGAACCGGTGGCCAAGGCCCCGGTTCTCGCTGGCACCCTCGATCAGCCCCGGGATGTCCGCCATGAGCAGGCGCTTGTCGCCGGCCACCTCGTCCTTGAACTCGATCACGCCTATCTGCGGGTGGAGCGTCGTGAAGGGGTACGCGGCCATCTTGGGGTGGGCCTTGGTGATCGCGTTGGTGAGGGAGGATTTCCCGGCGTTCGGGAAGCCCACCAGGCCCACGTCGGCGATCGACTTAAGGACCAGGCGGTACTCGCCGTGCTCGCCGACCTGGCCCGGGTTCGCGCGCTTCGGGGCTCGGTTGGTCGAGGTCTTGAAGTGCGTGTTGCCCCAGCCGCCGTTGCCGCCCTTGCACAGCACGATCCTCTGGCCGTCCTCGACCAGCTCCGCCACGACCTTGCCTGTGGCGGTGTCCGTCACGATTGTCCCCAGGGGAAGCCTGAGGATCGCATCCTTGCCCTCCCGGCCGTTGCAGTCCTTGCCGAGGCCGTGCTCGCCGCGCTCGCCCCTCCAGTGGGGCTTGAACTTGTAGTCGACCAGGTTGTTCGTGTCGTGCGAGCCGAGCAGGACGACATCCCCGCCGGCCCCGCCGTCGCCGCCGTTGGGTCCGCCCCAGGGCTCGTATTTTTCGCGGCGGAACGAGATGCAGCCCCGGCCGCCGTCACCCGCCGAGGCTTTTATGACACATTCATCGACAAACATGGCGAGACGCTACCGAAAACACCCGCGGGATCAAATCGCTATCTTAATTCCTTTTCGGAGGTAGGTAGGTACGTCCAGGTCCTGCCCGTCGAAAAGATTCCGGTCGGTGCGCTCAAACTGCCCGCGGCTCTCGACCTCGCCGAACCCGAACTCCTCCTGGGTGGGCTTCGGGCCAGCCGCAACCGGCGCCTCCGGGGCGGCCTGGGGGCCCGGGCCGGGGTCCTGCTTGGGCAGGGCATCCTCGCCCCGGGTCGAGGCCGGCCTCGGCCTTGGCGGCGCGGGCCTGCGGGTGATGGCCCCGCGGGTGCCCATGTCGCTCGTCCCTAGGACAGAGATCTCGACCCTGCCCTGCATTCCCTCGTCGATCACCGCCCCCATGATGATGTGCGAGTCGCGCCCGAACTGCTCGGCGATCGCGTTCATGATCTCGTTCACCTTGGGAAGCGTCAGGTCCGTGCCGCCGGTGATGTTCACCAGGAGGCGGTCGGCCTTTCGGGAGAATTCCGGCGTGTGCAGGAGCGGGCAGAGCTTCAGGCTCGCGATCGCCTCCGAGGCGGCATTCTCGCCGGCCCCCTCCGATAGGCCGAAGAGCGTCTTCGCGCCGCGGTTCTGGAAGGCCTGGCGCAGGGTCGCAAAGTCGACGTTGATCAGGCCCGTCTTTGAGAGCATCGACCAGATGGACTTCACCCCGCGGCCGATCCATTCGTCGGCGCGGGCGAAGGAGTCGAGGACGGTCTCGTTGTCGGCCGCCTCCTGCAGCAGAATGTCGTTGGGGAGCGGGATCACGGCGTCGCACACCTTCCTGAGGGCGGCCAGGCCCTCCTCCGCCTGCTTAAGCCTGCGGCCGCCCTCGAAGCTGAAGGGCAGCGTCACGAATGCGATCACCAGGGCACCCTGCTCCGCGGCTATCTCCGCGACGATCGGAGAGGCCCCGCCCCCGGTGCCTCCCCCCATTCCGGCAATGATAAAGACAAGGTCGGTGTCCTTGACGACCGTCGCGATCTTCTCCCGGTCGTCCTCGGCCGCCTGGCGCCCAAGCTCCGGATCGCCCCCCGCGCCCAGGCCCCGGGTGGAGCCCATCCCGATCAGGACCTTGTCCTGCACGGGGGAGCTCGCGAGCGCCTGGCTGTCCGTATTGATGACACAGAGCTGGAGGCGCTCCAGGCTCTCCATCTTGAGCCGGTCCACCGCGTTCGAGCCCGCGCCACCCACCCCGACGAGCTTTATGGCGACGTTGCGGTCGCAGAGGATCTGCGGTTCCAGGGGAAGTTCGTTGGGGATCACGTGGATGCGAAGAGCCGTGCGACGTTGTGGAGGAAACCGCCCTTGCGCCGCGTCGCGGCCGAGCGGTCGCTCTGGACGCTGACGCCGTAGTAGAGGATGCCGAGCGCCGAGTGGAAACCGGGGTCCCGGAGGTTCTCGTTCACCCAGGAGGGCGCCTCGCCAAGCCGGGCGGAGGTGCCGAAGACGTGGGAGGCGCACTCGGCGAGCGCCGGGAGCTTGGCCCCGCCGCCGGTGAGCACCACCCCGCCCGCGCAGGTCTCCGGCGAGAAGGACTGCCCCAGCCTCTTCTTGACCACCTCGAGTAGCTCCCAAGCCCTCGCCGCAGTGATGCTTTCGATCGCATGGCGGGAGAACTGGCGGTCGCCGATTGAGAAATTGCCGTCGAGCCACACCTTCTCACCCTTGTCCCGCTGCTGGACCGTGGCCCGGCCATACCGGAGCTTTAGCTTCTCTGCCTGGCCCTCGGTGAGCCTGAGGCCGATCGAGATGTCGTTGGTGAAGTGGCCCCCGCCGACGGCCACGACCCCGGTGGTGTGCGGGGCGCCGTTGCGGTAGAGCACGTAGTCGGTGGTCCCCGCGCCGATGTCGATGGCAAGGACCCCGTTCTGCCTCTCCTCCATGCTGGTCACCATGTGGCCCGACGCCAGGCTCGAGAGGACGAGCTCGCGGACCTCCAGGTTGAAGCCTCGGATGACATGGATGTTGTCGGCCAGACGCTGCTCCTGCCCATGGACCGTCCAATAGCCCACCTCCAGCTTCTGCCCCACCAGGTTCTCGGGCGAGGTCGGCACCAGCCTGCCGTCGACCCTGAAAGGCCTGCGGATGTTATGGACGACCATCCTCCCGAGCGGCAACTCCTTGGCCTTCGCCAGGTCGCAGACCGTCCTTATGTCGCTGATCTCTATCATGTTGTCAGCCGCCTTAACATTGAGCGACGCCTCGTTGTAGAAGCCCTCAAGATGGCCCCCGGTCTGGGCAAGATAGACGTAGTCGATGCGCTCGTTCGCATCGCGCTCCGCGATCTCGAGGGCGCTGTGCGTGCACTCCGTCGCGGCCCGGTAGTCGACGACCGACCCCTTGATGACGCCTCGCGAGGAGCACTCGCCGCAGCCGATGATGACGATCTCCCGGCCGGTGTATTCGCCGATGAGCACCGTCACCTTGGAGGTGCCAATTTCGACTGCCCCAATGAAGGAAGTTTTAGAGCTCACGGTGAATGTCGATGTGCGGGTTGGAATTGGAAGGAAGCGAGATCTGGGGCAGCGACGGCGACGCTCCCAGCGCCGCCGCGGGCGGTCCGCCGAGCTCGGGGGCAGCCTTTCCATAGGACACCGGGACCTGCGCCCCGAGGGCCAGGTTCACCTCGCGAAGGGGTCGGGTCGGGTCGTTGGATGCGTCGACGAGGAGGTCAAGGCGAGCAATCTGCCTTAGGTAGTCCTCCTTGGTTCCAAAAATGATCTTCATCCCGTCGCGGGTATGGACCTCGATCTCACCGTCCGGAGCCAGGCGAGCAAGCGAAATGACCTGCCAATTGCGGTAAAGATTCTCGGCCTCGAGCTTTGCGGAGGCCAGGAGGTCCGAGACCGCCCTCATGCCCTCGATCGGGGCCAGGGATCCGCCGACACGCGAGATCTTGATCCCGTCGATCCAGGGAAGCGTCGCGACCATCGCGGCGTCAAACCCGGTTCCCGCGAACGCCACCCCATCCCTGGACACGAGGAGCATCCTCGGGGCCGCGCCGTCCGACTGGGCCATGAGGCGCGCCACCGGCGAGCGCTCCGAGATGCGGACCGTCAGGGTGTCCGGGAAATTGCGCACGATCGCCGCCGCGCTCACCTGCGAGTCGGCGAGCACCTTCAGGCGCAGCTGGTTCAGGTCGAGCCCCATCAGGGTCGACTCCGGCGCAATCGAGAGCGTCCTCGCGAGCCACTCCTTGTCGAGCACCCCGTCGGTAGCCAGGACCAGGCTGCGGACGCGGTCCGACTTGGCCGCCTCCGGCATCGCATCCGGGTTGTCGCGCAGCACGGCAGCCACCTGCCACGCCCCCCAGGAGACGCCGGCGATCACCGCAGCCCCGATCGCCGCGCGCATCGCGCCCATGGCCATGCGCCTGCGACCCTCGCCCGACATCGCGCGCGGCCTCACCTGCTGGGGGATGTCCCTCCAGCTGCGGGTCTCGGGCAGAATATGGGTGTCGTTGCTCATGGACGGCGTGCGGCTGTGCCGAGACGGAAGCGCTCCACCGCTGGCGAAACCATTTCCCGTACCAGAGCCGTGAAATCCAGCCCCGCGCAGCGAGCGCTCATCGGCAACAGACTCATCTCCTTCATGCCGGGAAGCGTGTTTATTTCGAGCAAAAACGGATCGTTCTCCTCCGATACCATAAAGTCCACGCGGGCGTAGTCGCGGCATCCGCACGCCTCGAATGCGGTCTCGGCGGCCGAGCGCACGCGGGAGGCAAGGGCGTCGTCGAGCGGCGCGGGAGCCAGGTACTCCGTCAATCCCTTGGTATATTTGCTCAGGTAGTCGTAGACGCCGGACTTGGGCCTGACCTCGACAATTCCGAGCGCCCGCCCGCCCAAGACGCCCACGGAGAGCTCGCGCCCGAGGATCCGGCGCTCCGCGATCCATCTGCCGGCTGTGATCGCGGCGAGGGCGGCCTCGATGGCGGCGGCATCGTCGGCAAGCTTTAGGCCGACGCTGCTTCCCTCGTTATTGGGCTTGATGACGACGCGGGGACCCAGCCTCCTGGCGACCTCGACGGCCTTTGGCTTCGAGGCGGCGTCAAACTCCACCCCGTCCACGACGGGCACCCCCCTTGCCGAGACCGTCCGCTTCGTCAGCGCCTTGTCCATCGTGAGGGCGCTCGCCGCGGCCTCGCAGCCCGCGTAGGCCCCGCCGACCGCGTCCAGGAGTCGCTGCATGCCGCCGTCCTCCCCGAACGTGCCGTGGAGAGTCGAGAACACGACGTGCCTCGCCGGGTCGTAGCCCTCGGGAAGCGCCTCCGAGACGACAGGGAAGAGGCGGGTCGTGAACGAGCGCGCCAGCGCCATCGCACAGGCGGCGCCCGAGGCCGAGGACACCTCCTTCTCGGCCGAGGTCCCCCCCGCGAAGACCGCTATGATTAGAGTGCTCATAAGACGTCCTTCCATTCCTTCCCGTAGAGGAGGACCTCGGGCTCGAGGTCCACGCCCTTTGACTGGCGGACGCCCGCCCGGACGCGCCGCACCAGCTCCAGCACGTCGCCGCTTGTCGCGTCCCCGGTATTGATCATAAAATTCGCGTGGACGCGCGACACCTCGGCGCCGCCGACACGGATTCCCTTAAGGCCGCTCTCCTCGATCAGGCGGCCGGCGGAGCCTCCGGGAGGGTTCTTGAAGATGCACCCGGCGCTCGGCTCCCTCGGCTGGGTTTCATGGCGTTTCTTGCGGTAGTCCTCGATCTTGCGGGCAACGGCCGCGGCGTCGGCCTTGGACAGGGGCCTGATGACGGCCCAGAGCGCGATGGCATCCTTCAGGTCGGCGCAGATCCGGTAGTCGACGGTCATTGCGGACCGCGGCAGGTTCAGCACCTCGCCGTCCATCGCCATCATCCGCACCTCGTCCACGACGTCGAACATCCAGCCCCCCATGGCCCCTGCGTTCATCCTGAGGGCCCCACCCACGCTCCCTGGTATCCCCTCGAGGAACTCGAAGCCGGCAAGCCCGGCTGCGGCCGCCAGGCCGCAGAGGTTCTTGAGCCTAAGGCCCGCGCCGACCCGCACCCGGCCGTCCTCCAGGACCTCGAACCCGGACCAGCTCTTGTGGGAAAGCGAGAGGACGAGGCCGTCGACGCCCTCGTCGGGCACGATCAGGTTGGACCCGCGGCCCAGCACGAACACGGGAACGCCGTCCTTACTCGCCTTTGCGAGGAGGACGCGCACGTCCTCCTCGGTCGCCGGCTCCGCATAGAGGCGGGCCGCCCCGCCGACCCTCATGGTGGTCTTGGCGGCAAGGGGTTCCTCGCGCACAAGCCTTGCCCTGGAGGAGAGGAGCGGGCCGGCCTCCTCCAGGAAGCAGTCCCAGCGTCGCGCCCGGGCTATCCCGCCCCTTAGGGCTCCGATCGACGCCCGTGCGGTCTGGTCGATGTCCCCTGCGCCGACAAAGACGATCAGGTCACCCGCCCTGGCCTCCCTCACGAGGGCCGGGATGCTGGCCGAGCCGTCGCCCGGCAGGTAGCTGACCGGCAGCATGGGGGCGCCCCTCTTTATCTCCGCGTAGACGTCGGCCGTGGTGCCGCCCGAGGCGGGGGATTCCCCGGCAGCATACACGTCCAGCAGATGAACGATGTCGGCGAGCGCCAGGGAGGCGGCGAACTCGGCCTTGAAGCGGGCGGTCCGGCTGTGGCGGTGCGGTTGGAAAACCGCGATCAGCCGGCCGCCGGGCGCCAGGCGCGCCCGAAGGCTCGGGAGGAGCGCGCGGATCTCGGCTGGATGGTGGGCGTAGTCCTCCATCACGGTCAGGCCGCCCTCCTTCATCAGGACCGCCTGCCTGCGGCGCACGCCGGGATATTCCGAGAGGAGGCCCCGTGTCGGCTCGACCCCCATCAGCTGGGCGGCGGCAAGGGCCGCAGTGGCGTTTGAGGCGTTAAAGTCGCCGGTCGTCCCCACAAGGACCTCGGCGGGCTTGAACCTGCCGCCGAGCAGGAGGGTCATCCGGCCCTCCTTCTCACCCGACACGGTCCCCGTGAACGTGCCGCTCCTTCCAAATGTGAGGGCATTGGGCGCGATCCGAAGCGACTGCGCGCACGCATCGCTCACGAGCACCTGCCCCTTCGTCCTGGCGCACAGGGAGCGGAACGCCGACTCAAGCTCCTCGGGGCTGCGGTAACGGTCCGGGTGGTCCCAGTCAAAGTTGACGATGACGGTGATCTCCGGCGCGAACGCACCGATCGTCCCGTCGCTCTCGTCGACCTCGGCCACCACCCACTGGTTGGAGCCCACAGCCGCCGGGGGCGTCGCGTCGCAGAAAAGCCCGCCGGCCACGTAGCCCGCGGGGAACGCGGCGCGCCTGAGCGCGGTGACAAGCATGGCCGTGGTCGTCGTCTTGCCATGCGATCCGCAGACGGCTACCAGTCTGAGGTCCCGCGTCACCTCGGCAAGCATCTCGCCCCTGCGAACGCAGGGCACACCCCGCTTCACAAGCCCTGAAAACGAGGGATGCCCATCCGGGATTGCCGACGAGCGCACGACAAGGTCGCAGTCGGCCGGCGCCTCCCGCACCGCGACCCCGGCGGCCTCCAGGAGCCCGGACACCTCCGGGTTCAGGGCATCGTCCTCCCCTGAGACGGTCCACCCGGAGCAGGAAAGGTAGATTGCAAGGGGGGCGACACCCATTCCTCCCACGCCAATGCAGTGGATGAGCCGGACGTCTCGCCCGAAGAGAGCGCGTAACGGCGCCGCCCTCATGCCGCAGCCTCGGCCGGATTGCCGGAGGGGGGTCCCGGATTCGGGCGGGACATGTCCTCCAGGTCCGCGAGCATCAGCTCAAGTGAGTTTGAGCGGTCCATACGCCTCAGGTTCGCGCGAAACTGGTGCAGCAGCCAGTCGTTGCCCGCGAGCTCCACGACCTCGTCCAGGAGTTCGCCGAGCGCCGACTCCTCGAGCACCAGTCCCCCACCCTGCCGCTCGAAGAATGACGCGTTGGCCCGCTGGTGGTCCGAGGCCGCATGGGGATAGGGAACAAGGATCGCGGGAACCTCGCATCGGATGAGCTCGGCAATCGTTCCCGCGCCGGCCCGGGAAACCACGAGGTCGGCCGATGAGAGGAGCTCGGCCACCTTGTCGCAGAACGGGACAAAAACGGAGGTCACGGGATGGCCGGCCTTCGACTTGTGGATTATGGTCTCCTGGTCGCCCTTGCCGAGCCCCGTGATGCAGTAGACCTGGATCGATTCAAGCGCCAGGGCCTCTAGCTTTGACCGCGCCCAGGCGTTGAGGGCCGAGGCCCCCTGGCTTCCTCCGAGGATCACGACCACCTTCTGTTCTTGGTCTAGGCCCAGGCTTTCTCGCGCGGTCTCCGTGGGCATCCGCACAATCTCGCGTCGGACCGGAAGGCCGGCGTGACGCGTCACCGCGGAGCGCACTCCGGAAACGCGGATCCCCAGGGGCAGGTACAGCCGGTCCGCGAGCCTTCCCAGGACGCGTATGGCGAGACCGGGAACGCGGTTTGCCTCGTGAAGGGCAACGGGGATCCCCCGTATGCGGCCCGCAAGGGCGGCAGGCGCGGAGGTGAACCCACCGAATCCCACGACCGCCGCCGGGCGCTCGGACTTGACCAGGGCCATGCAGAACCGGAGTGCCGCAATTTGGGAGAGGGCGAAACGCGCCATGCGCACCGGCTGCCATGAGAACCCGCTTCCGGGCATCCGCTCAAATCTGAGGCCGGGGTATTTCTCGATGAGCCGGGCATCGACCTTTTTCATGCTGATGAGGAGCGTCGCCTGGTGGCCTCGTGCGATGAGGCCCTCCGCAAGCGAAATGCCGGGGGAGAGGTGCCCCCCGGTTCCCCCGCAGGAGATCAGGAACCTGCTCACGCCAGGACCTCCCGCATGGACCCGGCGCCGGCGGGCAGGGCCGCTTTGCCCCAAGTGCGCTGGGTGTTTATGAGGATGCCCACAAGGAGACCCATGAGCAGGAGGTTAGAAAGGCCGGCGCTTATGAACGGAAGCGACATCCCCTTGGTCGGGAGGACCCCGGTGACGACGCCGAGGTTGATGATCGACTGCAGGCACATCAGGAGCAGGCACCCCGCCGCAAGCAGGAAGTGGAACAGGTTGGGCGCACGCCTAAGGTGCGAGAGGCCGGCGAGGAACATGGTAGCGAAAACGGCCACCACGCCTAGCGTGAACCACAGGCCGAGCTCCTCCCCGACCACCGCGAAGATGAAGTCGGTGTGGGCCTCCGGAAGGAAGTTGATCTGCTGGCGCCCCTGGCCCAGTCCCGCGCCCGAGGTGCCGCCGGCGGCGAACGCCTCCAGGGACTGGTAGAGCTGATAGGTGCCCCCCTGCTTGTTGCCCTCCACGTCCATGAAAGCGGTGAAGCGACGCAGGCGGTTGGCGTTGTGGGCGACAAGCACGGCGAAGGCGGCGGCCGAAAGCGCGATCGTCGGTATGATGTAGCGCCACTTCGCGCCCGAGAGGAAGAGCAGGATCAGGCCCACGGAGAGCGCCAACGCAGCGGTGCCGAAATCGGGCTCCAGGAGGATCAGGCCGGTAAAGGCCCCTATGATCGCCAGGGGATAGAGGTACCCGCGCCTGAAATCCCCGATCCGGGTCTGGTTAAGCGCCAGGTAGTGGGCGAGGCAGAACACCATGGCGAGCTTCGCAAACTCGGAGACCTGGAGGCGCGCCGCGCCGTAGCCGAGCCACCTCCGGCTCCCCTTTACGGACACGCCCAAGTGGGGGACCAATACGAGCACCAGGAGCGCCAGCGCGATCACGGCGATCCACACCGAGGCGCGGCGGGCGTAGTCGAGGTTGATCCGGCTGGCCAGGAAGCACAGGAACGCGGCCGCAAGGACGCCGACCACCTGCTTGTCGAGGTAGAAGTAGGGGTCCTGCTTCAGCGAAACGCTTGCGCTAAAGAGGATCGTCAGGCCGAGGAACGTGAGCCCCACGGCGCACACGACAATGACGGCGACAGGATTGGCGAGCGACCGCGGGCTGAGGGTATCGGCAGGCCTATCGCTTTCCATGGGACGCTACCTCAAGGGTTCTTTGGCGCCGGGGTTGACGAAGGGTCCTCAATCTTCACGACCGGGACCTCAGCCGCGCTCGGCGGCTTGAGCCCCGCATCCAGGTCTTGGTCGGCCGGGGGGGCCGCCTTGGCCCCTGCGGTCGAATCCGCCTTCGCGCCCTTGCTCTGCTTGGCCGACGCCGAATGCGCCGGGATGACCAGTTCCTGGCCGGGCTGTATCTTCCTCGGGTCGGTGATGTTGTTGGCCACGGCGATGTCCCCCTGCTTGACGCCGTATTTCCGAGCGATCGCGCCCAGGGTCTCGCCCGGCTTTACCGTGTGCTTGGTCGCATCGGCCATGGGGGCCTTCTCGGCCGCCGCCTGTTCAGGCGCCTTGGCCTGGGCGGTCGCCGGCTCCGCCGGCGCACCCTCGGCCGCGGGCTGGCCCGACTTTGCGGGAATGACGAGCTTCTGGCCCACGTGGAGCGCCGAGGTGGACTTGAGGTGGTTGGCCGTGGCCAGGTCGGCCTTCAGGATCCCGTTCTTCTTGGCGATGCTGTAGAGGCTGTCCCCCTTGCTTACGGTATAGGTGGTCGCGGGTGTCACGTCGGAGACCGGCTGGCTTGCCAGCGCGGAGGCCACCGTGGTGCCGGGCCGCGTGGGGCTGTACCTGATCCCGACCGAATCCGGCACCGTGATGGCCGCCGAGGGCGCCTGGGTGGAGCCGTCGCTGCTTGGCGCCGACGAGATGGGCGAGGTATCGGGGCCCGCCGCCTTCGTGTAGCTGCAGCCTGGGTTCGCGAAAATGAGGATCAGCGCCAGCGCGTGCACGCCCGCTGCAATTCCAAGTATCTTTAGTATTTTCATGTGAGAAAGGGGTTTCGACCGGATAGTCCTCAGGTTGTCGGTTGTTGCATCCAATGCTATATCAAACTCGGGCCGCGCTCAGTTCGCCCACGGCCCTTTCGAAGCGGTTCCCGCGCTCCTCGTAGCTCTTGAACATGTCGAAGCTTGAGAACCCGGGGCTCAGGAGCACGTCGCCGCCCGGGGCCGCTGCGGATGCCGCGGCCCGGACCGCGTCCTCAAGGCTCACGCACAGGGTGCGGGGAACGCCCGCCGAGTCAAAGGCTGCGCCAAGAGCGGCGGCTGTCTCGCCGATCAGGACGGCATGAGCCACCTTCGGTGCGATCCGGCGGACGAATCCCTCGATGTCGCCGCCCTTCGACCGCCCCCCTGCAATCAGCACCACAGGGGCCCTGAAGGAGGAGAGCGCCGCCTCGACCGCGTGGAAATTCGTGCCCTTTGAGTCGTTCCAGTAGGTGACGCCGTCGACGGCCGACACGCGAGCGAGCCTGTGCCGGCCGACCTGGAAGCTCTTGGCTGCCGCGTAGAGGGCCGCCTCTCCCAGCCCCTGGGAGCGCCACCACGCAACCGCCAGGATGAAGTTCTCCCTCTGCGGATAGGCGGCGAAGGGCGTTCCCTCGAGGCGCGGGTCCCCGGGCTGCCCCTCCGTCGCCACGCAGGACGACTCCGGGAGCGCGCGGCCAAACTGGGCCGCAAACCTCTGAACCGAAGTTCCGACGAAGAAGCGGCCCGAGGGAGTGCGCAGGGCCAGCTCCCACTTGGCCGCGAAATAGGACTCCATGCTGCCGTGCCGCTCCAGGTGGTCCTCGGCAAAGTTGGTCCAAAGCAGGCTGTCCGCGCAGAATTGCCCGAGGCGCTCCGCCTGGAAGGAGCTCACCTCGCAGACCGCGGTCACGTCGCTCCCCGCGCCCTCCTGGTCGGCCACCAGCTGCGAGAACGGCAGTCCAATGTTGCCCGCCGCCATGGCCCTCTTGCCCGCCGAGTTGAGCGCATGCGCCAAGAACTCGGTGAGCGTCGTCTTCCCGTTGGTCCCCGTGACGGCGACCAGGCGCCCGCGCCAGAACATCGATGCAAAGTCGATCTCCGCCATGCAGATGCAACCCGACTCGCGGGCCATCCTAAGCCAGGCATGCCCCGGGCCGAACCCCGGCGAATAGATGACGAGCCCGTGGCCCACGGCGGCCTCGGGAGAGAACGCGGTCCCATTTCGGTCGTAGACCACCGCCTTGGCCCCGAGCTTTCGCAGGAGCGCCACGGCTCCGGCGCCGCTCACGGCCCCCCCGAGCACGGCCGCGGGTCGCGCCAGGCGCTGGCTCAGGAACTCGGGGATGGGCGTGTTCATGGCTTTAGCGGATCTTTAGCGTGCCAAGCCCGGCAAGGGCAAAGATCAACGAGAGTATCCAGAACCTGAGCACGATCTTCGTCTCGGGCCAGCCCTGCTTCTGGAAGTGGTGGTGGATCGGGGCCATGAGGAAGAACCTGCGACCCTGGCCCTCCCGCCTGCGCGTGAACTTGAAGAAGCCGACCTGGATGACGACGGAGGCCGCCTCCCAGACGAAGACGCCGCCCACGATGATGAGCGTCAGCGGCTGCTGGACCATGAAGGCGATGATCCCCAGGAGCCCCCCGAGGGCGAGCGAGCCGGTGTCGCCCATGAAGAGCTCGGCCGGGTGGGAGTTGTACCAGAGGAACGCGAGCCCCGCGCCTACCAGGGCGCCGCACACGACGGTCAGTTCGCCCGTCCCATTCACGAAGCTGATGAGCAGGTAGTCGGCGATCTTGGCATTTCCCGCCGCGTAGGCCATGATCCCGTAGGTAAGCGCCACCGTGATCGTGCAGCCTATCGCAAGCCCGTCCAAGCCGTCGGTCAGGTTGATCGCATTGGAAAAGCCGACGATCCACAGGTAGACGAACACGACGAGGGCGGCGATCGGCATGCTGGCCACGATCGGGTGCTTCACGAACGGCACCCACAGTTCCCGGATCTTTTCCGAGCTTGCAGGGTGGATCAGGAGCGCCGCAAGCGCGACAAGCGTGATCACGGTCTGCCAGAAGATCTTCGCCCCCGAGGAGATCCCGTTGCGGTTCTTGTGGACCACCTTGAGGTAGTCATCCCGGAACCCGACGGCCGTAAGGGCGGTGTAGACGAAGAGCGCGACCCCGACCCAGATGTTCGGCGTGGCCCACAGGAGGGAGCTTCCCAGGACGCACACGAAGATCAGGAGCCCCCCCATGGTGGGCGTGTTCTTCTTGTCGAATCGACTGGCCAGGTCGCCCGTCCGGTCGTCGTCGTAGTGCTGGCCGAACTTGAGGCGGCGCAGGTGCGCGATCAGCCACGGCCCGATGATGAACCCTATCAGCGCCGCCGTGCCGGCCGCCAGAAGCGTCCGCAGCGTGATGTAGCGCAGGATGCGCAGCGGCCCGAAGACGTCGTCGTAGCCTGAAAGGATGCTAAGCATGGGCGGACTCCGCGTATGCGGAGAGGGCGAACGCTTTCTCCAGCTCGTGGCGACGGCTTCCCTTCACGAAAACGGCCCCCCTGAAGGCCGAAAGCCGATCGGAAAGGGGAGCAGCGGACTCGGAAATGGTGATCTGCTTCGGGTCGGTCCCGCCCTCAATGGCTCCCTGCCGCACGGCCTCCGCAAGGCCGCCAATGACCACCAGCTGGTCGGCCGGACCGAGCCTCAGGGACCTTCCGAGCTCAAGGTGGTAGCGCCGGGACTCCCCGCCGAGCTCCTCCATGCACCCCAGCACAAGGAGCCTCGGCCCCTCGCGGGGCGCCACCTCGCCGAACACGGCGAGGGCGTCGGCCATCGAGGCCGGGTTGGCGTTGTAGCAGTCCAGGTAGAGCCAGCGGCCGGGGGACACGCGCCATTCGCCCCGCAGCGGGGAAGGATGCCACGCGAGGAGCCTCCGCCTGATCGCGTCCTCGGGCATCCCGAGCCGAAGCGCGGCAATGATCGCCAGGGCGGCATTCTGGGCCATGCCGTCGGAGACCCTCCTAAGCGTGAACGCGGACTGGCCCGCCGCCTGGGTGAGCCGGACCGTGGTCTCCCCGTCCGAGTGCGATACCGAGAAGAGCGCGCGCCCCGGCGCCGCCCTGCCCCCCTGCCCGGCCGGCTCGACGACGACGCAGTCGCGGTGGGGCAGCTTCCGAAAGGCCTCGAACCGGTCGCAAGAAACTGGAAAGACGCCAAGCCCGCCGGGCCGGAGCGAACGGACGAGGCCCGCCTTCTCGCGGGCGACCCCTTCCAGACCCCCGAGCTCCTCGAGGTGGGCCGGGCCGACAAGCGTTACCAGGGCCATGTTCGGCTCGATCATCGCAGCCAGGACGCCCATCTCCCCGGGAGCGCTTATTCCGGCCTCGATGACGGCAAACGCATGCTGGCCGGGCTCGATCCGGGTCAACGTGAGCGCCACCCCGATATGGTTGTTCAGGTTGCCCTCGGTCGCCAGGGCAACGCCCGTGTCGGCCCCAAGCAGGACCGCCAGGAGCTCCTTGGTTGAGGTTTTCCCGACGCTTCCCGTGACACCCACGACGGTGCCGCGAAACGCCCTACGGTGCTCCCGGGCAATGGACTGGAGGGCTGATAGGGGGTCGCCGACCACAAGCTGGGCGAGCCCGGTCGCCGGCGCCTCCCTTGAGACAATGGCGGCACAGGCGCCGGCCGCCTCGGCCTGAGACACGAAATCATGGCCGTCGCGCCTGGCAGTCCTGAGGGCCACAAAGGCCTGCCCGGGCTCAATCCGGCGCGAGTCGGCGCAAAAGCCGACAGGCGGCCGCGCGGGGGCGTGCGACCATCGGCCGCCGGTCCATGCCGCGAGTGTGCCTGGATCGAAGGAGGGCATCAGGTCCGAAGCGCCTTGATCCCGATCAGCTCCCTGACGACCTGCCGGTCGTCGAACGGGATGACGGTGTCCGCGAATTCCTGGTAGCCCTCGTGCCCCTTGCCCGCGATCAGGAGGCTGTCGCCGGCCTTTGCGCTGTCGAGCGCCAGGCTGATCGCCCTGCGCCGGTCGTCCACCCACGTGATCTTGGAGGGGTCGGTCACCCCGGCCTTCATGTCCTCGAAGATGGCTCCCACCTGCTCATTGCGTGGATTATCGGCCGTCGCAAAGGCGAAGTCGGCAAACTCCTGGACGGCCGATACCATCCGCGGCCTCTTGGTTTTGTCGCGGTTTCCGCCGCAGCCAAAGACGACGAGCAGACGGCCCGGTGTGATGGCCCTAAGCATGCCGAGCGCGTTCCGGAGCGCATCGTCGGTGTGCGCATAGTCGACGAGCACGTTGAAGGGCTGCCCCTCCTCGATCCGCTCCATTCGCCCGGGCACGCCCTTGAAGTCGCGCATCCTCGGGACAAAGGTCTGCGGGTCGCGGCCGAGCGCCCACGTGGTGGCTGCTGCCGCCAGGAAATTGGAGACATTGTAGCGACCGACAAGGGGAGATTCGACGGCGGCCGTATCGCCCGGCCACGCCAGCCTAAAGGCGGTGCCCCTGAACTTGAGCTCGACCTGCTCGGCGCGGATGGCCGCCTTCGGGTTCTCCCCAAAGGTCACGAGCCGGCTCCCGGGCACCTCTGCCGCTATCTTCGCCGCCAGGCGCTCGCCATAGGGGTCGTCAAGGTTCACAACGGCGACGCGCGGCACGGGGCCCGATCCGCCCGTGAAGAGGCGCGTCTTCACCTCGAAATACGAGTCCAGCGTCTTGTGGAAGTCCAGGTGGTCCCGGGTGAGGTTGGTGAACACGGCCACCTTGAACTCGAGCCCGAGTACCCGCTGCTGCGCGATCCCGTGGGAGCTCACCTCCATCACCGCATGGCGGCAACCGGCGTCCCTCATCTGGGCCAGCATGCCGTAGATGTCGAGCGACTCGGGCGTCGTCCTGTAGCTGGGAACCGTCCTGGCCCCGAGGTCGTAGCTGATGGTCCCCAGAAGGCCCACGCGCTCGCTGCCGTTCAGCAGGTGGCGGACCAGGTGCGTGACCGTGGTCTTTCCATTTGTGCCGGTGACCCCCACCACAGAGAGCTCGTGGTCGGGGAACTTGTAGTAGCGCTGCGAAACGCGGGCGAGCGTGGCCCTCGCATCGGCCACCTGGATGAACGTGACCTTGGCGGGCGGGTGCCCGGGCATCTGCTGGCCAATGATGGCGGAAGCTCCGCGGCTGACGGCCTCGTCCACGAAGGAGAGCCCGTCGGAGCGCAGCCCGGGCAGCGCGAAGAAGAGGTTGCCCGGCACCACCCGCCGGCTGTCCATCACCAGCCCCGAGATAGGCCTCTCGAGGCTTCCCTTGATGGCGAGAACCTCGCCTTCCTTGATGTAATCGGAGAGTATGGGTGCCATTTTGAACGCGCGGTTGTATTCTAGGTATTCCCGGGTCCTGCGTTGCGTCTTTGGCCGGTCACGGAATGCGCGCACCAGTGCGTGATCCTGTACGAGGTAGCCAATCACCGATCCCCTCCCATCGCAAATGCCGGCTTGGCTTCGCTGTTGTCGATTGTAGGCCGGATATCCAGGTAAGGGATGAGACGCTCGCCGATTCGCTTGAACACGGGTGCGGCGACCTTGGCCCCCTTGGCCACGCCGCCGGGGCAGCGGGCGTCGGCATCGTCCACGATGACGGCGATCGAGACCTGGGGATGGCTCGCAGGGAAAAACCCGATGAACGAGGCCACGTGGTCCTTCGTGGAGTACCGCATGGTCGTTGCTCCGTTGGCCTCGGTGACCGGCATGAGCTTCTGGGCGGTGCCGGTCTTGCCCGCGCACTCAAAGCCGGGGATCGCCGCCGACCGGGCCGTGCCCTCGGTTGACACAACCGCCTCCAAAAGCCGGGCCATCGTGTGGGCGGTCTGTTCCGAGATCACGCGGCGCTCCTCGATCCTGCCGAAGGTGTACACGAGCTCCCCATGCGAGTCGCGGATCTGCCGGATGATCTGTGGCTTAAGGAGCAGCCCCCCCGAGGCTATCACCATCATGGCCTGCTGCATCTGGAGCGCGGTCGCGGTGACCGACTGGCCCATGGGCATGCGGGTGATGGTCATGCTGTCCCACTTCTCAGGCGCCTTAAGGTTGCCCGAGATCTCCCCGCCCACCGGAAAACCCGTGTGCTGGCCGAAGCCGAAGGCGCGCGCATAGTCGTAGAAGCGCCGGTCGCCCAAGCGCATCGCCAGCTGCGCGGCCCCCTTGTTCGAGGAACGGGCGATGATCTCGGCCACGCTAAGCGGATGGTCAAAGTGGTCCCCCACGTCCTCGCGGGGAAGGCTCCGGACGATGCCATTGTAGTCGATCTTCTCCAAGGTGCAGTCGAACTCGGTGCGGGGCGTGACAAGTCCGTCGTTCAAGGCACCGGACGCGGCTACAATCTTGAAGACCGAGCCCGGCTCGTACTCGTCGGCCACGGCGACGTTGCGCATCCTGCCCTGGTCGTCCTTAGAGAGCTTGTTGAAGGTGTTCAGGTCGAAGGAGGGATAGTTCGCAAGCGCAAGGATGAAGCCCGTCTGGGGGTCGCTCACGATGATCGTCGCCTTCTGCGGCTGGTACTCCTCGGCAATCTTCGCCAGCTCGTCCTCGACGATGTGCTGGACGGTGGCGTCTATGGAGAGCGAGACGTTAAACCCGTCGACCGCCGGCACTTCCCGGGTGCGGAACTGCGCAAGCTCTCGGCTCTTTCCGTCCTTCTCGGACTCAAGCCAGCCGTTCTCGCCCCTCAGGTAAAAGTCGGCGTAGTGCTCCATGCCCGCCACGGGCCTCTCCTCGCGGTCCACATAGCCGATGATGTGGGCGGCCATCTCGTTGTGGGGATAGTCCCTCCGATAGACCCGGCTCCCGTAGACCCCGCGGATTCCGAGCTTGGTGACCTGGGTGTACACCGACTCCGTCACCTGGTCGCTCAGCTTGGCCCAGCGGATCGGCCTGTTCCCCTCGGTGTCGGGCTCATCGAGCTGCGTGTCGTCGGCCTTGGCCGCGTCTGGGTCCCCCGCGGTCTCTGGCGCGGCATTGGGCTCGGTCGGGTTGAGCGTGATGACGGCCTCGCGCACGGGCGCTGTGACCTTCACCTCGGCCTTTGACGAACCCGGCCGGGTCTTTGTGGAGAAGATCCGCTCGACCTCCGGGACGGGCACACCGATGAGCGCCGCCAGCTGGGAAAGCTTCGCCGCGTCCTCGGGGCGCGTGAACTGCGGGTCGACCCCGAGGACGATGATCGACCGGCTCGTGGCCAGGAGCGCCCCGTGGGAGTCGAGGATGTCCCCCCTCCTGGCGTTGTCCACGATCAGCTGCCTGCGGGCCTCGTCCACGGAGCGCAGGAGCTCGTCCCTGTCGATCACGTGGAGCCACACGAGGCGGGCCTCGAGCCCGGCGAACATCGAAAGGACCAGGCTCGCGAGAAGGGCGATCCGGTAGCTGGAGGTGAAGCCCTTCGACATGGGAGTCGGCGGCGTCAGTGCGCGAGTGCGACGCGCAGGCTCACTGTCGCCGGCCCTTCCCCGAAGAGTTTGCGGTTGTGAAGCGACGCCAGGCGCATGACCGGGTCCTCGGAGACCCGCTGGACCTGGGTTTCGCCCGGAGGCACGAGGCCCAGGCCCCATTCGGTGTTCCTCCGATTGAGGACCGCAGGGTCCTGCTCGGCCGAGATTGCCGCATCGGTCTCCTCTATCCGGCGCTCGACGTCGGCTATCGACGCCTCGAGCACCTTGTTCATGTTTGCCGCAACGGAGATCTGGTGGCGCATCCAGACCGTGCCCAGTCCGATCGTGGCGCTGCCGCAGATGGCCACGAGCGTGTAGACCAGGAACTGGTTCACGAAAGCCTGGGAGCCGCCCTTGTTCATGGAACGCATCAGAGTTTCCGGATCGCCCTGAGCTTGGCCGACCGGCTGCGCGGGTTGACCGCGACCTCGCCGTCGGACGGCGTCACCGGGCGGCGCGTCAGGGCTTTCGCGCTGCGCGTCCTCAGGTCGTTCGGCGTCGAGTCGTCCGCGTTCTCGGCTTGGCCGCACAGGCGCCTGCAGAACTGCTTGACGGGTCGATCCTCGAGGGAATGGAAGCTGATCGCGCAGAGGACCCCGCCGGGAAGAAGCTTTTCGAATGCCGCGGGCAGCGCCCGCTCGATCGAGCCGATCTCGTCGTTGACTGCGATGCGTATGCCCTGGAACGCGCGCGTGGCCGGATGGATGCGGGAGGTATGGCGGTCCCTTGCGGGTATGGCCGCGCTCACCAGGTCTGCAAGGGGGGCGGTCCTGCCGAGGGCTCCCGTGCCGCGGGCGCCCATGATCGACCTGACGACACGTCGCCAATGAGGCTCCTCCCCAAATTCGCGCACCGCTCGCACCAGCATCTCCTCGGTTGCCGTCTCGAGCCACACGGCGGCCGGCACCCCCGCCCTCGGGTCCATCCGCATGTCGGCCGGCGCGTCGGTCCGGAACGAGAAGCCCCGTCCCGGATCATCGAGCTGGAACGAGGAGAGGCCGAAATCGAAAAGAACGCCGTCGAAGCCTCTCTCCGGAATGTTCGAGAGCCTGCCGAAATCCGTGTCGACAAGCGAAAACCTGCCCGAGAACTCGGCAGAGAGGGCCTCGGCCCTGGAAACGGCCTCGGGATCACGGTCCAGCGCCAGGACGTGCACGCCGTCGGCGGCCTCCAACAAGGCGCGGGAATGGCCGCCGCCGCCGAAGGTGCAATCGAGATACCGCCCACCGGCCACCGGTGAAAGGAAACCCAAGACCTCGTTGAGGAGGACGGGCTGATGGCCGGGGGTCATGCTCGCGGCTGCGAAATCAGGGAGTGCCAGTCGCATGGATGAGGGTCCTGCTGCGCTCGCTGCGACGCCCGGCCACAAGGCGGAGCACCAGGCCGTCACGCACCCGCGGCGTGGCGCAGGAATGAGCGACGGAGAAATCGTTGGCATCTATCCAGGCCGGGAACGTGTGCGAGACCGCAAGCGATGCGGCCCGATTGATCAAAGCGCGGGTGGAGGAAACCTTCGCGGAATGGTTCATGTTTAGATCCCGAGGCGGCGCATGATGTCGCCGAAGTTCTCCCCGGAGGTGCGCGCCTCGACCTTCTGCCACCGGGAAGGCGAATACATGTTGAACTTGGTTAGGGAGCCCACGAGGACCGTGTCCTTCACGATCCCGGCATGCTCCAGCAAATCGGCGGTGAGGCCGACGCGACCCTGCTTGTCGAAACTGAACGACTGCGTCTGGGCAAAAAACCGAGATGCAAAGTCCTGCCCCGCGCCGTCGCTTAGCGCCATCTGGGCGATCTTCGCGTGGAGCTTCTCCACCTCGGAGGGGGGAAGGACGGCCACGTAACCGTCGGGGTGCGGCGTCGCCAGGAATACATCCCCGTCACCATGCGCGGCGCGCCACGCCGAAGGGATTGTGACGCGACCCTTTTCGTCGAGGGTGTGCCTAAAAAGGCCTGTGAAAAATGCTTTGCCGGGATGCGCCATGGGGGATGCGAGGGACTATCTGCCCCACAATACCCCATTTCAACCCATTTTGACCCACTCAGGTCAAGCTAAGACTGCTCTGAAGGTTCACATTTTCTCGTAAAAAAACCCGACTGTTGGGAAGGGCCCTGTCAGGAACTGCTTCTCAGCCCGACTGCGGGTTACTCACCCCTTTCCCACCAACCTGCCCCACCAAGTACGTAGGCGAGGTAGACCTGCTTTCGTTGGGGGCTCCGGCCAACTCAGACCGTCGGATTTACAGAATTGGGCGCGAAATCACCTGCATTGGCACGCTTAACGACTATCGCCTGTAAACTTTCCGCCCTAAACTCTAACTCTCCACCCGATACTCGGGCCGAAGTTGATTAGACTAACCTGCGTTAGCAGGCTCCTCCTGACCTCATTCGCAGCGTGACCTTGGGTTCTGTATGTAGCAGAAGGAGCTGCATGCCGCAAACGACCCAATCGAGTTTCAAGCCCGATGGAAGCGCCCTTACGTGAACACGACCCCTATTTGCCAGCGTTCGCTTCCGCACCGATGCCTGTTCCTAAGCCTCGCCGTAGGCCTAGCAACAACCTGCCGTTCGCAGACGCGGGCGACTGACGCTTACCTTGACGCGTCTGCTTCAAAGTGGGAGGCAGTCGCCCAGCAAATCTGGGAATCACCGGAGTTGGCCCTGCAGGAGAAGAAATCCTCGGCGCTATTGGCGCAGACCTTGGAGAAAGAAGGGTTCCAGGTAGCGTGGGGAGTCGGCGGCGAACCCACCGCCTTCATTGCCACGGCCGGCTCGGGCAGTCCCGTGATAGGTTTCCTCGCCGAATATGATGCCCTCCCGGGACTTTCCCAGGCGGGCGGGGTGGCCAAGGCGCAACCCTTGGTCCCGGACGGCCCCGGGCATGGCTGCGGGCACAATCTATTGGGTGCCGCCTCAACTGCCGCTGCAGTGGCGGCCAACCACGAGCGAATCGCCCGGCACCTGACCGGCACCATCAAGTTGTTCGGCACCCCGGCGGAGGAGGTGCTTTTCGGCAAGACCTTCATGATTCGCGATGGCGCTTTTTCGGGGGTGGATGTGGCACTCACTTGGCATCCGGATGACCAGAACAGGGTGGTCAACCGCACTCGGCTGGCCGCCGCCGCCTTCGACGTGGAATTTTTCGGCCGGGCGGCCCACGCCTCGGCATCTCCTTGGCTCGGGCGCAGTTCGCTGGATGCATTGATGCTGTTCGACCATGCCATGGCTCTGATGCGCGAGCATATCAAGCCCACCGCTCGGATTCACCGGGTGGTCGTCAAAGGGGGAGCCGCCGCCAACATCATTCCGGATTATACCAAGGGCCAATACTGGCTGCGGGGCGAAAACGGAGCTACCGTAAATGAAATGGCTGAGTGGATGCGAAAGGCGGCGGAGGGTGCTGCACTGTGTACTGAGACCAGGGCCAAAGTGACCGCGCTTTTCTCCGTGCGTGATCCGCTGCCCATCGATTCCTTGAACCGCGCGATGCAGAAGGAGCTCGATCGGGTAGGCCCTCCGGCCTTTGACGCCGCCGATCTCGAATTCGCCCGAAGCATCCAGCGGGAGTTGGCTATGTACCCAGCTGGCCTCGCCCAGCAAACCATGCCCTATATCATCCCGAATGGCGGTACCGCCTCGTCGGACATCGGCGAGGTCGGAGGCGTTGTGCCGCTAGCGGAACTCGGCATCGCGGTGCGTCCCCTTGGGACTCCCGCTCACCACTGGGCACAAACCTCATGTGCCGCTTCGCCGATCGGTCGAAAGGGGATGTTGGTGGCGGCCAAGATTCTGGCCGCGACGGGAGTCGATCTGCTCAGCGATCCGCAATTGGTGCAGGCCGCAAAGGAAGAGTTTGCGACCAAGACTGCTGGCAAGCCATATGTGGTTCCGCTTGAACCTGGCGCGCAGCCTAAGCCGATCTTGTAAGGAGGCGGCTATGGGGGCGCGCCGAACGTCCGGCGTCCGGAGCTAGGCATAGGGGTGTTGCTGATCTCTTGATGCCTGAGTTAGGGAGTCGAGGAATCGCCGATGCGGACACGTGGCCGTTCTGAATCGTTACCGCCGCCGCGCAAGTCTTCGTTGGCCGGCTGTAAATCTGTCGGCATGACTCCCAACCCATCGTTGGCATTTCGTCGGCATGAATTCCGACCCTTGCCGGCATGAGTTGGTGCTCATTTGTCCAAAAAGGGCCTTCCGGTCGGCCTGATTTGCGGTTTCTTACAGTCCCGTAAGAAACCAGGAGCCACCCCGACGGGCTACGACTCATGCCGACGGCAACCGCCGCAATGGTTCGGGAGACCCTGCCTCGGTTGGCCCCGGGAGATTCGCGTCCTTTAAAACCGGTCCTCGCAAAGGCTGCTTCCAGATTCCATAATCGGGACCCGCCGACCCGGCTGGCCAAAAATGAAAACTGATGCACCGAGACTCCTTGTCGTTGGAGCGGGCGTGAATGGTTCGATCTGCGCGGCTGCCTTACACGGCGCCGGGGTGGACACAACGATCCTCACCCGGGGGGCGCGGGTAGATTTCATCAGGCGGGAGGGAATCATCATCGAGAACCCGTTCAAGGGCACGAAGACGGTTTCGCACGTTCCCGTCATCGACGCCCTGGATCCGAACGACACGTACGATTACATCCTTGTAGTCGTTCGCAGGAACCAAGTCTCGGGACTAATGCCCGTGCTGCCATTGAACACGTCCCCCAACGTCGTGTTCATGGTCAATAACCTCCAAGGCCCAGGGGATTACATCGAGGCACTGGGCAAGGGACGCGTAATGCTAGGCTTTGTGTTCGGAGCGGGGAAGCGCGATGGAAACATCGTCCGCGCAATAAGCAGTGTGGGCCTGTCCTGTCCCTTTGGAGAGATCGATGGCTCAAACTCTGAAAGACTGGCGCGACTTCTCACGATCCTTAATCAGGCCGGTTTAAGAGCGAGGGCGGAGGCGAACATGACTGACTGGCAAACTACCCACGCGGCAATGGTCGTGCCCTTCGCCACCCTCATCATCAAGCACGGTTGCGACACACGCGCTTTGGGCAAGGCGCCGGAGGACATCAGGGCAATGGCCATGGCAACGCGGGAGACCCTGTCGGTTCTCCGCGCGCTCGACCACCGAATAGTCCCCGGGGCCGCTAATATTTTGGGCCTCCTGCCACGTTTCCTCCTCGTCCTGATCTTTCGGCGCTTCCTGGCCTCCAGGATCGCGGAGGTTGGCGGGGCATGGCACTGCAGCCAGGCGCCCGACGAGATGGCGGAGCTCGCCCTTGGCCTCAAAGCGATGGTGGTGAGATCAAAGCTGCCGGTCCCGTCGTTGCGCCATATCCTGGGGGTGTGAAGGGAAAAGCGTGGCCACGCCGGGCTGCCGGCGCGGGTCATACGGTACCCTCGCCCAGGATTTTGCAGCCGTATCTCCGCGGGCGAGAGCCTTGAATGCCTGTCGCATTCTGGCGTGTGGGTCGCTGTTTCCCTGCCCCACCCAAGTCGGATTGAAAATCCGGTCCCCTGGCGGCCGTTCCGGCCGGATTCAAAGCCCCGGCCGGCAACGGTTGGCGCAAGCCGGGAAGGCGATGGCAACACGCTGTCGGGTACACCACCGCTCAGGCTCCGCAATTGATTCAAAATCGCGCAACCATTGCCCACCCGGGCTCGTCCTGCCCGGTCCCGGGGCCATTCCGGCCACCGCTTGGATTAAAATCCGGCGGCACAGCGGATCCTCCGCCGTGGACCGGGGTCTCAGATTAACGCCAGAAATACCTAATCCGTTCTCATCAAGCATAATGCGCCTTCTAACCCGCCTGCCTCCCATCCAATTGATTAAGCGCTGCCCGCGCTGGCTACCCTTGGTGGCCTGCCTGGGCGCACCGCTGGCTGCGCAGGTCGACTATGCCACGCCGTACACGTTCACCTTGCTTGCGGGCTCCCCGGGAGGCACTGGAAGCGTCGACGGCAACGGGAGCGCGGCAGAATTTGGGGATCCGTATGCCCTGGCCGTTGACTCAAGCGGCAATCTGTACGTCGCGGACAGCAAGAACGACACCATCAGGAAAGTGACCTCCTCGGGGGTTGTGACGACCATCGCCGGGACGGCGGGCTCCGCCGGCAACGGCAACGCCACGGGCACCGCGGCCCAGTTCAACACGCCGTCCGGGGTTGCCGTCGCCAGCGGAGGCAACATCTACGTGGCCGACCTGGGCAACCAACTGATCCGGCAGATCACGCCCTCGGGCGTCGTCACGACGCTTGCGGGGACTGTGGCAACGTCGGGCTCCACCGACGGCACGGGAACGGCCGCGCTCTTCAACCAGCCCTACGGCCTGGCGGTCGACGGCAGCGGCAACATCTACGTCGCGGACTTGGGGAACCAGGAGATCCGCAAGGTGACCTCCTCGGGGGTCGTAACGACGATAGCAGGCTCGCCGGGCTCGGCTGGAAGCGCGAACGGCACGGGCGCAGCGGCCCAGTTTAACCAGCCGATCGGGGTTGCCGTCGACTCGAGCGGAAACCTCTACGTCACCGACTCGGGCAACAACACGATCCGCAAGATCACCTCCGGGGGCGTGGTGACCACGCTCGCCGGATCTCCCGGTGTCGCCGGGAGCACGGACGGCACGGGCTCGGCCGCGCTCTTCCACGGACCGCGGGGCATCGCGGTCGACGGTTCCGGAAACCTCTACGTGGCCGACGGGCAGAACTGCACGATCCGCAAGATCACCTCCGCGGGCGTCGTTACGACCCTGGGAGGCGTGCCCGGAAGCATTGCCAATGCGGAGGGCACGGGCCCGGCGGCGCTCTTTGACGTGCCCACGGGCGTCGCGGTGAACGCGAGCGGGACGCTCTACGTCTCGAGCTCGGAGGGGTATGTGATCAGCGCAGGCACGGCCGCCGCCCTGACGGCGCCCACATTCACCGAGCAGCCCGAGAGCCAGACGGTCGCAAGCGGGAGCACCGCGGTGTTCCACTCCCAGGCTACCGGCGCCCCCACGCCGACCTACCAGTGGTACCTAAACGGCGAGCCCCTTAGCAACGCCGTGGGCATCACCGGCACCACGACACCGACCCTTGTGATCAGCGGGGCGACCGCGGCGGCGACCTACACCTACTACTGCGTGGCAAGCAGTCCCTCACAGTCGGCCCAGAGCAGCTCGGCCACGCTTACGGTCACTCCCGCATCCGACCCCGGGAGGCTGGTCAACCTCTCGTGCCGCGCGCCCGTGGGAACCGGCGCGAACCAGCTCATCGTGGGCTTTGTGGTGGGAGGCACGGGGACCTCGGGCAGCGAGCCGCTGCTGGTGCGGGCTTCGGGCCCCGCCCTCGCCCAATTTGGCGTCGCAGGCTTCCTTCCCGATCCGGAGCTCACGCTCAACGGCCCGAGCGGTGTCATCGCGAGCGACAGCGGGTGGCAGGGCAACACCGCCGTGGCCTCGACCGCCGCCTCGGTGGGCGCCTTCCCATGGACGAGCGCAGCAAGCCTGGACTCGGCCCTCGTGGAATCCCTTTCCGGGGCGCCTTACACGGCGCAGCTCGCGGGTTCCAGCGGAGACACCGGTATCGCCCTGGCCGAGGTCTATGACGCGACGTCGCCGGCCGCCTACACGCCCGCCTCGCCTCGCCTGATCAATATCTCGGCCCGCGACCAGGTGGGCACCGGGAGCAACATCCTGATCGCCGGCTTCGTCATTGGCGGGACAACGTCAAAGACCGTGCTCATCCGCGGTTCCGGACCCGCCCTGGCGGCCTTCTCCGTGGCCGGAACCCTGCCCGACCCGCAGCTCCAGCTCTTCCAGAGCAACGGGTCGGCCGCCTCCACGCTCCTCCTGTCCAACACCGGGTGGGGCGGTGATCCCGAGATCGCCTCAATTGCCTCCTCGGTTTCCGCCTTCTCATGGGGAACGGCCGCGACACCCGACTCGGCGCTCCTCGTGACCCTGCCGCCGGGAGCCTACACCGCGCAGGTGTCCGGGGCGAGCGGGGACACCGGAATCGCCCTCGTCGAGGTCTACGAGGTGCCTTGATCCGGAAAAGCGCGCCCCGGGGACCCGGGGGCAGCTTTGCCGCCGGAGGAGGGGTGTTCAGAAAGAGCGCCCGGTGCCGATTAGACCGGGTATGAAGGATCGCATGCATTTCGCAAACGGAGACCGCTCGGGCGCGCTGCCCGGGGGTACCGCTGGCGCCCATGCCCCGTCGGGCCCCATGATATGGGGCGCGGAGCCCAACGCGGGCGTAGCCAGCCTCCACGGGAACGTGGGCCAGGGCCGCCGGCGCGCGTCGGCGACGCTTCACGTCGGCCTATCGGTTCGCTGGTCGACGTCGTTTTCCTACGGGCACTGCTCGGAGGGCTCCTGAGGGCCCGGCCTACCCGGGCGCCGCGGCGTTCCCGAGGACCTTGGCCACCAGGGCCTCCAACTCCTCGCTCGAGAATGGCTTGGCCAGGATCGCGTCTGCGCCCATCGCGAGCGCCGTCTGCAGGTAGTCCGTGGCGCTCATCCGCCCGCCACCGGACATCGCGATCACGCGAACTTCGGGGTATTTCTTTCGGACGGCGCCGATCGTCTCGATGCCCTCCTGCTCGGGCATGATGATGTCGGTCATCATGAGGTCGGGTGGCTCCTCGCTGCAGAGCTTCATCGCCTCGCGGCCGTTTCCCGCCTCTTTCACGACATGGCCCATCCTGACGAGCGCCATTCGCATAATGACGCGCACCGCTTCGTCGTCGTCGACAAGGATGATGTAGGACATGGGCTGCTGTCGTTCGGTAACCAACGCGGAGGAAGGCGCCGATCGGGCAGCGGCAGCTCACAGGGGAGCCCCAACCGGCCCAGTCAACGCTCGCGTCTATCGGACCGACTATGCCCGGCTGCGGGCGTCGTTGGCAACTCCGTACGGACCGCGCGGGCAAGATTCTTGCCACGGGAATTCACGTGCCCCTTTACCAAGAAAAGCGGGCCGCGGCGCACCCGGCGCTCGCGGCCCGCGGCAAAAGGGCGGGTGGGGGCGGCACCGCCTCCCCCACCCGCCCGGTCCAAACACAACACTACGACCTTTCCTGACCTGTTTCGTCCACCACGACGAAAAGTATGGAGCCCCGCGACCAGAGCCTGAGGAGCGTCTTCTTGCTCTCGGCCTTCTCGCTCAGCTGCACGGCGTCCTGGGCTGACTCGACGCGGTGGCGGTTGATCTCGAGGATGACGTCTCCGGCGCTGATCCCGGCGCGTGCCGCCGCCGAGTCCGGTGCCACGCTCGTTATGATCGCCCCGTGGAGACGGGCCGGGAGGTTGAACTGCTGGCGCGCCTCGGGGCTGAGGTCGTCGACGGCCACGCCGTTGAGGACCCCGACGTCGTCTCCCGAGGCAAGGGGGTCGGTCGCGCCGTGCCCGGAGCCCGGGCGCTCGCCGGCCGTGGCCTCGATCGACACCACCTTGCCATCGCGAAGGATCTCAAAACTGAGCTTCGCGCCGGGGGCCACCCCGCTCACGGTCAGGGCGAGGTTGTTCGAGTCGGTGACGGGCTGGCCGTTGACCGAGGTGATCACGTCGCCCTCCTTGATCCCGGAGCGGGCCGCAGGGCTGTCGGCCGTGACCTCCGCCACCAGGGCGCCGTTGCGCGTCTTCAGGTTGAATGAGTCGACCAGCGCCGGCGTGATGTTCTGGATGTTTACCCCGAGGTAGCCGCGCACGACCTTGCCGGTCTTGACGAGGCTGTCCGCGACCTGCCCCACCATGTTGGCGGGCACCGCGAGGCCCACGCCCTGGAAGCCGCCGCTGCGGCTGAGGATCGCCGTGTTGATCCCGACAAGGCGGCCGTCCACGTCGACAAGCGCCCCGCCGGAGTTGCCGGGGTTGATGGCGGCGTCCGTCTGGATAAAGTCCTCGTAGCCGTGGACGTCGTTGAGGATGCCCACCCTCCGGCCGGTCGCGCTGATGATGCCGCTGGTGACCGTCTCCCCGATCCCGAAGGGATTGCCGATCGCAAGCACGCGGTCGCCCGTGAGGATCTTGGAGCTGTCGGCAAACGTGATCGCGGGAAGGTCCTTGGCGTCTATCTTGATCACGGCGATGTCGGTGAGCGGGTCGCGCCCCACGACCTTGGCCGGCAGCTCCCGCCCGTCGGCCAGGGAGACGGTGACCGAGTCGGCCCCGTCGACCACGTGGTTGTTGGTCACGACGTAGCCGTCGGCGCTAATGATGACCCCCGAGCCGAGCCCATTCATCGGCTCCTGCCGCATCTCGGGAATCCTGTTCCCGAAGAACTGCCTGAACATCGGGTCGTTGAAGCCGGGGCCCTCCTCCTGCCTGAAGTCGACCGGACGGGCCTTGGCCTGGACGGTGATCTTGACGACGCTCGGCGAGACCCGGCTGACGACGTCGGCGTAGCTCACGCGGTCGGCCTGGCCCCGCTGAACGGTGTGGTCGTCACGCTTGAGCGAGATGGTGGCCTCGGACTTTTCAGCGGCATAAGTGGCGGCAAAGGCGCCTGCCAAGGCGAGCACGGACGCGACCTTCGCGGCCCTGCTGAATCGGGAGATACTAAATGTGAGTCTTGTCATGTTCGCCCAAGGTAACACGCGTTCATGGCCCCAATCTTTCGCCATGATTACAGAATAGTAAGAATGCCCGTTTCGGCGCTTTGCCCCTTTAAAAAACCGGGGTGATCGGCACACTCCGCCTCCATGCGAGTGCTCGTTGTGGAGGATGACCAGAAGATCGCCTCGTTTGTCGTGCGCGGCCTCAAGCAGGCCGGCTTCGCCGTGGACCACTCGCCCGACGGTGAGGGCGGGCTCGAGATGGCGCAGTGCACGGACTACGACGCCGCGGTCGTGGACATCATGCTCCCGAAGCTGGACGGCATCAGCCTCGTCAAGCGCATCCGGGCCGCCCGGAGCACGGTGCCCGTCCTTTTCCTGAGCGCGAGGACCTCCGTGGACGACCGCGTGAGGGGACTGCAGAGCGGCGGGGACGACTACATGACCAAGCCCTTCGCCTTCTCGGAGCTCCTGGCCCGCGTCCAGGCCCTGATCCGCAGGGCGTCGCAGTCGCCCGAGGCCACTCGCCTCTCGGCCGGGGACGTCGCGCTGGACATGGTCACACGCGAGGTCACCCGCGCCGGGGCAAGGGTCGAGCTCCAGCCCAGGGAGTTCTCGCTGCTCGCGTTCTTCATGCGCCACGCCGGCAGGCCCGTCAGCAAGACCATGATCCTCGAACACGTGTGGGACTACAGCTTCGACCCCCAGACCAACGTGGTCGACGTCGTCGTCTCGCGCCTGAGGTCAAAGATCGACCCCGAGCACACCCGGATCGAGACCGTGAGGCGCGTCGGCTATATCTTCAGGCCCCATGTTTGAGCGCCTGCGCAGGTCCCTCGCGCTAAGGCTGGCCGGCCTCTACGCGCTCGTGTTTGCCCTGGCTTCGGGGCTGCTCTTCGCGGCGCTCTACTGGGTGCTCGCGAATGCCCTGGAGGCCCGCGAGCAGGCCGCCGTAGAGCGTCTGGCGGGCCGCCTGACGGGCGTCTACGAGGAGGGCGGGGCGCTCGCCCTTCGGGCGGAGATCAACTCAAACACCTCCCCCGAGGTGCGCTCCTTCTTCGTTCGTGTCGTCACCCCCGGCAACGAGACCGTCTTCGCCTCGGTGCCCCCGGACTGGGTGCAGACCCAGGTCCTGAGCATCCCGATTCCCGGCGGGCTCGGCCTTGAGGCAAGGCGGCAGATCAGGACGGTCCGCGTGCCGCAGAGCGCGCTGCGCGACTTTGCGATCGCGTCGGCCGAGCTGGCCGACGGGAGCGTGCTTCAGGTGGGCCGGAGCACCGACAGCCGCGCCGTGCTCCTTAAGCCCTTCCGCACGGCCTTCGCCTGGGTCGGGGCGGCCGCGCTTGCGCTCTCGCTCTTCGTCGGGACGCTCCTGGCGTGGCGGGCTACCCGGCCCCTCCGGCTCGTCTCGGACACCGCGCGCAGGATCCTTGAGACGGGGGACCTCTCGGCCCGGGTGGCAGACCCGCGGGGTAGCGACGAACTGGCGCTCCTGGTGAGGCAGTTCAACACGCTCCTGGAGCGCAACTCCGCGCATCTCCAGGTCCTCAGGGACACGCTCGACAGCCTGGCCCACGACCTGCGGACGCCGCTCACCCGCCTCAGGGGCACGGCGGAGCTTGCGCTCCACGACGGGCAGGACCCGAAGGAGGCCAAGGACGCGCTTGCGGACTGCATCGACGAGACCGACCGCCTGCTCCACGTGATCAACTCGCTCCTCGACATCTCGGCGGCGGAGGGCGGGGCCCTCCGGCTCAACCGCAGCCAGGTCGACCTTCGGGGCCTCGCGGAGCGCGCGGCCGACCTCTACCGCGAGGTGGCCGAGGAGAAGAGGATCGAGGTGCGCCTTGAGCTGCAGGCCCCGGTGCTCGTCGAGGCCGACGCGGTGCGGCTCGGCCAGGCCGCCAACAACCTCCTGGACAACGCGCTCAAGTACACACCCGCGGGCGGCCACGTCGTGCTTTCGACGGGCGCCGACCCGTCATGGGCCGTCCTTTCGGTGAGGGACGACGGCCCCGGCGTCCCGGCGGCCGAGCGCGAGGCCATCTTCCGCCGCCTCTACCGCGGGGACGCGAGCCGCTCCGAGCGGGGCCTGGGCCTCGGGCTAAGCCTCGTGAAGGCGGTCGTCGAGTCCCACGGGGGAACGGTCGCGGTGGGCGACGCCCCGGGGGGCGGGGCCTGCTTCACGATCCGTCTGCCGCTCTCCCGGGCCCCGTAGGAGCTACGGGAGGCTCTCCGAGCCGTTCTTCGGGAGTTTTCCCATCTCCGCGGACCGCGCGTCCGGTCCCAGTTCGGGGGCGGGCCCCCGGAGGGCCTTCTCTAGGTCCCCCTCCGTGATCCTGTAGACGAGGACCGAGGCGTTGATCAGGTCGTCAGGCTCCCGGTGGCGAAGGTAAGCCGTCAGCCTCCCGAAGCGGTACTCCTCGAACCGCTCGAGAAGCACCGGCCATTCCCCGCTCCGGTGGAGACGAAGCGCCGCCATCCGAACCTTCCGGTCCGGGTTCTCAAGCGGGCGGACCGCCTCGTCCAGCTCCTGGTAGGTCGCCTCGTAGTGCTCGTTCCACGGGCCCCAAGGTCCCTGGAGGCTGAAATTCACGGGCTCAAGCATCGAGGCGCTCACCAGGTAGGTGCCCGCGTGGAACCCCAGGTCCTCGGGCTTCCTGAGGAAGGTCACGGCGACCACGTCGCCCAGGCGCTGCATCCCGAGCAGGTCGCAATCGGCATACTGCTCCCTGAGCTCGGGCACCCGAGCCTGGAGGTCCTCGGGCGCTATGAAAAAGGTCTTCCAGTCGGGCCTGTCGCGGCCGTCCAGGCCGGCCACCGAGAAAAGCGGGCGGGCGCGTATCCCGTAGTAGTCGGGGCTCGCTGTCCCGAAATACGAGAGGTAGGCGGAGCCCGGCGCACCGACATGGTGATCCAGGTAGGCCCGGATCGCCGGAAGTTCCTGACCCCAGTCCAGCGAGCTGTCCACCAGGTGACGGTAGGCCGCGCGAGGGGTCACGATGCCGTTGAAGTAGGCGAGGTAGTTCGGGAAGAAGCAGGCCGTCTCAACGAAGAGCGCGGCAAGGAGCGCTATCAGCACGGCGCCCATGGCCCGGCCGCGGGCGGGCGCGGGCCCAAGCCAACCCTTGAGCCAAGTGCCGGAAGCCCCGCACAGGATGAAGAGCGGCGGGTAGACCGGCAGCAGGTGCCGGTGGCCTATGTTAAGGTGGCTTGCGACGGCAGCGGCCCAGTACACGGCGAGGAGCAACCACAGCGGGATCGTCGGGTAGAGCCTCTCCCACAGGGCTCGCCTGCGGCCGGGGAAGGGGCCGAAGGCGGCCCAGTCAAGGGCCCCGAGGGAGAGGGCCATAATGGCAAAGAGCGCCAGGGGCGTCTTCACGAGGAAGGTGTAGGGAAAGAACCAGGGCCAGCCGCGCAGCCGGAACTCCCCGTTTAGGAACGCGGGCCGGACCTGCGACCTGCGGTACACGTCGGTGAATCCGTAGATCCAAGCCTCCGGGAGCAGGTGGTGGCCGCGCACGGCCTCAACGGCTCGCACCCAGGTCTCCGGAGACGGCCGGGCGAGAAGCGCGTCCAGGTGCTGCCCCTGCTCGGGGCTGAGGACCTGCTGCCTGATCGCCGCAACGGCATCAAGCGTGCGGTTGGTCCACACCGCCTCCGTGGCGCCGGTGGAGACAAGGATCGATTGCACCTGCCCCCGCTGCGCCTCGCTGAGCCCAACCGCCTTAAGGAGCGGCGCCGGGCCAGGCTTCGCGAGCAGGTACTCCCAGGGCTGCCTAAACCTGCCGGCCCCGTCCGAAAAGGCGGAGTACCTGAAGCCGTAGCTCGCCCAGATGAGCGCGACCGCGGCGACGGCGTGGACGAGCGCCACGGCCGCGAACGCAAGCGCCTGGCCGCCGCGCGTTGAGAGGCGCCTGGCCCAGGGCCCGAGCGCGACGTCGAGCGGCCTACCGTCCACAAGGCGCGCCACGGCGGCGAGCGCAGCAACGGGCACGATCAGGAGCGCCGAAACCTTCGTGAGGAATAGGCCCGACAGAAGGAGCGTGCTCAGCACCACCCGGCCGGGGGTCACCCTGGTAAGGACTCCCCAGAGTGCCCAGGTCGAGCCGAGGAAAAACAGGGCGGCCGCCGTGTCGGAGGTCATGAGCGCCCCGTTCGCAAGGATCGTGGGGTTTAAGGCGAAGAGAAGAAGGGAGACCATGGCGCCCGCGCCCCCGAAGAGGCGCCGCGACCACGCGAACACCAGGGCGCCAAGGGCCACGGCGAAGAGCCCGCAGGCCATGCGCCCTCCCGATGCGAGGCTGGCCGCATCGCGGTGCGACCTGAAGAGCCACTGGTAGCCAAGCTGCCAGTCGTCCGAGTCCCGCCACGCCACGGGGTCGGGGGCCGGAAGCGGCGAGGTGCTGAGCGCCAGGGGAAGCCCCGCGGCGCGCTGCGGCAGCTGGCCGTTCTCGGGCTGAAGGCGGTAGTCGCCGAAGTGCCAGTAGGCGTAGCCGGCGGCGGCATGCGCGACCTCGTCATAGGTCGGGCTCTTATTCCTGAGGCCCGCCACCAGGACCACCCAGAAGACCGCGAGCGCCGCGGCCGCGGCGGCCGGCCCAGACCTCCAGCGCAGGGGGTCCCCCGCCCGGCCGGCGCTCCGCCGTGTCGGGGGCAGGGGTTCGGATGAGCTTCTCATGGGGCGGCGGCAGTTCGGGGGTAACGGCGGTTACCGCCCGGCATGGGTAATTGCGCCGAAATGATGCGGCGGGAGGGTGCACCGGCAAGCGCCGTCTGGCCGGCGGGGCGGTCGCGGGCAACCATTGGGATTGATCGCCCGTCGGGCCGTGTTCAGACATGGTCGCAACCCCAAAAATGACGCGACCCTCGAACCGGATCCCCTTGAGCCGGGAGCATCGGAGCCTTCGGAGAGCATGAGTGCCCCCGAAGACTCTGGACGGTTGGGCGCCAGGAGTTGGACGAGGACGCTCCTTGCCGCGGCCCTCCTCGCGATCGCGGTGGCCGCGGTCTACCACGGCACGCTCAGGGACCCCTTTGTTTTCGACGACATAACGGCGATACCCGAGAACCCGAGCATCCGCGCGCTCTGGCCCCTTCCGGGGCCCCTCGCCGCGCCCGCCACCGCCACGACCGTGGCGGGGCGCCCCGTCGCGAACCTGACGCTCGCGCTTAACTACGCCCGGGGCGCGACGGACCCTTACGGCTACCATGCCCTGAACATCCTTGTCCACGTCCTGGCCTGCCTCGCCCTCTTCGGCGTCGTCAGGCGCACGCTCGCATTGCCACCCCTTGAGAAGAGATTCGGGCGCGACGCCTTCCTGCTCGCGCTGCTTGTGGCGCTCCTCTGGGGGCTTCATCCCCTGCAGACGGAGTCGGTCACCTACGTGGTCCAGCGCGTTGAGTCGATGGTGGGGCTCTTCTACCTGGTGTGCCTGTACTGTTTCCTGCGCTCGACCCAGTCGGCGCGCCCGCTCGGGTGGCGGATTGCCACGGTCCTCTCGTGCCTGGTCGGGATGGGCACCAAGGAGGTCATGGCGACGGCCCCGGTCGCCCTGTTCCTCTTCGACAGGACGTTCCTCGCCGGTTCCTTCGCCGGGGCGTGGCGCCAGCGCCGCGGCCTCTACCTCTGCCTTGCCGCCACCTGGGTCCCCATGGCGCTCCTTGTGGCGAGCACCGGCTTTAGCCGGGGCGGATCCGCAGGCTTCGGCTCGGCCTCGCCCTGGGCCTACTGGCTCACCCAGCTTGAGGCGCTCACCCGCTACCTGCGCCTCGCGGCGTGGCCCCATCCGCAGGTCTTTGACTACGGAACCAGGCTGGTGCGCAGTCCCGGCGAGGCGGCCCTCGCCGCTCTGCCTGTGCTGGCCCTGGCCGGCGCGACCCTTGCGGCCCTGAAGGCCCGCCCGGCCCTCGGGTTCCTCGGGGCATGGTTCTTCCTGATCCTTGCGCCGAGCAGCCTCGTCCCCGTGGCGACCCAGACCATGGCCGAGCACCGCATGTACCTTCCCCTGGCCGCGGTCTCCGTGGCGGTCGTCCTGGGAGCCTACGCCCTGGGGGGGCGCAGGAGCGTGGTTCCTCTCGGCGTCGCCGCGCTCCTCCTTGCGGTCCTCAGCGCCCGGCGAAACGAGGTCTACCGGAGCGCGCTCTCACTCTGGAGCGACACCGCGGCGAAAGTGCCCGGCAGCGCACGCGCCCACAATAACCTCGGCCTCGAGCTCTTTCGCGCGGGAAGGGACGCGGAGGCGATCGAGCAGTACCAGATCTCCATCGGGATAGAGCCCGGGGACCAGGGCACGCACAGCAACCTGGGAAATGCGCTCGACCGAGCGGGCCGGACGCGCGAGGCGATCGTCGAGTACCAGGCCGCCCTCCGGATCCAGCCCGACTTCGCGCCCGCGCTCTACAACCTCGCAAAAGCCCTCCAAGGCGAGGGACGGATCGCCGAGTCGATCACCAGCTATGAGGCGGTGCTCAAGATCCAGCCGGACTATGCGGACGCCTACAACGGCCTGGGCGAGGCCCTGGAAAGGGCCCCGGGGCGCGCCGCCGAGGCGATCGACCGCTTCCAGCAGGCCATCCGGATCAATTACGACTTCCCGCAGGCCCACTACAACCTGGCGGCCGCCCTTGCGCGGGCGGGCCGGGCCACGGACGCGGTCACGGAGTACCAGGAGGCGCTTCGCATCAGGCCGGACTTCCCCGAGGCGAGCGACGAGCTCGGCGTCCTCCTGTGCGCCACGGGTTCGCTCGCAGAGGGCACGGACCTTCTGGAGGACGCCCTGAGGTCAAAGCCCGACTTCGCAAAGGCGCACTTTGACCTCGCAAACGCGCTGGTCCAGTCGGGCCGGGTGCCCGAGGCGGTCCACCACCTCGAGGAGGCGCTCAGGATCGAGCCCGACATGGTGGAGGCCAACAACGACCTGGGGATGATCCTCTGCCGCTCGGGCCATATTCCCGAGGGCCTGGCGCACATCGAGGCGGCCATCCGCACAAAGCCCGACTTCGCGCCCGCGCACTTCCTGCGCGGCCTGGCGCTCCTGCAGACCGGTCGGCGGATGGAGGCGGCGGCCGAATTCGAGAAGGTCCTGGACCTGCGGCCGAACGACCCCTCGGCACTCAAGATGCTCCGGATTATCGGCGGCGAGCAGTAGCCCCGCCCTTCAGGGACGGGGCCTGCCTGAGGCGGCGAACTCGGCTTCGGCCTCCTCCGGGCGACCAGCCTGCTCGAGCGCCACGCCGAGGTTGTAGTGCGCGTCCCGGAATCCGGGTTCCCTGGCAAGCGCCTCGCGGAACCGCGTGATCGCCTCGTCCAGCCGGCCGTCCCGGGTGAGCGCAATGCCCAGGTTGTTGCGGTAGGCAGCGGAAAGCGGATCCAGGCGCACGGCCTCCCGGTACTCGGCCAGGGCCTCCCCGACCCTGCCCGCGCGCAGGAGCACGGCGCCCAGGCTGTTCCTTACCTCCGGTGAGTCCGGCAGGAGGGCGAGCGCCTTCCTGTACTCCGCGATCGCCTCCCCGCCGTCGCCCTCGTTGCGCAGCGACCGGCCCAGGTTCACGTGGGCCTCCGTGAAATCGGGCCTCAGCGCAAGGGCCCTGCGGTACTCGCCGACCGCCTCCTCCACTCTGCCGAGGGCCGTCAGGGCATTTCCGAGGTTGTCGTGCGCATCGGCGTCGCCAGGGTCCAGGGCTATGGCCTGGCGGATTCTCGCCTCGGCCTCGGCCGCCCTGCCCGACCGGGCGAGCGCGGCACCCAGGCCGCTAAGCGCGGCGGCGGACCCTGGATTCATCCTGAGCGCCGCCTCGAATTGAGCGACGGCTTCGGGCAGCCGCCCGGGCGCCCTGGCAAGCGCCGCGGCCAGGTCCGCGTGGAGGCCGGCGAACTCCGGGTCTTCCCCGCTGGCCCTCAATGCGGCCTCCAGATGGCCTATGCCCTCGGAGAGTCGGCCCGGAATGCCGACCAGGACAAGGCCCAGGTTCCCCTCCGCCTCGGCCATGCCGGGCGCAAGGCGGAGCGCCGCCTCGAACTCCCGGACGGCCTCCTCCCGAAGTCCAGGCTCCTTGGAGAGCGCGTTGCCGAGGTTGTTGTGCGCATCGGCGTAATCGGGCTTGAGCGCCACGGCCAGGCGCAATTGCACGATCGCGTCCTTGGTCGACCCCGAGGCGTTAAGGTAGGCACCCAGGTTATTGTGCGCCATCCAGCACTCGGGGTTCTTGGCGAGCGTGTCCCCGTAGAGGGTGGGCACGTCGCGGTAGAGCCCGCTCTGCCTCCACGTGAGCACAAAAAGCACCGCGAGGAGCGCCGCGGACGCCGCTGCGCCGGCGGCTCTGGCCCGGCTCGCTCCCGCCGTTGTCGCCGCCGACCTGACAAGGGCCGCTCCCCCCTGGCACACGAGGGCGATTACCCCGAGGCAGGGAAGGTACTGGAAGTGGTCCGCAACGTACGAGAAGAGGAACGGGTAGACATTGAAGAAGCCGAGGACCGGAAAAAGGGAGCCCACGAAAAAGAGCAGCGCCAGGAGCGGCGCCCTGCCCCTCTTTCCCGCGGCGACAAGGAGGCCGGTCGCGGCGATCAGGCCGGCCAGCCCCAATCCCCACGGCCAGGTCAGGCGCACCTGCCACCTGGGGTAGATGAACGTGAGATCCGAAGGCCATAGGAGCTTTCCCAGATAGAACCAGACAACGCGGCCCGCCAGGAGGCAGCGACCGAGGATGCCCAGGTCAAAGGCCTGCCCGCGCGCCCCGATATAGGTGCGCTCCACCCACGCCGTGAAGAGGCCCGCAAAAACACCGGCGGCAAACCAAGGCAAGAGCGGAAGGGCGTCGCGCCGGAACGCCAGGCGGCCGTTGCGCCAGAAAAGGGCAAGCAGGAGGGCCGCCGGGAGCGTGGCCGTCACCGACTTTGAAAGGAGCGCCAATGCAAAAAGGACGCTCGCCAACGCGTAGGAACTCGGGCGCCGCGTCCGGTCAAACCTCAGGTAGGCAAGCGCCGCGATGAGGTAAAGGAAAAGGGAGAGCGTGTTCTTCTGCTCGGAGATCCACGCCACGGACTCGACGCACACCGGGTGCAGCGCGAACACCGCCGCGGCCAGCCATTCGGCGCCGCCCGGCACGTCCCCCTCGCCCCCGCCCGGCTTAATCCGGGTGAGCAACAGCGCAAACAGGCAGGCCGAGCCGGCGTGCAGGAGGACATTTGCGACGTGGTAGCCGAAGACTGAGTCTCCCCAGAGCCGATGCTCGATCCAGAAGGCGCTGTGCAGGACGGGGTAGTACTGCTGGGTGGTCCCAAGCTCGCACCAGATCCTGCGGAGGCCGTCCAAACCCCGCAGGCCTGCCTTTGTGACATGCGCGGCGTCATCCCACTGGAGGCCCCCGTTAAGCGCCGGAGAATACGCGCCAAGGGTCAGTGCAAAAAGCGCCAGGACGAGGCCAAGGGTCCAGAGGCGCGAGGGTACCGCGGCCCCGCGGGGAAATCGCGGATTCTCAAATGCCATGGGTGAAGGTCACCACCAGCATTTGCCGCAAAGGGCGGCGGAGGCAATGCCGCTGCGTCCCCGCCGCGCCGGCTCCGCCGCGGGGGGCCTACCAGAAGAAATACCGCTCGGTGTCGACGAGGAACTCGGTCGACGAGGGCCTGATGAGCACACGCCACACCGAGGCGTATTCCGACCAGGGTCCCTCGATCTCGGCGTCGCAGATGATCTCCGAGGTGAAACGCGGGCCCGTGATCTTGCGCCCCAGCCGCTCCTGGAACATCGCGTGCCCCTCCGCGGTCGAGAAGAAGAGGCAGCGCCGCTCGAACAGGTCGGACGGCGCGTCCTGCGCCGCAAGGCCGAGCGACACCCGCCGAAGCCCGAGGACGTACTCGTTGCGCGCAAGCTCCATCACGGCCCGTTCGCACGCTCCGAAATAGTCGCGCCCGGCCCCTTGGCCGTAGGCAAAGCAGTCGGGCCTCACCTCCCGGAACGCCACCACGGTGACGCCGTGCCCGATCGGGCTAGGCAGCACCAGGGCGCTTATCCCTGGCCACTCGGTCTGCCTCACGTCGCCGTCCAGTGCACCCTCCCACCATGCAATGATGCTCGCCCGCTCCACCGCCTCAAACTGCGCGCGCCTGCGGGCCTCCGAGCTGAAGAGTCCCGGGAACGCGGCCATGCCGTTAGAGGATTCGTCGATGTCGAAGCCGTAGAGTTCCCGGTCGTTGGCCCGCACCTTCACGCGGTAGGCCCAGCGCTCCATCGACTCCGAGATCGCCATGTAGCGGGCGACCATCGGCGTCTCGGAAGTGCCCGTGCCGTCCGCGTCGCTGTAGAGCGCGAACTTCTTTCTTTTTGTGACGACCTTGTCAGAAAGCCAGGCGTTTGCCTGGTACATCTGGCGGCCGTACACGGGGAATTCGCGGACGGAGATTCGGCTTATCGGTCCTCCATCCGCCTCCAGTGCATTTCGATACCGGAATCCCGCTACGCTAAGCATGGTGCCTGTGGTGCGTCTCAATCTCCTTCGCTTCGACGCTGGTTCTTAGTCAGCGTGGAGATTGCAGGGTACGCAGCTCACCGAGGGATTGTCGCCCGGGTTGCAGCACATGCAGCCAATGGCGTTTGAAATCGGGTCCAATTTCTGTGCGGTCCGTGCAAAGCCGGCTGAGAGCAGCAGGCTCGAGATCGTTCCTAGTGCCATGCGATTAATGTTTTTCATCGGGGACAAGGTTAGGACCAACGAATTCGTTTCGCCCATTTCTTAAATCGCCTATTTCAACGCCCGTTATTACGTTTTTCCCTGTAGTAATCGGCTATGGCCTAATGCCATTCTCTGTATTTTCCTGTACCAACGCATTGAACTTCAGGCGCCTAATTCAATTTGTACTTGCCGCGCCCATGGCGTCGGCACTGCTGACCACCGTGGGGCGCGCCGAACAGGGGCGTCCGATAGTTACCACCTATGCAGAGCGCGAAATTGGCCTCAGCGGCGAAAGCTGGTTTGCGAGTCAGGACAAAGAAGGAATCCTTTATTTCGGTGGCCGCAGCGTGCTTTCATTTGATGGGACAAAGTGGTCGAGCTATGCGGTTCCGGGAACCTACTCTGTCCTAGGCCTAGCCCTTGGGGACAATAGCCGCCTTTGGGTGTCTGCGATCAACGAGATCGGCTATTTTGACAAAACCGAGAAGGGCCTCTCGGAATATCATTCGCTCGTCGGTTTGCTACCGAAGGAGAGTCGGGAGCTCGGCCAATGCTGGCAGGTGATCGCGCGGGACAACGGGGCCGTCTTCTTTGCTCAGGACAAGGTCATTGTCTGGGACGGTAAAGGGTTGCAGGTCTTCCCGATGCCGGGCGTGCGCCGCATCGTTGCGACCGAGGCGAGCTCTCGTATCTTTATTTGTCATACGCCGACGGGGATATGGACGCTTGATGGCAGTGCCCTAAAGAGCTTCATTCCGCCCGAGACTCTTGGAGGCAAAGGGCTGTTCTGGATCGAGAAAGAGGCCGACGGCTGGCTGCTCGCGACCACCGACGGATTGTACCGTTTTCGGGGCGAAAAATTACTCGAGGCGGGGTCGTCTGAGATCTCTGATTACATCCGAAAAAATATAATCGTGGCTGTCAGCAGGTCACCCCAAGGGAAGCTGTTCATAGGCACCCTTTTTGGCGGCCTGGCAATCGTCGACACAAAAAAGAACCTGATTGAGCGAGTACTGACAATAGACGACGGAATGCCGTCGCGCGCCGTTTATTCACTCCTCTTCGCGCATGATGGCTCGCTGTGGACAACCTCGCCCATAGGGATTGCCCGTGTGGCGATCGATTCCGGTGTGACGCTTTTTGACTCAAGGGACGGATTGGAAGGCAAAAACTTTGGCAGCTTTGCGCAGCTGAACTCAATGCTCTTGGTAACAAGCGACGTGGGTGTCTATGGCCTCCCGATGGACGATCCGAACGCCTCGCATTTTGCACCGGTGCGAGCCCTCAGCAAGGGCATCACGGACATTCAAGGCGCACCAAACGGCGTCGTGTACGCGTCCGGATTCAAGAAACTGGTGAAACTCCAAGGTGAGGATGCAACCGAGATATTCTCGTCCAAGACGGATGTAACATACGCGCGCCCATCGCTTCGAATTCCTGACACCCTGTTGATTGCCAACGGCAATGAGATTCAGAGGCTAAGAGATCCCGGAAATGGCGCCATGGTCCCGTCCACGCTCGCCCACATCCCTGACTTGCCCCAAGGCTTTGTTGAGGATGCCTCAGGTGACATCTGGGTGAGCACCTTTAGTCGAGGTGCATTTGTCCTCGTGCATCCGGTCGACAACACAGTTGCACCCATTCGCCCCAAGTCGCCAGGCGGCCTATTGAACTCCGGTCGCGCCACAGTGGCCGAGGTAGGCGACGCCATCGGCGTATTCACAACAAGGGGCATCCAATTGTACAAGAGTTCCAAGACTCCGGAGGGACTCATCGAAGCCGCGCCAAAGGCGACGGCATTCGCGATATCTAACCGTGACTCTTCGGGCGCGGTATGGGTTGCATTCGAGAGCCCGTTCTCCACAGGCCCTCGAAATTTGGTTATCGGGCGTTTGTCGGCGAAATCTGCGGCGATATCATCATGGACGCCTTATGTCGTGCCAGGCCTTTCGCAGATCGGTGAGATTGGATCGCTGTTCGTTGACCAACGCGGCGTCGTTTGGATCTCAGGAATGAACGGGATCCTTCGCCTCGTGCCCGGGCAGCTCGCCCCGGTCTCGGCCCCAGGCGCTCCCATTATCCACGCGAGCGTAGACCGAGGCGAGCGGCGGTCTGCAAATATGAACTCCGCGGACTTCGAGTTCTCGGCGGTCCTGTACGGCGGGCCCGAGTCCTACCGCTACCAAACCAAACTCTCTGGAGCTCTCGACGAGTGGTCCGCACCTACCGAGGACAGCCACCTGAGCCTGGCCGGCCTCCAGAACGGTACCTATGAGTTCTCGGTGCGGGTCGTTAACGAGGCCGGAGTTGCGGGACCTGCCTCAACCTGGAGCTTCACGGTGCTGCCACCGTGGTACCGAACTGCGCCGGCAATGATTGTTTTCGTGGTCCTCATCGCAGCGGGAGTCTTTGGCGCATTCAAGTGGAGGCTCGCGTTCCTCAAGCGCCAGAATGCGCGCCTTGAGATCCTCGTACAAAAGAAGACGGAGCAGCTGGAAAAGGCCAACGAGGCGAAGTCGGAGTTCCTGGCGAACATGAGCCACGAGATCCGAAACCCGATCTCCGGCATCCTCGGCCTTTCGCTCGCCTTCCAGGAGACCGAGCTCGACAAGCGCCAGAGGCACCTCGTCGACTCCATAAACAGCTGCGCGAACCTCCTGGCGGCGCTCGTGGACGACGTGCTCGACTTCTCGAAGATCGAGGCTGGAAAGATCGAGCTGCGCTCGGCCTCATTCTCGCTCAAGGTCCTCCTGGAGCAGTGCATTGCGATGATCGCCGAGAACGCGAAGACCGCCGGCACGCCCATAACCCTCGAGGTCTCCCCTGACCTGCCCGAGCAGATCGTGGGCGACTCGGCACGCGTGCAACAGATCCTCCTGAACTACCTCACGAACGCCCTGAAGTTCGGGGCGGGCAAACCCATCACGGTTGGTGCAACCCCCGGGTTCCACGATCGGGTCCGCTTCTTCGTTCGCGACCAGGGAATGGGCATGACGGAGGCCGAGATCTCGACGCTCTTCACAAAGTTCACGCGCCTCGAGTCGGCCCGGACCGGGAATATCCGAGGCACAGGACTTGGCCTGGCGGTGAGCCGCCTTCTCGCCACCAAGATGGGGGGCCGGGTCGGGGTCGAGTCGAAGCCCGGGAAGGGATCGACCTTCTGGGCCGAGCTGCCGTTCATCATCGTGAACGGGTCCGGCGACCCGAAGGCCGCGCAGGCGGCCGGCATTGGCACGCTGCGCGCCCTGATCGTCGAGGACATCGACTACAACGTGATCGCCATGCAGGCGGTCCTGCGGAAGCTCGACATCCAGTCAGATGTCGTGAACGACGGCGCCCAGGCCCTCGCCCGCCTGCAGAGCACCCACTACGACGTGGCCTTTCTGGACTGGAACCTCCCTGGAATGATCGGGACCGAGGTGGCCGCGCGCTACCGGGCCGTCGAGCCCTCGACCCGCAGGACCATCATCATCGCCACCACGGCCCACTCCTCGGACATGAATAAGGAGGCCTGCCTCCAGGCGGGCATGGACGCCTTCATCTCGAAGCCGATAACGCCCGGCAAGATAGCCGCGGCCCTGAGGGACCTGGGCGGCCCGATGAGGACTGCGGCCTCAATCGAGGTGCGGTCGCAGAACATCACCTTCGAGCCCCCCGGGGAGATCGACCTGGAGATGCTCACGTTCCTCGGCAACGAGACCCTCGAGGGCCTGGGGGGCCAGGTGGACCGGTTCCTTTCGTCCTTCGACACCGACCGCGTGGCCGCCCGCCGCATCATCGCGTCCGGGGTCCCGGCGGAGGTTCACCGCATCGCCCACCGGCTCATGTCCCACTGCAGCGTCGTCAAGTACGAGCGCCTTGGCCGCATAGCGCGCGACATCCAGAACGCCTCTGCAACCGCGAGCCCCAAGGAACTGCAGCGCATGTTCGCCGAGTTCGAGACGGAGTTCGCCTCGTTCAAGTGTAAACTGGAATCGATCCGTGCTTCGACTGGATCTGCGTGAAGCCGTTCTCCACGGCGAACGCGATCAGCTTGGGGGTGCCCTTGAGGTCGAGCTTGCGCAAAATGTTGCTGCGGTGTGTCTGCACCGTTCGCGGCGAGAGGTTGAGACGCTCCCCGATCTCCTCATCGGTGAGTCCTTGGCCGATGAGCGACAGGATCGCGCGTTCCCAGTCGGAGAGCACCTTGATGAACGAGCGCGGGTCCGACCGCCTCGCCATCCTCGCGGCCTGGAATGCCTGCGAGAAGTAGATCCTGCCCTCGCTAATGGCCTTAAGGGCGTCGCGCAGCGTCTCGATCGTGTTCGAGTTCTTGTCGAGGAACCCGTGCACCCCCGACTTCTCCACGCGGAAGAGCGTGTAGTCGTCGCAATGGGAGGACAGCATCAGGATCCGCAGGTTGGGGATGACCTTCAGGACGCGGTCGGCGACGTTGAAGCCGTCCATGTCGGGCAGCGATAGGTCGAGGATGACGGCGTCGGGCCGGTGCTTGAGAATCAACTCAACGGCCTGGACGCCCGAATCTGTCTCGCCCACAACGTCATAGCCGAAATCCGAGCTACACACCTTTCGTACAACGTCCCGGATCATCAAATGGTCTTCGACGATTACGATTTTCACATCTGGAGGTTAGGGAGATTGGCTGCTAACCACAAGCATGGTCCGGATATTCCCAAGGTCCGACAAAAATCAGTATAGATTACGTAAAAAGACGTAGAATTCGACGTCGAGGGTGCAATCCGGCGCACCCAGCTTGCAGATATGGATGACTACGGCCTCCAGACTGAGCTCCAGACCGCCCGCGAGGCACTCCGCAGCGGCGAGCCAGGCCCGGAGCCTGATGGCATGGCAGCCGGGCGCTCTCCCGGCATGGCCGGCGCCTCCTCTCGTGTTTCTCGGCCCCCTTTGTGCCGCACCACGCGCCCATGAGCACCACGCTTCTTTGCGACGAGGGCAGCGAGGCCAAGGCCAACGTGAGATCCCAGCCGGATTCCGACCCCAAGGGGCAAACCGACGAGCGGTACCTCAGGGCCCAGCGCCTGGAGAGTATAGGGATGCTCGCATCCGGGATCGCGCACGACCTCAACAACGTGCTCTCGCCGATCATCTTGGCAGCCCCGGTCCTTAGGGAGCATGCGACCAACCCGGACGACCTGAGGATCATCACCTCCCTCGAGAAGAGCGCCGAGCGGGGCGCCGACCTGGTGCGGCAGATCCTCTCGTTTGCCCACGGGGCCGCAAGCGTCCCGCAGGTCGTGCAGGTCAAACACCTCCTGAGGGAGACCCTTGCCCTCACCCGCGAGACGTTTCCGAAGAACATCAACGTCGAGTACGGATTCCCCGACATCCTCTGGCCGGTCATGGCCGATCCGACCCAGATCCACCAGGTGCTCCTGAACCTGTGCGTGAACGCCAGGGACGCCATGGCCGATGGAGGCACGCTCAGCCTGAGCGCCGAGAACTGCCACCTGGACGAGGTCACCGCGAAAAAGGTCGATGGCGGCCGTCCCGGGGCCTGGGTGGTGATCCGGGTGGAGGACACGGGCATCGGCATCCCCCCGGAGGCGATCTCCCGCATTTGGGAACCCTTCTTCACGACCAAGGGCGCCGGCAAGGGCACCGGCCTGGGCCTCTCCACGGTTCGGAGCATCGTCGAGCACCACAACGGGTTCATCAGCATGAAGACGGAACGCGGGCGCGGCACGGCGTTTAGGGTCTACCTGCCTGCGGCCGAGACGGCGTCGAGCGTTCGAGGGAGCGAGGCCGCCCCGCCAAAGAGGGAGTCGGGCAAGGGCGAGCTCGTGCTCGTCGTGGACGACGAGCCGCATATCAGGGAGATGACCGCCGTCATGCTCACGCGAAACGGATACCGGGTGCTCACCGCGGGCGACGGCACCGAGGCCGTCGCGACCTTCGCCACCCATTGCAAGGAGATCGACCTGCTGATCACCGACCTGGTCATGCCCAACATGGACGGGGCGGCCCTGGCCTCGATCGTACAGCACCTTAACCCGAGAACTAGGATCATGGCCATGAGCGGGCTCTCAAGCAACGGGAGCAGCGTGCGCGCCGAGCGCTTTGGCCCCGCGTTCCTCTACAAGCCCTTCAAGGTGCAGGCGCTCCTTGAGATGGTTCACGCGACCCTGCACCCGCTGCCGGTGACCGACGCGGCCTAGCACAGGAATTCGCAAGAAATGCGCAAACTTGCCCGTTGCGGGCGGGGTCGCGCGGGGCTTAACATGCTGCGTACCCCACGCCCATGAACCCCAGACTTCCCCGACTGGCAATCTGCATCGCGATGCTTGCCGCCATGTGTGGCATTATCTCCACGGCCCATGCCAAATCCGAGCATTGGACGAACGCAAAGGGCGAGGAGTTCGACGCCTCGCCTTCGGATGTCCTGGGGCCGTGGGCCCTCTTTGACGACGGCACGCTCCTCCCCCTGAACCTCCTCTCGCAGGAGGACTGCGTCCGATTCTACAAGGGGCTCCAGGATCGCCCTGCGAGGGCCGCGAACTGGAAGGACGCCAAGAGCAAGATAAGCTACGAGCTCTACGGGAGGCTCCTGCACTACAGCGGCAACAATCTCGAGGGCGACAACGAGGACGGGCGCCCGGAGCCGGAATTCTTCATCATCTTCTACACCAATGACGACAAGGTCCAGTCATGGGATGAGTTGAGCCGGTCGACACCCGGCCTCTACTCCAAGCTTATCGCCGACTACCCGGGGATGGTGCAGGGCGTCGTGTTCGGGCACCCCCAGGAGGCGATGCAGGACTTCATGGACGTGGCGACCAACACCAAGGGCGAGTGGATGTTCACCCAATTCCACTGGGAGATCCAGATGCGCACGATCCAGAAGATGATTCCGACCAACCTCTACGGCATCCTGGTGATGACCCGGGACGGCATACCGCTCTTCGGGCCCGATTCCCAGACCGACGAGCAGGTGAAGGCCACCTTCGAGAAGTTCAACGGGCTCCTTCAGCACATGCGCCCCGAGGACATGAAGGGTTGGGCGGCGCGCGCCTATTACGCGAAGGCCGTTCAGCCCGTGGCCTTTGCCAACGGCAAGTGCGACCCCGTCCTTATCGGAAACCCGCTTGACGAGGCAAAGCTTCGCCAGATGAAGGTCTACAAGATCGACGCCACCTTCCAGGTGGCGGCGGACGGGAGGGTTACGGGCGTCGAGGTCGAACCCAACGGCATGTCCCCGAGCATGGTCGCCATGTTTACCTCGGGGTTTAAGAGGGGCTGCCTCTTCGTCGGGGCCGTCGACCACGGAAAGTTTGTCGACGGGACCTACAAGTACCACATGGAAGTGAAGGAGTGAGGGGGCTCCGCGAGGGACCGGGGGCACCGGCCTTGCGCGAATAGCCACCCATTGCGTTTGCCAAGGAGCCCGGGCTTCGCACAAATGGGCTGAAGGCGGGATCGCACCCTGGCTGCGCCACCCGCCCCGCCCTATAGCCCCGTGCCCCAGAAACTAATAGCCCGTCGCGAGTTTTTAAGGAATTCCGCAGCAACCCTGGGGGCGATCGCGGCAGGGGCGTCTCTCTCGAGGGCCGCCGACGAGGCAGGCCCCTCGCCGGACGCCCCCGCGGTGCCCGCAAGGGGACCCGACTTCACGTACGCGGGCGAATTCCTGGAGCAGGTCGCCTTCCCGATGGGCGGCATGGGCGCCGGCACGATCTGCATCTCCGGGACCGGGGCGCTCACCAACGTCTCGCTCCGGCACCAGCCTGCAATCGAGAACGAACCGGGGATGTTCGCGGCGCTCTCCCTCGGCGGCCCGGGAAAAATCGCGCGCGTTGTCGAGGGCCCCGTCCCGCGCTGGAAGCTCTATGAGAGGAGGCACGCCTCGAGCGGCTCGGGCCCCATGGGTGCCGGCCTGCCGCGCTTCACAAAGGCCACCTTCCGCGGGCACTTCCCGTTCGCCCGGGTCGAACTCGAGGACGAGGCCATGCCCGTCTCGGCGCGGATCACCGGTTGGAGCCCGTTCGAGCCGGGAGACCCGGACGGGGCGAGCCTTCCAGTGGCGGGCCTTGAGTACACGTTCACCCACAACGGTCATGAGGAGATCGACGCCGTGTTCTCCTTCAACGCCCAGAATTTCCTATCGGTGCAGCCGTGGGACGGCGGACCTGGGCCCGAGGGCGGGATAGAGGCTGCGCCCGGAGGCTTCGTGCTCCACGGCGGGGCCTGGGAACCCACCGGGTCGGAGGCCGCATGGTTCTCGGCGACGGTCGACGACGCGTCGGCCAAGGTGAATCTCGCATGGTTTCGGGGGGGATGGTTCGACCCCCTGACGATCGCCTGGCGCGACGTCGAGCAGGGCGCGGCCTTCGACCGCGCCCCCCCGGCGGAGGGCAAGCCGTCCCCGGGCGCCTCGCTCTTCGTCCCTTTTCACCTGGTGCCGGGGCAGGTGCGCACGATCCGCGTGCGCCTGGCCTGGTACTGCCCGACGAGCCGCATCACCGCGATGGTGAGCCCGCCCAAGGATCCGAGCCCGGGGCCCGACGCGTTCTACAGGCCGTGGTATGCGGGGCGTTTCCAGGGCATCGGCCAGCTGACTTCGTATTGGGCTGACAACTACATGGACCTGAGGCGCCGCACGGAGCGCTTCTCGACCTGCTTCTTCGACAGCTCGCTCGCGCCCGAGGCCTTGGAGGCCGTGGCCGCGAACCTTTGCATTCTCAAGTCGCCCACCGTCATGCGCCAGGTCGACGGCCGCCTGTGGGGATGGGAGGGCTGCGACGAGGACAACGCCCAGGGGCCGGGAACCTGCACCCACGTCTGGAACTACGCCCAGGCGATCGCACACCTTTTCCCGTCCCTTGAGCGCACGCTCCGGGAAACCGAATTCAACGTCGGCCAGGACCAGAGCGGCCACCAGAATTTCAGGGTGGCCCTGCCTATCCAGCCGGCCCCCCACGAGTTCTACGCTGCGGCCGACGGCCAGCTGGGCGGGATCATCAAGGTCCACCGGGAGTGGCGCATCAGCGGGGACACGGAATGGCTCAGGGGGCTCTGGCCCCGGGTGCGCGCGAGCCTCGACTACTGCATCGCAACATGGGACCCGCAGCGGAAAGGGCTGCCCGAGGAGCCCCAGCACAACACCTACGACATCGAGTTCTGGGGACCAAACGGAATGATCTCTAGCTTCTACCTGTGCGCCCTTGGGGCGGCGGTCGCCATGGGCGGCGCCCTCGGCGAGGACACCTCGACCTATGCGGAGCTCCTCGCGCGGGGCAAGGAACGGATCAACCGGGAGCTTTATAACGGGCAGTACTTTCGCCAGGACACGCGGTGGATTGGCCTAAGGGCGAAGGTCGACGACAAGGCGAGCAAGTCCTACGGCGGGCACTACTCCAAGGAGGCCCTCGACCTTCTTGAGCGGGAGGGGCCCAAGTACCAGTATGGCAACGGGTGCCTGTCGGACGGCGTCCTTGGCTCGTGGCTGTCCCAGGCCTGCGGCTCGGTCCACGTCCTCGACCGGGAGAAGGTCGTCAGCCACCTGAAGTCCGTCTTCCGCCACAACTTTAAGCCGGACCTCTCGGCCCACACCAACCCCCAGAGGCCGACCTACGCCAATGGCCGCGACGGGGGCCTATTGCTCTGTTCGTGGCCCCTGGGCGGGATGCCCTCCCTGCCCTTCGTCTACTCGAACGAGGTGTGGACGGGCATAGAGTACCAGGCCGCCTCGCACATGATCATGATGGGGCTGGTCGGGGAGGGGCTCGCCATCGTACGCGCGCTCAGGGCCCGCTACGACGGAAGGACCCGCAACCCCTTTGACGAGTACGAGTGGGGCCATTGGTACGCGAGGGCGATGGCATCCTACGCCCTGCTCCAGGCCCTGAGCGGCGCGCGTTTCGACGCCGTCGACGGGGTGCTTCACCTTGAACCCCCGGAGCAGGGGGATTTCAAGTGCTTCATCAGCACGGCCACCGGGTACGGCACGGTCGGGGTCGCGGACGGGAAACCCTTTCTCCACGTGGTCTCGGGAAAGATCGAGGCGAAGGAGATCCGCTATGTCGCTGCGGCGGCGCGGACCTAATGCGCCCGGGCCACGCCCAGAACCCGGCCTTCTGCGCCGCATTTGGGCGTTGTGCAATTGCGCCTAAGGAATTGGGAATTGGGGAGCGCGATGGCAACCCCCGCCGGCGCCCCAACCCCCCACGATGAAAGCCGCCCGACTTAACCGCCTTTTCAACCCGAAGACAGGACGCTGCTTCGACGTGGCCGTCGACCACGGCTTTTTCAACGAGGGGTCGTTCCTGGGCGGGATCGAGGACCTGCCCAGGGCCATCGAGGCGCTTGTCGAGGCCGCGCCCGACGCGATCCAGCTCACGGTCGGCCAGGCCCCCCACCTCCAGAAGCTTCCCAAGCGGGGAAAGCCCGCCCTGGTCCTGAGGACCGACGTCGCCAACGTCTACGGCACCCGCCTGCCGCGGACCCTCTTCTCCCGGATGATCGACGAGCCCGTCCTGCAGGCCGTTCGCCTCGACGCAGCGTGCGTCGTCGTAAACCTCTTCTCCATCCCGGACCAGCCCGAGGTTGCCGACCAGTGCCTGCAGAACATCCTTAGGCTTAAGCCCGAGTGCTACCACTACGGGATGCCGCTCATGGTGGAACCCCTGGTCTTCCAGCCCAATGCGAAGGCGGGGGGCTACATGGTCGACGGCGACCCCGCAAAGATCATCCCGCTGGTGCGGCAGGCCGTGGAACTCGGCGCGGACATCATCAAGGCTGACCCGACCGATGACGTCGGCGTCTACCACAAGGTGATCCAGATCGCCGGCGGGGTGCCGGTCCTGGTCCGCGGCGGCGGGAAGGCGCCCGAAGCCGAAATCCTCGCCCGGACCGCCGCACTGATCGCCCAGGGCGCCTCGGGTATCGTGTATGGGCGCAACATCATCCAACACCCCCACCCCGCCCGGATCACGCGGGCCCTTATGGCGGTCGTCCACGATGGTGCCACGCCCGCGGAGGCGCTCGCGTTCCTCGAATGAGCGGCGCCGCACCCGAGAAAGGAAGCTCCGTCTCCGTCGCCGTGATCGGCGCCGGCCTGATGGGGCGCGAGGTCGCGAGCGCATTCGGGCGCTGGTTTGCGCTCGTCGACTGCCCCGTCCGCCCCGAGCTTACGGCTGTCTGCGACACGAACCCGGCGGCGCTCGACTGGTTCCGCCAGGTTCCCACGGTCCGCCATTTTGAGACCGACCACCGGGCGCTCCTTGCGCGCCCCGGCATCGACGTGGTGTACGTCGCGGTCCCGCACGACCTCCACGAGGCGCTCTACCTGGATGTTCTGCGCTCCGGCCAGGACCTGTTCGCCGAGAAGCCCTTTGGCATCGACCTGGCGGCCGCCAGGCGGGTACGTGACGAGGCGGCTCGTCTGGGCCGCTTCGTCCGCGTCTCCTCGGAGTTCCCCTTCCTTCCCGGCGCCCGGCGGGCGTTCCAGGCCGCCTCCTCGGGCGAGTTGGGCCGGCTGATCGAGATCCGCGCCGCGTTCCTGCACTCGAGCGACCTGGACCCGGGGAAGGCAATCAACTGGAAGAGAAGGAGCGCGCACTGCGGTGAGGCGGGCGTCATGAACGACCTGGGGCTCCACGTGGCCCACCTGCCGCTCAGGCTCGGCTGGCGACCCTCCCGGATCCACGCCCAGCTGCAGAAGATCTATCGCACGCGCCCCGACGGCAAGGGCGGCACGGCCGCCTGCGACACCTGGGACAACGCGGTCCTGCACGCGACCGTCGACCTGGCGGGCGAGCCGGTCCCGATGACCCTCGAGATGAAGCGCATGGCGCCCAGCGAGACCAACACGTGGATCTTCGAGGCGCTCGGCACGGACTCGGGCATCCGCTACTCGACGAAGGAGCCCAAGACGTTCTGGACGTTCCGCAGGGGAAAGGAGCAGACCTGGGAAAAGACGGACCTCGGCTTCGACACGGCGTTCCGCACCATAACCGGATCTATCTTCGAGCCCGGTTTCCCCGATATCCTGATGCAGATGTGGGCGGCGTTCCTCTCGGAGCGGGCGGGATGCCTCGCGGGGCGCTTCGGCTGCGCGACCCCGGACGAGGCGGTGGCGCAGCACGAGCTCTGGGAGGCCGCGCTAAGGAGCCACCGTGAACAGGGGGTCGTGGCGCTCCCGCCGGCGGCGCCATGAAGCGCTCCGCGATAAACCGGGCCTACCGGGACGCCCTCGCCTGCTTCGCGGCGCACCACTGGGCCCTGCCCGGGAAGCCCAGGTGGGACATTACCGACTTCGGCCTCGGGGACTTTGGGCGCTTCGGCCTGACGCTTGTGAACCTGGCCACCGAGCCCGAGTACTGCGAGAAGCTCATGTACGCCAGGGGCGGCCAGACCACGCCGTGCCACTGCCATGCGAAGAAGAAGGAGGACATAATCTGCCGCTGCGGCTCGCTCATGCTCAAGCTGTGGCCCTCGAAGCCCCTGTCCGGCGCTGCGATGCCGCCCGACTTCGGCGCGAACATCGACGGGGAGCCTGCGCGCGTCCGGACGGGCGAACCCCTTGTCCTTGGCGCAGGCTCCAGGATAACGCTCGTCCCGGGGGTCTGGCACCAGTTCTCGCCCGAGGGCGGGGAGTGCATCATCGGCGAGGTGTCGACGGCAAACGACGACACGGGCGACAACTTCTTCCTGGATGACAGGGTGGGCAGGTTCCCGGGCATCGAGGAGGACGAGCCGGCCGCGGTCCGCCTCGTGGGAGAGTGACCCCGATGCGCTCCGGTATCCTCGCAGCAGGCAACTGGATCAGGGACCACGTGAAGACGGTCGACGCCTGGCCGCAGGAGGACGGGCTCGCCAACATCCTCGATCAGAACACCGGAAATGGCGGCGGCCCCTACAACCTCCTTAAGGACCTCTCGAGGATGGGGGCCCCGTTCCCGCTCACGGCGATAGGCCTTGTCGGGGACGACTCCGACGGGCGGGCGATCCTGGAGGACTGCCGCGCCTCGGGCATCGACACCCGGCGCCTCCTCGCCAGCAAGGGCCTGAGCACGAGCTACACCGACGTCATGGCGGTCCGCGGCACGGGCCGGCGCACTTTTTTCCATCACCGGGGGGCGAACGCCCTCCTCGGGCCCGGGCACTTTGATTTTTCCGGGTCGGGTGAGCGGATCCTCTACCTGGGCTACCTTCTCCTGCTGGACGGGCTCGACGCGCCCTCGCCCGACGGGGCGCCCTGCGCCAAGGGCGTTCTCCAGCGGGCGCGCGCCGCCGGCCTGGTCACGGCCCTCGACTGCGTGAGCGCCGCGAGCGGGAGGTTCCAAAGCACGGTCGCGCCGGTGCTGCCCGAGGTGGACGTCCTCTTTGCCAACGAGTACGAGGCCGGCCAGATCACAGGCCTGGAGATCGGAGGCGGGCCCAAGCTCGACCGGGGCGCGGCCGAGTCGGGGGCCCGGGCCCTCGTGCGGCTGGGCGTCAGGCGCTGGGCCATCGTGCACTTCCCCGGCGGGGCGTGCGCATGCTCCGGCGAGGGCACAGTCCACTGGCAGCCCTCCGTCAGGGTTCCCGCGGCCTCGATCGCGAGCTCCGTTGGCGCGGGCGACGCCCTGGCTGCCGGGGTCCTCTTCGGCCTCCACCAGGAGTGGCCCATGGAGCGGGCCCTGGAGCTCGGGGCCTGCAGCGCCGCAGCCTCGCTCCTTCACCCCAGCTGCTCGGAGGGAGTCCTTTCGGCGGCCGAGTGCATCGAATTTGGCAGGAGCCACGGGTATCTGGCGGAGTGCTAGGGCCCCCTTGTCCTTTGGATTCCCGAGGGGACTTTACAGGGGGCCGGGAGGGCATAGATTGTCCCTTCATGGCCAACGAAACCCTCGAGGTCTCCCAGGAGGCGGAGCGCCTGCTAAAGGCGCTCATGCACGTGGACTGCGACCACCGGGGCCGAACCTGGAACTACGCCTCCTGCCTGGAGATCGCCCCGCTCACGCTCGAGATCAACAGGCTGAAGCGGGAGAAGGACGCGGTCATCCTCACCCACTCCTACGTCGACCCTGAGATCATCTACGGGGTCGGCGACTTCAAGGGGGACTCCTACTTCCTGAGCCAGGAGGCCCGGAGGTCGCGCGCCCGCGTGATCGTCTTCGCGGGAGTCGTGTTCATGGCCGAGACCGCGAAGATCCTGAGCCCGGAGGCGACCGTGATTGTTCCCGACCGGGCCTCGGGCTGCTCCCTTGCCGACTCCATCACGGGCGAGGGTGTCCGCAGGCTTCGGGCGCTGCACCCGGACTCGACGGTTGTCTGCTATATCAACTGCTCGGCCGAGGTTAAGGCGGAGTCCGACGTCTGCGTGACCTCGGCAAACGTCTACGCGATCGTGTCGGCCCTGCCGTCGCGCCGGATCATCTTCGTCCCCGACCGGCTGATGGCGGAGAACCTGCGCCAGGAGCTCAGGCGACGGGGCGTGGACAAGGAGGTCGTCTCCTCCGACGGCACGTGCATCGTCCACGACACGTTCACCCGGGCGCAGATCGCCGAGGCTCGGGCCCAGTTTCCCGGCCTCAAGGTGGTGTCCCACCCGGAGTGCCCGGAGGAGGTCGCAGCGGCATCCGACTTCGTCGGCAGCACCGGGGCCATGATGAAGTACGTGAAGCAGACCGAGGCCCCGTACTTCCTGATGCTCACGGAGTGCGGACTCGTCGGCAGGCTCGAGGTGGAGTCGCCGGCGAAGCGCTTCATCGGCGGCTGCCGGCTGTGCCCCTACATGAAGCTCAATTCGCTCGAGAAGATCCGGGACGCGCTCCGCGCGCCCCGGCAGGACCAGGTCGTCACCCTTGAAGAATCCCTTCGCATGCGCGCGGGCCGCTGCATAGAAAGGATGTTCACCCTTGCACCCTCGAACTGAGCACCTGATCGACCTGGCCCTCGAGGAGGACGCCGGGCTCGGCGACGTCACCAGCCGGGCGGTTTTCCCGGCGCGCCACGCCTCGCGCGCCTTCATCGAGGCCGGCCAGGACCTCGTGCTCTGCGGCCTCGAGGTAGCCGCCCGCGTGTTCTCGCGCGTGGAGCCAAGCCTGCGCGTCAGGCTCTTGGCGCACGACGGGGACCCCGTCCGAAAGGGGGCGAGGGTCCTCGAGGTCCGCGGACAGACCGCCGCCATCCTCACCGCGGAGCGGACCGCGCTAAACTTCATCCAGCACCTCTCCGGAATCTCGACCCTGTGCCGCGCGTACGCCCGGGCCGTGGCCGGGACGGGTGTCCGGGTCGTGGACACCCGGAAGACGACCCCGGGCTTCCGCGCGCTTGAGAAGCACGCGGTGCGGTGTGGGGGCTGCCACAACCACAGGAGCTCGCTCGGGGAGCATGTCCTAATTAAGGACAACCACATCGCGGCCGCCGGATCGCTTTCCAGGGCGGTGGCGCTTGCCCGAGGCGAGGCGCCGCACCTGGCGCGCATCGAGGTCGAGGCCAAGACCCTCGCCCAAGTGCGCGCGGCCGTGAGAGCGCGCGCGGACGCCATCCTCCTGGACAACATGTCGCCTTCCCTGGTGGCGCGCTCCGTCGCTCTGGTCGGGGGCTCGGCCGTCGTCGAGGTCTCTGGGGGCGTGCGCCTTGAGACGCTCCCGGACTATGCGCTTCCCGGGGTGAGCGTGATCAGCGTCGGCGCCCTCACCCATTCCGCACCGGCGGCCGACCTAAGCCTGACAATCGTAGCCCCCCGGCGCTAAGGGGCCGCATGAAGACGCTGCGCACCGACTGCCTCGTGATCGGATCGGGCCTTGCCGGGTCGGCCTACGCGCTCCGCGCGGCGAAGGCGGGTCTCTCGTGCGAGATCCTCTGCCTGTCCGAGCCGCTCGAGGCCAACAGCGACTGGGCCCAGGGCGGGATCATCTACGACACGAACCCGGACCCGGCGAAGCTCACGCGGGACATCATGGAGGCCGGGGACCACATGTCCAATCCCGCGGCGGTCGACCAGCTGGTGCGCGAGGGTCCCAGGATCGTGAGGCAGGTGCTGATCGAGGAGGCCGGCGTAGCATTCGACACGGACTCCTCCGGCCATCTCGACCTCACCAAGGAGGGGGGCCACACGGAGCGGCGCATCATCCACTCCAAGGACACGACCGGCCACGCCATACTGTCGGCGGTCGCGGGGCGCGTGGACCAGGTGCGCGGGATCACGCGGCGCAAGGGATGGGTCGCGATCGACCTCCTCACGCTCTCGCACAGCTCCGCGGAGCCCGCCGACAAATACCACCCGCTCACCTGCTTTGGCGCCTACGTGCTGGACACCTCGAGCGGGGAGGTGTCGGCCATTGTCGCGAAGAAGACGGTACTGGCGTGCGGCGGACTCGGGCAGATCTTCCTGCACTCGACAAACCAGCCGGGAAGCGTCGGGCACGGGGTCGCCATGGCGTACCGCGTGGGCGCCCGCCTGATCGACCTGGAATACGTGCAGTTCCATCCGACCGTCTTCGCCGGCAAGAACGCGCAGCACTTCCTGATCTCCGAGGCGGTCCGCGGCGAGGGCGCGGTGCTCGTGAACGCCCGCGGCGAGCGTTTCATGGACGCCGCCCATCCCCTCGGTTCGCTCGCCCCGCGCGACATCGTCTCGCGCGCGATCCGGCACGAGCTCGTGTCAAGCGGGCAGTCCTGCGTGTTCCTGGACCTCTCGGCGATGCCCGCGGGCTTCGCCCGGGCGCGCTTCCCGAGCATCTACGAGCGCTGCCTGGCCCATGGCGTCGACATCGAGCGGGAGCCGATCCCCGTCGTGCCCGCGGCACACTTCGCGTGCGGCGGCGTGCACACGGACCTCAAGGGCCGGACCAACATCGCGAACCTGGGTGCAATAGGCGAGACCGCCTGCACGGGGCTCCACGGCGCCAACCGCCTTGCGAGCACCTCGCTGCTCGAGTGCCTCACGAGCGCCACCTTTGCCGCCGAGGCCGACGCCGCGGACATCGCATCGGGGGGCTCCCGGCTTCCCGAGCCCCGGCCCTGGGAAAGCCCGACGCGGAGGGCCGATCCGGTCCTCATCCGCCAGGACATGCTCCAGATCCAGCACACGATGTGGAACTACGCCGGGGTCGTGCGCTCCCCCAGGCGCCTCACCCGCGCGCGGCGGATACTCCTTGAGCTGCGCGAGGAGATCCAAAGCTTTTACCGCGGGTGCGGGCTCACGCGCGACCTGATCGAGCTCCGCAACGCCGTGCAGACGGCGCTCCTCGTGGTCCACGCGGCAGCGCTCAATCCCGTGAGCAAGGGCTGCCACTACGTGGCGCCGGAGGAGTAGGCGGCAATCCCGCCGCCCGCGGGGGCGAGACCCTAGATCGCCGCCTGCTGGCACGAGGGGCCGAGCTCGATCTCGCGAAGGAGCGAAAGGAGGGTCTCCTCCTGCTCGGTCGGATCGAGCCGGTGCCGCGCAAGGCGCGCCTCGTAGAGCTCCAGCCGCGAAAGGAAGCCCTCGATCACCTCCCGGGACAAATCCTCCGAGTACTCCCCCAGGCCCGACAGGGCCAGGAACCGGGCGTTGTGGGTCTGCTCGAACTGGCCGAGGAGGGGGACCCCGAAGTACGGCTTCTTCAGGAATATCGAGTCGGCGATCAGGGAGAAGCCCGTCGTGGCGATGATCGCCTTGCAGTGGGCCAGGTCGGAGAGGTACGTGCCGCCCTGCCTCCGGTAGGAGATGTTGCCCTCCTCCCCCACGCGATTGCAGCAGTAGACGATGAACTGCTCGTCCATCGAGCGCATGATGCGCTCAAGCTGCGGATTGGGCTTTGTCAGGTAGGCGAGGATGTGGCGCCCCTTGCTGGGCTTTAGCCTGCGTATCTCCTGCTGGATGATCGGCGAGACGAAGCGCACGCGGGAGGTGCTCCGCGTCCGCGTCGCGAACGACTTGACCACGTAGAACATCGCGCCCTGCGTGCACAGGGCCGTTGCCGCCCGGGCGAGAAGGAAGTTGAACAGGTTCGTCCCTTCGGGGGGTGCGATGTGCAGGAGCTCGTTCTGGTTGTCCATGCTGATGAGCGGCCTGCCGAGGAGGTGGGAGGCGACCATGCTGAACGGCTCATAGGCGGTGAGGAAGACGTCGGGCCTAAACTCAAGGAGCTCGCGGCGCAGGCGAAGGGAGTGCCGGAGGTAAAAGGGGATGCAGCGCAGGTTCCTGAGCGCCGTTTGGGCGAGGGACATCCCCCTGTCGTTGAAGTAGAGCTGGATCCCCTCGATCCGCGTCGGTTCAAACTCTGCGAGCGAGGCCAACGCCCGTTCCCCGTACGTGAGGACCTTCACCGTGTGCCCCTCCTTCCTGAGCCGGACGATGACCTCCTTGGCCTCGAAGACATGCCCCAGTCCCTCGCCCGAGACGCCATAGACGATGTTCATGGGTGGGCAGGGGAGATGAGGGCCATGGTGCGTTCGTCGGCTTTCCCGAATTGTTGGCGACGGCGGCCCCCGTCGGCCAGCACTTCCTTAGACGCCCGGGTCAAACTGTACGGCCCACTGGTTGTCGAGCCGCTGGGAGAGGTCGAGCGGATCCCCGACCCCGACCTTCCCGCGGGCCACCTGGTAGGCCCACACCTGAAAGTACGTGAGGGTGGCCCCCCCGTAGATCGTCGAGAAGGCCCCGTCCACGGCATCCATCCCGCAGGAGACCGTGATGCGGCCAATCCTCGGGACGTGAAAGCGGGCGTCCGTGGTGAACCATCGCCCCCCGAGGTAGACCTCCCCGTAGGCGTGAAAGTCCATGTGCCCCTCCGGGTCGGGGAACCCGATGTCGGGAAGGTGGCCCGTAACGTAGCGCGCCGGGACATTGAAGGTGCGGTTGAGCGCCACGGCCAGGTGGGCGAAGTCGCGGCACACGCCGTAGCCCCTCTGGAGGATGTCCCACGCCGAGAGGTCGGGCCGGCCCGAGAGGTAGCGGTACTCGATGTTGTCGTGGATCCACTGGCTGATGGCCTGCACCCGGGTCCATCCGTGCTCCACGGCCCCGAACTTCTCCCACGCGAAGTTCACGAGCTTGTCCGAGTCGCAGTAGCGGCTCGGAAGCGTGTAGCGCAGCAGCGGCAGGGGCAGGCTTTCCGGGCCCTGGGGCACCGGGATCGGGATGCCGAAGTTGTCCGGCTTCGCGGACACCGCCACGATGGCGTCGTGCCTGAAATAGTTGCTCCCCATGGCGAGCTGCACCCTGTGGTAGCCGTTGCCATGGCTGTCGGTGAACGTGTCCGAGGGAAGGTTGTTCCCGAGGGTCAGGGCCTCGGCGATCACGTGGTGGCGGCTGTCGACCCGCGGCTTCACGTTCAACAGGACCGAGGCGGTCCCGGTCGCCTCGTAGACCAGGCTGCAGCCAATGCGAACCGTCAGGTCGAGGTGTGAGGGGACGGCATTCGGGCTCATACCCCGGGACACTCCCTCGGAAAGGCTTTTCTAGCAAACGGTTTCCAATTTTGGGGTGTTACCCCGTGCGGACTTGCAGTTAGTCAGGGGATCGTTCTGATCTCCTTGACCCCACATGACCTCACAAAGGCTCGTATACATCGGAACAGACAGCGGCGCCACGACATCCAAGACCGGAGGCGTTTGGGCCGACGGCTCCATGGTTTCCATGAAGCTGCTCCAGAGCTCCACGAACTCCCAGGCGGGGACCGAGGCCGTCGTCAAGGGCTGGGTCAAGGGTGTCGTCGACTTCCTTGAACAGAACAGCCTGGCCTGGAGCCAGGTCCGGGGGGTGGGCCTCGCGATTCCCGGGCCCTACCAGCGCTACGGCGTCCTCGGGCGCACGGCGAACCTGCCGGCGGCGTTCGACGGGTGGAATTTCCATGAGGACTACAGCCGCGCCCTGTCGGCAGCGGCCGGTCGCGCGGTGCCCCTGGTGGTCGGCAATGACGGCAAGTTTGGCGGGGTAGCCGAGGCAAAGCTCGTGCGAGCCGGCAAGAAGTCCTCGGTGCTCATGCTCGCGCCGGGTTCGGGCCTGGGCGCCGCCTACATCGACCAGAACGGCCTCCCGCTCGACGGCGAGACCCTCGCAGGTATGGAGGCGGCCCACATGCCCGCCCCGCTCCAGCTCCTGGGCATGCGCCCGCTCCCGTGCGGCTGCGGCAGGACCTGGGGCTGCATCGAGGCCTACACGACGCTCTCCGGTATGCCGCACCTGGTTGAGGAGATGCTAAAGAGGCATCCCGACCACGAGCTCGCCGCCTCCAAGCTCACCGCGAAGGAGAAGGCCTTCTCGATCCGCGGCCTGGCCCAGAAGGGCGACCCGCTCGCGATCGAGATCTTCGACTTCCAGGCCCGCGCGCTCGGAATCCATGCCGCGACGCTCTGCCTGGCGCTCGACCCCGGCTTTGTGGTGGTCGGCGGGGGCCTGATGGACCACGAGTCCACGACGCCCGAGTTCCGCGAGCGCTACATCAACGTGCTCAGGGAGTCGGCCATGCCCTACCTCTGGCCGGCCCAGCGCGCGACGATCAAGTTCGCCGCCTCGGAGCTGGGCGAGCTCTCGCAGTCCATCGGCGCGGCGCTCGTGGCCCTCTACACGTCGAAGGCGCCTTAGGCGCGCCGTTCTCCCGCCGTTGAAAGGGCCGTCAAAAAGCCCAGCGCCGGGGACAAAATCTTGCCCGCGCCAAGGCGCCCCCCATGATGGCGGGCCGTTGCCTTAGCGACCGCCCCCCACCCTCGAATGCAATACCTTGGACTGCTGTTCACCCTGACCCTCCTGGCGGTGAACCTTTGGGGCCTGATGCTGATCGCGGGTCTTTACTGGCGCAACCGGTGGTTCGCCCTGGTGCTCGGGCCGCTCCTGGCCGTGACGCTCATCTACGCGATCGAGTGCCACCACGGGCTCGGGCCGACGCTGCCGGGCCTTGAGCTCTTCTCGACCGCCCTGTCGGTGGCGGTGATCACGCTCTCCCTCCTGGACTGGGAGCCCGTCTGGCTCGGCGCGCGCGGTCAGGCGATCGCACGGGAGTGGCGCGAGGAGTTCGCCCTCCGCAGGCTCGCCGGATGCTTCGGGGTGTGCATCGCCGTGTTCTGCTACGCCATGGTGTGGCGCTTCACGTTCCCCGACGTCGACGGGGGCTCGGAGAAGATCGCCGACTTCTCCTACATCTGCAGCTACTACTCGGGCGCGACGATCCCGGTCCCGGACGCCTGGTTCAGCCCGTACCTCTCGACGCAGTACTACAGCTTCCAGCACTACGGGGCGGCGCTCATGGGCCGGGTGCTCCTGCTTCCCCCGGGCTCGGCCTACAACATCGCGTACTGCCTCCTGGTGGCCCTGGGCGGCACCGCGTTCTCCGGGGCCGTGTTCATGGTGGCGCGCAGGGCGTGGACCCGGGCGGCGGTGGTCGCGTGCTTTGTGATCGGGGGGACGGGAATGACCATCATCGACCATTTCACGGACACCGACGTGACGCCGTGGACCACCATGCGCTTCATCGGGAGCGCGCAGATGGACAAGCCCCCGCTCGGTCCATGGCTGAAGGCCTACAACGCGCGGTACCCGATCGTCGACCCCGAGGGGAAGGTGCACGTGATGGAGCTCCCCGGCGAGATCTACTCCTATGTGGTCTTCCTCGGGGACTACCACGCCCCGCTCTCCGGCTACTACCTGCTGGGGCTCTGCGCCATGGCGATGCTCCTGTGGGCGCGCAGCCGGAAGGGGCGCTACGCCGCGATCGCGGGAGGAACGCTCACGTGGACGCTCCTGGCTAACACCTGGGTGCTCCCGCTCCAGGGCCTGGCCGTGTTCCTTTGGCTCGCCGTGAACTGGCGCGACTGGCGGCGGCTCCTCCCGGCGGTTGCGGCCGGGGCCGCGATCGTGTGGCTCGCCGCCTGGGTGTACCTCTCGGCCTTCACGTCCTCGGCATCGGGCTATGACACCGCCCTGCGCCTGGTGCCCTGGAACGAGCACTCTCCGCCCCTCCTCTTCCTCCTGTTCTTCCTTCCGACCGTCGCCTTCATCGTGCTCGGCTACCTCTCCGGGACCCCGGTCGGGCGCAGGCTCTCGGTGCTCTGGCTCTCGCTCCTTTTGTTCACCGAGTTTTTCTACGTGGACGACGAGTACTCGGGGCTCTACGACCGCTTCAACACGACGCTCAAATGGTGGCCGTGGGTGATGGCCGGCACCCTGATGACGCTCGCCCCGGTCGTGATGGAGCAGGCCAAGCGCAGGTGGGTCCGGGTGGCCGGCTTCGTGTTCTGCCTCTACCCCTGCTTCTACCTCTACGACCTCTCCAAGCCGCTCCGCTACTGGGGCAAGGAGTCGATGGGAAAGATCGAGGGCCATTACTTCCTCACGAAGGAGGAGTTCCCGAGGCTCATGCTCGGCCGGCTCAAGGTCGAGAAGCCGGGCGTCGTGATCGAGCGCCCGGAGGAGAAGGGCGGGTTCACCAACTCCGCGGTCATTCCGCTTTTCGCGGGCCAGAGGATGTGGCTGGGCTGGTGGGGCCACGAGCTCCTGTGGCGCGCCAACAGCGAGGACATCCGGCGCCGGCACGACAAGGTCACGCTCTTCTACAACGGGGACTTCCCCGAGGCGGGGAAGTTCTGGGTGGCCCAGGGGATCGACTATGTCCTCTTCTACCGGCCGGGCGACAATCCCGCCCTCTGGGAGAAGCTCAACAAGGAGCTCACCCCGGAATACGTCTGGTGCGACATCCTCACCTACCAGGACGAGGACGGGCGCAGGGTCGGGCTCTGGAAGCGCGCGCCGCAAGCCCCTCCCTAGCCCTCCGGCGGCGGGTCCGCCTAGTGGGCCGCCTTGTCGGGGACGATGATCTTCAACACCGAGCGCACCCGGTTAAGTTCCCCGTGAAGGTGGCTCATGATGAAGGCGATCTCGATCGCCCTCGAGTCCGGGACGTCCCCGCTCGGGTCGATGGACAGGCGGGTCTCAAGGGTCGAGAAGCGCCGGCCGACCTCGCGAAGCCCCAGGTCGAGCGCCTCCGTCTTCAGGCGGCCTGAGTCCTGCGCCAGCTGCTGGCGGTCGGGCGCCTGCGCGCCGGCCTTCGCATGGGTGAGCCAGCGCTCCATGTTCTCAAGGGTCGTGGTGACCTTGGCCTTGTAGGAGGGCAGGTCGATGCCGAGGCGCCCGGCGGCCTCCTCGGGCTTCTCGATCTTCTGCAGCCCCGCGATCTCAGCCTTGATGATGTTGAGCTGCTCGAAGACCCGGATCTTGTCCGGCGGCTTCACCATGTAGTGGCGAACCCCCAGGCGGGCGGCCCGGACCACGGTCGCGCTGTCGGTCGAGGTCGTGCAGATGATCACCCGCACGTACCGGCAGGCCGGAGTCGCCCTAACTCGTTCCAGCAGATCAAGTCCCGAAATCGACGGGAGCATCAGGTCCAGGAAGACCACGTCGAAGGGGTGCCGGGGATCCTCCATCAGCTTGAGCGCGTCGTCGCCGTCCGAGGCCGTCAAAATGCGGTGCTCACCCTCGGATTTGAGGATACTCAGGAGCATTTCCCGCGAAGTGGCTTCGTCTTCGACGATTAGGATATTCACAGAAGGGAGGGGGCGTGTGTCATTTCGGTAAAACCGGCCCCTGTGTCAACTGTAGCCATCAGATGGCGGTAACCCGTCATTTTACGGCGGCCCATACGCGTTGAACATCGTCATGATCCTCAAGGGCCTGAAGGAATTCCCCCACATGGGCGCGGGATGCGTCGTCGAGCTCCGGGAACACCTTGGCCTGGTAGCCAAGCTCGCTGGTGACGACCGACCAGCCGTGCTGGGCGAGCCACACGGAGACGGCGTGCACGGCGGTTCGGTCCGTCGTGAAGCGGGCGCCGGCGTGCCCCTCGGGGATGTCGTCGTTCTGGTGGTGGGTGAGCACCTCGAAGTCGTTCGCGCCGGCCTCGATTGCGGCGGCTTCAAGGTCCACGGCCGGGTCGGGATGGTGGGCCTCGACGATGCCCACGTGGTCGAAGAGGAACTTGTTGCTGCCCGCGTTGCCAAGGACGCCCGTCCTGAAGAGGAACCTCATCTCGGGCGCGGTCCGCTGGTGGTTGTCGGTGTAGACCTCCACGATGACGGGCACCTTGTGCGGCGCGTAGCCCTCGAAGACGATGTGCTCGAGCGCGTGCTTGTCGTCGCCGACGCCCGCGCCCTTCTTGATGGCCCGCTCGATGACGTCCCGCGTGACGCTTGCCTTGCGCGCCTTCTCCAGGGCCGCGAAGAGGCGGGCGTTGGCCGCGGGATCCTGGCCGCCGAGCTTTGCGGCGACCGTGATCTCCTTGACCAGTTTGCCGACGACCTGGCCTTTCTTGAGGTTGACGATCGCGCGTTTAGCGTGGAGCCATTGACGTCCCATGAGGCGTAAAGGGCTAGCATCCCGGTTTCCCGTGGGCAATTGCAAACGGTCTGGAAAGATACACTTAAGGGCCCCATGGTCCCCGGCATGTACCCCCTCCCCCGCCTTTTTGCAGCCCGACCGCTGGCCTGGTCGGCGATCCTCCTGGCAGCCGCCGTGTGCCCGGCCCATGCGGACGTGCCCCCCGGCCGGCTGGCCGCCCTGTCAAAGGGAGTGAACCTTTCCCACTGGTTCTCGCAGATCCCGACCAACAAGGGGGCCTACTCCCACGCGTGGTTCTCGAGCTACGACACGCCCCGGGACTTTGCGCTGATCGTGGACGCCGGCTTCACCCACGTGCGCTTCCCGGTCGAGTTCGAGATGTTCCTGGACGAGGCCAACCCCGAGGTGCTCAAGCCCGAGTTTCTGCCCGACTTTGACGCGGCGCTCGACCACATCCTGGCGACGGGGCTGAGCGTGATCGTCGACTGGCACGCGCGCGAGGAAACGAAGGACCGCCTGCGCACCGACGACACCCTGGCGCTGAAGGCGGCCGCCCTGTGGGGGGCCATGGCACGGCACCTGGCGGCCCGCAGCCCGGAGCGGGTGTTCCTTGAGACCATGAACGAGCCCGCGGGAAAGATGGGCCTCGAGCGGTGGACCTGGGTCCAGAGCGGGCTCATCCGCGCGATGCGCGCAGGAGCCCCCGGGAACACGCTCATCGTGACCTCGAACCGGTGGAGCGGCGTGGACGAACTGGCGGCGTTTTCGCCGATCGAGGACGACGACGTGGTCTACAACTTCCACTTCTATGAGCCCATGGCCGAGACCCACCAGGGCGCCTCGTGGGCCGGGCCCGGCGAGAAGGCGCTCTCCGGGGTAGCCTATCCCGTGGATCAGGCGGCCAAATCCGCGCAGCTAGCGGCCCTCACGGACCCCGCGGCCCGCAAGGAGCTCCAGGCGTACAACGCCACCCCGGAGTGGATCAGGTCGCGCCTCTCCGTCGCCTTCGCCTGGGGGAAGGCCCACCGGGTCCCGCTCACCTGCAACGAGTTTGGCGTCTACACGCGGGTCTCCCCGCCCGCGAGCCGCCTCCGCTGGATCAGCGACGTCCGCCGGGACTGCGAGGCGAACGCCGCGGGGTGGTGCATGTGGGACTATGCGGGCGGTTTCAAGGTCGCCGACACCGACCCCTCCGGCATGCGAACCATGGACCTGGCATGCCTGGCGGCCCTGGGCCTGCGCCCCTAGGCTCGGACAAATCGGATTTGCGAACAGGCCGCACCCGTCGGAGGATGGGCCCTCCCCCTCCCCGCGGAGGGAGCGCATGCAAACGCCCACCAACGTACAATCCATAGGCAAGGAGATCGCGATCGTCTGGAGCGACGGGGGCGAGTCGTTCATTCGCCACGACTTCCTGAGGCGGGCGTCCCCGAGCGCCTCCACCCAGGGCGAGCACGATGTGTTCGGCAACAAGTACGGCGGGGAGTCCAAGACCGACTACTCCGGGGTGACCGTCACCGGCTGGGAGACGATCGGCAACTACGCCATCCGGTTCTCCTTCAGCGACGGCCACGGAACCGGACTTTACACCTACGACTACCTCAGAAAGCTCGGTGAGCTCCCGCCCCGGTGACCCGCCCCCCCTCCCCCATGCCCACGCCCGTAACGTTTCCTGCCCGCACGACGACCCCCGAGGTCGAACTGGGAAAACTCCTCCAGCCGAAGTTCGGCCCGGACGGGATGATCCCCTGCATCACCGTGGACCACGCCACCGGCGAGGTGCTCATGTTCGCGTTCATGAACGCAGAGTCGCTGGCCCACACGATCCAAACCCGCAAGGCGACCTACTGGAGCCGCTCCCGGGGGAAGCTCTGGGTGAAGGGCGAGGAGTCGGGCAACGTGCTCAAGCTCGTGGACCTCTATGTGGACTGCGACCAGGACGTGCTCCTCGTCCGGGTCGAGAACGCGGGCAAGGGCGCCTGCCACAACGGCTACCCCTCGTGCTTCTACAGGAAGCTTTCCAGGGGCGCCGATCCCGAGCGCCCCGAGACCCTCTCCCTTGAGTTCGCGGCCGAGCGCGCCTTCGACCCCGCCACCGTCTACAAGAAGAAGTAGCCCCTTGCCGCCTAGTCGAGGTCGGCCTCGTCCATGATCGTGATCATCAGGTCGGCGCTGGAGACCACCTGTCCGTCGACGGAGCAGGTCACCTCGGCAACGGCGATCTTCCCGCTCCTGACCTTCGTCAGCTTGGCGTGGATCTCCAGCTGGTCGCCGGGCCGGACGGGCTTGCGGAACTTCACCTTGTCGGCGCTCATGAAGAACGCCGGCCTCGGGACCCAGTTGTTCCAGCGCACGATCAGGACTCCGGCCGCCTGGGCCATGGCCTCAAGCTGGAGGACGCCCGGCATGACGGGGTTTCCCGGGAAATGCCCGTTGAAGTAGGGCTCGTTGAAGGTCACGTTCTTGATGGCGATCAATTCCTCTGCCCCCTTTATCTCGACCACGCGGTCGATCATCACGAACGGGTAGCGGTGGGGCAGGATGTCGAGGATGCTCCGGATATCCAGGGACTTCACGTCCATGGCGGGCGTGGGCCTGAGCGCCCCCTTCCGCCGGGTGGCCCCCTTCTTGCGCTCCTGGAGCCGCTCGAAGAGGGCCTTCGTCAGCTCGGCGTTGATCGCATGGCCCGGGCGCGTGGCCACGATGTGCGCCTTCAGCGGCATCCCGAGCAGCGAGATGTCCCCCACGATGTCCAGTATCTTGTGCCGCACGAACTCGTCCTTGAAGCGCAGTGGCTCCTTGGACATCACCTTGTCGCCCTTGATCACGACGGCGCAGTCGAGCGAGCCACCGCGGATCTTGCCGAGCTTCAGGAGCTCCTCGATGTCCTCGTAGATCGTGAAGGTGCGCGCCGGGGCCACCTGCGAGACGTAGGTCTCCGGGTCGATCGAGAGGGAAAGGTGCTGCGTGTGGATCCCCCGGTCGTCCGCGGAGGTGCACGATATCTTCAGGCCGTCGTGCGGGATCGCGATGATGGAAGAGTTCCCGCGGGTCACCGAGACCGGGGCGTCGAGCACGAAATACTCCCGCTCCTTGTCCTGCTCGACCGGCTCGCCCTCGATGATCAGGTTCACGAAGGGCCTGGCGGACCCGTCCATGATCGGCGCCTCCGAGGCGTTCATCTCCACGACCACGTTGTCAATCGAGCAGCCCGCGAGGGCGCTCAGGACGTGCTCGACGGTGTGGATCTTCACATGGCCCGACTGGATCGTCGTGGCGCGCACCAGGTCCGTGATGTGGTCGACCCGCGGCTGGATCTCGGGCGAGCCGCTCAAGTCGACGCGCCTGAATACGACCCCGTGGTTAACAGGCGCGGGCCTAAGGGTTAGCGTCACGGCCTCGCCGGTGTGGAGCGCGTTGCCCTTGATAGTTACGGGGCGCGACAGGGTGCGTTGTTTCATTTCGGGACCGGGAGTTTCGCCACGTCGAGCCGGGCAGCGCAAGCGCGGAGAGTCGGCGGTCCCGGCCTTGACAGGGAAGGCCGCTTCCTTAGGACTGAACCTTCCAGCACTCAAATCGCATATCCCGCCAAGCCCAGCAGCCATGCCCGCAGCAAACGACATCCGCAAAGGTCAGGTCATCAAACATAACGGCGAGCCCCATCTCGTCATGGAAACCCAGCACCGCACGCCAGGAAACCTGCGCGCGTTCGTGCAGGTCAAGATGCGCAACCTGCGATACGGCAAGGCCCTGGACCAGCGCTTTGCGTCGACGGACACGATCGAGGTCCTGCCGACCGACCGCCGCACGCTCGAGTTCAGCTACGCCGACCGCGACGCCTTCGCCTTCATCGACCCGACCACCTTTGACCAGATCGAGATCACGGCCGAGACCCTTGGCGACGTGAAAAATTACCTGACCGCAGGCGGCAAGGTGGACGTCCTCTTCGTGAACGACAAGCCGCTCACCGTTGAGCTGCCCTCGGCGGTGAACTTGAAGGTCGTGGAATCCGCCGACGGGATCCGCGGCGACACCACGAGCAATGTCCAAAAGCCCGCGAAGCTTGAGACCGGCCTCGTGATCCAGGTGCCCCTCTTCGTGAAGGAAGGCGAGATGGTCAGGGTCAGCACGGCCGACGGCACCTACCTCGGCCGCGCCTAACCGGCGGCCCTCAGGCGACCCTCGCCCAGAGCACCTTCAGGTACCGGCCCTCGAGGCAGTTCGAGTACACCGGGTGATCGGGCCCGGGACCGGTCCTGTCGAAGAACTGGAGCCTGCGGTTGAGTCGGTGCGCCGCCTTGATCACGTGCTGCTCAAAATCCTCGAGGCTCAGGAGCCCCGAGCACGAGCACGTCACGAAGATGCCGCCCGGCCTGACGAGGCCTATCGAGAGCTGGTTGAGATCCTCGTACTTCTGGCGGCCCTCCCAGTTGCCGTGGGCATCGCGCGTGAAGATGAACTTCGGGGGGTCGAGGACCACCAGGTCCCAGGACTCCTTGTTCTGGTACATCTGCCGTGCATAGGCAAAGGCGTCCGCGTGCACGAAGCTGAGGCGGACCTGGTTGAGGTTGGCGTTGCGCCTGGCCTGAGCGATCGAGACCTCGTCCAGGTCGACGCTCGTGACCTCGCCGGCGGAGCCCAGCACCTTGGCGGCTAGCGAGAACCCGCCCGTGTAGCAGCACAGGTCGAGCATGCGCGCGCCGGCCGAGAACTGGGCGATCCGCCTGCGGTTCTCGCGCTGGTCGCAGAAGAAGCCGGTCTTGTGGCCCTCGGCGAAATCGACCTCGAAGCGCACCCCGTTCTCCCGGATCTTGACGGTGCGGGGCGCGGCGGCGTTTGTCTCGTTGAAGAGCGAGGGCTTTATCCCCTCGAGGCTCCCCAGGTCGTGGTCCACGTGGACCCGGGCGAACTTGGTGCCCGCGAGCTCGTGGAGAAGCGGAAGCCACTTGGGAAGCCTCTGCGCGATCCCAAGGCTCACCACCTCGCACAGGAGGACGTCCCCATACCGGTCGATCGTGAGCCCGCTAAGGCCATCCCCGTCGGAATTCACGAGGCGGTAGGCGTCGGTCGCCAGGTCGAGCTTGAACAGGTCCCGGCGGAGCGCGACGGCCCGGCGGATCGCCGTCTCGAAGTACTCCTCCCCGATGGGCTGCGCCCCGTGGGCCACCACCCGCAGCGGTATCTTTGCGCGCGGGTTGAAGAGCCCGGCCCCGACCGGCTCGCCGTTCTTGTCGAAGACGGAGACCCAGTCGCCCGGGCGCGCGTCGGGCGACACCTCCCCGAGCAGGCGGGGAAAGATCGCCGGCTGGAAGGTGACGTACTTGAGCTGCGCCCAAGGCCGCGACCAGGACGAGCGGTCGACCACGGGGTCGCTGCTGCCGCCTAGGCGACGCGCTCGACGATCGCCGGGGGCGGCGTCGGGCGCTTCGGGGCGAGGCGGTAGGCGTTCTTGAAGTACTCGAGCGCCTGCTCGAGCTTCGCCTCGTCGTTGTAATGGATCATCATCAGCGGCTCGCCCTGCTTGACCTGCGTGCCGACCTTCTTGATCTCGGAGACGCCGACGGAGTGGTCGATCTTGTCATGCGGGTTCTCCTTGCCGGCACCGAGCAGGTGCACGCCGCGCGCGATCATTGCCGCGTTGATGGTGTGCACGTAGCCGCGCTTGGGGGCCGGGAGCTTCCGGATGTGCCTGGCCTGCGGGAACTTCTCGGGGTGGTCGATATAGGTGGTGTCGCCGCCCTGGGCCCGGACCAACTCCTTGAACTTCTCGAGGGCGGAGCCGTCGGTGAGGTGCCTCTGCACGGTCTGCTTCGCCGAGAGGGTCGAGCCGGCAACGCCGGCCAGCCGCACGATTTCCATGCCCAGCTTAAGGACAAGCTCCTTCACGTCCTCAGGGCCCTCGCCCCGAAGCAGCTGGATCGCCTCCTTGACCTCTAGGGCCGTGCCAACGGAGTCCCCCAGCGGCTGGTTCATGTCGGTCACCAGGGCCACGCACCGGCGCTTCATCGAGCGACCGACCCGGGTCATGGACCGGGCAAGCTGCTTGGCCTGCTCGAGATCCTTGATGAAGGAGCCGTTGCCCCATTTCACGTCGATCACCAGGCCCTCGGCGCCCTCGGCAAGCTTCTTGGAAAGCACGCTCCCGGTGATCAGGGGCAGGCTCGGGATCGTGCCGGTGTCCTTGCGCAGCTCATAGAGCTTCGCATCGGCGGGCGCCAGGTCCTCGTTCTGGGCGATGATGGCGCCGCCAATTTTGGCAAGTTGCTGCGCGAACTGCTCGTTGGTCTGGTGCCCCTTGAAGCCGGGGATGGCCGCGAGCTTCTCAAGGGTGTTGATCACGTAGTCGTGCTCGACCCCGCACATCATCGGGACGACGACCCCCGACGCCATCGCCAGCGGCACCAGGACGAGGGAGGTCTTGTCGCCCACTCCGCCCGTGGAGTACTTGTCGATCTTCGGCTTGGCGATGTGCGAAAGGTCAATGACCTCGCCGGAGAGCATCATCTCCTCGGTCAGGTCCGCGGTCTCCTGGGCCGACATGCCCGAGAAGTAGATGGCCATCGCGAGGGCGGCCAGCTGGTGCAACGGCATTTCCCCATCCAGCGTGCTATCAATGATATAACGAATCTCCTCCTGCGTAAACTCACCGCCGTCGCGCTTCTTCTCGATGAGAAAATTGAACGATGGCTTAATGAAGCGTCTTGCTGGGATGGTGCGTTTGCTCGTCATGGAGTTGATGGGCGGATGGGAGGACCCCCGGGTCGGGGAAAGCGTACGAGCCAATATGCTCCCATGAAAATGTCGAGCCAAAACGGCGCATCGACTCCGCGCTTGCGCATGCTGCCAACCCGATGGTGAAGTGCCGGATGCATCTTGCGTTCGACTTGATCGGCGAGCTGGAAACGGCCCTCGCGGCCGCCGCGGCGTCTGCCGGCATCGAACCCGGATCGTTCGAGCCCGGGGTCCGGACTTCCGACCCCAGGCACGGGGATTTTCAGGCCAACGGCGTCCTGGCCGCCGCCAAGCGCGCCGGCAAGCCCCCCCGCCCGATCGCCGAGGCGGTCGTGGCCAGGCTGCCGGACACGCTCAGGGAGAGCTTTGACATCACGGTGGCGGGGCCCGGCTTCATCAACTTCCTGGCCCGGCCCGCGATGCTCCTCTCCTGGCTTGGCGCCTATAGGACCGGCGGGGACCTGGCCACGGGCGCCTCCGCGGCGCACGCGGGAGAGACGTGGGTCGTCGACTACAGCTCGCCCAACGCGGCCAAGCAGATGCACGTCGGGCACCTGAGGTCGGCGGTGATCGGGGAGGCCATCTCCAGGCTCCTCGGCTTCACCGGGGCCAGGGTCGTGCGCGACAACCACCTGGGCGACTGGGGCACCCAGTACGGGAAGCTCATCTGGGCATGCAAGCGCCACCTCGACGAGGCGGCGGTGGCAGCGGACCCGATCGCCGAGTTTGAGCGCCTCTACAAGCTCGGCAACAGCGCCGCCGAGTCCGACCCCGCGGTCATGGAGGAGGCCCGGGCCGAGCTGGTTAAGCTCCAGGCCGGGGACACGGAAAACCGGGCGCTCTGGGAGCGCATAAACCGGGCGAGCCTTGCGGCGTTTCAGGTGATCTATGACAGGCTGGGGATCCGCTTCGACGAGACCCTCGGGGAGAGCTTTTACAACGACAAGGTGGAGCGCGTCTACGCCGAGCTCTCAGCGGGCGGGATCTCGAGCGAGAGCGAGGGGGCGCAGGTCGTCTTCCACCCCGAGCACCCCAGGTTCAAGACCCAGCCCATGATCGTGCGCAAGTCGGATGGCGCCGCCAACTACGCGACGACGGACCTGGCGACGATCCTCTACCGCGCGGAGCACTTCCATGCCGACTGCATCCTCTACGTGGTCGACAAGCGCCAGGGCGACCACTTCGAGCAGCTTTTCCTGACGGCGGAGAAGTGGTTTGCGGCGTCGGGGCTCCGGCTCCCGAAGCTGGTCCACGTCGACTTCGGGACCGTCCTCGGGGAGAATGGAAAGCCCCTGAAGACGCGGACCGGGGACAACATCCGGCTCAGGGACCTCCTGGACGAGGCCGTCGAGCGCGCCTTTGTCCTGGTGACCGAGAAGAGCCCCGATTTCCCCGAGGCGGAGCGCCGAAGGATAGCCGAGATCGCGGGCGTGGGCTCCGTGCAGTACGCCGACCTGTCGCAGAACAGGGCGAGCGACTACCTCTTCTCGTGGGACAAGATGATCTCGCTCGACGGCAACACCGCCGCCTACCTGCTCTACGCCCTGGCGAGGATCCGGTCGATCTTCAGGCGCCACGGCCTGGAGTGCGGGGACCCGGCCGCCGAGGCCGGCGCAGACGTGTTCCAGACGCCGGGGGAAATCGCGCTCGCGCGCAAGCTCGTGAAGTTCGCCGACACGCTGCGCCTGGCCTCCGAGACCCTCTGCCCGCACTTCCTCTGCCTCTACCTCTACGAGCTCGCCGGCGAGTTCAGCACCTTCTACAACGCCGACAAGGTGATCGTGGACGATCCGACGGTGCGCGCCCGGCGCCTGCTGCTCTGCGCCAGGACCCTCCTTATCCTGGAAACGGGCCTGAACCTGCTCGGCCTCCGGACCCTGGAGCGCATGTGAGTTCAAATCGCGCTTGCCGCCCCGGCCCGCCCCAACCACCCTCCCCCTGAACATGGCCACGCAGGAATACTACATTCGCGAGGCGTCCGAGAACGAGGCCAGGGGGCCCTTCAACATGGAGCAGCTCGTCTCCCTTGCAGAGACGGGCCAGGTGACGGTCGATACGCTCTGGTACGACCCGGCCATCGAGGACTGGGCCGTCATCGGCACCAACGACGATCTGAAGGGCATGCTCTTCCCCGAGAAGAGGAAGCTGCGCATGAAGGTCAAGGAGATCATCCCCCAGTCAAAGAAGGAGGACAATCTGGCGCCCATCACGGTCGAGGACATGCTGGCGGGAGCCGAGGGCAGGACCGCGGAGACCAAGGACAAGGTCGACCCAAGCATCATGCAGGGTCACGCCGCGCGGATCGGAATGTGGTCGGCGGTGGCGTGCCTGGTGCTCGCCGCGGCGGGCGAGATCCTTCCGGGGGCGGACGCCGTCGCAGCCGCGGACGTGAACAAAATCCTCGCGCAGCCCCTGCTCTTCCTGGGCGCCCTCGATCTCTTCTCCGCCGTCATGCTTGGCCTGGGCGTTTTGCAATTCTACCCCTTCGTCCGCTTCAGGGCCGCGCTCGGGCTCGGACTCTTCGGGTTCATATTCTTCGCGCAGGGCTCCCCCGCCCCGATGCTCGCCGAGGCGGGCGCTGCCGTCGGGCTCTATTTCGCCACCGTATGGGTGGACATGCTCCCGGTGGTCGTGGTCTCAGCGGTCGGCGTCCTCGGCTCGGCCGGAACCGCATACTTCCTCCTGTCGACCTGAGCGCCCGAAATGCGGCTCACGGGCATTGGAGCGGGCCTGGCCCGCCTCTGGAACAGGGACATCTGGCAAACGGCCCACCTTAACGACCGCTCCCCCCGCGGGTGGTTCTACGCCCTTCTGAGGGTCGTCTCGACGACTACCTCGACCTTTACCGAGACCCGGTCCGCCAGCCGTGCGGCCGACCTCAGCTTCAGCACGCTGCTCGGCCTGGGCCCTATGATCGCGATCGCGATGCTGGTGGCCTCGACTCTCTTCGGGGAGCGCAACCCGAACCTGGCCGTCGAGACGCTCAACCGCCTCATCAGTTTCGTGGCCCCGCAGCTCGGCCAGTACGAGAGTCTCGACGGCGGCGGAACCGTGAGCGTGAACCCCGAGCTGGTGGACATGATAAACGGCTTCATAAAGGGCGCCCGCTCCCAGGCCGCGGGCGCCGTGGGCGCCCTCCTCTTGGTGATGATCGTCCTCTTCCTCTTCAAGTCGATCGAGGACGCCTTCAACGACATATGGGGCGTCAGGAGGGGCCGCACGATCGTCATGAGAATGGCGCTCTACTGGACCGTGATGACGCTCGGCGGGGTGCTCTTTTTCGCGGCCGTCGCGCTCCTGGGCGCCGGCGCCTTCGCGAGCGTGTTTGTCGAGAAGCTCCCGTTTGGGACGGAGATCACCCACCTGGTCCAGTGGCTCTTTCCCCTGTTTTCCTTCCTGGTCCTGGTGGCCGTCCTCGCGGTCTTCTACCGGGCGGTGCCCAACACCCGGGTCCGCTGGCTGGCGGCCCTCTCGGGGGCGCTCACCGTGGCCGTCCTGCTGACGGCCAACAATTTCCTGGCGTTCCTCTACCTAAAGCGCGTGCTCCTTACACGGAGCCTCTTTGGCTCCCTCGGGATCATCCCGGTCCTGATGCTTGGTCTCTACGTGTTCTGGCTCTTCGTCCTGATAGGCGGCCAGATCAGCTACGCGGTCCAGAACGTGCACGTGCGCAACAGCCGCCTGGCGTGGGGCAGCCTGAGCGCGACCAACCGCGACCGCCTTTCTCTGGCCGTGCTGATGGCGGTCTGCCGGCGCTTCCACGCCGGCAAGCCGGCCCTGTCGGTGACCGAGATCTCGGACGCCGTGCGCTTGCCGGCCCAGGTCGTCAATGAGTGCCTGAACCGGATCGTCGACGCGGGCTACGTGATTGCGGTCCCGGGACCCGCCGGTTCGGCCTCCCACGAGGCGTTCTACCAACCCGCGCGGCCCTTGGACCGGATCACGCTCTTTGAGTTCATGACCAAGGCGGACAGCCTGGGCGACGACCCCTCCGGGGATGCCCTGGACCGGATCGATCCGGCCGTCCGCGAGTTCGGATCGATGTTCGAGCAGGTCGGCCGCGAGGGGTTCTTCGGAAAGAGCGTGCAGGAGATCCTCAATGATGAGCCTGCCGCCAATTAAGCGTTGCCACACCCTGTGGGCGCCCTAGCCTCCGATCCCCTTTCCCCACATGATTTCCTGGATTCAGCGCACCTTCCAGCACCACTTCCGCCTTATCTTTGCCATCCTCTTGGTTGGCATGGTGATACCCTTCATATTCACCATAGGATCCACGCCCGGTGTCGGCCGCGCGGACCGCCGGACAGCGACGCGCGACTTCTTCGGGCACAACCTCCTCTCCCAGTCCGAGGACCGGGCCCTGATCGAGGACGCCCGCATCAGCGCCGACCTTCAGTACGGCCAGAACGTCACACCTGACCAGATCCAGTACTACATGTACCAGCGGGTGGCGGCCCAGTACCTGGCCGACCAGCTTCACGTCCCCCAGCCCTCGACGACCGAGATCACGGAGTTTATCAAGCGCCTCCGAATTTTCGCGGGACCGCAGGGGCAGTTTGACGTCACCCGCTACGACGCGTTCCGCAATTCCCTCAAGGGAGCCTCGGGCACAAGCGAGGCGGACATCGCGCGCGTGATCCGCGACGACGTGCGCATGGTGAAGCTCCAGCGCTTCCTTGCCGGCCCGGGCTATGTGACGCCCGGCGACGTGAAGGAAGTCCTCCTTAAGGGGGATACGTCATGGACCCTCTCCCTGGCCACGGTCGACTACGCCGCGTTCTCACCGGACATAAACCTGACCGAGGCCGAGATTTCCAAATTCTATTCTGACAATATCTTCCGCTACACGATCGCCCCGCGCACCGTCGCCGACTTTGTCCGCTTCGCGGCCTCGGACTACACGGCGGGAATCGCGCCGACCGACGCGGAGGTCCGCGAATACTACGATTCAAACCCCTCGCTCTTCCCCAAGCCCCAGGCTGCAAAGCCGGCCGTGGGCAAGGCGGACCCGAACGCGGACTTCGCGGCCGTGCAGGCCCAGGTGCGCCAGGCGCTGATCCTGGAGACGGCCCGCCAGGGCGCGGTCAAGGCGGCATCGGACCTCGCCTACGCCCTCTACGAGGGCAAGGTCTCACGCGACTCCCTGGCCTCGTTCCTCGCCAGCCGCAAACTAAAGACAGAGAGCCTCGCCCCCTTCACGCGCGAGGCCGGCCCGGCGGAGCTCGAGGGCTCGCCCGAGGTCGCGAATGCGGCGTTTGAACTGAACGCGGCCCGGTTTTACTCCGAGGGACTGCCGACGAAGACGGGCGCCGTGGTCCTGATCTGGAAGGAGCTGCTCCCCTCCCGGGAGCCGGCGCTCGCCGAGATCCGGGAGAAGGTTGTGGCCGACGCAAAGGACAACCAGAAGCGCATCCGCTTCGTCGAGTTCGGCAGGACGCTCAGGGCGGGCATCGAGCGCCGCCTGAAGTCGGGGGAGGCCTTTGACAAGGCGGTCGCGGCAGCCGCAGGCGGGGTGAAGGTCGAGGTTAAGAGCCTTCCCGCCTTCACCCTTCGCTCGCAACCGCGCGACGTGGACCCTTCGGTTTTCTCGCTCCTGGAGCGACTCGACAAGGGCGGAGTCTCGGAGATGGAGGCAACCGCCGAGAAGGGCATCCTCGTCTACGCAGCCGACAAGAAGGTCCCGGTCACCGACGAATCCAACCCGCTCTTTGCCCAGTACAAGCTCCAGCTTGCCGACACCTACGCACGGGCGGACGCCACCTCGATCATGAGGGAGCTGGTGGACGGCGAGCTCAAGCGCTCGGAAGCTACCGCCAAGTAGGCAAGGCGCCCCCGCCGCTCAACCGCGGCTTTTGACCGTCCCAGAGGTTTGGGGCGCCGCAGGTAGAAAAAGAGTAACTTTGGGCCCCACAGCGGTGTTGAATGATACACCACTGCTGTATCCCCTATCATCCATGCCCAGATCCCTCGCCCGTGCGGCACTTGCCCTGATCTGCATCATTCCTGCCCTGGCTGCGCGCGCCGACGACAGCGCCCCGGCAATTGAGTCCTTTGGCGATCCGTTGCAGCCGATCAACCTGTCCGGCGCCGTGAATCTGACCGATTGCGTCAGCCTGGCGCTTGGCCGGAACTTCTCGGTCAGGATACAGAAATTCACGGTCTACGAGGCCATCGACTCCGTGGCGATCCAGCAGGCCACCTTTGAGCCCGTATTCGGCTTCAACGCCAACAAGCAGGTCCAGCAGTCGACGGTCAACGAGTCCGAGTATGGCATTCCGAACAACGTCGCCTCGGATACTGCTGCGTTCTCCATCAACGACACCCTCATCACGGGAGCCACGGTCGCCGCCAATTACAGCATCCTAAGGCAGAACGAGAGTCCCGACTTTTATCCGCCGGACCCGTCGTACACGGGTGCGGTCTCCATCTCGGTCACGCAGCCCCTCCTCCAGCACGCGGGCTTGGACTACAACCGGGCCGCCATTGAGAACGCCCGGATCGGCGTGCGGATCTCGAACCTGAACTTCAAGAGCACGGTGCTCACCATGATCCTGAACGTCGAGAACACCTACTACAACCTGCTCTACCAGCGGGAGCAGTACAAGGTGCAGGAGGACAACCTGAAGCAGGCCCAGCAGCTCCTCGACGAGAACACGATCCGCCGGCAGACGGGGGTCCTCACGGACCTGGACGTGATGAACGCGAAGGCCGGGGTCGCGTCGGCGCAGAACCTCCTCATCCTGGATCAGCAGACCGTCCGAAACAGCGAGGACAGCCTCCTGCAGCTCCTCGGGGACCGCGAGTTCAAGAACGCGGTTGGCGAGGTCAGATTTCCCGAGCTGGTCGAGCCCGAGGTCTCGTTCGATCGCTCGTACAAGCTTGCGCGGGACAACGGCCCTAGCCTTGCCGTGGCGCTGGCGACGATCGAGCAGTACAAGCTCTCGGCGCTCAAGGCCAAGCGGGACATGCTCCCAGAGCTCAATGTCAACGGGGGCCTCGGATATGGCTCCTATGCGGCCACCGCGGGCCAGTCGATCACCGGCAGCTGGCCGGGCTACAACTGGACCGCGGGCCTGACGCTCAGCGTCCCCTGGGGCCTCAAGGCGAACAAGGCCCTTTACCACCAGGCGCTCTCGCAGGTGCGCAGCCAGGAGGTTGCCTACGACCAGGCCGACCAGACCCTGGTCGTCAATGTCCGCAGCGCCATCCGCGCTATCGAGACCTTCGGCCAAAGCGTCCGCTCCTCGGCGGAGAACACCCAGTTTGCGACGAAGGCGTACGAGCTCACGAAAGCCCAGTTTGACGCGGGTCTTGCCACGAGCTACCTGGTGCTACAATCTCAGAACACTCTTGAAACCGCCCGCGTCAGTGAGTTGCAGGCGAAGGTCAATCTGCTCTCGGCGATCGCGAACCTGCGTTTCCTCGAAGGCAGTTCGCTGCAGCTTTACCGAATCAACCTTCCAGACTGAGGGATCCGGCCGCCAAGCCGGGTTCAGCCTCGTTGAATTGGCGGTGGTGGTGCTGGTCATCGGGATCCTGGCAGCGCTCTCGGTGCCCGCCATGAAGAAGAACGCGCTCAATGCGCGCTCGAGCGCCGTCATGAACGACCTGCGGGTCTATGCGGGCGCCTTCCAGGCCTATGCCCAGGAGCACGGGGACTGGCCGCCCGGAGGCGGGGCGCCCGGCGCCTTTCCCGCGGGGATGGACGGGTACCTGAGCAGCACAAACTGGTCGCGCATCACCCCTATCGGGGGTAATTACCAGTTCGCCACACAGAGCCCGCAAGCCGGAGGGCGCTATGCCGCCGTCATCATCATCTCCTCGACCACCAACAACCCCGTCACCTCCGACGCCAACCAGCTGACCGACATCGACACGAAGCTCGACGACGGGAACCTCTCCACGGGGAATTTTTTCCTCGGATACCGCAACTATCCGGTGTTTGTCCTGGAGCATTAAATGTACCGCGTAACCACATCGCGCCTGGGCCCGGACGCTCGCAGGGTGAATCCGTCTCTCGATGACATGGACCGGGGGGAGATGACCCCGGCCGACCTGACCGTGCTCCTGGATGCGTTCGCGGAGATCGACCCGGCCGAAAACGAGGAGCAGGACCCCCACGTGACCGTGGGCGGCCGCGGGGCAAAACTCATCATCAGGACAAGCCGCGGGAGGCTCCAGGTCTACGACGTGAGGGACCACGCCGCCCCGGCCGTCGAGATGACGGTGGCCGGCATCCTTGCGCGCCTGGACAGGGTCGAGAGCAACGCCCCGTTCCCGGGGGACCCGGAGCAGCCGCCCCCCACGGCGCCGCACCGCGGCATCGCCATCGCGATGCTTGCGCTCGGGCTGGTCCTAAACGGCTACATCCTCTACTCGGTCTTCTACGTTGAGAGCGTGAACAAGAAGGTCGAGGTGAAGCTCCTTACCGACGCCGACGAGGTGAAGGCGAAGGAGGCCGCGGTGGCGGGATCCTACGCGACGGGCTCAAAGGTCGGCGACCGCGTGATCGAGGTCGACGCGTCCGGGCGGGTTCGCTTCTACGAGATCGGGGCCAAGGGCCCGATCAACGACTCCAAGGACTCATACCGGGTTGGCCGCCACGACGGGCTCCTGTGCCTGACGACGGTCGAGAGCGGGGTCGTGGACCTGGTCGGGGACACCCTCGTCTACTACAAGGACGTCTACCAGCGCAGGCGTCCCTCACCCAAGGAATAGCTCCGCCGGGTCGCGCAGGGAGGCCGCGTCCACCACCCGGTGCGCGGGAAGCTGGGTGCGAAACCACGTCCTCTGCTTCTTGACGAGCGCGCGGGTGTCCTGGGCGATCGCCTCGGCCAGGCCCCCCAGGGGAGCCCTCCCCTGGAGGACCTCCAGGGTCTCGCGATAGCCAATGGCGCGGGACGCGCTCGGGTTTAGGAGGAGCCCCTCGCCGCAGAGGCGCTCGACCTCCGCGACAAGCCCCGCCCGGAGCATCGCCGCAACCCTCGCGGCGATGCGAACCTCAAGGTCCAATGGATTGCGGTCCAGGCGCACCAGGTGAACGGACCACCCCGCGAACGGGGCCTCGGCGCGCGCAAAATCCGAGGCGAGCTCGGCCAGCGTGCGCCCCGATGCAAGGCAGCGGCCGAGGGCGCTCGCCACCCGGCGGGGGTTGGCGGTGTCCAGGGCCCCAAGGCCCGAGGGGTTAAGCCGGCGCAGCTCCCTGAGCAGGGCCCCCAGGCCCCCGGACCCCTCAAGCGCCGCGACCCTCTCCCGGATACCGGCCGGAACATCCACGCTGTCCGAGACCGGCCCAAAGAACGACCGCAGGTAGAAGCCGCTTCCGCCGACGACAAGGACTTTTTTCCCCCTGCCCGCGATCTCCTCGGCCGCCCCGCGCGCGGCCGAGGCGTAGACGGCCGCGTTCATGGGCTCCGACACGGCGCGGATGTCGATCAGGTGGTGGCGGACGCGCCTTTGGTCGGCCGAGGTGGGCTTGGCCGTCCCGATGTCCATTCCCCGGTAGAAGAGGAGAGAGTCGCAGGAGAGGACCTCGGCCTGGTTGGCCTCGGCCCACCCGAGGGCCCACTCGGTCTTTCCGACCGCCGTGCAGCCGGTGAGGACGTGCAGCGCCCGGCCTGGCTCTCCGCGGGGGTTCACGGGGCCGCCCGGGCCTCGCCCGCAGCAACGGCGCGGTTTCGTCCGGCCGCCTTTGCGGCATAGAGCGCGCGGTCGGCCGCGGCGACCACCTCCGAGCAGGTGCCCCCGTCGAGCGGAAGCTCGGCGACACCCGCGCTCGCGGTAACCGAGATCGACGGGCCCCCGGGGATCGGTATCGGGCTGCCGGCCAAGAGCGCGATGGAGCGCATGGCCACGTCCAGGGCGCTCGACCGGCCGGTCTGGACAAGGATGAGCGCGATCTCCTCCCCGCCGATGCGCGCTGCGCGGTCAACGGTCCGGATGGAGGACGCGATCCGCCGCGCCGCCTCCTTCAGGACGTGGTCGCCCGCCGGGTGTCCGTGGGAATCGTTCACCGCCTTGAAGTGGTCGAGGTCAATGATGACGATCGAGAGCGGGTGGCCAAACCTCCGAGCGCGGTCCTCCTCCTCGGCGAGGATCCGGTCGTACTCGCGCCGGTTAAGGAGGCCCGTCAACTCGTCCCGCGTCGCTAGCTGGCGCAGGGCCTCAAGCGTCGCCCCAAGCTTCGTCGCGTAGCGCAGCGAGCGCTCGAGGGAGCGCGGGGAGATCTCTCCCTTCACCAGGTAGTCCAGGGCGCCCGCCTCCATGGCCTGGATGTCGACGGTGCCGGCCGACTCCGCCGTCAAGAACACGATAGGGGTCCGGCACCCGGCGGCCGCAGCCTCGCGGATCAGCTGGAGCCCGTCCCTCTCGCCGAGCCGGTAGTCGAGCAGGCAGACCTCGTAGCCCCCCGCCAGGAGCCGCTCGAGGCCGCCCTCGTAGGTGGCCGACCAGTCGAGCTGGTAGGAGCCCGCCTGGAAGTTCTTGAAGTGGGCCTGGACCAGCCTGAACTGCAGGCGGTCGTCGTCGATGACAAGCACCCGGATCATCGCCGTGCGGTGCCCTGCCGCAGGTCCGAGACGCGGTTTGATAGCGCGGGGCCGATCCCGGCGCGGGAGCCGAGCCCATCCCGGATCAGGTTCACAAGGGCGCTCCCGACGACGACCCCGTCCGCGTGCGCGGCGACTTCCGCCACCTGGGCGCGGGTGGAGATCCCGAACCCTACGGCGACCGGCAGGGAGGTGTGGGCGCGGATCCTTGCCACCGCCTCGGGGATGCCGCCCGCCAGTTTCTCGCGCACCCCGGTGACGCCCTCCCGCGAGACGTAGTAGATGAAGCCGGACGCCGCCGCCGCGATCCTGGGGAGCCTTGAGTCCGGGGTGGTCGGGGCCACGATGCAGACCGTATCCACCCCGTGCCTCCTGCAGGCGCCGGCGGCCTCGCCGGCCTCCTCAGGGGGAAGGTCGAGGATCAGGAGCCCGTCGACGCCAGCCGCCTTGGCGGCCCCCACGTAGGCCTCGACTCCGTTTGAAAACACGAGGTTAAAGTAGGTGTAGAAGACGATCGGCACCTCGCTCCGTTTGCGGATCCCGCGCACAAGCTCGAAGACCCGGGCGGAGGTCATGCCGGAACCGAGCGCCCTCTGCGCCGCGAGCTGGTTCGTCAACCCGTCGGCAAGGGGATCCGAGAACGGGACCCCGAGCTCCAGGACGTCCGCCCCGGCGTCCACGACGGCGCGACACGCCGCCAGCGAGGTCTCAAAGTCCGGGTCACCCGCGCAGAGGTAGGCTATGAACGCCGCCCTGCCCTCAGAGCCCGCCCTTGAAAACGCGTCTTGGATCCGTCCCATAGGAAGGTCGATCAAAAGCAATTCGCCCCGTCACGCCACTGAAAACTCCACCATGACGGGCCGGTGGTCGGAAAGGAACGACCGCACGACATGGCTCTCTATCGCCCGGCAGCCCGGCGGCATGAACACAAAGTCCAGAGCGCGCCTGGGGAGGGGCGACGGGAACGTGGGCCCGAGCAGCGGGTGCAGCACATAGTCCCCGTAGTCGCACAGGTGGCTCAGGAGGGAGGCGGTGGCGTCGTCCTTCGTATCGGGGGTGTTGAAGTCCCCGCAGACGATCGGTGACACGGACCATGCACGGCGCCGCTCCCGCTGCTTGAGCCTTAGCCAGGTCACGAGCATGTCGAGCTGCTGGAGCCTTTTCTTCTTGGAGCTGAAGTGGAGGTGGAGGTTCACCAGGGGCACAAGCCGCCCGCCCACCTCGAGCTCGGCAAACAGGAACCCCTTTTCCCCCACCTTGCGCTTGCCGAAGACGATGGTCTCGGTATCCGCAATCGGAAACCGGGAGAGGATCGCGTTGCCGTAGGACAGGTTCATGATGCCCGACCTCCGGTTATTGATGCCAAAGGCCGCGTGGGGAAACCCGGCGTGCGCCCGGAGGTAGTCCAAGTGGTCAAAACGCCCGGACCAGACCGAGCACTCATCCACCTCCTGGAGGGCGACCACGTCGGCGTCCAGGGTGCTCAGCAGGTGTGCAATCCGTCTGAGATTGAGCCGCAGCTTGCGCGAGGAGGTGAACCCCTGGATGGGTGCCAGGCCCCGCCCATGGGCGATGTTATAGGTGACAAACCGCAGACGCCTCGTGGACACGGAGATAGGGTGGTCCGAGGAGCCTCGGGACACAACCGGGAAACGGGTTGACAGCCCCTTCGCCGGCCGGGAAGGTAACCGTTCCCAAATTTGCGGCGGTCATAGCTCAGTTGGTTAGAGCACAAGATTGTGAATCTTGGGGTCGCGGGTTCGAGTCCCGTTGGCCGCCCCATTTTATAGCGAAGAACCCCAGTAACTTCGACTGTTATTCGAAGGGACCCGCTGGGCAGGGCAGCAATCCAGATGCCCTAAAATTCCACGACCTTTGAGGTGAGCGTTGCGCCAAAAGGCATCACTCGCTATAGGCACGGGGCGCAGTCCAATTTGTCGTCCGCAGACCTCAATGACCGGACCAAACCCCGCTGGTTGTGCAATACAATCATCGTAACCGACCCTTTCGTCAGGCACGTCCCCTGCGGGGCAGGAGCCGCGCCTTCCTTAGAGGGCGGTTCACCTCAACGTTGATTTGCCATTCTTGACCCGCAGCTGTTGCTCCCCAAGCATTCACCCGTGTTTGAATCCGAAATCGCTCCCATTCGCTCCCGTCTAATTGCCGCTGGCGTTAGCCGTCTGGGCATTTTTGGCTCCTATTCTAGAGGTGAAGCGAGGCCCGATAGTGACGTTGACGTATTCGTAGATTTTCGTCCGGGGCTAAAGAACTTCGATAACTTCATCGCAGTTGGCGATGCTTTGGAGGAAGCTTTTCATCGGAAAGTGGAACTCGTGACCGAACAAAGTTTGAGCCCATTTATCGGCCCCAAAATCATGCGCGAGGTTAAATATGTCGACCTCGGCACATGACATTCTCCGGCACATAAGGGTCGAAGCTCAATTTCTGGCCAAAGCCATCGCGGGAGTGTCGGCGGTAGATTTTGGACGAGACGAAATCTTGATGAGGGCATGCGTGCGTTCTATCGAGATTATCGGCGAGGCCACAAAAAAGCTCCCGGATTCGCTTCGATCGAAATACCCGGACGTCGAATGGAAGAACATGGCAGGAATGCGCGACCGCCTGATACACGATTATTTCGGTGTCGATTACGATTTGGTTTACGAGGTTGCTCAAAATCGAGCGGCGGGTTTGGCAAAGCAGATCGATCGAATCTTGGAACGCGAAGAGCTGAGCAAAGGTGAAGAGCTGGAAATCTAACCCACCGTCATATCCAACATCTGCCTCGGTCATGCCTCTGGCTGGGAACGAGCTGACGTGATTCCGCCGATTCGAGCCACTTGAAGAGTCGGTCTGGTCCAATAGAAAGGAACCAGACCATGAAAGGTAAACGCTATAGTACGGAGGAGAAGGTCCGCATCCTACGGGACGTGGACGTTGGCAAGAGCATCGTGGACATCTGCCGGGAGAAGAACATCTCGGACGTGACGTACCACCGTTGGAGGAAGCAGTTCGGCCATATGGATCTCAACGAGGCCAGGCGGCTGAAGGAGCTGGAACGGGAGAACACTGAGCTGAAGAAGATGTTGGCTGACGCGATGTTGGCCAAGAAGGTCCTGGAGTACGCGCTCGAAAAAAAATTGTGAGCCCGGGGAACAAGAAGCAGGTCGTGGAAGCGGCCGTGAGGGATGGGGTGTGCTCCGGGCGGGCAGGATGCCCCCTCCGCGACAATTAGACCTCGCCACGACGACAACTAAAACCCGCCGGTCTCTGGTGGGTTTTTAATAGGGTCGTCGGACTGCGCGATCGGTAGGCTCGGGCCTTTTCGCAGGCCCATGATCACCG
>Ga0302319_10000236_pt1 | contig 119365 bp, 107 predicted proteins | sample Bog_T0_2_FD_203319 | JGI IMG/M metagenome (GOLD analysis project Ga0302319, IMG submission 203319) | Peat permafrost microbial communities from Stordalen Mire near Abisko, Sweden - Bog_T0_2 | ecosystem: Environmental > Terrestrial > Soil > Wetlands > Peat | place: Sweden: Abisko, Stordalen...
GGAAACGAGGTCGGAAGCGCGTATGCCACCAGGCAGGGTCAACTTGGTTCTTGCCATCTCAACTTAAAAGACGGCTCAAGATACCAGAAAGATGCTTAACTAAACAGTATTAGGCGTGAGCCCTGGTACAGCGGAGCAGCCATTGATCGGCCCTGAAGGGGACGCATCGACGGCCGATGAGCTGAGGCAACGTCCACAATTTCGAATCCGACAGCCCCAACGGGGCGTAATCTGCCCGCGAAGGGCGTGAGCCCTGGTACAGCCGAGCAGCCGTTTTTCGGCCCTGAAGGGGACACATCGACGGCCGAGAGGCGTTGAGGCAACCTCCACAATTCCGAATCCGACAGCCCCAACGGGGCGTAATCTGCCAGCGAAGGGCGTGAGCCCTGGTACGGCGGCGCAGCCATTGTTCGGCCCTGAAGGGGACGCATCGACGGCCGATCGAGAACGGATCGATGTGGTTGCAATCAATCCCACACATACCGCTCATCCCACAACAATTCATGTTCGCAAAGGAGATCACGGTATTCACCCTGGAACGAAACCGTCCGATGATGGCTGTCCTGGTACGCGATGTAGGTCCGACGTAGCCGTTGATGTGCCCCCTCCAGGGACGGTGCATGTCGCGGACAGCAATGACTGACTGTGGCGCAGGGACTGGTACAAGGCCGCCAATTATTTGCGGTCAGATATCGATCTGCTTGACCAGTGAATTGGATTCGCGCCAGTCTAGCGGAGCAAGCTTGGTCGGGCCAACCGAATTACGACGCCCGGGTATCAACTCAGAGGCCCACCGACCACGAAATACAAAAGCCGGCTAGCAGTATCAAAAACCAGCCGGCTGTGCATTTCATTCGCTATTGAATAGTAAGTCGACTAATACACACCCTGAGTGCGAAATGCGGCCTTCCGAAGCTCATCGACACCCGACGAGGGTGACGACCTCGCTATCTGGTGATTCTGGGCACGAACTTTCAACGTGGCTCTTGCCGACGCCAACTCCCGTTCCATGTCTTTGGCCAAGTGGGGATCGTGTGGCTTGTTTGCCCTAGACAATACGTCTGCTTCTCCGGCCGGATCATGGAACCTCGAGCGAAGGAAAAATGCATATTCCTTACTTATCGTAGGTTCACCACCGCCAAACTGGAGCGCCTGTCGATAAGCGAAGTCCACCCCCTCCCTTTTGTAGACCGAGACGAATGCGCGTGCAAACAAGAGATAGGCCTTTGCTTGAGCATTGGCAGAGGTTCCCGGTCCGGACACAAGCGCCCCACCGGTCGGATTTTCGCCTTGACCTTGGATAGATTGCGCATCATTGACCGCGTCGTGCAGGGTTCCACGATCTCCTGCCTTGTATGCCAACAGGGCAATTTCTGCATCGATCAGGCCAGTCGTTGACCCAACGGGATCGGTAGACTTGGCCGTCTTGAATGCGGCAATTGCATCGGCGTACTTACCGAGCGCGGCATAACAACTACCGATCTTGCAGTCGACTGTCGAATCAACAACCGACGTTCGCATAGCTTTTGAAGCCCGAAATCCAACAAGCGCATCCGTAAGCCGACCACCAAGGAAGGCGTCGTCCGCTTCCGACACCTTGCCAAAGTAAGCGGCTTTCTCAGAACTCAGCAGTTTCGCCGTTTTGTTGTCCTGATGATCAGCGACGTTTTTTGAAGCGCCAGACGTTGGCGCTGCCGCGATAACTACAATGGCCCCTATAACTGCGCATACCGAAATCCAACCAGCACTTTTCTTTATTCTCATTTTGTTTACCTCTGATTTCGAATGACCTAGCCACTAAACACATTGTCCCATTGAGGCTGGTATGTCAGGGCGCCCCCCGAACCGCTGGTTGGGCTAGATGGAGGCGGCGATGTCGTACTTGAGCCGTTCCAGAACCACGTCTGAAAATAGAGGGTGACATCCTGTTCAGATGGATCGCTCGATCTGTACATTAGGTTCGTTTGAAACGACGTGGTTACCTGCACTGCGCCTGGCTGGTTGCCACCATAGTTGGGCGTATCCTCGTCCGTTGTAGTAGACGGAGTCTTTAATATGGTCGGATCGTAGGTGGGGTAGGTCAGATCATAAGGATAGGAAGTATCTAAATAATATGCGCCGTTCGTTGACGACCAGCGATCCCAGAGCGTTCCGTCGTAGTACCAATAGGCATCGACCAATTGCGCATTAAATAGGGTCCCGTTTGGGAAGTGTGGGCACTTGGTTCCGCCAAAAGAGTAATACATTCCAACCGGATCACCGCCAGGGCTCACGCAACTCGCATTGCCGTTAGAAGCTAAACCCCAGTAGAAGTCTCGTGAGAGACCGGAGGCCGTTATCCCACTCCAAACCGGTGTCGGCGCCTCTACATCAACGTCTTTCGATTCGTAAACCGAGCCAATCGAACTGCCATTGAAATAGACAGTCGCACTTACACTTACCGTCTCCGAAGCGGCTCGCCGCCAATGCCATGCAGGAGATGCCGACGTCAGGGTAGCCGAACTCAAGTAGGTAACCAGACCCACGGTGTCATGCTCGTAAGTACTGAATGCGTCGCTACCTCCTACGCTCCAACTAAACAGCCCTAATGTTGTGCCTGGAGCACCGGCTGAAAGAGTGCCCGAATGAAGCCGACCAACCTCGCCATACAACGTGCCGTCGTCGTTGACCGTCCCATTGACGGTAAGTATTACAGGCGTAACCGAAACGCTATAGGTAACTCCAGTGCCGAATGGCCCGGAGGAACTAGCTGCCGATCCCGATACTATGTCGTCGTTAACCGTAACCGTCTGACCACCTGCCACGATCTGAGCCCTCGAACCGTTGCAGACCGAACTGCTCGTTTCTCCAATCTGGATCTGATAGGGAGGATACGGGAGGGTCTGGTAGATGGGCGTCGTGGTATTGACTGTATTGGTACCGAGACCGTTGTTCGCAGAAGTTGATGGCCCTCCACTGTAGCCGTACGCGGAAGCAGTTGCTGAGGTGTTACAGTTCTCAACAACGATCACGGTGTCGGGTGGATTGTCGTTTGGATCAGCTTCTCCGCCATAAATCGTATTTCTGACCCACGTAAAGGTAGTCGAAATTGTCCCTGAAGCCTTTCCTGATCCGCCACCGCCTCCTGCTGCGCCGGTAATTGAGCCATTGCCCGGAGTGAGAGAAGTACCTCCGCCACCCGTTACAGACACCGAAAGGCCTGAAGTAGTGCCAGCCTGATAGTAACCCGCTAGGGCAAACGCTGGCAAAGTCATTAGACAGAGAATACTGGATAACCCAAATAGTCGAGCCATGATACTTACATCCTACACTCATTTGGTGCTTTTAGTGAAGGATTATTTTCTCTTTGCGACACAAGGACGTCCTGTATAGGATCTTCACGCCAATAGATGCCAGCTATGAGTTCTGAACGCTCCCGATTTTTCCATGAACTTTGTCCTTCTAAGTACCGCGATTTGGCGGAGTAGCAGGGGATCCTGCATGGCCTTGGTCGTATCTATCGCTTCTGGTACCACTCCGATTGGCCTCGATGTCGATAATCCCATGCAGTACATTCCTATGGAGGCGACTCCCACCGATGCCCCTCGGTCCACCGCCCTGTTGTGTGTGCCTGACTGACAAGTTAGTCGCGGTGCGTACACGGCACCCCGACCAAGGCTGCACGTGGTAACGAATGGGTGCTTAACGTCGAAGAATCAGACGTGGCAAGGTCTTGTCGGGGTCGTTTTCGCGAGGAAGAGGATGCAGATTATTGAAGTAAAGGCGTTCGGGGGCCCAGAGGTCCTTAGGCTCATTGAATTGCCGGACCCAGTGCCCCAGCCAGGGCAAATCCTCGTCGAAGTCATGGCTGCCGGAATCAACTTTGCCGATATTGTCGCAAGGCAGGGAAGGTACCGACGGGTACCGACGGCCCCATTCTTCCCTGGTTTTGAGGTTGCTGGGATCGTCAAGCAGGTCGGCCCCGAAGTCCAAGGTTTTGTGACAGGGGATCGAGTTATGGGGCTTATCACGGGGGGTGGCTATGCTTCGCTGGTCGCATTGGACGCGTCTGTCGCTATCAAGCTGCCAGATGAACTGGACTTCGCTGTCGCCACGTCACTGCTCATCCAGGGCTTAACGGCCTATTTTCTTCTTGAGACAGGGGGCCTTCAACAGGGGGGTAACGTGCTTGTCTCCAGCGCTTCGGGCGGCGTCGGCTCTTTGGCTATTCAAATCGCCAGGCTCAAGGGCGCGGGGAAGGTCATAGGTTTGGCATCGACGTCAAAGCATGATCGGATTAGGGCCTTGGGCGTGGACGCGGCGATCGACTACACCCATACCGGGTGGGCTGATTTGGTGCTCAAGGAAACCGGTGAAACGGGCGTCGGCATTTTCTTGGACTCCCAAGGCAATCTCGACAGCGAAGGCTTCAACACCTTGGGCGTAGGCGGACATTGGATCATCTTCGGCACCCAGACAAAGAGCTTAGAACCCCTAAACCCGAACCGCTTGGGGGCCTTTTTCGCCAAGAATCTCACTCTACGCGGTTATTCTGTATATTACGATGTGCCACGGTTCGGGAGAGCCCTTGGTGAGATGATCCCGTGGGTTACGTCTGGCAAACTGAAAGTCGATGTGCAAAGCTTCCCCCTGAGTGAAGCCGCCGATGCTCACATCGCGATTTCTGAACGCAGAACAATCGGAAAGGTCGTCCTTCTACCGTAACACAGGCACATTCATATCGGGTGGAATTAGTTCTTAACATGCGGAACCCGACGAAACAAGTCTTCAGACGCAGGCTCGTTTGGGTGCTTGGATGCGGGATTCTCCTCTTTTGTCTCGACTATTTCCTCTATCCTCGATTCGAACAGCCGACTGGTCGGGTTGTCAACCGGGCTGAGAATGGACTCTGGCTTCGCTACACGTGGTACTTTGGAATGCACCACCCGATCGACCTAGTCCGCTTATCTGAACGGATGAACCGTCACAAAATCGGTACCGCATTCATTCACGTTCGAGGTGTCGATTCAAAGGGCCGCCTACGCTTTCACTATCTCGCCCAAGCTCAGTCGCTAAACCGGGATCTACACAGGTTGGCGCCGAACGTCCATCGAATCGCTTGGATCTACGCCGGTAACCGTCAAGCAGACGGACCTACCGATTTGGGCTCCAAGGAGGTCCGTCGAAACATGGCTTCGGAAGCTGAGTGGCTGGTTCGCAAAGCAGGATTCGACGGCGTCCAATGGGACTATGAGATCTGCCCGAACGGGGACAAGGACTTTCTCAGCCTACTCGAAGAGACTCGAGCCGCCCTTCCTAAGGGCGCTCTGCTTGAATCGGCAGTCCCTGGATGTTACCCCTGGCCCGTCGCCGGAGAAGGATGGAGCGAATCCTACTACGGGGAGGTCGCCAAGCGATCCGATGGGATAGCGGTGATGGCCTACGATTCGGGAATGCTCACTCCACGCTCATACGTTTGGTGGGTGTCAAAGCAGGTGGTTCGAGTCACGAAGGCAGTCGCCAAGGCTAACTCCGGATGCCAGGTTCTCTTGGGAGTCCCAACTTACAAAGACTCGACGCTTGCTCATAACGCATATGCCGAGAATCTGCGCCTCGCTTTAATAGGGGTCCGCCAGGGATTGTCGGGTGGGGCCAACTTACGTGTCTGGCAAGGAGTTGCGGTATTTGCGGACTATACGACAACTGAACGAGACTGGAACGAGTTCGACTCTCTCTGGCCGAATCCTCGGTTCTAAGCTCTATGCAGCGCGCTCAATAAGCAAATCTATGAACAGATTGGTGAGTAGCCGGCACTAAAATGTGTGAATAAACTTCGGGGCCTGTTTAACGATGTAACCTATAATGCTGCTTGATAGATCCTTTTATCAAACTGCCTAGCCCTTGAAATCCGGGTTTGACGCTTCTTCGAAATCTATGTCTGAGGATCCACCCGCTACCGTCAAAAAGAAACGGCAATGCCGAACCACGTCGCCTCGGCAAATTACGCTTCGCGACGTTGCCGAAGCGGCAAACGTCTCCACCACTGCGGTGTCACGCGTATTACACGGTGGAGACGCCAGCGTTCGAGTCAGTGAAGAACGAGCCGCCCAAATCAGGGCCGTTGCCGAGCGGCTGAACTATCGGGTGAACGCAGTTGCCCGAAACCTAAGGATGAGCCGAACTCATACCGTGGGGGTTCTGTTCGAGAACATGAAGAGTTTCGCGGATGGTCCACTTTACACTGCCTATCTTCTCGACGGCGTTGCATCCGTCGTGTTCCGCCAGGGCTACCGTCTCACCCTCCTTGCTGAGATCGATCACAACGACGTAATTGGCTCGTTGGGCGACGGACAGTTGGATGGTGTGATCTGGTGCAAGCTCGCGCGAGACGAGGAGACGGTTGCGCTCATCCATAAGTCCCCAATTCCCATCGTGGCATTCAATGCGGCTGCTCCCGAAGAAGGCACCGACGCCATCTACGTCACCTGCGATAATTTTGGAGGACTGGAGCTTGCCGTTGACCACCTCTGGAAACTCGGACATCGCAAGATCATCTTCCTTTACGAGCTAGATGAAGTTCACACCCCCGACTGCGTCGACCGTCGCGAAGCCTATCAAAAGGCGATTGCCGCACGAGGAGGCGACGAACGCGTGGTGGAATGTTCTTGGTTTCTAGACGGATTGGTGGATCAGTTGCGCCTCAGCGACTGTACCGCCATCATCTGCTGGACCGAGAGCCTCGCCGGCCGCCTCTTGGACAAGTTGCATGCCGCCCATATCGATGTCCCAGGCAAGATCAGTGTAATCGGATTTGACTCGACCCAGTTCTGCGAGACCACCAGCCCGCGACTTACCGCCATTCGCCAGCCCATCAAGGAGATGGCCGCCTTCGCTGCCCAAGCGCTCTTGAACCTCATTTCACACGAGGGATCCGACAGTCACTCGACCGTTTTCCCATGCACTCTCGACGTACGAAACTCGACGACCGAATGTCCAACCGTTTGAGTGGGTACAGACTCCCATTAGGTCCCGTGCGAATCCGTCCCGTTTGAGCCCTGTCCTTGGTCACATCTCGACACTCATTCGGAGGATCGAGGCGTCGGCATCTCATAAGTACCTTCGGAAGCCCTTGGCGATGTCGTTCGGAGGCATCCGGCTTGGATTGCCACGGGCCCGCCGGACGATAGCCCTTGGCCCTTTTCGATTCGAAGTCCAACCTCCTGGCAATGGCGTATCTTTGAAGGTCGCCCTTGTCTCGGTGGCGACGTCCCGGTACATCGGAATGGGCTGCATGAGATCGAAGGCGCATTCCAGATTCCAAGATGCCTGTCCCGATGATTGGCTCTCTTGCTTTCAACCGCCGGACTTCGCCACCGAGATGGCTGCTTTTGCTTTCTAACTGAGATTTCTCACACTCCCAAACAAAAGGTTTTGAAAATCTGGGCAATTCATGTATGATTAGATAAATCCATTTATCAAGGTTGATAAATCGATTACAAAGGCTGGTTTGTCCGCAATGGAGGGACGGTAGAGTTAATACGATGAGCGTATCAAACATCACTCAGACGATCGGTGGGAAGATTGGCGTTGGCATTTTGGTCGTTGCCGCAATCGGTGTGCTCGTCTTTGAAGTCATGCATTTTGGTTCAGGCGATGGTTCAAGAAATGTGCCCGCGCAGGAAGTAGTCTCCGAAGCGCAGCTCCAGATCGATGCTATCAACAAGATGACAACCCTGAGCCCCGAGCAAAAAAAGATGATGATCGCCCATGAGCAGGGAGTCATCAATACTGCGAAGGGCAGTACCGGTTCGCGTGGTGCACAGCCTGCCCAAGGAAGTAACTAGATTTGCGTGGAATGCCTGCCACGTTTCGGACAGCTCGCTTAGGCTTGGCCCTGCGCGCCACTCCTCAGAGTTTCGGTTAGTGCCTTTTGGCCCAATTCGCCATTATTCTGGTCGGCTTGCCGGCCGATCGACTCGTCGCTTTTGCTAAGCCGCATCGCATCGATATTCTCATCGAAGAGAGCAATTCTATGACTCGGAAATCTAACAAATTTAAAGCATTTACGCTCATTGAGCTACTGGTAGTCATCGCTATCATTGCCATTCTCGCAGCTATTCTTTTCCCGGTGTTCGCCCAAGCCAAGGCCGCTGCCAAGAAGACCGCTTCACTCAGCAACGTCAAGCAACTTGGTACTGCATTCCAGATTTACGCCGGGGACTACGACGATCATTTCTCTGATGCCGAACATGGCAGCGGCGGTCACCCGAACAACACCTCGGACCTGACCAACTGGGCAGCGGTGAACTACCCTTACGTGAAGAGCGGCACCACCTACACCGCTGGCGACGGATCGCTGCAAACCCAAGCCTGCGACGGACTTTTCCAAGACATCGCGGCGGCGCCATGCTCGAACCAAGAAAACCCGGCTGGACCAGCAGGTTCGATCTCGTCTGGCGCCCCGTTGTACCAACAGGGATTCAGCTATGGCGTGAATGCCAACGCAATGCCGGTCAACGACTATAGCGACGCTTACCCAGGCAGCGGAATTACGGCGAGCGTGCCCATAACGACTTCGCAACTCGACTCGCCTGCCGACAAGATCTTGTTGGTACCGAAAGGGGAAAATTTCTTCAACCCGCCAGGACAGTTCTGGAATTATCCCTATTTCGTTGTTGTCGAATATCAATACCTTGGACTGGGGGTCTCTCGCCTTAGCAAATCCGGTGGCGGAAGTGCAGCCTGGGTCGGTCCTGATGGGGACGACTCCGCCAGCACCAACTACGGCACGACTTTGCCAGACGGATTCGTACCGAAGGCAGTCTACGATTCTGACTGCAATTCGGCGACCTCAGGAGCATGGGAGTGTGCGGCCCATCCACGCTATCGATACAACAACACGATGACGGCGTCGTTTGCAGACTCTCACGCCAAGTCCATCACCAAGGGTGGCTTGCAGTGGTTCAAGAACCTCTACGTAGACAACCCCGGACTCAGCACGACGTATTGGAATAACTGGCAATTCCAGTTCGACAATAATATCCAATAACAAGAAACCGTATGAAACCATGGACAGGCTGTTCTCGAAATGAGGGGGCCTGTCCTTTTTAATGTAAAGTACACGTGTTACGGCGATATGGAAAACTCAAACCTATGACATGCGACGTTGCAATCATCGGCGGAGGGCCAGCCGGGGCAACCGTCGGAACCCTTCTTAAGAAATACAACCCAGGTTTGGATGTGGTCATTATCGAAAGGGAGCTTTTCCCAAGGGACCACGTCGGCGAGAGCCTTCTCCCCGCCGTTACCGGCGTTTTGGACGAGATGGGGGTCTGGGACAGGGTCGAAGCTGCGAATTTTCCTGTCAAGCTCGGAGCCACGTACCGGTGGGGAAAGCAGTCGGACAAGGATCTGTACTACTTTCACTTTCTCCCGGAAGGAAAGTTCACCCAAACCGAACGGCCTGGGAAGTACCAAGGGCAGCGTCGTCAAACAACGTTTCAAGTGGATCGCTCGATCTATGACAAGATCCTCTTGGATCATGCGAGCGAGCGAGGATGCCGCGTTTACCAGCAATCAAAGGTCACCGAAATCAAGAAGTCAGGAGACCGGATCGACGGCCTGACCGTCTCTTTGGCTGGACGAACCGAATCTGAAACGATCGAAGCGAAGTATTTCGTGGATGCATCTGGCGGTGAAAGCATCGTCCGAAAAGCGATGGGCGTCGAAGTGGAATCGCCGACCTTGCTGCGCAATATCGCAATTTGGGACTACTGGGAAAACACCGAGTGGGCGGAAAAGATCGGCAATGGTGGGACCTATGTTTACGTGATGAGCATCGGCTACGGCTGGATTTGGTTTATCCCCTTGGGGCCTACTCGAACGTCCATCGGCTTCATCACCTCGGCAGAGCACTATAAAAAGAGTGGTCAATCAACCGAGGAAATGTATCTGGAAGCGATTTCCAAGGAACCCCTGATCCGTTCGCTTACGAAAAATGGCGCCCGCGAAAACCGGTTGGAAGCCACTAAAGATTGGAGCTTTATTGCCGACCGCCTGTACGGCCAAAACTGGTTCTTAGCTGGCGATGCCTGTGGCTTTGCCGATCCGATTTTGGCGGCAGGACTGACTCTGGCCCAAATGGGTTCCAGGCGCGTTGCGTATTCCATTCTTGAAATCGAAAAGGGCGAATTGGAACCCGAGTGGATCAAGTCGCAATTCAATCGAATCCAACGACGAAATACGCTCAATCACATCCGCTTCGCTGATTATTGGTACTCGGCGAACGAGCAGTTCACCGATCTAAAGGAATATTGCAGCGAGATCGCCAAGGGCGCTGGACTGACGCTGGATGCGGATGCTGCGTTCCAATGGCTTGGCACCGGAGGGTTTGCCGACGAGTTGAATGGCCTGCCCTTTTCTGGCACCTATACGCTCACCGCTATCAAAGCATTCACGAGTCGATTCAGCGAAAAGAACACGAGTTGGTTTGTGTACGAGAACAACCTCTTCGAATTGAATATTGCCGACGCAAGGGACGATGCGGTGGCGCTATACGACCAAGGTCGGGTGCATCGTTTGGAGTGTTTGCGAAAAGGAGAACAGGTCTGGCCACTCAACGGAGTGTATAAGTGCATCTACCGAGCCTTTGCCTCTCGCGACCGGGAGATCCAGCTCCTTGCCGAGCGGTTTATTTTCGAGTTGCGTAAGGAAAACATTCCCATATCGACCGATATGGCCCGAATTTGCCTGGAAGCCCTTGAAGCCCTTGTGACGGAAGGCTGGGTGACAGCCAGCTACGACCCAAATCTACCCCTCCTGGATGTCGGACGGAAGTAGAGCCATCGGGGCGTCGCAACCCGAATAAATGAAATAGGTTGGTTATAAGCATGCTTCTTGGTGGAAACATGACTTTTCAGCGAGCTTTCGGCATCGAATCGAGAGTTTTGGCCGCTTGTTTACACCGGCCGGCGAGGAGATCTTTGGCCGCTTGATCCAACTTCGTTCGTGATGCTCCGTTTTTTCGAAGCCGGTAGAGCTCAGCTGGTAAGCGCAGGTCAGAGGACCGGTATGGAAAGCGGGAATCCGTTTTTCGGCGTAGGTTCTGCAAGGTTTCCAAATCCCGATATCCAAATTCGACGGATGGCTCGATTTGAGTTCCTTCTCCCCAGTCGTTCCAGGTCGCCAATTGGATGAATGGCGATCCCGACCCTGCGGCAAGCGATAGGGTTGTCTGGAACGTCTCGCCGTTTCGATCTTCTATTTCGCCGTATCCGGGTCCAACTGCGGCAGCCTTGTAATCATCTTCAAATCGGGGATAAGCAACGGCCACCGAAACGGGCCATTGTTTCGATCGATCGTAAAACGATCGAAGGTGGTCCCGGCTCTTCAGGTCTCCAACTTGCGGCTCTGGCCACCCGAATGCTCCCACTGCTGGACCGCGCTTACCAAGCAAGGTAATGAGAGCTTGGTCCGAGTCAAACAAGCGCGCTAAATCTGGATCTTTATAATATTGGGGGCCAAACATTAATAGAACTGGCTTACCATTCCACTTTAGGTAACCCGGCAACGTGAACCACCTAGACCGCAGCCAATCGAGAGAGGCCTTGGCAAACTCGTCCGCTGAAGACTTGCCAGCCTTTATCAGCTGAGGCACCACCTGGTCCTCCATCACTATCGAGAACTTGAGCCCAGCTCGGGAGCATGCATCGATCATCTTCTGCGCGTTACGATTGAGAATTGCGTAGTCGTTATGGTCCTTGGTCCCATACCAATCGATGAAAACGCCGTCAATTCCGGCGATCTTCATCTGCAGGGTCTGGCATTCGAGTGCGTCCGGATCGGACGAATCGTAGGCATCGATGAGCGGTGTAAAACGTGAGGCAAGCAACCGTCTCCCGCCGGAGTCGCGACGCTCTGGATCGAAGTGGTTCATCGTCCAATGCCAACCCCAATGCCCGCTTATCGACTTCGATTCATACCAAGGCATATAGTGGGCAAGAACAAGAGGTCTAGCCATTAGGAAGGAAGCAAGGATCGTCAGCATAGGGCTAGCTCCGCTTATAGGCTGTCTTCAGATGTCCACCCGCTTGAACGAGGATGAGTGTCTTGCCGGACAGCGTGGTCGAATACTTCAGAACGACCGGCTTTGACGACTTGTCCAGGTACTGAAACATCAGACTGCCTCCCCCCGCCAGCCATTGACCGGACACCTCTACAACACTCTTTCCAACGACCGAGCGAGACGTCGTTTCGATCTTCAGTCCACCGTCCTTCAGGATGTCCATCTTGGAGTTTCCGTCAATGCTCGTCCAATTACCCACATACTTAGGCTCGATCTTCCCCGAGAAGGAATACGATTTGGGAAGAACCGCGGGCGCACTGTCGTCCTCGCTCGAGCCCTTACAGTTGACTGTCAGGACGATCGCGGCGATTGTCGCGATCGTCCAAGGTCCTATGCCCCTCACTTCGCGCCAGCCCGTGCCCTGGCGGCTGCCATTGCAGCCGCGTCCCTTTGGCGAGCCGCATTCATCGCATCCCCTGCCTTCTGCATTTGGGAGGCAAACGCTGCTGCCTGCGCATCCTGGGGCCTGCCGCTCGGGTTGAGTGCCACTCCGCTCCCTGGCTTGACGGTGTTGTCATCTGCGTCGGACGACTTCGAACATCCGCCAAGCGCGATGACGGCAAGCGCCGCCACCGCGAATAGCGTGGGTCTCATCCTGGTATGTACCCCGCACATGACTGTCCTGCGCCAAACGCGTAAGAGTCGTCATAAGAACCCGGGTTGTATGGATCCACCAGACCTCCCGCGACGAACATGTCGGTGCACCAGCTCAAGGCGCCCTTGTGCTTCGCCTTGGCGTGCCCATCTGCCCACACCACGTTGGCAGCCGGTCCGGCAAACCGGAACCGCGGAAGCGAGGAGAATGGCCCGATGCCATTGATATTGCCCGAATAATCGTCGCCGGTGGGTGAATTCGAGTCTGAATCCCATGCCGGAGGAATCGTTGCTCCTCGGATGTCTGCGCTCGCTCCCTGCCACCAGTAGACTCCGCTTTGCATTACGAGGTTGCCTGACAAGAAGCCGCTGTTCGTGTTGACGCCCTGATCCACGACCATCAAAGTGCCAGCCGCGCTCGGAAGACTGGTTTGTGAAACGGATGGTACTGGAGCGACTCCTGTGGGAAAGCCATTCGCGTCTTGATCCTTATATTCGGGATTGCCGCTGTAATTCCACAGATTCCAGGTGTTGCTCGAAGGGAACAGGAACTGGTTGGCGCCGTAGTCGTACCGGATGTTGTCTGGAACCGTTGGGCTCTCCCAAATACCTGCATCCGCAAGCGGCATGGCGACCGTTCCGCTCTCCGAGACCCAGGTGTAGTTGTCGATGCCGTTCTTGATATAGGGGCCGATCGCCTCTCGGTAGGAGAACGGAGCCCACTGTTGCCGGCCTGGAATCAGGTAGTCGTTGCGAGGGAAATAATCATCGAAGTCCCCCGAATACATGAGCGCGCCGAGACCCATCTGCTTGTGATTCGATAGGTCGGCAGTCTTCTTGGCGGCGAGCTTCGCTTGGGCGAAGACCGGGAAAAGGATGGCAGCGAGGATCGCGATAATTGCGATGACGACAAGTAACTCAATAAGTGTAAAGGCTCTGGAAATGGATTTCGAATACATGTTTGTTCTCCTGACATTGGAGAGGAAAGTCACGAACTGCTTAGGTCGTGACTTCCCAACTTAACGAGTCGAAGCCGGACGAACCGGTGGATACGACGAGAGAATTGGAAGCGAGTCGAACTTGGCTCAATGGACCTCCAAGTTCTGCGTGAGCGAGGCCCTGAGCGGTCCCGGGACGGAAATGCCGAGGGTCTTGGCTTGAGTCAATTCGGGTCTAAATCGATGGATCTGCTCACCCTCTTTTGTACGATCGAGGGCGTGAATGAGGGCTGGCGTCACGAACCGAGCCAAGTTGTCGATCTCGATGGCTTGGTACGCACGCGCCTCTCCAAACATCAGTGAGAAGGGCGTGGATGTGATCCCGGCTGCTGAGAAGCTGCCCGGAGTGTCCGAAAGCTTGTGCCCGATCTCAGCCAGGCATACCTCCAAAGCCTGCCAAGCCTTGTTGCCCGCACCTATGGCAAACCCGGTCGGCCGTTCGGAGTCAGGCATCGAAAGCCACCGGCCGATTTGAAACGCGTTGGGACCAACTTCGTCATCAAACTCGCCGATAAGCCTGGAGTCCGCTTCGAACCCGAGCAATCGCGAATGGGCCTCCAGAAATCCAACCCTGAGACACCGGACAAAGCCCTCGCTGTGTGGGAATCCGAGATAGGCGATACGACGGTGCCCGAGCGACACCAGATGTTCCACCGCTTTTCGGGTCATCCTTTCGTGATCGAAATCGACTTGATGCCAATGCGGGTGGTCTTTTTCGTGCCTGCCTTTGACCACAAACGGCATGTTCAAGGATTCCAATAACTCGGCCTGAGGTTCGGTATCTTCTTCCCGGCCCCACAGGACAACCGCGTCGCAGGCATGTGAACTGGCCAGCTTCTGGAGATGGGTGAGTACCTCGTCCTGAGTTGCAAAGTTCGCGACGGTCAGGTCATAGCCAGCCCCCTGCAGTTCCGAAGACAGCGCATCCATCAGACCGCTGTAAGCAAGGCGATAGGCGGGCCCGGATAACCGCTTGTAGATAAAAACGATCGAGTCAGTTTTGCCCCGGCTCAAAGCTTGGGCGGCCGCGCTTGGATAGTAATTGAGCTCAAGCGCCGCTTCCACAATTCGCGCTCTGGTCTCCTCGGAGGCCCAGATATGTGGACGGTTGTTCAACACACCTGAAACCAGCGCAGGCGATAGGTTCAACTTGGCCGCTACATCCTTTAATCTGGTTCTCATTCTCTTCTCTATATGAACCGCTTCATATTATGATATGAAGCGATTCATATCATAACATAAACCGCTTCATATGCCAAGTAAAATTTCGCTTAATTTCTGGATGGCGATTGAGTTCCGATGTTTGGTGGAAAAAGCCAGGGTCGCTCGCAAGGAATGCCGGAACTTGCCTGCGCTGAACTTTGCGCAGATTAGGTGCTTGCCAATCCTGTTGACAGGCAGTCATGGCCTGCGTACAAAAGAGGCTGGATGTCGACCCTCACCCAATCGATCATATTCCTGGCAGCAACTCGACCACGTTCGCCATTGAGCGAGATAACTTCAAAGTTCAACCCGCATCGCACGACACTGACCAAAGTCTCTGCATCGACACATGGTCGGGGGAGTAGTGCAATAAGACTTTTGAGGACCGTTGGCGCAGCTATAACTGAGTGGGAACGGAGCCCGTTCGCCAACCAGGCTCGAATCAGGCGGCATCAACAATAGCAGAGGTACTCGCAACCATCAATCATAAAGGAGGGCCCACACCCCTTTCGGAATCAGCCTAAGCTGTTTGCAATCCGTGAATTTCCGGAATCGCTAGCTCTATCTCTAGCAAAAAACCATCCCAGACGGTTGGAGACCCGGTCGGTATCCTCTTGCGATGGGCGTCTTTCGAATCGCTTCCGTCCTTGCCTCTCCCGTGACCTCGTTAATTTGGCGAGCTAATTCCTCAACGTCCCGGTTCTGGATGTTCGGGCCCATGGGAGGTTTCGAGGAACTTATACTTCATCCGATTTAGGGCTTACCGTCGCCCCCTCATGTGGAAATAGGGGCAACATAGGGGATCGCCAATCACAATGTCCTCCCACGCCACGAAGTGGGACGCGGCATAGAGGCTTTCCGCCATCGTATAGCCGGATGTGTACCGGTCCAAGGCGATTGTGGGCGAAGCAATCGCCTGCAGAAGCGGCTCATCTGAATACCCTTTTCCACAAGTCAACCCGTGGGCAATCAAATCCACCAATAGAGATTGCCCACCTTCCGTCGGCAGAAACGTCCGTGCGCTTGTCGACACCGCGGTGTCGCTGAGGCTTCCAGGCGAAAATGTCAGCGACTCATAGGCGGCCGGTGAAAACTTCGCGTCGTTGCTCCCCCAAGAAAAGTATCCCAACAGATGAGAGCGCTGGCCGATGAAGGCGTCGGTAAGATCGAGTTCATCCGGAATCCCACGGCTGACAAGCACATCGTGGGCATGCTGCATGTCGGCATTGAACTCGCTGTAATCCGACTCGCGTGCAATGTTGTTCACTGTGATCGGTCCCGGCTGGGTGGACTTGTCTCCAAGCCCAAAAGCGGGCTGAACGTCCAACAGCACCTTTCCGCTCTTGAGGATTTCGGAGATATGGGCTTCTGCCTCAAGAGATTCTCGCACGAGTCCCTTTGCGTCCTCCTCCGTGTATCCATCCAGTCTCGTGACCAAATAGCCACCAAACTTCGCATGCGAAAACGGTTCCGATGCGTTCCAGTACCGATTGGAGTACGCGGCGCCGATCGCCCCGCTCCCCGCAATGGTGATACGCCGAGCGCCAGGCATTGAAGCATAATCCAACGCGGACAAGTAACTATCCACCGAGGGATGCCCGCGGGTGCTTTCCGGCTCCTTGCTATTCTCGTCGCAACTCCCTAAAGAGGCCCCGGTAATCCGAATCGGAATCCCTTTGGTGAGCACGATAAAGTCGATGTTCGGATGGCCGCGCAAGTAGGTCCGGATCGGGGCCTCAATCTCGACGGTATACGCGCTTAGGCTGATCGTCTCGTTCTGACTCCGAAGCGCGGAGTCCGGACATTGGACGGACAGCCGGTCCTTGATGTGCCGCTTTTGAGCGTAATCGTCCGCGATAGCTCGGGAAATAGGGCTTCTTACGTTGCAAATCAACAGAACTTCGTCAGCACTTCGTCGATGGGTAGGACCTGGATTCGCGGTTTGAGCCGGAATAGACGCCATTCCTTGGCTGAGCACAAGAAGCAGGAGGATCTGTCGCCAAGGATTCCCGACCGTTCTTACACGGCGAACAAAACGCTCTCCTAACTTCAACATCAACTCACTTTACCAAAGACCTTCTCAATGGCATCATTCAAGCGCTACCTCTTGTCAGGCGCCAACTCACTCTCCGACGGGAATTTCAAAGTTGGAATGTCGATGGACTTGTCAGGGCTACTTACATTGATCGTGATTTGATGTCCGTCAAAGCTATAGTCAACCGGCTTTCCGTCGAACGGGGATAACAATCCCTCTGTATCGATGTGCTTTGGGGTCGACGTTCCACTTAATGCCCTTGCAAGGGCCAGGTAGCTAAGGCGGCGACATGCCCAAACTTGATCGTACAGCGATCGAAAATGATCACGCCCACCCGAGTCCGTTAACTTCATGTAGATATCGGATCCGGTTGGATAAGCGGCCATTGCCGGCAAAAGGTCATTCCACCCGGCATCTATTCTCCAAAGCCGATTGCCGGGAGAATCGCCTAGCGCCTCCCATATTTGCCTCATGGCTCGGGCAATTTTGATGTTTGCTTTGGGCCGACTCACAATTAGCGGCACAAACGGCTCCATTTTCGGAATATCTTCTTCTTTGAGCCCCAAGTCCTTCCGCCCCTTCTCCGTAGTCGAGTCTTCCAACACTTCACGAAGTTCGAGCAGGTCGCTGCGATGGAGGCGACGAAGATCCGGCTTGGGCCATGAATTCAAAGCATCGTCCAGGGCCTTTCGGTAAGAACTCTCACTTGGGTGGATGAAGAACCAGAGGGCAAGATGCCGAATCCCAATCACAAAGATTGAATCCTGTATGAGAAACGAAATCTCGGTGCCTTCTTCCCCAGCGTGCTTTGCTACGTGAAAGAGCTCTTGGACATTTTTGATTGCCTCTGCCGGGTGGCCGTCCGATGCGGCCAAGGAACCCCTAAGCGCAACAAGTCTGCCCCCTGCCTTCATCCAGGCGTATTCCGGCATTAACACTGCTAGACCTTTGGACCAATCTCGGTTAAACCAGCATCTCGGCAACCGCGCCGCTTGATCTATCGCGGCTATCGCCTCGCTCTGTGCCGCTAACTCAGAAGTTGCCAACGCGACATGTTCCGCACTCGGGCGCAGTAGGAGGTCCGAATCGAGCTTGGACAGATTCGCTTTGTCTTTTGAAAGGCGAATGAGCTTTCGATAAAATGGAGCCGCATTTTCTTCCGGTTTTGCCGATTTTATAAGGGCTGCATACTCCCTCCAGGTAGTAGGCAGCCCTTCCTTACGCGCAACATCCAACTCGTGATCCAAGTCCGCCTTGTCAGCCGATGCCGACAAATGTGCCCAAACAAGGAGCAGGACGATGAACACGCCAACCGCGCCCATGCCCCAAATCACCCAATTGCGCTTCATAACCACCTTCACGCCGAGACTAGAGGAAGTTTACGACTTTCAGGGCTAGTTCTGACGACTTTGCGCCATTCCCGACCAGAGTTCGAAAGTTGTTGCCACAGAAAAGCTAGCTTGCGGGGCTCCCCCCGCAAGCTTGACCAAACGGGGCTGCGTTAGCCACCGTTCATACAAGTTCCATCCTGAGCCAAGTTGATGCTCGGATAGAACGTATCGCCATACTCGTAGCTTCCAACCTGTGGGATAAGGGTGGCGCCGAGGGCCTGAGTCTTGGCATGGCCGTCTGCGAACGCGTAGTTGGCTTGACCACTGTAGAAGTCAAACCAGACTCGAGCGACATCTGGATCATCGTTGCCGCCGTTCATCGTCGGCAGAAGAGCTTGAATGGCTGCCGCATTCCAGAAGCCGTAGGTGCCCAGGCTGGACTGAACCTGCTCACTGGCGCCCTGAGCCGCAAGTGTCGGATCGAAGGTCGCTCCTTCTTGCGTACATGGCTGAGATGGATTGAATCCGCTCATACCCTTCTTGCCGCTGAAAATTGTTGGGTTGTTTGGATCAGTCGACTGATATCGACGATCAGACATCGCGATCATGTTGGCCGGATTTGGGAACGTGGTGTACGGAACCGGAAGCCAGTCATGAGCCGGAAGTACGTTGTAGGCTGGAATATAGCTGTTTGGGTACTGCCAGTCGCAGTATTGCTGGCCACCGCTCAGCTGTCCAAAATCTGACGAGCCATTTGGACATGCGTTGGCTGGCTGATCAGGCGTGGAGTCTGCCGGTGCAATAAAGATCGAGTAGTTCTTTACATAAGGCTGAATCAGATATGTCCAGTGAATTTGGTACTTCTTTAAGTCCCACGGAATTAAGGGGCCGTATGCTGGCTTGACTTCCCAGGAGGCTTGAGGCGTCGTGTCGTCATAGTCACCGGCGTACATGATCAGGGAGAGCCCGATCTGTTTCATGTTAGAAAGATCGACAGTCTTCTTGGCAGCGAGTTTCGCCTGAGCGAAAACAGGGAAGAGTATGGCGGCTAGAATTGCAATAATCGCGATGACTACTAGCAACTCAATAAGCGTAAAAGCTGAACTGGAGGGGCGTTTTCTCAACATGGCACCAACAGTCAACCGCCATATTGTTAAGAGCCGGTTAGGAATTGCATTCCTGTCGAGCTTACACAGGTTGAAGAATTAGGACGAAAAGACTCATAGAACCGAGCCGATCATATCGCGGAGGCTAAACGCGATCGTTGCATTTTCTTCTACGCAACGTTCTCTCCGTCCTTTGGGTTCGTGTTGCACTGGGCCAGCACTGATTTGCTTTGGGGCCAACGTCCGCCCCTTCCCTTAATGTACGCTAATCGCAAGTTGCTGAATTGGCTAGCTATCTTTGTATTTGGACTGGTGTCTCTCTCCGCTCATGCCGAGTTGAAACGTGTCGCGGACACAATCGACAGACATGCATTAGTGAGTCGCCATAACGTCTTGCTCACTGAATTTGATGCCTCTCGGCCTCTGCAGGTTGGCAATGGAGAATTTGCCTTCGGGATGGACCTTACCGGTTTGCAGACCTTCGTCCCATTTAATACGATGTCTCAGTGGGGCTGGCACAGCGGGCCCCCACCTTTGGGGCAGAGTCGGGCGGATTTTCAGGGGCAAGTTTGGGACACCCATGGCAGGCCGGTGCGTTATCCCATGCCAGACCCAGAAAGACCGGAACTCTCCGAATGGATGGCGGCCAACCCACACCGGATCAACCTGGGCAGAATCGGCCTGACGCTTAAAATGAAGGACGGAAGACTTGCCGTCGAAAGCGACTTGCAAAACCCCCGCCAGGAACTCGACCTTTGGAACGGCATCGTCACGAGCCGTTTCGAACTGGAAGGAGAGCCGGTAACGGTAACAACCGCGTGCCATCCTACTCTCGATTCGATTGCAGCCCACGTAGATTCGCCTCTTATAAAGGAGGGGCGTTTAGCTGTGTTCCTTTCGTGTCCAGGAAACGATCCAATGCAGTTTGCCAACTACGTGGGGGACTGGGGACGGCCAGGTCATTTTGACGTCCAGTCTGGCCCTTCTAAGGGAAACGTAGAGTTGACAAGAGGGCTCGACGACGACAAATACTCCGTACGACTGGAATGGGGAGGCAATGCCACGCTCCACCTGCCCGATGAAGCCGCTTTGGCCCCGCCCCTCAAGATCGTGAAGGCTGAGTATGGCGCCCAAGATAAATGGCTGGACGTAACCGAGATCGCTCGAAAAGCCACCCAAAACGGCCGCCTCGTCTTGCGAGCCACCACCAACTTCGGTCCCGACCCGATACTGGGGGTCGTCAAACGCCTTCGCGTTGTTTATTCGTCCGAGGGTCACGAACAGACTGCCGAGGTTCAGGAAAACGAAGAGATCCGTATCGATACCGCGCCCGATCGCGCGCGCATCACTCTCCAGCCGGATGCAACTTCCAACTCGCTTTCTTTTGTGTGCGCTTTTGCTCCCTCAGAAGTCGGCAAAGACTTGCCTGACACAAGCGCGACGTTCGCTGCCTGCCGTCAGAAGTGGCCGGAGTATTGGAAGTCAGGAGGTGCGATCGACCTTTCAGAGAGCCAGGATCCACGATGGAAAGAGTTGGAGCGACGCATTGTTCTATCCCAGTACTTAATGAAAGTAAACGAAGCGGGTTCGCTACCTCCTCAAGAAAGCGGGCTTGTTAACAATGGCTGGTATGGCCGGTTTCATATGGAAATGGTCTGGTGGCACGCCACCCACTGGGCATTATGGAATCGATGGGCCGAACTCAATCGCAGCATGGGAATATACCGAAAGCTGCTGGCAGGAGCCGAGAAACTTGCGAAGGGCGAAGGTTACACGGGTGCGCGGTGGCCCAAGTGCATTGGGCCAAATGGGCTGGAATGGCCGCACATCATCCACTCGCTCCTGATCTGGCAGCAGCCCCATCCGATCTTCTTCGCTGAGTTGGATTACCGTGCCCATCCAACGACGGCGACACTCAAGAAATGGCAACCCGTCGTTGAAGCTTCCGCCGACTTCCTGGCATCTTACGCGTTTTTCGACGAAAAGGCGAAGCACTATGTGCTGGGTCCACCCATCATGGTCGTTTCGGAAAACACCGATCCAAAGACGACCCAGGACCCCGCCTTCGAGTTGGGGTATTGGCGCTTTGGTCTGCGCACCGCCCAACTGTGGCGCAAGCGACTTGGGCTTCCCTCGCGGCCAGAATGGGACAAAGTCTTGCACGGCCTATCGCCTTTGCCGCAAGAAGACGGTCTCTACGTCCTATACCACGGTGTCCAAGACATGTGGACAAAGTGGAACTTTGAACACCCTGCGTTGACGGGAGTATTCGGCATGCTGCCAGGAGACGGAGTCGATCGAAAGACGATGCGCCGCACCTTCGACAAGGTGATCGCGACCTGGGACTTTAACCACACTTGGGGCTGGGATTTCCCGATGCTGGCGATGTGCGGCGCAAGACTTGGGGAAACCGACCGAGCCGTCGATCTTCTGCTTCACTCGGCTCCCGGCTTTCAGTTCGACGCTCGGGGCCTAGCCACCGGTGGCCCAATCCCCTACTTCCCATCTAATGGCGGCCTACTTTATGCGGTTGCTATGATGGCCGCCGGATGGGATGGCGCGCCAAAATCCAATGCCCCCGGATTCCCCAGTAACGGAAAATGGAAAGTTCGTTGGGAGGGTCTAAGTCCCGCTCCATAGGTCGCCGCCATACGTTTGAACCTCAAAAGGAACTTCCGCATCGAACCCCGGTTGCTCCAACACGGGGTCTTCACCATCTTTCGAGACAACCTCGCCGAACACTTCGGCTATCCCAAGTCGAATTTCACGCAATTCGATCTTCGTTCGCCAGTGATGCATGAGGATCTCAATCGCCGAATCGGGTATGGAGCCGGCATGAATGCGGTGTTTCATCCCTTGAACCGATAGCTTGGATGCTTGATATTTCTTCCACCAAAACGGCTGAGAGATCGCCACGTTTTCCATCCTCTCAATCGGCATTACGGAGATCGATTGGTGGTAGTAGCCTTGTCGAACGACCAGGAAATCCTCGGTGACCGCAAATCCGTTCTCTGGTCTTGCCAAGAAGAGAGTCGTAAACCTTATCAGGACAATGAGACCAAGGAAACCTATGGCGACCCAACCCAGGCTGGAGATTGCACCCCAAGTCGAGGATACTAAGATCGCCGCCAGGATCGCCAAAACCGAGGTTGTGATGAGAGCCCGAATGGCCGCCGCTCGATACAAAACAGGGTGAAAGGGATGCCAGGTTAAGTCCGCGATGTCCAGCCCGGGAAATACATCTGTTGCGCAGTTATAGGCCCGGTGTAGGTCCACGAAGAGTGCAACTGGGGCGAGAACCCCAGCCTCGCCAAACGATCCAGCAGTACCGACATGAACGCTCGCCCTTTGCATGAGCCGCTGAGGAAGCGTAATCGTCAATCTCAACAATTCGATTCGCCCCGGTCGAACTGCCATTTGAACTCGATTCACGAGCCCATAGGAGATGCGAAAGGCGCTCTCGCTGCGATGCACTTCAAAGCCTCCAAACTTCAAATAATAGGAACCGGCGCCCCATAGCCAAGACCCTAAAAATAGGAGCATGATGGATCCGGCGAAGAGAAGGGCAGCGCCGGTTGGAGGCATATTCCTAGAGAATGAGACCACCAATCCCACTCCCGGCCCGATAATCGTGAACATCCCTACGATCATCTGTTGGAGGTGATTCTCGGTAAGGGCGCCAAATAGTAGGTCATGATTGTTGAGGCTGACAATCGGCCCTTCTGCCTTGGCAACAATTTCGGACTCGTGGCGGACTGCCCCAAGGAGTTCTTCACGCAGGCGCTCAGCCTCCGCAAATCCCAGAACGCTTAACTTTAGATCGCGACCATGCCCGAGCGCCGTTTCCACGTGGACGGTAGCAACCCGGAACACCCGCTCCAATAAATTCTGGCGAATATTGACGTTTTGAATCTGCTCAAGTGGGATCCGCCGGTCCTTTCTAAAGATCCACCCAGTCTTGTAGGAGACATGGTCTGGCAGAATGTCGAATCGGGTGGTCAAGTAGGTGCCAATTGCGAAGATGCCCGTAAATGAGCCGATAAATACCGCGATCCAATCCTGATTGCCACCGTGCCCATAGGCGAACGAGCCGATCAGAACCGGGAGCGCAGCCTGAATCGCCTCTCTCAGTCGAGGCAGCAGTGCGACGATAATCGTTGCGGGATGAAGCCTCCTCACAGCGCCTTTGGACCAGACATCAATTCAGTTCGTAGGCGCTCGGCTCGCTCACTCTTCACCCCAGGAATCGTTCCAACTGTTGAGCCGGCCGTGTGTACGATCACATGAACCAGATCAAACTTCCGGCCGATCGGACCCGAATTGAAGTCCACGTGTTGGATCCGATTTCGGGAGACGACTCGGCGATGGCGAATGAACCAGCCGTGACTCATTTCCAGCGTATGCGGCGTCAGTTGGAAGGTCCACCGTTCCCATCGTAATTTGAGGAGAAAGAGGGACGAGACCGCAAACCCGAGAGGAATCGCCGAAAATCCAATTACCCAAAATGGCGCGCCCGCACCGAATACCAGCGAAGCCGTTGCCCCAAGTACGATTAGAAACACAATGCCCCAACTGGTGAGTACTTCGACACGCCAGATGTAGAGGACGTTGGCATCGGGCTGCTCAATCTCGTTCATGTCCTTAGTGTACGGTGGATAACGAGACCCGTTTCTCAGTAGCATCGCAGAGCCGGTGTTAGCGTGATCGAAGTCGTGCCAGCACATGGCTGTCCCGTCCCTCGATCCCGTTCCAAGTCTTCTGTTTTGGATCTGTTGGCAGCCAATACGTTATGTATCCGTAGATACGTTGTCCCAATCCTGATCAGCATTGCAAGTCAGCCAATTCAAGGCGTGGCGCCTCTCGAGTGTCACATCCGGATCAAGTTCTGGATCAACATGGCTGTTTCCTATCTGATAATCCCGTACCGCCCAGTGGCACCGAAGAATAAGATCTGATTCGTCGAGAATCTCGTCTGCCGTTCGGGGCGAAGCATTCGTGGCGAGACCTTCCTGGCGGTTCTTTTCCACGATTTCGATAGCATCGTAAGGTTCAATTTGGTCGGTTGGAAGACCTAGGGCATCGACGAAGCCGAGCGACCATAGAAGAGTCCAAGACGCTTCCGATCTCCACGAGAATCGCATTTTATCTTCATCCTCGGGCTGTCTGTTGTGAATGAAAGCTCGCTCATCCTTGGTGAAGAATTCGGCGACGCCATGGCTCTCAATCAGACCAAGCACCGACTCCTCGTCCAAATCGCTTCCTTTGGCAGCCACAAGGAGCAAGCAGAGCGCTCGCCGGGCAATTTCGATTGCGCTTCGCAGCTTGATCTCGCTCGCTGCCTCGATTGGGGGCAGGTTAGGATTGATCGCAATTCCTGCTCCTAGAAGGATCGACTCAGTTCGCGACTTTCTTTCATTCCTTTGGTGCTCGGCAGTGTCGCTCACGGGGTTCTCTCCTCCTGACGCATGTACAAATGGGTTGACAAAGGCCTATGACTCAGAAGTCGACTCGATTGAACGAGGGATATCGGTCGTCGCAAACCAGCGATCTTGATTCAATTCATGGTGGTTTTCATTCTCAGCATTCATCGAGAAGCTTAGCCTCATTTTGCTTCTAAAATCCTCATTCACGCTAATGTTGTACATCTTGCCGAATGAAGCGTCTAGACTCCATGAATTGTCTGGAATTGTCTCCCCGATTGGGCAAGGTTCCGGCCAACCTCCAATCGTCACGGGTGACAATAATCTGGACGAAGAGAAGATTTCGTTAATCCGCGCCACGCTGAGTTGTCCGCTGGCTCTCATTTCGGAACGGAGGATTCGGGCTCATCATTTCCGCATTAGTATCGCTAGCCAGGCAAGAAGTCTGACGGCTAGCTAGAAAATTTCAGCGCAGATTGTCGCATAAGCGAATATCGTGTTGAAGTGGCGATTTGCTGACACCTTTTGAACCGTCAAGGCGTAACATGCTTGATTCACTGGCACAAATTTGTCAGACTCATCTGATCCAGTTCGCTTGACCTCTCGCTATGAACCTTAAATCCGTTGCTCTCTCCACATTATCTTTGGCACTGAGTGCCGTTTCATTTGGTCTCGGCCCGGTTGATCCCAGCCTTTATTCTGGGTTGGTTTGGCGAAATGTCGGCCCTTTCCGGGGGGGACGAGTCTCCGCAGTAACCGGCGCCCTTGGTCAACCGGGGGTCTTTTATGCAGGCATGCCCTGTGGTGGCGTATGGAAGACCACCAACGCGGGCATCACTTGGGAACCGATCTTCGACGATGTAAAGACAGCGAGTGGGGTCGGTGCGGTCGAAGTTGCCCCGAGTGACCCAAACGTCGTGTATGTTGGGCTTGGCGACGGAACGACCGGCGGAGGTCACAACGAGGGTGACGGTGTTTATAAGTCAACCGATGCAGGCAAGACATGGACCCATATCGGATTGGATTTTGCTAAGCAGATTCCCAGTATCCTCGTGGATCCCAAGGACCCCAACACCCTCCTGGTAGGGGTTCTCGGTGACTCGCGGACGGCGAGCCCAAACCGGGGAGGTTATCGCAGCACCGACGGGGGCAAGACCTGGACCAAGACGCTTGTTACTGATAACGTAACCGGCGTCCAAAAGCTTGCATGGGCCGAAGATAATCCCCGAGTCATTCTGGCAACGACCAACCGGCATGGCTCGTCCGCAGGTAGCGGTGCGGACAAGAGCGATCCAAAGGGATTTAAGGGCACCGTCATTGTGAAGTCAGCGGATGGCGGTCTCACATGGAAGCAGGTGAAAGGCGAGGGCCTTCCCGGGTCTCTCTCGGGGCGAACCTGTGTTGCGGTCGCCATGAACACGCAGTCCCAACGCATGTTCTACGTGAGCAACTCCGGCTTATGGCGCTCGGATGATGGGGGCGATAGCTGGAAACAGATGGACCGGGAGGACAGCCGGATTCGGAACGGCCAGGGCGGATACAACTGTGGCGTCTACGTTAATTCAAAGGACCCCGACACGGTCTACGTTTTGAACACCTGTTCCTACATTTCCCATGATGGTGGCAAGACGTTTACCGGCTTCAAGGGAGCTCCTGGCGGAGACGACCCCCAGCAAATGTGGATCGACCCAACCGACGGTAACCGGCTCTTTTTCGGGGTCGACCAAGGGCCCACCGTATCGCTGGATGGAGGCCAAACTTGGAGCGGCTGGTACAACATCGCGAACGGTCAATTCTATCGAATCGCGGTAAGCAACTCGTGGCCCTACTGGCTTTATGCGACCATGCAAGATTCCGGTTCCATCGGCATGAGCAGCCGTGGCAACTATGGAGAAATCACACCCCTAGATTGGAGTCCGAATCCTGGCTGGGAGTGGGGATCGATCACCGTCGACCCGCTCAACCCTAATACGATCTACTCAACCGGCCAGTCCAACGACGTGATCAAGCAGAGTTTCCCCACCGCTCAGTGGGTAAGCATCAGTCCCGACAACGATCCCAAACTGCACTTGCGGCACGACCGATTCCAGCCAATCGTGTTCTCACCGGTGAATCCGCACGAGCTATTTCTTGGCTATCAGTACCTGATGGCCTCCACCGACGGCGCCAAGACTTGGCACAAACTAGGATCCGACCTAACGTATCCCCAAGGATACGTGGCGCCGAAGCCTGAATCCACAAAGGACACGAAAAAGCCCGCCCCTGCCAAACGGACGAATGAAAAAGAGGTTCGGCAGAACGACGAGGATGAAGACAACGACCAGAACCTGGACCCGAAAGATGCCTTGGAGCACGACCAGGAGATGGCGGAAGAAGGAGTCCAGCGCACCGTCGGCAGCGGCGTAATATCTTCGCTCTCTCCAAGTTCCATCGACGGTGGAATTATCTGGGCTGGTCTCAGCAGCGGAGCAGTCAAAGTCACAAAAGACCACGGCAAGAACTGGGACGATGCCAACATCCCCGATGTGAAGCGATCGATTACCTGTATCGATGCCAGCCATACCGACCCGGCCTCGGCCTATGTCGTCGTTTCGAGCGCCGCCGAGCCGATCGTATATCGCACCAAAGACTTTGGCCACCGGTGGACAAAAATTGTAGGAGGCTTACCGACCGATGAAGTGACGGGCAGTTGGGCCAACGTCATTCGTGCGGACAATAAGAAGGACGGCTTGCTGTACCTGGGTACCGAGAGTTCGGTGTACGTGAGCTTTGACGATGGCGACCATTGGCAGTCGCTGCGCCTGAACGCACCCAACACGTCCTATCGGGACATGGTCCTCAAGGACAACGACTTGATTGTAGGCACATACGGCAGGAGCTTCTGGATCTTGGACGACCTATCGCCACTGCGCCAAGCCACGGTGAATCACGGTTCGGCTTACCTTTTTGCCCCGGGAGACGCCATCCGGGTCCGACGAAACGTTAGCCAAGATACGCCGATGCCCCCAGAGGTGCCCCATTCTTTGAATGCGCCTCCAGGCGCCCTGATCTACTACTATTTGGGCTCCAAGCCGACCACCGAAATGACCCTCGACGTCACGGATAGCGACGGCAAACCGGTACGCCACTACACCAGCATCTTGCCCCCTGCGGTCAAAGAAGGCCTTCAGCCGATCCCTGATTTTTGGAAGGAGATCCCCAAACCGCTTCCAACCGAAATCGGGACGAACCGAATGAATTGGGACCTCCGCTACGACAACCCGCCCGGCAATTCTCGCGGCTACGACATCAGTGCGACTCCATTCCTCACTCCAGCAGGCCCGCAGGGCCCATTGGTCTACCCTGGCGTATACACCATCACGCTAACTGTTGATGGAAAGAAGTTTGTTCAACATGTATTGGTGAAGAACGACCCCCGATCGCCCGCCAGTTCAAGGGACCTCCTACAGCAGCACGACCTCCAGATGGCTTTGTATCAAGGCGACTTGCAAGCCACCAAGGCAGCCAAGGTTTATGCCGATCTGTCCGCCAAGATCTCGGACCTCCAGAAGTCCAAGCTGCCCAAAGACATCGCCGACAGCCTTAATGCCCTATCCGATAAAATCGATACCCTTAATAGCGCTGCAAGGCGGATTCAAGGTCAAGCCATCTCCTACCTCGCCAAGATGGAGTTCGGAGATATGCCCCCCAGTAAGCCCGTTCACGATGCGGTCACCGCAGTTGTGAACGAATTCAAGGCCTCGATCAAGACTTGGAACGAACTGCAAGAAAAGGACGTGAAGAGCCTGAGCGAGAAGCTCACGAAAGCAGGCTTCCAAGTCCTTCCTCAGGGAGCACGGTTGTAGTATTGGCTCGGGCTTGGCCCCCGCTTAGGTCAAGCCCGACTTCTATTGAGTGACTCGCAAGGTGGAACCCTGGTTAGGTTTAGTTAGCGGCACTCGAATTAATAGTTTGTACTACCTAAAGGTCTTTGGTCTGTGCAAGAAAGAGGCCAAGTGGCAGTTTAGACCTTTTTCTTCTTCGTCGCAGCCTTCAAAGCGGCCTTGCCGGACGCACAGCCGGCGCAGCAGTAGTACGTACCGTTCTTCGTCTTGATGGCAACTGGAGTCGCGGCGGTTTTCTTCAATCCCATGGCCATGTGACACGATGGGCACGTCATGGTCTTGGGCTGCGGGGTCTTAGGCTTTTGAGCATAGGCTCCAACCATCGTGGTCATGGCAACCACCGCAATCAGGCACTTCATATAGTTTTTCATCGTCTCATAACTCCGTGGAGGCTTAAATTCTGGAATCCGCTTCACAGTATAAGATAGTTCTCCGAATTCCTTACAATTGTTGTCGGTTTACGAGTCCGAATCCGCTTTCCCATTCAAGGTTCGATTCCCAAAATGGCATTTTGCTCTCCTACTTGATTCGCGCCAACGACCGTTCTCGACGACCTCCATAGAACGCGATGCCCCAGAATGAAGAGGGACGCCCGGCCTTCGCGAGACGTGGCGCCGATGGAAACAGCTCTGGCGCGTAAATCCGCCTGAACGAGTACCCTTAAGGATAATCTAGATCCGTACGTGAACCATTTCAACCTGCGTCACGGTCTTAGGGGAAGGGCGCCATGCTCGGACGAGAATAATGTCTTGGCTGAAATTCCTGCGCATCGGACAAGGAAAGAAACAATCGGAGCCACGGGTTGTGGAGACCGAATTCGGAGTATTTCTATGTCGAAAACCAAAACAAGGAGATTCCTATTGGTTGGGTTACTCACCTCACCCTTTTAAGAAAGACGAGGAGATAACCTTGACCGTTCCAGACAAGGACGGTGCGCCGGACTCCGGTCAACTCGCCCGAATCTCAATCACGTTGAGCCAACTCCCGCAGTTAATCCAGGCTGCCCGACAGGGTTCCCACGGGGACGAGATCGTATCGGGGGACTCTCTTGACGACATCAAGTTCATCAATGAACAAGATGGCGACTTGGCAGTTACGTTTTCAACCGGCGAAGATGACACTTGGGTTACTGTCACCTACTTGAACAGTGAATGCCAAGGCAGCTTCACTATGGACTAAGGAGACATCTTGCCAACTCGAATATGCGCAATGACCTAGAGCCTTTTCGAGCCCTGGAACATTAGGAGTCGAACCGAATCTGCATGCAACCTAAATGGGATTGGGTCTTAGGTGGGAAATCCCGGGGTCGTTCGCACTAGGTAGGCCTGGCCGTGATGATAGGCGGGATGAAAAGCCAAACGTGTAAAAGCCCCTTCTCCCGTGATCACCGGTCCCAACGCACTCACGATCTCTTTGCTGAGAATCTCCTCGCTTGCTTCGGATATCACTGGCTCAAGAAGCTTCTTTGCGTAACTCAAGAGCTCTTGAACCGACTGCGCCGTTAGCTCCGAATTGGAAAATGGAAACGGCTTGTCATTAACCACGCCGTCGGTAGCAGCGCTCTTAAGCCGTTTGCCTACTTCGTCCAGTTCTATTCCAAGCAGTTGGGACGTGAAGGAGACCTCCACGCCCGCGACATGGACCGCCATTTGGGCGATCGAAAGGGACCCGTCGTGAATATTCCATCGGAGCTGCACATCGTTGAGATCTGAAATCGCGTCTTCCAATCGCTGTCGAGACAGGGTCCATACCTTCGAAAAGTCACTCACGTTTCAAATGTACCTGGGTCTAGGAGTCGGCGTTGGCACCCTCAGTTTGGCCTTTTGGGCGTTTTCAGTCCGGCGGCGCCTTCGCTTACTGCCTTTGCCAGCGAAACAACGCCCACTTCAATATGGTCCGAGGTCTCCATCCAGGTGCAACTTATCCACGGCCTCAGCGAATAGCAGTCGGAGTGCTTGCTTAGAATCGCAGAGCGTTGAGAATGATCATCTTCGAAGAGACACTTAAGATAATGTTATATACACCGCGAAAAGTACCTACTATTTCCGGAGAATCCCTGCTAAAGGCTTGGAGTTTCCACTTTAGACTGCTATCATGCGGCTGAGGACCAAACATTAATATGAAGAAGTATTACCTCGACATTACTTTCTCCCTCTTACCGGTGCTGTGCGTTGCCCAGCAACAGGTCACAACTACCCTCGCGAGTAACTACTACTCACCGTCTATTTCGGCAAATGCGAGCGTGATAGCCTATTATTCCGCGACGACTCCGTCGCAGATCATTGTTCAGACCGGTGGCACGACTACAACGATTACAAGCTCGCTCGATGGCTGCTGTTCAAGGCCGTACGTTAGTAGAGACGGATCCGCCGTTACGTTTTACGCACGTGCAAACGCCACATCGGATGTTGAACCCTATATCGCGGAGGCCCCAACCTGGGCGCTCAAGCAGATATCCACACCGTCAAACACAGCGTCCGACGACTACACGGGAGATCCTCCCACGACAAGCGACAACCAGGGCACCGTTTCGTCTCCTCTACACTATGTTGCGTACGACGGACTCAACCATGTTGGAGGCAAGAACCCCATCTACCCCCAAATTTATGTCTGGAATGAATCGACGCTTGCATCACTCGTCGCTAGCCAAACATCTCTTCACGCCTCGGCAAACTCAGGTTGTTCGATCCCAGTCATCAACTCCAACGGCACAGACTTGGCATTCGTCACCCTCGCTACAAACCTCGGCGGTGGAAACGGTGGCGCAACGACAAGCGTCTTCTACTCCGCCTTAAGCGGGGGATCTTGGAGCGTCACCTCCTGCCCAAGCGGGACTCTTTCAAGTGCGACATGGCCATCCCTAAGCTCAAACGGACAGGTACTGGTATTCCAAGCCAACGCTGAGGTCTACGAATGGACTCCGACATCGGGCCCGACCATCCCATATCCCTTGGCCGGAGTCATCGGCAGTGGACCGCATGCACTCACCGAGTGCCCCTCAATCAGCCCAGACGGCACCGCGATGCTCGTCATGAGCAATCGAAACTTCACTAATTCCAGCGCCATCGACCCATATATTGGTCCCGGAGGGGTTGGGCAAGTTGGAATCGAGTGTACGTTTTTGCTCAGCCTGACGGGGGCCGACCCTTATCTTGAGTCTTGGGACTACCGTTCCGCAACGAGTCCGCCGCCCGGCTCACAAACCGCGTGCGTCCTTTTGGAAGCTAATTACGGCTCGATCTCCAATGCGGTTAGCGGCATCTACCACGGCGTATTCTACGGAGGAGAGCAGTACATCACACCATCGCAAACTTCGGCCACCGACATCTTCATCTTCTAGATCGACCATTCGGCCATTTCGGCTTTGAGACGCACATCGCCGCATGACGCGGTTTGAGTCAATTCCGCTAGCCCAGTCCCGGAATCTGGAATTGAGCTGGCGGAATAGGTCGAGGCAAGCAAGAACGGGGTTCTCAGCATCAAAGACCCGTCGAAGCAAATCGATAGTGCCCAGATCCAATTTCGAAAATCGCGGCGCCCTTTTCCATTCTCAGATATTGGATTGCTTGGTTGTCAACGATCGGCCCACCGGATTCGGTGATCTCTGATCGGTTCTTGGCTGGGACGCAGACGATAGCTTTCGTATTAACGGGGATCTCGACATCCATGGTGAGTCCTTGCGCATTTCTCGTCCAGTGAGATGCGATTTTCCCCTGAATGGAGTCGTAATCGACCTTTGCCCAACTAAGCCCTGGCTGGATCACCGGCTCGATTCGGATCTTCTTGTAGCCCGGGTCAATCGAACGAATTCCGCCGACCATTCCAAACAGATACTCGCCAGCCGAACCGAAAGCATAGTGGTTGAACGAGTTCATCCCGGAATCCTCATAACCCTTTTCCGGGGTCCACCCATCCCACCTCTCCCACATGGTTGTCGCACCCAGTTTCACCTGATAGAGCCAAGACGGGTAGGTCTGCTGCAAGAGAAGTCGATACGCGAGATCATCGTGCCCAGCTAGATGAAGTGCGGGAAGGAGTCTGGGGGTCCCAATAAAGCCTGTCGCCAGATGGTAATCGAATCGCTTGATCTCTCGCTCAAATCGCGCCGCCATGTCAGCTTTGATTGGATCAGGCGTCAAACCCATCGTGAAGGCTAGAGCGTAACCCGTCTGGCTGCTGTCCTTGATAGTTCCGTCGAACTCCACGAAATGAGTTTCGAAGGCGTCGGCGAACCGACCAGCCGTCGCGGAGAACTCCTGAGCGTCATGCGTCTCACCGATTGCCGTCGCCATTTCCGACATCAAGCGAAAGTCGTAGGCGTCGTATGCCGTGCCGATTACCCCGTTGGAGGCGCCCCCGCCCAGGTTTAGCCAGTCTCCGTTTCCAACTCTGGCGGTGTGGACAAATGTTGGGCTCGCAGATTTGAGCAGGGACAAATTGCGCTTCATGGCCGTATAGTGATCGCGAATGACCCGCGTATCTCCATAGGTCTGCCAGATAGTGTACGGGCAGATGATGCCTGCGTCGGACCATCCGACGTTCCAATTATCGCCTGGTCCGAAAGTGGGCGCATGGTCGGCAAATGCCCCGCTTGGCAGTTGCGAATCCTCGCAAACATCCACAAGCCACTTGTTATAAAACGCGGCGACGTCGTAGTTATAAACCGCAGTCGGAACAAAGAACTGGGCGTCGCCAGTGTAGCCACACCGCTCGTCTCGTTGGCAACAATCAGTTGGAACCCCCATCATGTTCGCGCGCTGCGACCACTGGATATTAGAAGCAAGTCGATTTAAGAGCGGTTCCGAACATGTGAAGGAACCAGTTCGGGTGAATCCGGTGTGAAAGACGCATCCGGTCAGAGAGTCCAGGGCTGGACGGGCATGCAGTCCAGTGACTTGAACGTAGCGAAACCCATGATAGGTAAAGTGCGGCTCAAAATGCTCCGTTCTGTTGCCCGTACAGGTATAGCGATCGATTTGCCGATCTCCGGAACTCAGATGCCCGGCATGGAGATTGTCCATGTAAACGGTGCCATCCGGATTGAGCACTTCGTTGAATTGAAAGGTCACCTGCGAGTTGGAGGGCTCATGAAGTCTCATACGGCACCAGCCCGCGATGTTCTGGCCCAAATCGAACACGAATACGCCTGGCTTAGGTTCTTTCACCGATGCCGGCTTGATGAACTGGCTGATTCGAATTGGCTCGCTTCTTTGCCACTCGACCTGTCCGACCCTAGGGTGCGCTACCGAAACAGACTTCCATTCTGAATCGTCGAAGTCGGCGAGGTCCCAACCCGGCATCTCTTTCCGCGCGTCGTAGGTCTCCCCTTCATAAATGCCGGCAAATCGAATGGGTCCGTTGATTGATCCCTTCCAAGTTCGATCGGAAACCGTGGTTTCAAGACTTCCGTCCTCACCCTCAACCTCCAGCTGAACCCGCATGGTTGGCTCACTTCCATAAATCGGCATCAACGAGGACTGCCACTTCTGCCAGTCTCCACAGTACCAACCATTCCCAACGGTCGCTGCCAGCGCATTTCTACCCGTACGGACGAAAGGCGTGACATCGAAGGTTTGATATTGAACACGCTTGAAGTAGTTCGTCCACTCTGGCGCCAACAGATGGTCTCCGACACGGTGACCGTTCAAATGTAGTTCGTAGAGCCCGAGTGCCGTTACATACACGGTCGCGCGCCGAGTTGAGCGAGCTTTGACCCGAAACGTCTTACGCAGACAGCGAGGAGCTTTGCCCGTTCCATCGACACCTATCCATTCGGCAACCCAGTTCTTGTCCCCAAGGAGCCCAACTGTCCATTTCGCTGGGATGCTCCAATCGGATGCCCGACCCTCGGCGTCCCAGCTTCGCGCCTTCCAAAAACACTGATCTCGTGCCCGCAACGGCTTTCCGTCGTATTCAACCTGGTTGGTTTGATCTGAGAAGATTCGGCCCGAATCCCACAAGTCACCCATATCCCGTTCCAGGCCCCTCGGTGAGGATGAGACAATGACCTCAAAGGCGGTCTGCCTCTCGCCTCTCTTGGTGCCTTGCAAAATCCAGCTGAGTCGTGGTCTCGCCTCATCGACTCCCAAAGGTTCACGCAGGTATTCGCATCGCAGATTGGAGACGTGAACGCTCCCCACTGCCGAAGCTGCCATTGCAAGAGATCCGCATAAGAATAGTAAATTTGATAGGCTCATGAAGTATCCGAGGGAAAGCTCAAGGACTGGAATCGAGCCCTTCGATATTAGCTGTTCTCGGCGCCTCAGTTCACCGACTCGATACCCCTGGGCTCTCCGATTGCCGACCGAATCGGCTTCTACCTGGAAGCTCGCCGGACTGACGAGGAATGGGAGCAGTTGCTCGGAGAAGCTGACTCGTCCATCTTGGGTACTCAAACCGTCTGCCCGTCGAAACCAGATAGAGAATAGCGTCAAGTAAGATTGAACGATGGCCTCTGACGCGATCGCCCTCACGATCTTCGCGAACAATCATTTAGAGGGTCGTACTTGTCCAGACTTTTGGCCGAAGGCAGAAGTCTTTCGGTGGATGGACAAGATCAGCTTCGAGGCCCGAGTCGGTCGTTTCTTGGCGGCTGAGGACCCAGCGACTTGGGTCGAAATGCTTCGCGCCCATGGAATGATTGGATTCAATATTCAATCTGGGGCGGGCAACCAGGCAGCGGGCTCTTTCATGGGCAGCAGCAGGGCATGGGCCGTCGAGGCGATACGGTCCCACGAGATCGAGTGTTGGACGCGGACCATGTCAACAAAAGAATGCGGATTTGTTCGAACCAGCCTCTCCAGGCTAACTTATCATGTCGGATTGATCGACTTGGCCGGACGATCAAAGTCGCTGCGCGAGATAGTGATTCGCGCGATCTCCCTGTTGGAACGTGAGGCACTGGAAGGAGAACTCGGGGACCTTGAGTGGTTCTCTAAGCAACTTAACGCTGCATTATTGTCGCTCGACTCCGGGGATCCTAAGTCATTTCTGGCCTATTCAGAATTGGGATGCGACACGAACTTGTCACTTGAAGCAAAGCAGGTTCTAGCTGCCTGCGGCAACGCCTCGATATTAGGCGGGATGGGCTCTTGGAACGATGTCACGCCGAAACCCTGGGCCATGCAGGAGTATCGACAAGTCACGAGGGACATGGCTCGCCTGCTCTCAGATGCGGCATGCGACGCAGCCAATTCATCGTTTCCTACCGAGCGAACTCGAAGCCAAACTTAATCCGAGTCCGACGTCTTAGCTCAATGAAAGGATGTCAATTGTTATCGTACTGACCAACGCCTTCAACTCGAACCTAGCCTACCGTCTAAAATGAATGCTGGGATGCAAACGATGTCTGCTATTGATTCCATACTCTTTCCCGAAGGACATGCCATACCGACAATTGCTGCGTGCGACCATTATGCAGGCAGCGAGAAGCTTATCCTCAAGAGCATCGAGCTTCAAAACAAGCTGGATGGGGTTTTCGATATCACTTGCGACCTCGAGGACGGAGCGGCTATCGGCGGCGAAGCTGCCCTACGCAAGACGGTCTGTGATATCGTGTCGTCTTCCCTCAATGTTCACAAACGGATCGGAGTTCGTCTTCACGATTTCACGTCAGTTCACTTTAGAGCCGACCTGGATGAAGTCCTAAGTGCGGTTGGATCGCTCATATCTCACGTGACCGTTCCTAAGACCGCGGACTTTGCGGAAGCCAAATCGATCGTGGACGCCATCCATAGGTCCTGCTCAGAGCACAATGTCGATAAGCTCTTGCCGATCCACCTTCTGATTGAAACTCACTTGGGCGTGCACGACGTTTGGAAGATTGCCGGACTACCAGGGATTCGCGGGCTTGATTTTGGATTGATGGACTTTGTGTCATCCCACAACGGCGCGCTTCACGACGGTTGCATGCACTCCCCCGACCAGTTTGAAAACCCGATCATTGTCCGAGCGAAAACAAAGTTGGCCTCCGCATGTTTTGCTCATGGCGTTGTCCCGGTCCATAACGTCACTGTCGACTTCTCCGATCCAGAAACAACGCTCTTGGATGCCACTAGGGCCCGCAAGGACTTTGGGTTCCTTCGCATGTGGAGCATCCATCCCAACCAAATCGCGCCGATCCTGGCGGCTTTCGCGCCCGATCCCAGCGAAGTCGCCAAGGCCTCCGAAATCATCCTTGCCGCCCACCACGCCGCATGGGCGCCTATTCGACACAACGACCGCCTCCATGACCGCGCTTCATTTCGATACTATTGGCTCATTCTCAAACGGGCGAAAGTCTCGGGAATCGAACTTCCCCAAGAAGTGTCGGAGCTTGGTTAGCCGTCGATCGTTGCGCGGCGAGCCAGGGCGGGTTGAATGGCCTCACAACGTACTTGCGAGAAGCTTCGGTCTGCAGGAAAATCCAAAGCGGTTGGTACCCACAAAGGACTCTGAAACAAGGAAACGGTAGGTCCTGGAGGATCGAAATCAGGTGGAGCTGTCCCTTTAACCGAGGAAAGTCTCGGCGAACTCCTCCTTCGACGGAACACTTCCATACTCGCAAATTTGAAATGCCTCCGCATACAGGGTGCCAGGGGGGAGGAGGTGGGCAAATCGCTCGGCAGTCCGCCTCGACCGATGCACCAAGCCCGGACGTATTGCCTCTCTTGAAACGGGCTCTACGTACGCGGACGGATCTCGGTTGTAGGGAAGCCATTCCAAGAATTGCGACTCGTGCGCCAACATCATCTCGCATTTCGTGTCAATGACCGAATCGATCGATACGCAAACGTCGGCTCGGAAGTCGCCAAATTCAGTGAACCCGTCTTGCCAGTATGCAAAGACCGGCATCCGCTCAAGGGCAGGGACATCGGGGCAGGCGAATGGAACGGTAAGCATATAGCTGGCGTCGATCACTAGCTGAGCCGTATAGCGGTGATCCCGATGATAGTCGCATGGCCGATTGCACAAGACAAGGTCTGGACCGCGCCGGGCCTCGCCGGTACTTCGAATCATGCGGATCATCGCTTCGGTCGATGCTAGGTCCACATAGACGTCGCCATCCCGAAGCCCAAGCGATTCAAACTCGACATCAGCGATCCTTGCCGCATTAAGAGATTCCTGGCGCCGCCTTTCCACCAGCAGCGAGGGATCCTGCAAGTACTCGCGCCAGAAATGCCCCCTGGACCCGTCCGAGGCGCTCACAAATTTGACCTGATGGCCACGGGAACGAAGCAACAAAGCCACTCCCCCAACGCTACTTTCGCAGTCATCTGGATGCGCGCCAATACAGAGAATCTGTCTCATCGGTCTGGAATGTTCCTAGCCGCGTTATTCTACTGAATTCTATCCAGGGGTACTTCAATGGGTGAGGAATCTCGGTAGAAATGGCAGCGCTTCCGTATAAGACGCGTGACTTCTCGATCCCACTTCAAGGACTCATCCCGATCGTGAACTCTTCGATGATGGGTTGATTCGGACTCATCTTTCGCTGCTTTGCCCGAACTCAAAGCGCGCAGGCTACTTCTGGCTGTATGCCGCCAATGGTGTAATGAGGTGCACGTAAGGTTGCATGAACTGCTTGCAGGGTCGAACTATTGCCCCATCGGTCTTCTAAGCTTGCCCGCGAAACAGGCCCATCTGCACAAAAATACAGATATAAAGAGCTCCCTGCGTTATAATCTCCAAAGCTACAAGTCAGTCACCCTCCATTCATCGAGATCCTATTGAACAAACTTCTCCGTTTTCCAGTCATCAGCTTCTGCGCGATTGCGTCAGTCATTGCTTGCGCGCAATCTTGGACCGCCGTTAATAACACTCCCAATATCGGAGCGAATAATCCACTCTTGCTCACCGACGGGTCTGTCTTAATCCAGAACGCGAGCACTCCCAATTGGTACAAGCTGACGCCAGATATCAACGGCAGCTATATCAACGGAACTTGGAGCCAAGTTGCCAGCATGCCTTCCAACTGGGGGCCACTGTACTTCGGATCGGAGGTCATGACGGATGGGCGAGTCATTGCAGTCGGCGGAGAATACAATCTCGGGCAATCGGTTTGGACAAACCTCGCTGGGATCTATGATCCGGTCGCAAATGCCTGGACCCCGATCAAGGTGCCGTCGCCGTGGACAGGGATGGGAGATACTGCCACATGCGTGCTCCCCAACGGGCTCGTGTACATTGCCGACCCTCTGACCAATCAGACCACCGCTTTCAATCCAGCCACCAACGAATTCGTCTACCCCTATGGGGGCGACGCATTGCAGTACAACGACGAGGCGGGCCTAACCCTCTTACCGAATGGAAACGTCTTCCGGACGGATTGTTGGAGCCAATCAACCGCCGAGGTTTTCAACACCAAAACTCTCCAATGGCAAACACTGCCGCCGATGCCGTATAACGTTTTGGACGTCCCGGATGCCGAGATGGGTCCAGCCGTTCTTCAGTACAGCGGCATTCTCATGCAGTTCGGAGGAAATGGAAACAACATTCAATACAATCCCGGCACGAACACGTGGTTGTCGGCCCCCAGCTTCCCGAAGACGACCGCGGGCCAGATCGACGTCGCTGACGGTGGGGCGGTCCTGTTGCCGAACGGTAATATTCTCGTCGACGCAGGGGTCGGCTACTATGACAGTTCCGCCATGTTCTTTATTTGGAACGGAACGACACTGACCCCTACCAATGGCTCTCCAGACGCGGCTTCCGTACCGGGAGGATACGGGAACTTCCTGCTTCTCCCAAGCGGCCAGGTGCTCTACACCGATCTTTCGTCAAACGTTTACATTTACGACGGCGGCGGATCGCCTAATCCGGCGTGGGCGCCAGCGATTACATCGGTCCCGCAACAGCTTCATGTCGGGGAGTCTTACACGATTTCTGGAACCCAGTTCAACGGTCTTTCCCAGGGCGCGGCATTCGGCGACGACCAGCAGAGCAATACAAACTATCCAATCGTCCGGATCACCATCAAGAAGACTGGCCACGTGTATTACACCCGGGAGTACAACCCCAGCACGATGGCGATCTGCACCGGCAGCCAAATCGTCTCGACCCACTTCTCTGTTCCAACCAACACAGAACTGGGTGCGGCGACAATTCAAGTCGTGACCAACGGTATCGCCTCAGTTCCGGTAGCCGTGACGATCCAGCCCCAACTGGAGCCATATGCAGTCCTGCTTTACCCTGGACAGGGCGCCAGCCCAAGTGGAAACGTCGCAAGCATTTCTTTGCTTGACAATAGCTTCTATTACGCAACCTCGCAGTTGGTCACAACGGAGCAACTCTGCGCGGTAGAGGCTGACTTCAACGTCGGACTCGGGGTCACTTCGGTAAAGCCGTCGGCCGCAGGCGTTGCGCCCACTGGCGTGACAGAACAACTCTACATTTACAACTGGACGACGAAGGCATTTGTGTACGTCACCGCCGCACCCTTTGGCACAGCGGATGCGGTGGTCACCGGCACGCCGCCTGGCAGCGGATCAGACTACGTCGGCCCCACCGGGGAAGTCCGTGTCATCGTGCGAGGACTGAGACCCACGCGGCTCTCAACAAGCGCATTCAGAATGGGCATCGACCTCGTCAGCCTCCAGTTCGGCTAATCCACTTCTAAAAACGCCCGCCTTGTCTCCCCACCAGGCGCAAAGGCGGGCGTCATTGTTCGTGATCGACCCATCATTTCAATCCCAGGCCCGCTCAAGCGGTTTCTCCAAAGGCTGCCAAAAGAACCGGAGTCGAATGCGGAAGGCCAAGACAGTCCTGATCGAGTCCGTCGAATTGTGGTCAACTCCGCCTTTGTGGACCAACTAAAGGAAGCCGTGGCTGACCGTCCTGGATACGGTTCGAAACGAACTTTCAACGAGTGCCGGGTAAAACAGTTCATCGTGCTCCGGATCGGTATTGGTCTCGCCTCTCTTTGCATAAATGCCTACGCGCAAGGACCAGAACCGACGCTATTTGACCATGCAGTCCGACTGGACGCTAACGGCAAGCTACTGAGTTGGATCCCTGGCGACGCACCCTACTCAACTCTTATTCGGCGAGAGTGGGCGGCTTTCGAGCGGATTCCGGTCCAGCCAAACGGTTATCGAACCTACTTTACGAACCCGACGTTTAATGGCTCGACAACTCCCGAGCACAAGCAGTTTTCGGGTAGGGAGTGGTACCACAATCCGGCTGGCTTGTTCACGATGATCACCGATGGGGCATTGCTTTATCACGCCTACTCGGGCGACCAAATCATCGTCGAGCGCGTGCGGGAAATGCTGGACCACCAGCTGAGGTTTGGCTTGACCAAGCAGTCCGATACCTGGTCGCTGGTTCCTTACGCAAGTAGCGATTGCGGAGATCCCGTCTATCGAGGAGCACCCGACGGTCGATTTGAGGTTGATGGAAAGGGGTTGGGCCGGGGTGATGGAATCGGGTTCCTCGAGCCGGATAAAGTGGGCGAAATGGGAGCGGCCTACGTCTCGTTCTACGAAGCGACGTCTGACCGAACCTATTTAAATGCCGCGATTCGATGTGCGAACGCGCTTGCCCAGAACATTCAACCCGGTGATATGAGCCATTCTCCATGGCCGTTTCGAGTCGATGCCAAAACGGGGAAGGTCGTTCGCGAAGCGTACACCGCCAACGCCATCGGCCCAATCAAGCTCTTCGACGAGCTTATCAGGATTGGCGAGGGCTCGTTGCCAGTTTACAGGCGGGCTAGGTCCGCCGCATGGAACTGGCTGATGGCGTATCCAATGCGCAACGGTGTGTGGACTCAGTACTTCGAAGATGTTCTGATCTATAACGACTATCGGGAGAACATTAACCAGTACATTCCGATGGAGACGGCTCGATATTTGATCCAGCATCCAGAGTTCGATCCTAATTGGAAGGCTCACGCCAAGGGACTTATAGATTGGGTGGCCAGCCATTTCGCCAAGGATTCGACCACTATGGGTGGTTTACCGGAGAAAGGAAACCAATGGGGCGCGGAGGTCCTCTCCGAGCAAGTCAACGACATGGACAAGATCTCGAGCCATACCTCCAGGTTCGCATCCGTTCTTGCGCTATGGTACGAGAAGACAGGTGACGCCTCGGCAAGGGAGAGGGCATTCCGCTCGTTTAATTGGGCTACCTATTCGGCCCGGGAAAGCGGCCTCACGAAGACCAGTTTGGACGAAGGCACAGGCTACTGGTTCTCGGACGGATACGGCGACTATATGCGCCACTTCCAGAGAGGAATGGCTTCCGTCCCGGATTGGGATCCAATGAACGAAGACCATCTTCTTGGCTCGACTTCGATAGTTCGAATGGTCGATTACCGACCGACCGTCATTCGCTATGCCACGTTCGATCGGTCGGCCCGGGAGGTCCTCCGATTACGGCAAAAGCCCAAGGCAGTAGTGTCAGGGAGCCGTGTCCTTCCTATCTTGCCCAGCCTTGGAAGGCTTCCGGGCTATACGGTAGATCGCTTGGCAAATGGCGGCTTTGTTGTTCGGATTTACCACGCATCGTCAAACGCAGTGACGATTTTGAACTGACGATCATCCATCGATGGACTCTCGAAGAGCCTCTTAATGGGTTCCCTCATTGTCCGGACGTCGCTGCATGTCGCTTCGTCAACGGGTCGTAGGGTCCTCATTCGGCGGGAACGGCAGTGATATCCCATTAACAGGCCTTAGCCTGATTCCTTCTATAGCATCCGGACACACCAAAGCGAGATTGAGAACGACATAAATATTGATATTAATGAGTGTCTCTTTCTTCAATTTGCGTATATTCACTAGCATCGCTTCTAATTCGCGAATTAATAATATATACACCCATAATTAGTGGGATCCGTGTTATATTTATTAGGAATAAGCAGTTCTCGGGAATTCGATGGCGAAGCAGTCCTGGAAAACGATAGCGGACGAGATTAGTCGGCGCATTGGCACCGGTGAATTGGAGGTCGGTTCACGCATTCCAAGTGGCGACGAGATTGCCGCCGAATGGGAAGTTAGCCGCCACACCGCACACCGGGCAATCAACGAACTGCAACAACAAGGCTTGGTGGTTCGCCAGCGCAGGTGGGGAACGGTCGTCGCTCCGCAAAAAGGCAAAGTGCCCAGCCGAGTCATGCTGCTGGTTGACATCTTCGCCCCTCAAACGAATTTTCCGTCGAGCGACCTGATTCGAGGGATTCAAACCCGGTTGGGTGAAGACGTCCAGTTGATGATCGCGTCTTCAAACGGCGATTGGCAACAAGAGGCTCGCCAGTTGAGCAAACTCGTCGGCGAAGTGGATGGGCTCCTGCTGTGGCCGACGGCCTCTCCACAGAACACGGCACTGATTCGTCAGCTTGTAGAAGACGGATTCCCAATGGTGATCTTGGACCGCGTACCGGAGGGCGTTTGCACGAACTCGGTGGTCAGCGAAAACGAGTCGGTGACCCTTCATGCCATTCGGCTCCTTGAAGAGCGTGGCCACCGTCATATCGGTTTCTTCTCCTTCGACAAGCCGAGCTTTTCAAGCGTCAACGAACGGCACTCGGCTTACAAGAAGGCCCTGGAGGAGGTTGGGATTTCCGACCCGACTCAGTACACCCGATGGTTTTTGAATGAGTTGAACGATCGGCCGCAACACTTTTATCAGGCCGTGCGGGACGCACTCTTCACCTTGACTCACCAACCGGAGCGAATCACGGCGCTGTTTTGCGTTCAGGATTCGCTGGCAGCCTTTGCGATTCAGGCCTGTGAAGAGGTAGGTGAATCGATACCGGAAAGCCTTGAGCTGATTACCTTTAACGACTGGCCACCGCTGATGTTGCGGATCCCGTGGTGCATTCATCGCATCGTCCAACGAACTTACGAGATTGGCACCCTTGCAGCTGATCTTCTCCTCAAACAGATCGCAGACCCGACTCGCAAACCGGAGGCACTTAGAGTGCCCGCCGACTTCTATGTAGCCGATGCCGGTCTATCGCCGGCTTCTTTACTCCCAGCTGAAACCAACGGAGGTTAATCACACATGCACTTCTCACATCGCAGAGCATTTACGCTCATTGAGCTTCTCGTCGTTATTGCAATCATTGCAATCTTGGCCGCGATCCTGTTCCCTGTGTTTGCTCAGGCCAAGATGGCCGCAAAGCGGACAACCGACCTTTCCAACAACAAGCAGATTGGGCTTGGGGTCATACAGTACATGAACGACTACGATGGCTACATCCCACTCGCTTATGTCGTTCCCAATGACTCGGATTGGTGGACCGCCAGTATGCTCGACTGGAAAGACTTCATTTCGCCGTACGTTAAGAACGGTGGTCAACCGTACAACAACGGTATTCCGTACACGACCCCTGGTAGCGGCAGCATCTTCGTTTGCCCCATTTCCGACGCGAACTGGTCGGACGTTTCGCCGCTTTACTGGGGCTGGCCTCCTGCGCAGGGACCGGGAGACATGACTACTCGTTGGCCGCGAGCGTACGCAATGAACACCGATGCCGGGGTCAATGAAAATGGACAGGGTATGGTGGCAAGCTGGCAGGGCGACCATCTGGTCGGTATTGCAGGAAGCGATACCAGCCTTAACCAGCCAGCAACGACCATGATGATCAATAACTCACGAATATATTTCGCTGAGTCCTGGGCGATCATGATGGGATATGAGTGTTCAGACCTCGGACTTCCGGAGGGTGGCAGCCCGTATTCTTGCATTCAGAGCACCCACAACCGGAATATGAACACCGTGTTTTACGATGGTCATGCCAAGAACGTTCCTGGACAGGCGACGGTCTCACAGGACTACTGGGACTCTCTAGCCTACGCCAACCAGCAATCACCAGGCTCGCAACAGAACCTGGAGAACTCAATTAGTACGAACAACACGAACATCGGACCAACCGAATGGGCAACCGCACTTTAATTTCGTCACTTCTCCCTTTGCTCGTCGCGGCGGTCGTCGCGGCGGGTTGCAATGGCAGTGATGCGATTCCGAAGCACGGCGTCGACGATCAAAAGGCCATCGACCAATACAAGGCGATGACGCCACAACAACGTATCGACATGATTCAGAAAGGACCGATGCCGCAAGCGGCAAAGGACCACATGATCAAACAGATCAAGGATGAAAACCACCTCTGAGAAAGGTCGACCCCACTCCGCCGGCAATCCGGTGGAGTGGTTTACTCATTGGAATCCGATAAGACGCGCGCCTCTTTCAGCGTAAGAGCCCGAACAAGATTCCCGACGCCGGAAATCGATTTGGCTGCCTCTCTCGGGTACGCAAGGGCGACCGTTTCCCTCGCCTGACGTCGGGCAGGCTTTTATCTTCGCTTAGCGGGATTATGGACCCGCATCGCGTCTCTAGTTCACAGCGAGTTTCAGTAAACCACCAGACCAGCCCGGTTGAAGTTGCGCTTCGAGCTTCAGATCTCGTGTGGTGACGGGACTGAAGGTTACGACACTGAACTTATCGATCTCGACACCGAATTGTGAGTTGCCTTCCACTGGCTTCCACACGTTTCCCTGTTTATACAAGAGGCGCCAGGACTGGGGGACTCGGCAATTTGCGTGGATTCGGCGTTCATCCCACCAATAGACCTCTACCGAAGAGATCTTCGTGGGGCGGTCGAAATCGACCTGAAGCCACTCGAAAGTTCCCCGGTGATCCCACCACGTGAATCGGGGAATCGACTGATCGTCCGAGGAGGACGGTTCTACGCGATCAGCCAGGCTGTCGAGAGTGTCGGTGGGGTTACAGTGAGATGAGGATAGGTGCGCGCTTGATGCAAGACTGGCAGGACGTGCGGGTATGGCGTGGGCAGGACTCTCTGCCATCCAAACTGCCATTTCGGAGGGAGCCCGGTTGGCATTAAGGTAATAGGGAATTGCCGTAAAACCTTCAAGAGAGACCTTGATTCCCGACTCCGACCGTTCGATCCGTTCTGCTTGCCCCGTAATGACAGTCGTGCCTCCAAGGAAGCTCTTCCGAAACTCCTCCTTCAGGGATGCATCCGGAGGGATGACCAAACTCGCCAAATGATCGTGATTGTCGATTCCCTCCAGGCAGTAGACAAGCGGTCCGCGCCGAATCGCGACTCGGCCAGAATCTGCCTCGACCCTAGGGTCGGCGTGGACCCGCTCGATAGGCATCGGGAAAGTCAGGTCCAGGCGATCGCCACTCTCCCAAAGGCGGTCTAGCACGGCGTATCCACGGAGGGGTGTCCAGGCCGATATAAGCCGACCGTTCAAACGGATCTGAGGATGCTTGCACCAGCCAGGAATCCGTAGGTTTATCGTGAATTTTGCGGGATGTGCTGGATCCACCGACAATCGGACCCGGCCGTCCCGTGGAAAGTTGGTTGTCTGAATAACCGATACTCGAGTTCCAAGCAATTCCACGTGCGCTTGGTTGCCGATATAGAGGTTGACGTAGAGGCTGTCTCTACCCTGGGCGTAGATGAGGCCAGGCAACGCACCCATCGCTTTCAGAAACATAGGAGGGCAGCATGGACAGCCGTGCCAATCCCATCGGGCTCTCTTCTTTCCGGCCACAAGGGGATTCTCGTAGAAATATCGGTTCCCGGCAAGCGAGACCCCGCTCAGAACTCCGTTGTAGAGGACGCGTTCCAGTTCATCCGCGTACTTGGCATCGGCAAACTGCAGGTTCATCTGATGGTGGAAGAACGCTGCCCCCACTGAGGCGCAGGTTTCCAAATACCCGTCGTTCGGAAGGAAATAGTCCGGTCCGAATTTCTCGTCGTCCCGGCTCGCCCCCACGCCCCCAGTTACGTACATGCGCCGTGTAACCATATTCTCCCAAAGGCGTTGAGCCGTGTCCAAGTACTCGGTCCGGTCGGCTGCGCGTCCCGCGGCAACAAGTCCGCCACACAGAAGCACCGCGCGGACCGCATGGCCTTCGAGGGTCTTCTGCTGGAGAACCGGAACCTCGTCCTGATCGTAAGCGCCGAAACTGGCTCGTCCCTCGTGGTGGCCTCGGGCGTCGATCCAAAACTCCGCCAATCTCAGAAAGCTTTCCTTTGCGAATGGCTCCAAAATGGGCAACATTAGCTGGGGCTGCTCCTGATAGAGCTCATAGAGGTCGACCAGCGATTTTTCACCCAGCGCATGGCCGGGAATGATGTTCTTTTTGGGAGGCGTCCCCATGGTTGCGGCCATGAGATTCGCGATGCGGGTGGCCAGCCCAAGAAGTTTTGTTTTTCCGGTGGCCCGGTAGTAGTGAACCCCTGCCTCCACCATGGCTCCTGCGTTATAGAGGTCGTGCTGCCATCGGTCATTGCCTCCGTCCAGTCCCCACCGGTGTTCCGGCTCCTTCATCTGCGTATAGGTGTTCAGGTAACCATCAGGATCCTTGGCGGCAGCCGCCGCGATCCGGTCGATATAGCCATCCAAGCGCGCTTCAAGGATCGGGTCGGGTTCGGATGCGAGAAAGTCTGCCGAACCAGTGATCATCTCGTAGATCAGCCCGTCGTACCATGGCGGGCCCCCGTGGTCGCCAGTCGAGCCGTTCGCGATCTGGTCGAAATTGGATATCGCGCCATCCTTCTCGAATTTGGTAAAGCAGTCGGTGATGGTCACGTCGCGCCAGACCCTCCTCTTGGGAGACCAGAATGCGTCGTCAATGTGGACCTGTTGGATCGGGACGGGCTGGAGGGCTAGTGTTTTCATGGGTTGGATCGGACTGACGATCGAAAGCAAGAGGACGAGCAGCATTCCGTTGGACATCAGTGCACGGCTCCCACGTGGTTGCTTCCGGGATCATCGCCGAAATGAACCGGCGAGCCGAGTAGACGCAGTGAGGTGATCGAGTGGGCGGGAAATGTCAGATCGACCTGATTTCGATGAATCAAACAGGGTACGACTGAGATCGAGAATCTCTGCGGCTGAGATGGAGAGTTGACCGCATCGAGTCCGCCGGAAACGCATTTGGCCGACGAGGACACGATCTGGAAACGAGAAAGGCCGACCGTGGCCGCTATCGGGCGGGAAGCAACGTTTACCACTGTCAGCGTTACCGTCTTGCCGTTGAGGCTTCGGGTGGCGAGTACATCCAAGCCAGCCGTCGCCACCGATTCGACTCGAAGCGGCTGGCGATCTTGGGATAGAAGCTGCTGAGCGTAAAATGGCGGCATCCCCCAGACTCGGTCCGGCGTAAAGAAGATCTGTCCTTGGTCCCAGCCATTGTCGTTTTGATGCCAAGGCTGCAGGCAATTCGCCGGACAATCGGCAAGGACAAAACTCCCGTGCCGTCGGGTTGCATTCAGCGTGGTCGCATGTCCAAGCGCTCTCTGCATATTGTGCAGTCCGCCATTCTCCTCAAACACGACCACCTTGAGCCCTGTCTTTGGGTTCCAACCTTTGAAGGATTGCTCTATTTGGGTCAGTGCATGGTCGATGTCAATACCTGCCTCGGGATCGTCGCTCCCGACGTGGATATCCCATGCGGCGGCCCGTCCATCCACTGCTTCGAAAACAGGTTTCATCTCGGGTGAGCCCTGTGTCCACCAGGCTGCGCATACCAGCTTCAACTCAGGGTGATGCCGATGGATGGCCGACTCAAGTAGCCGAAACCGCTCTGCGTAGTGAAGAAGCGCGGCGTGAGGAGGGACCTCGATTCCCTCCTCATTCCCGATCTCGATGTATTCCGGGTGATAGGCGGCGGGATGACCGTCTGCGGCTCGCTGAGCGCCCCAGCGAGTGGTTGTCGGCGCAGCCAAGTAGTCTGCCAAGTCGGCCGCGTCTTGGGGAGTTTCCTCGATGTTGATTGCGAACGCAGACCGGAAATGAGCGGCTTCGCAGAAGTTGAGGAAATCGAAAATGCCGAACCCGTTAGTCGAATACGGATACCAGTGTCCTTCGTACGACGGCCGACGGCTCGGGTCTCCGATCATGTGCTTCCATCGATAATCCGGTGCATTGACCATTGTGCCCCCGTAGCGAAGGAAGGTGAGCCCTTCCAAAACCATGGACTGGGCGATGTCACCCCGAACCGCCAATCCTCGAAAGCGGCCCCCATCCAGCAGCGTCGCCTGATCCATGTAAAGTCTGCCCGGACGGTTCAGGAGAACTACAAATCTAGCGTTTGGATTGGTAACGGAAGGGGTCAGGTGGAACGAAATGGATCGCCATTTTGGGGATACGGGCAGTTGCTGGCTGGCATAGGTATGCCCTCCATCGGCGCTTTGCAGGGCGACCACGGCGAGGCCGACGTCGCCGCGAAGGGTAATTGTTCCCTCCATCGTTTGCCCACGCCGAATCGAAATACCCCATCGATTGAGGCCCCGGTTTGCAATCCCAACGGGCGCCGTTGCGGAGCCGCTCACAATTCCCTGGCACTGACGCCCCGTGATCGCATCGCGGTCAGGCGAGTACGACGCCTGACCCACTGGATCCCACATACCACTAAGCCCTCGGGATTCCAGAGCCATCGAAACGGGAACGCCCGAGAGCTTGACGTCGCGAAAGCCACAGTCTGCCTGCCAGGAACGCAGGGCGACGGCGCCGGTCAGGATCGGGCGATCCTGGTCCGTGAAGTCCAATCTCGGAACTGCCTCGCCATCCAGAAAAACCTGAATGCGTGGTCCGTGGAGAACGGCCCGAACGAGGTGAGACTCACCTGTTGCGATGGGCGCCGGAGCCGCCTGAAGCAATCGAAAGTCGTGACGATGCCTGCCAAGAGCCAGGGCTCCGGCCTGTGCCTGAAACGCAACCTCGTAACCGTCGAACGCGTCAACTCCCGAAGTGGCGTTGCCAACTCTGATCATGAGGCCGGCGCTGCCCGATTGACCCTTCCGAACCGTCAGACGCGCCTCGACGGTTCCATCTGAAACCACTTTGCCATCCAGGAGCAGCATCGGACCGCTTCCCGCCAAGCACGTGGCCTCGCCGCCTGCCGACTTCCAGTCGCCGCCTAGACTGCGCCATCCGGCTGGGCCAACTATTTCACTCGGCTCCTCAAATCTCTCGCCGAAGATCCGTTGACCGTAAAGCCCCCCATAAATCTCATGATTGACGTCCTCTATGCACGAACCGAACATGTCATCCGAGATAGGATTGAGGACCTTGTTGGGATCCACGTGGACCTGCGCATCCAAGAACAGGCAACAGACCAATGCGCAGATCACCATTCAGACCCCAACGCGTCTGCCCTGTTCAACGGATTGGATGGCCGCGTGGGCCAATTGGAGGGCACGTAGTCCGGCCCTGGCATGGACTGGAGGCGGTTCCTCTCTCAAAAACGCCTTGACCATCGCGTCGACGTATAGATCGAAGGTTCGATGAAACTCGCGGTCGAAGTCGTTGAAGTACCCGGCCTGCCATGATTCACCTAGTTCATTCCCGGCTGGGTTGAAGGCGTAGCTACGCACCGTATCGCCGATAACCACCCGCCCTGAGGTACCGCTCACTTCGATCCGCTGCGTATCCGGATAGGCGTAGGACGTGTCGTACGATCCGACCAGACTGCCCACCGCCCCATTCGCGAACCGTAGCGACAGTGCAAGCGTCGACCGCCGGTCGGTCATTTCGGCAGAGATGGCTCTAATTGGACCGCAAAGGTACTCAAGCATATCAAACCCGTGGCACTGGGTCTCGATGAGGTTGGCGTAAGGATGGTCGCTCGACCCTTCGCCCCCAAAACGCCACGTTGAAAACACGACCTCTCCGAGCCTTCCTTGCTCGATGGCCTGTTTTGCCAAACGCACCGGCTTGGCGTACCGATGGTTGAAGCAGATGGCAAAGAATCGATCCCCGGCCACCTCCAGTAGCCGTTCGGCCTGCCCGATCTCAAAGACGAGCGGCTTTTCGACGAGGATCGGAAAGCCTGCTTCCAGTACCTGCATCGTCGGCTCGTAGTGGCCCTGATTCGGGAGACACAAACTGACCAGATCGGGCCGCTCCGTCTCCAGCATCTGGTCGATATCGGTATAGCCGCGCACACCGTACTCAGATGCCCGAGTTTGCGTGCGGTCCTGGTCACGGCCCACAACTGCACAGAACTCCACATCCGGATGGGCGCTGTAGACCCGGGCGTGCTGGCGTCCCCAGGACCCGGTTCCTACCAAGGCGATCTTCATTGCTCGATCACGACCTTGCCCGTCGACCCGGCAAAGAACAGCTCAAAGGCCCGTTGAATCTCGCCAACCCCCAGTCGGTGGGTGATGATCTGTCCCAGATAACTTCGATTCGCTTTCAAGAGGGTGTAGTTTTCCGAAAGCTCATTGTAAGCGAAGTACTCGCTGGCGGTAAGCGTCAATTCCCGGGCAACGAAGTCGCCATAGAGGTTGGGAATCGTTAGTCCTCCGCCGTGGGCGACGCTGACCAACACGCCCCGATGGGCGAGAAGGGCCAGGCACTCATCGCGCACGGCCTCGCGTCCGGCGGCATCGATCACAACATCAGGGGCTCCCACTCCATAATCCTTCAAACCTTCGGCCAGACTCTTGTCGGTCGTGAGTACTGGGAGTCCACCCAGTTTCTCGGCAAGCTCCAATCGATAAGGAACGACATCGGAAATCACCACCGGCAGATCGGGACCGATGAGAATCTTTGCCATGGCGAGGATGCCAAGGCCGACAGGACCCGCGCCGGGAATGAGGATCGAACGAATGTCGTCGTGACATCTTTTTGCCCGCTTGATAGAATGGCCGCCAGTGCCCATGACGTCCAGCAGCAGGGTCGCCTCGGTTGCGGAGATCCCCTCTTCCACAGGAAAGAAGATGTTCTCGTTGATCAGTTCATAGACCCCGTAACCGCCATCGCGATTGAATCCCATGTCGCCTCGTTTGGCCAGACATTGGTTGGTGTATCCCGCTCTGCACGATCGGCAATCGCCGCAGAAGTCCATGAGGAAAATGCCGCCTGTCGTGCCAACTTGGGTGTTGGTATTCGGCCCTTTTGCGATCACGGTACCCGCCGCTTCATGGCCCGGCGTAACGCTGGTCCCGCCATAGAACTGCGGGCGCTCGCTTCCGCAAAGAGCATTGGCGTGAACCTGGACCAGCAGTTGCCCTGGCCCGGGCTCTGGAACTGGCTTCTCGACAGTGTCGATCTTGCCGTTGCCGAGGAAACGCGGGACCGTCATAGTGGATGGAATCGATGCAATTTGATTGGACATATGGGCCTTCCATCCCACTATGAACCGTATGCGTAGATTCGTACAATGAGAATATGTGCCAGACAACTGAGATTTTTTGTCAGACAAATGCCCGATCGGAACGCTCATGAGAAGAAAGAACGTGGCCCTGATCGTGGAAACCTCCGGCATCTATGGGAGGGAGATTCTCAAGGGAATTGCCCGTTACCGAAACACCCACGAACCTTGGTCCTTGTTTCTGGATGAGCGAGAGCTGAACACTCCTCCACCCGAGTGGCTCCTGAACTGGGACGGTGACGGCGTGATCTGCCGGTCCACCACTCCCGATCTGGCGGCCGGGCTGCAATCGAGGCACTTGTCGGTTGTTGATCTCAATGACCGGTATGGCGATCTGGGCCTGCCACGGGTGAGTTCGGACATGGTTGCCATCGGTCGGATCGCGGCCCAACACCTCCTCAACCGGGACTTTCTGAGAATTGCCTACTGCGGTTTCGAAGGGGAGCCGTGGTGCGAGTCTCGGTTGGATGGCCTGAAAGAAGTTGTCACGCCGGTTAGCGTCTTTCGAACATCTTGGCGAGGCTTGAGGGAACATGCATGGGAAGAGGAGCGGAACCTCATCTGCGATTGGTTGCGGGAGATCCCGCTTCCCCTGGGAGTAGTGGCCTGCAACGATGTGCGAGGGCATCATGTCTTAGACGCTTGCAAGACAATTGGCCTGTCGGTCCCCGAGGAGGTTGCGGTCATCGGAGTGGATAACGCGTCTACTTTTTGCGCCCTCTGCGACCCGCCTTTATCGAGCGTTGTACCGGACGCGGAAGGCATCGGTTATCAGGCGGCGTCCCTCTTGGATCGATCGATGCGCGGCATAACGCTCGACAGCCGGACGATCTCGGTCTGTCCGAAAGGGATCGTAACTCGGGAATCGACGGACTCGGTTGCCATCTCGGATCCCGTGGTCTCGGGGGCACGGCGGTTTATCCGCGAGAACTCTCGGATCGGCATCGGAGTGCGAGACGTGGTGGCTTGGTCCGGTGTTTCCCGCTCGACCCTTGAAAGACGCTTTCGAACCGCCGTGGGCCGATCGCCCCACGACGAGATAACCCGCTCAAGACTCGCGAGAGTCAAGGTCCTGCTTCGCGACACGAACCGCTCGGTCCGGCAAATTGCCGAAGATGCGGGGTTCGAGCACTCGGAATATCTGATGGTCCAATTCAAAAGGGAAACCGGCCTGACCCCAACCGAATGGCGCCATCAGCCGGAGAACTCTTTTCGTTCACGTCTTGACTGACCTTACCGTTCCGCAAGGCAGGTCAAAGGTTCCTTTCTATGCAGCCTGAAGATCCGAGACCGTCCATTCAATGCGCCCCGCCAACTGAGGCCCGTAAAACTCGAGGATCCCGCTCCAAACCGTGTCTGCTCCCGTGAAATGCAATTCGAAATCGGTTTGACCGGTGCGACCGGATGGTTGCCGAATCACATACGTTCTGAGACGTCGTATTATGGACACATGAGTCCGCTTCTTGCGATAATACTCCTGGCCCGACAATCCGGAACCATCTCCTTCTCGACGCCGGGCGCACCATTCGACCAAGTCTGCGCTCGACTCGCCAAACAAACTGGTCTGATGATCGAGCCCACTGGCGATCTTAAGGATGAGGTGATTGCGCTTAACGTCCGAGAGATTCCCGGGAAGGAACTCATCGACCGCCTCGCGCACGTTCTCTACGCCAAGGCGACGTTCAAGAACGATCAATGGCAATTCGTAGAGGACTCCGCCGCCGCAACCGAGCGGCAGAGGACGGCACTCAAGATCCGTACCGAAAACATCAAACGAGCGCAGGCCGCCGTCCTTGCTCAAGTCGAGAGTGAAGGAGCGTTTGATGCAAACAAGCTCTCGAAGCGCCTAAGCGTGTTCAGCAAAGTATACGAGCAACCCAATCACGACAACGACGGAAAGGCGTACATGGCATTCGAGCAGATTCGGCGCGACGGCCCAGGATGCCGTGCGGTGCGACGTTTAATTTCCCAGCTTCCGGCTGACGTTCTCGCCGAGATGCCTGGAGGCGATGTGCTCGTCTTCTCAGATCAACCTCGACGATATCAAGTTCGCCTTGGCGACGAGGCCAGGGAGTGCATCGCTGAAGCCGCTGCTGAGCAAAATGCCTGGGTTTCGGCGTATCAGAGCGATGGCACGATTGAGACCCGGGGCTGGTCGTATAGCGGAGACCCACGCTTTTCGACCGAACACATCGATCCGTCCCAAATCCGCCTCTTTCTAAAAGCAACGATGAACGCCGATTCGAACCTTCCTCAGTTTGAAGCGGAATTTGCTACCGAGGACGGCATCGTGCTTCTCAGCACCCTCTGCGACATGCAAGCAGACGCCAAGCCTGCTAAGCCCGACCCTGCCAGTCCCCCCGACAATGAAGCGGCATTGTCCTTATCCCCGCTCTCCAAGGCCCAGGTTGTGGCTTATCGAAAGGGTCCCCACACCTTCGTCGATGGCGCAAGAGGCGAATCCCGGAACTGGATATTGAATCCGGAAAAATTCGAGCCCCTGGGAGGAGCCGTTTCCGAGGCCCTCTTTGAGGCAGCTAGGGCAAAGCACAAGAATCTCGTCGCCTGCATCCCGGATGAAGCCTTCAATCTTATGTACACCTTCGGCGGCGATAATGGCGAAATGTGGCCCTATAAACCGTCTGGCGTACTTGCAACGATTGCCAAAATGAGCGCCCAACTCGAAGAGGACGCCAGTTGCCTTGAAATTCGTGGCAACGGAACCGACCCACGCACTGACCGCGCCGCCCTTGGCCGCCTGATTCGGCAGGAGGATGAGGACGGCTGCCTCCGCCTCCTTCCACTGGTCCAATTTGCCGGCTTGCTGAAGTCGAATGAATGGAACTCCGTCGCATGGCAAGCCGTCGATCCAATTGTCCCGGGCTCTCTCGAATCCGCCGAAATCCCCGAGTGGCTTCCCCTTCGGCTTCTCGGCCATTTATCAATCGAACAGCGCGCGGCATTGGTGGCCGGCCAAACCCTGCGCGTAGATTCGCTACCGGAATACGTACAAAACGGCATTCACCATGCTGTCTTCTATCGATCCGGGCAGAACCTTAGCTTCCCGTACGCTACGCGCCGTAATGTAGGACGACACTTGACCCTAGACCGCGAGCCCACGGAGATTCTTCCCGATGGTTTCTCTCGGGACGCCACGGTCAGCCTTACATCCACGACTTCGCTCGCACTTGCAGCGATTAGCGTAGAGAATTGGGTGACCCCAATGTCACTTAGTGATTTCGCGATCCATAGCCTCGCGCAGCAATTCAGCCAGTTTCAGAACCGCGACCGCCTCCGCGGTGAACTGACGCCGACCGTCCACGTCGGTCGCCAAACCCATTATCAGCTTCAATGGCATCTTGCGCCGGGTATTTCTTTGACCCATCGGCTGACCGATAACGATTTCAAACTAAGCTCGCCCCCTACCCCCGCAGGCGCCCTTCCCGACGATTACCAAAAACAACTCGCTACCGAAATGGCCATCGTCCAAAAACAAGGCGGCACGTCCATTCCCAAGACCGTCGTAACGACACCACCGCCGCGTTAGTTCAACCTGGTTTAGAGGTGATAGAAAGGGAATAGGGAACATTCATGGGTTGGGAAGCCGGCTACAACCCATCTCGCTAAACATCGCTCCAGATTGGAAGCCTCGATTCCGGGAATCCCAAAGTCGCGTCCGACAGGCTGTTCCACAAGCTCATTCGCTACCTGCAGTGCGAAAAGGCGGCCGAGGAACGAGTTCGGACAGACTTTGTAAATTCCAAGGGGTCCTCATTACTCATCAGCTACCCCAACGGAAACAACGCATTGCGTGCCGAATTGTCCGGCGGATATCCCCCTGTACGTCTCGAGGCTGTAGCATGCCCTTTGGAATGCTCAGCCTCGGATGCTCTTCGGACATGCAGACGAAACTACTTCAATGCCTCAGTAATCGTCTTGATCAGCTCAGGATCCATTGGAGCACCATCGATACGGCTAAAGAGGCCCTCTGCCGACCCAATGTCCCAGTACATCGGCACGAGTCCGTGCCGATACGCCGATTGCGTCACATACCGGTCCCACTCGTTTCGATAGGTCTTCATACCCGGATACTTGGGCTTGAGACCAGCCGCGTATTCGCCTAGAACAACCGGCGCCCCTCTATCGACAAACGCCTCCTTCATCTTCTGAAACTGAGCGTCTACGTATCCTTCGTCGCCCCATGGATCCTTGGCGTGAGGGTCGGTTGCCTTGGCGCCCCATTGCCAGATATCGCTCTTTTCATTGAGCGTAAAGTTGTAGGGTGAGTAATAGTGGACCTCCATCATGAGACGTCCCTTTGAACGATCGTTTGGCAGTTTCGCGTTGAATTTGACCGCGTTATCAATATCCGCGTTGTAGCTTTGCACGACGAGGAAGCGGGATCTGTTTTGGCCGCCGGTGGCGCGCACGGCGTCTACGAACGTCTGGTTGAAGCTGTTTTGGACGTCCACGTTTTCGGATGTTGGCGGAGCGTAGTTGCCTTCCACATGGACTTCGTTCGTCCCTGCAAACAAAAGGTGATCATCGAAATCGCGGAAGTTCGTGGCGATCTGGGTCCAGAACTTGGAGAGCCTGGCATTTACCGCACTGCTCTGGGCGGCGGTAGGCTGCATCCAGCCGCCGTCCCAGTGGATGTTGATCACCACATACAGCCCGGACCGAGTGGCGCTGCGGACCACTTCCTTTACGTGGACCAGCCACGGCAGCCGAATCTGGTTCTCTCGATCGGCATACTGCGCCCAAGCCACGGGAATCCAGATGCTTCGGAAACCAGCGGAATGGACCGCCTTGAAAAAGGCCTCGGCAGGCGGGGGATTTCCCCAAGCTGTCTCGTTCGGAATCGCTTCCAGCGTGTTTCCAAGGTTCAGCCCCGGTGACATCCTTTCAAGGCAATTTCGGACCGTAAGGGATTCTGCGCGGCTTGAATTCACCGAGGCGCCCCACGAACCGCGGCTACCGAGCATTAACAAACATGACAGCGACAAAACCATCGGAATCCGGCACATGATTCGAGTATGCGCGATGGGCACCCCGCCTGCCGCTTATGGTCCAATTCTAGACCCATCTAACACGCTCGGGTGCAAGGTTCGCTCACAAAGCATGGCTCTAGCCGCCATGGAGACCTGGGAGATCGATCGAGACGCGTCAACCACCTATCTCGACCGATCCTTCCCGCTTGATTCGAAGTGAATCATTTGCCGAACCCGGAAACTCCTAGAGAATTAAGCCTGGATCCACTATCCAGCCCTCCCTTGGGTCGGCATTGCTCGCGATGCCGTTGATCGGACGTTCGCAGATTTGAGACCAAGCCGCTTGCAGAGCACAAAGGACGGCATCGAGAGTGTCACCGGTCCGATCTAACTCCGAGAGTTGATTGAGGGCCGGTGTTAATTGAATCGTGATTCCGTATTGCTGTTGGGCAACCGACCCAAGGGAGGATAGAATCTTCCGCCTTATCGCCTCTTGGTGGTCGGTCTGCTTACGTTTGCTATCAGCCTTGTAGCTGGCTTTGCCAACGCATTCCTGGACAACGAGCTTCGGATAGGCCTCCACTGCGATTCGGAGATCGTCCGTTGGGCGGCCGGGGAGGATTGAGAGGCCGCTTTTGATGAGGCGAGGGGCGCCCTCGAAGAACATTTTGCCTACGGGAGTGAAGTCGAGAGTCATCGGGCTGCATGCCCTTGCCGCACGATCGGTTTCACGAAAGTGGTGTTTCTTGCCGACAGGTTGATTTAACTTGTAGTTCCTCAATCGAGATTCAAATGCGGGACGACCGCCCTCAGTTATTTGAGAGACAAGCCGTTCCCAGTCGCCACGAAGACCCAAATCTTGATACAACCGAAGCGGTTGGCTAAATGGAAAATCGAATCCAGCCCGCCAGGGTCCCGGCTCCATGAGGAACGCCTCGAAGTCGGTCCAATCTTCGAGAAGGTCCACCCTCGATAGAACCAGGTCGTTACCGTTTAGTTCGGCTCGGGCGACGGTGAGAGGCTTCTTAGGTGACGGGGCACTTGTGAAATCAACGCCGAAGATACGAAGCACGGTTGATTATAGGAACTCAGACCGGTGAGACGCGAGCCCAGACTCTCAACACGCGCGCAACATGTTTTGCGGTCCAGAGCCCACTCAACTCTGTCTGTTTCTCGGCTCATTCCACGATCATTGGAATTCCGCCCTGAGCCGTATGCAGCCGTACCCGAAGAACGGCCTGACTCTTCCTACGCAACCGTCTTCGGGGTTGAAACTGCAACGGCTCCAAATCGAGTAGGCGCGTTGCAAGGCTATCCTGGTCTTTGCTACGCAATCCCTTCGGAATAAATTGGAAACCCGGTTGCGAAATCGCCAAACTTGAGTCGGATGAGTTGAGATAACTTTGAAACCCGACTCGTTCTTCGAGATACTCGAGGCGGCATGGGACGATCGACAAGAAGAACCACGAAGAGGAGAAGGCTCGCCGACGACTTGGCGCCGACGCGATGACAGAGTCAAACTGTGAATATGAATGCAGAGCCGTTTGATGATCACGACCAGGTAGGCGAATCTTCGCCCGAGGCTCATTCAGACCTGATACGCCTGGAACCTCCGTCCGAAAAGTTCATCGACAGCTTTTTCGAGGCGATGGAGGAATTTGAGGCAGAAGGAATTCCGCAAATCTCCAAAGACACGACGAGAGAAAAGTTTCCCGCATACGTACAAAAACTTCTTGACCAAGCGGTGGGGAAGAACTTGAAGGAGGGACATGTGCCTTCGGTAGAGTTCTGGATGATTGACGCGGACGGATATGCTGGGAGGATTATCTTGGGCCTCTCCTATACGCCCACTGTCGAAAGGCTTGGACATCACGTTGGGTACGCGGTACGGCCAAGCAAGCGACGAAGAGGCTACGCGACCATTGCCCTTCATTGCCTACTAGATGAGGCAAGGAAACTAAAGGTCTATCAACTAATGCCTACCTGCGGCGAGACCAACATCGCATCCCGTAAAGTGATCGAAAAGAACGGTGGGGTGCTAGTGTCCCGTTCGCCGACTGATCAAAATGGACACGCCGAGCTTCGATTCCTCATTGACTTGGAGGCGCAACCCTAATACGGTTAAGATAAGCCAGTCCTATTTCTGGGATGTCCTACAAAATAGAGCCGATATAAGCCCCTAACCTCGCCCCCCTGGGAGAGGCGAGCAAAGCAGAAGCCGGAAGAGTCCAAATTAGACCACCTTGCCCATAGGGATTCCAGGCAATTCTGCAAGAAATTACCAGTGCAACCAGAAAAGCCACTCGCGCAACTGCTACATAAACTGAAACTCACTCTGCCAAGAAACATCGAACTACAAAAAATGTAGTGACACAAAACCGCTCATTCTGAACCTCCGCAGGTTCAAACTCCACCTATTTACATGGCTAACTGCGGAAATTCGGCGACCAGGACGAAGCCAGAAGTGAAGAAGAAGCGGATACCCAAGACAGCGGACGAGGTCCGCAAGTTTCCGATCCCGGAAGGCGACCATTCGATCGCGGAGCCTGCGCCGATTCTTGTGACCACAAAGCGGTTGCTGAAGAGCGGAAAACCAGGTGACAAGTGCGCTCGGGACTCGCGTTTCACCGAGGTCGATCGATCAAACTTCACCGAGTATCCCGCTACAAGAATAGGAATAGCGTTGCCCTACTCATTGCGGGGCTACCGAGAGCCTCGCTATCTCCTCGACTGATATGCCAACTACCTTCGCGTAGGCCACGATTCGGGCAAATGAGACCTTGCCCGGGCTTCTCTCGATTTCGGCGACCCTGCTTTGAGGCAATCCCATTCGCTCAGCAACAGCGGCTTGTGTCAAATGCCGATTCCTTCGAAGCCTTGCAAGTGCTTTCCGGCCTTGTAGCTCGGCCCACTCGGCAGCAAACTCAGGGTCTTCTCGGCATTCCTTCTCTACAACTTCATCCAAGTAATCCTTCATTGATTTTCAGCCTCATATTTGCGCATTCGTTTTCTCGCCGTATCAACCACTCGGTTTGGAGCTTTCGCTGTTTCCTTCTTATAGAACAGGAGCGCGACAAGTCGTTCTTCATCCTTAACCTTCAAGACCTTAAAGAATAGACATCGTCCTTGACCTCGTCCGCCGTCGGTCAGCATCAAAAGTTCATCGCCGTAACTGGCCAGCCTGTACCCGCCTTCGTCATCGCGATAGCTCTCCATTGCGTCATACATCGCTAGTCGATCTTCGCGAGGAAGTGCCGCCAATTCTTTGTTCGTGATCGTCCGATCAAAGCTCGTCCACCGCCGTCGCACTCATGGATTATACGCTAAGCCGTATTGACCATTTCCCGATACCGACTTGTCATGGCAGGTCGATGATGAGTGTGGCGCCGTAGCACAGCTCGTTGTTTATTCCCACAGCGCTGCCCCACCCTTGTCGCGGATCTCTTGGGCGGTTTGCCTTGTGATCTCATCCATATCGGGTCCACTTACGCCCTGGTCTTCCATTGCCATGCTGTGGCCGACCCGGCGTAGGCGCTCCCGCGCCTTTTCAATTGCGCGCTCCTCCGCAATCTGCGTAAGCGGGACACGCGGTATCAGCACAACGGCAACGTCGCACCCGAGTGCGTTGGCGGCGACGCGCAGACGCTTCAGGGTAATTCCACCGTCTGCTTCCGCTTGTTCGAATTGATAAGCCGTCGACGACGATGCCTCCCCAAGCCTGGTAGCAAAAGTAGCGAGGCTCATCCCGAGCGCCTCCCTGACATCATGGATCCAGCCCCCGCTCGGTGGAGCGACTGCGGCTAGGCTCGCAAACGGGAGAAGTTGAGCGTCAAGCTGCAGCCTCCTAAGTCTCTTTGCCTCTATTCTATTATCATAGAATAAGTTCACGAATTTCTTCTACTATAGTAGAACGGTTCTTGAAGATCATTCGACAAGATGAGAACGGCACAGATCCGATAGGGTCACTCGGGTGCGCAGTGAGGGTCGACCGGCTTGCCGCTCCGAATTGGATTTCGGGGCGTTTCAATACCCAATCTGTTTCCAATCTGTACAATGGGAGCCATTTTGACCTGTTTGGGTTCGAATAATGGCTGCCGGACTAGGATTCCCGGATTCGCTACGCTCATTACCCTCCGGCGGGGTGAACTTCTCATCCTAGTACCACGGCGCCGAAGTAGCCGACGGCGGCGAACGATCGGTGAGGTTTGTTGACGGAATCGTCAGAAAAAGGGTCCGTAATCGTATTGGTCGACCTTCGCCGTTCCTATCCGATGACTCAGAAAATGGCGGTTAATGTGACTGCCTTGGAGCACGTTGCTAGCTTTGACAGCGACTATGTCGGATCCCTTCACACTTCAAATTCCAGATCGGCGTAAAATGGCGAACAATGACTATGCGAGTGTTGACGGACGGCGACATCGAGCATTTCCTACGGAAGGGATACGTGAAAATTGAGGGCGCCTTTGCCCCCGAGGTCGCTGCCGAATGGTCTCGCAACTGCTTTCGCCGACTCGGTTACGACGCTGAAGACAAATCCACTTGGGTCGAGCAGCGGATTCATCTGATGCACACGCTCGAGGTGCCCGTGCACGAATTCGCTCCCCGAGCATATGACGCAATTTGCGATTTGGTAGGCGGCGAAGAGCGGCTTGGGATGCCAGTGAATTGGTCTGACGCGTTTATCGCGAATCTTGGAATTCGCGCCGACGAGCCCTGGCAACCCGCGAGCCCAGAGACTCCGGGATGGCACAAAGACGGTGATTTCATCCGCCACTTCCTTAATTCACCGGAGCAAGGGTTGCTCGTGTTCGTAAATTGGACCGACGTCCTGCATTTGGGCGGTCCCACATACATCGCGACCGATTCTGTGCCAGTGGTCGCAAATTTCCTGGCTGCTCATCCAGAAGGTGTTCTGCCCAAGGATTTCGATTTCAGAGCGCTGATTTCACAATGCCACGAATTCGAGGAGGCCACGGCACAAGCGGGAGACGTGTTTCTCCTTCATCCGTTCGTACTTCACGCCGCATCGCAAAATCCGCTTCGACTGATCCGAATCATCTCAAACCCTCCGGTCCGCCTCAGGGAGCCGATGCGTTTTAAGCGAGAGGACGGCAACTATTCGCCAATCGAGCTCGGAGTGCTGGCAGGGTTGGGCGTGGAAAATTATCATTTTGTGCCGTCTGGACCTCCCGAGCGCGTCGTGCCTGAGCGTATCAGACGCCAGCAGCAGATGCTGGAGGAGGAGCGGGCACGGGCCGGTACCTGAAGTAGGACCTCAGCGTCGCTCCAGTTGGTGCAAGCTCGGGGGAAAATCGTGGCTGCAGGACTAGGATCCCCCGATTCGCTACGCTCATTACCCTCCGGCGGGGTGAACTTCTCATCCTGTCCGTCCGCCAGACACTCTTAGTGTCGTGGCTGCCCGACTGGGATACAGTTCGAACTTCTCTGGGCCTCGTCGAGAATCACACGTGCGGGATTGAGCCAGGTCTTCGATTTTCTGAAGTGCGGTAAGATTAACTTACTTTGAGAACAACACTATCGACAAAAGGTCAGATCGTGGTGCCTGGCGTTCTCAGAAGCAGACTGGGGCTTCATCCCGGCGACGAGTTCTCCATCAAGCTTGACAACGGCTCGATCGTTCTCACGCCGTTAACGCCGAAAAGGTATTCCGTCACGATAGGTATCGATGCGGCAACGAATTTGCCGGTAGCGACCGCTGAACGCGGAGCGCCTTTACTCACCTGCGAACAGGTCGCAGAACTCCTCGCAGATTTCCCATGAGGTTCCTGCTGGACGTGAATAGCTTGATTGCGCTTGGGTTTGCGGACCATGCTTTTCATGGCCGGATGGTAGCTTGGCTGCATGCGACTGAAGACGCGGAGCTGCTGAGCTGTCCGATCGTCGAACTGGGCTTCATCAGAGTGCTCTCGCAGGCCGCTTCGTATGCTTTTTCGGTCGAACAAGCTCGCTTCTTACTTAAGCAATTAAAAGCCTCGCCCGTCAGACCTATCCGATTCCTTGCCGACGATCGGGATCTTACACAGCTTCCGAAATGGGTCAAATCTGCGGGGCAAACCACAGATGGCCACCTGATCGATCTAGCGAAAGCACACGGTTGCAAGCTCGCCACTTTTGATTCTCGCATTCCAACGGCTTTCCTGATTCCGTAGTGTGTAAGATAGCCCGCGCCCCCATTCCTTGGACGTGGCTCGCCGTCTTGGACACTTTTCAAACTTCAATCTGGGGATGTGTCGTTTTTAGCATGGCCAAGTCGCCCTTGTCTTTCGGCCGTCCGGATGCTTTCTTTGTGGCGACGTAATCCTCAAGCGAAATGAAGTTGACCGGCTGGTCCGCGAGAATGCCCGGAACCTTTGACTCGGCCGCCGAAGCAAACTCGACTCCGTCGAGAAAGTTAAGGAAGTCGGCCCGGTTCGGCTTATGCCCGATAAAGATGACACCCCGATCCCGGGAGACCATTTCTTCACGCGAACATTCGGGAACGGTCACGCCGAAATCCTGAAGCGCCTGGGAGAGACGGTCGATGTTCTGTTTGCTCTTCGCCACGAAGAAGTCTATATCTTCGGTGAATCTAGGAACGCCATGAAAAGCGAGGGCGTGGGCGCCAACTACGATGAACTCAACGCCGTGGGAGTTCAGCAAACTCAAAAGTACGCTCAAGTCTTCGCTGATCGGCGGGTATCCACGCATTCCTTAACTCCAACAACGCCTGCACCCTCTCGTTCGGTGTTCGCTGCAGATTCTCTTGCGCATCGACAAGGTCAGCTTCTTCTGGCGTCATTACCTTGCTAACACGCTTCATGGCGACAGTTTACCTTTGCCTCCGCGGAATCCAGCCATGCCTGTGTCCTGCCGGCAGGTACAGGTATGACTGGCCATCATGGATACTTTTCAAACCCATTCAAGACGTACGAACCACGCCGCGGCACACGATCCGCTCCTACTTTAAACATTACTTTTGAAAAAGCTGTTGCAAGGGAGTTCGCTTGCGAATCAGTAATAGAATAGAGGCATGCCTCAAGCTCAGCTTATTTCTGGGGACGAATCTATGCGCACGAGCTTCCGACCGGATTGCGACTAAATCGACGGCGAGGTGCAGGATAGAAACCTGGGTGAACGAAATCATTCGACCCTGCAAGCGGCGCTCGCAGTTGTTTTCCACCAGAACCGCAATAGTTGGAACCTACTTCCACTGCCGGAACAACGAGTCCAGATTACGGACACTCGGTTTCGAGTTTCCGACTTGTGCATCGTCCGGAGGGAAGATCCCCGAGACCAAATCGTCCTGACTGCACTGCCCCTCTCGTATGCATTGAAATCCTGTCGCCGAGGACACCCCGAGCCGACTCCAGGCGCGCGTAGACGACTAGTGCGCCTTTGGAGTCGCACACATTTGGGTCATCGATCCGTCAACCCGCCATGCCTACGTGGCCCGGCGTGCGGGCTTTATTGAAGTCGATTCCGTTGCAATTGAAGTGCCGGGGACCCCGATCCGGGTTTCGATCACCGAGTTGTTCGCGGGCTTGGACGAGGACCGAGGATTGTAGGACAGTTTCGTCCATGCGAGCGTGCACGGTAGGCCGGCGGTCGAGCCTAAGGCGAGCCTTTTGAGGAACCCATGTTGTGTCGCGGAAGCAGGTCGCCTTTACTGCCGCCATTGCGATGAGCTTAGGTTGTCGACTATTCAGGCGGCGAGGACCTGCGTCGGAGGATGGCAGAAGCCTGGTTCGTTGAATCTCTCCAGGTTTTCTCGACGACTGTCCACAATTCGGGAATACCTTTGGCGGTGTCAATGAATTCATCTAAGCCGGTGATAACGTTTATGTGTTGCCACCTAGCTGAGTTGGCATCTACCCAAGGAGATTCCTCATGCGAAAGGCATTTACACTCATTGAACTTTTGGTTGTTATCGCGATTATCGCGATCCTCGCCGCGATCCTCTTTCCTGTGTTTGCACAAGCCAAGTTGGCAGCGAAGAAAACGGTTGCGATTAGCGACCTCAAACAATTGTCGCTTGCCTCAGCGATGTACATTGGCGACAACAACGATACGTATCCTCTCTCGGCTGGAATGGAGCCGTATGGACTTCCATGGGACATCAGAGTCCCCTCTAATTGGCAAAGTGATGGTGTAAACCCCTATATGGTCCAGGCTTCTGCAGTCGGTTGGGCAAATAGCCTTCAGCCTTATACAAAGAGCACAGCGATTCTCCACGAATCTACCGAGGTGCTCGAGAATTGGCCGGGCGACTCCTATGCCAATCCGCTAACGGCTATCTCATGGGCCAACCTTGCCTTTAACGGTGACCTTACCGAATATTCTGCTTCTGCGGTCGCTGCTCCCAGTAGCTTGATCGCCTTTTGGCAAGGTAATGGCATTGAAAGTGTAAAGGGATATGGATATAGCCAGCCAGTCCTTGGTTGCTACGATCCGACTTTGCCGTGCAGATACGTCCCAAGCTCGCCAACTTGCCAAGGGCTTAACGGCGATGAAGACTGGTTCAACCCTCTGTTCAACCAGACGGATGCTTATCAAGCGACGCCTGGACTTACCATGTGGATGTACGGCAAAGGGTTGAATTCCGCCCAAGCCGACGGATCGGTAAGATTCCGACACATGGGGATGAATCAGACTCCGAACCTGACAGATTACAAAACTGACCCCTATGCGGGTTACAACGCTTTGGGGCAGCCTAGGGCGGTATGGACAGATGCCACGCAATGCCATGCGCTATTGTTCGAGCCAGATTTTGATTTTCAAAATTGGGGAACGCCCACTATCTGGGGTAATCCTTAAGGTTTCAAGCAAACTCTAACCTGATCATGACCTTCGATGCCTCGATTCAAGACGAGACGAGATAAGCGAGCGACAGGATCGCTAGAATCTCGGGGAGAACTGCATGTGAGATGAACGACTATCTCCGCCACCGGTCCGGCAACCGATGACGGAGATTTGCTATTCAAACTAGCTTTATTCGCCGCTCTAGTTCACGCTGATTTTCGTGAAGATGCAGCGTAATCAGTTTGCTATGGTACTTACAGTTCGAGTTAAGGACTTGCCATAATGCGGCTGGAATGGGCTGGCCAAGTTGAATCATCGAGCACACGACAAACGAAGTCTTACACCACTGACCTGGCCGATCACGTAACAACTCAGGTTCTTTGAAAACTGTATGAAGCGGCAAATCCGCGAAATACAGTTTGTTCTCTTCTGCCTCATCGATGACGTCCTCGTAGCCACCGGAAATGTAAAGAGCTGAGAGGTGATCTAAGAACATTTCACCATTGGTCGTATATCGAAAAATCCCATGCCGAGATTCCTTATTGCTTAATACCTGGCCGTATAGCTCGAGATACTCTGCTTGATTGCGTTTGTATCCGTTGCCTATTAATAGGCCCTCAATAACACGATCGTTTGCAACGGACGCTCGTGAAGCAGAGGTATAGACGCCGGTGGACCATTTCTCGTAAAGTCCGATGGGGCGCTTATGATACTTGAGCCCATTAATATGGAAATTTGAATAAACGAGATATCCCGCGAAAAGCGCTTCGTCAAATGCCTTTACGTCTTCGGCAAGCCGTACCGCGCGCTTGGCGACTTCCTGGCTTTCGGACGTGCGCAAATCGACATGAAGAAACCAAGCATGACAGTCCATTGACGCAACGAGGACTCTGATGAACCTGGGATCGACCGTTGACCTTCTCCAAAGGTCTGCTTCCAAAAGGGTGAATGCGACATCTTTTAGCGGTAGCGGTACTGAGGAGACAATCTGGTGGATGCGGGTCTCTGCGTCTTGGGGGATTCGGATGGTACTTGACTCGTTATTGCTTAAACTAACGGCAGCGGAGATTTCTTCCGGTTGAGCTTCCAGGACATGCAGGGCTCTTGTGAGGGCTTCACCCTCTAGCACAGTATCCCCCGATTCCCACTTCGCGATTGCGCTTTGGGTCATGCCGACACGTCTCGCAACCTCCTGCTGGGATAATCCTGCTCGGATGCGCAACCCTCGCAGCACCTCCGATTGACCAATTGGTGGCCCAAGTTGGGTGTGTGCGAGCACCATCCGGGCATGGGAAGGAGTTGCTACGGCGAGGATCAGTGCCTTCTCACCTTCCCTGACGTTGAGTGTATCGAGAACGCTTTCTAGATTGTGCCCGGAGGGATTCCGGGTGCCGGTTTCCCACGCGCTAAGGGCTCCTTTTGCCATCCCGCTCTTCCTGGCAAGTTCCGAAAGACTCAGGCCCCGCTCGGTCCGAAGAAGCCGGAGTAGGTGCGTTAGGGGGAGCAGGCTTAAATTGGGATTTGGAGGTGCCATTTGGATTTCGCCAAGATGCTAATGGTGGAGCGACCCGACTTGTCCAAAAGTCAAGCAAAGCTAGCTAAGGTCATGCACGATTATAAGGCAAATGTTACTGAGCAGTGGCATGAATCGTATGTCAGGACCTATTGCGTCTTCTAACCCAAGTTCCGCAGTTCGCGACCGAGAATTGATTTTCAATTTTTTTCTTGAACCTACGCGGGGTTATTTCTGGAGATGGTTTGAATCTGGGGTTTTGTGAAAGCGTCTTGTAGTGAAACGGGCCCATTCGCGTAGTAAGTGCACAATTAGTTCATGTTTCTTCGTCGTATCTGTCGAAAAGATGGTGATGGTAATCGGCGTCACTGGGCTTTATGCGAGTCTTACCGGACGGAGCGGGGCCCTCGTCAGTGTGTCGTCGCCTACCTTGGGGATGTTACTGAGAGCCTTCGCCAGGGTCTTGAGGATGCAGCAAGCGGATTACCTCGGCAGGGCGATCTTTTTGGCACTTCGACGCCTGAGTACGTCGAAGTGGATATCAATCGAGTTCGTGTGGAGCGCTCCCGCAGTTTTGGTGGCATTTGGTTAGCTCTTCAGATCCTTTCGGAGCTTGAACTGGACTTATCTTTTGAGAAGTCGCTTCCTGTGGGCCGCGAAGACGTAGCTTGGAGCCTGATGGCTCAAGTCCTGACCATCCATCGCCTTGTGGAACCCTCCAGCGAGCTCTCCATTGCCGAGGGCGGATACGAAAAGACGGCACTTCCGGATTTGTTGGGTGTTTCGGCTTGTTTGGTGAACGACGATCGTTTGTACCGAGCATTGGATCGCCTTATTCCGCACAAGGTTGCACTTGAGGAGCACCTTAAGGAACGCGTGGGTAAGTTGTTCGGCCTTGATTACGAACTCCTACTCTACGATTTGACGAGCACGTACTTTGAGGGTGCCTGTCGCGGCAACGCCCAAGCTCAACGTGGATATAGCCGAGATTCAAGGCCGGACTGCAAGCAGGTGACCATCGCCCTGGTGGTAAGCCGCGACGGGTTTCCTCTAGGATACGAGGTGTTTGCAGGCAACAGAGCCGATGTTTCCACGGTGGAAGAAATCGTGCAATTGATCGAGGCTCGCTACGGCAAAGCGGATCGCATCTGGGCTATGGACCGCGGTATGGCCAGCAGTGAGAACTTTGCGTTTCTTAAAGAAGCGGGTCGCCGCTATATCCTGGGAACGCCGAAATCGCAGCTCAAGTATTATGAGAAGGAACTTACGGAGTCGGGTTGGGACGTGGTTCGGCCGGGGGTGGAAGTTAAGAAGTGCGCCTCGCCGGAGCGAGACGTTTATCCTGTGCCGTAGCGCCGATCGCAAACTCAAAGACAAAGCCATTCACGACAAGTTCGCTCAGAAAATTGAGTCGGACCTTGAAAAGATCGCCAAGAGTTGCGCTAGCGGCAAACGCAAAGTCGGAATTATCGAACGGCGTGTGGGACGACTGCTCGGGCAGAACACGAGGGCGGAGAATCTGTTTTCAGTTGAGGTGAGCGCCGGCGAAGATGGACGTGCCGAGATCTCTTGGAAAAAGCGGGAGGACATCCGGGATTGGTCCGAACTGAGCGAAGGTTGCTACATGCTCAGAACCAACGTCAACGATTGGAGCGGCGAAGATCTGTGGAAGGCTTATATCCAACTCTCGCAAGCCGAATCTGCCTTTCGCATCTGCAAAAACGATCTGAGCCTAAGGCCGATCTGGCACCAAAAAGAGGAAAGGGTCAAATCTCACATTCTCGTTTGCTTCCTTTCATATGTTCTCTTCAAAACTCTCGCATGAAATGCCGAAACGCAGGGCTTGGCGATTCGGCCCGAAAAGTCCTAAGCGAATTCGCGGCCATTCAAATGGTCGACGTGGTAATGCCTACCAAATCAGGCGCTGTCATCCGCAAAAGATGCATCTCAGCGCCCGAGCCACACCTCAATATACTGCTCCACAAACTCGGCCTTACACTTCCCACAAGCATAAAAACCCACAAAGCGTAGTGAAACAAATCGCCTGCAAAGGACCCACGGTAGGTTCAAAAAGCACCGACGATGCCGCTCAACTGCGGAACTTGGGGTAGAGCCCCACTCGGAAAGCATCCATCCCTGCCGTTCGCAAAGAAGGTCCGTGGCAAACCGGGCGTGGCGGCCGTTACCATTAGGGAAAGGGTGGATTTGTACAAGCCTGTGATGGAACCTGGCCGAAATCTCTCGCGGCGGGTAGGAACCAAAGTCGAGCCAGACCTTCACATCATCGGTCAGCGCACGAAGGCATGGCAAGATTTGGTGAGGCGCCACTCCGATGGACTTCTCCGTAATTCGTATTGCGCCAGCCCAACGCCATGTCTTGTTGAACATCCGCTTGTGGAGGAGTCTCAGAGTTTCGATCGAAAGCAGATCCCGGTGGTTTTTCCTGTTGCCGTGAGCCCAACCGAGCGCTTCCGCGATATTGAGAGCTTCAAAGGCATTGAGTTCTGCACGGGTTGAGATCGAGGGGATAAGGCCCTCCGCCTCCTCTGGATCGATCGGTGTGGCACCGTAGGGCAGCTCGTTGTTTATTCCCACAGCACTGAACCGCCCTTGTCGAGGATCTCTTGGGCGGTCTGCGTTGTGATCTCATCCATATCGGGTCCACCGACGCCCTGGTCTTCCATCGCCATGGTGTGACCGACCCGGCGAAGGCGCTCCCGCGCCTTTTCCGTCGCGCGCTGCTCTGCGAACTGGGTAAGCGGAACACGCGGAATCAGAACGACGGCAACATCGCATCCAAGTGCGTTGGCGGCGACGCGAAGACGCTTCAAAGTGATACCGCCATCGGCTTCTGCTTGTTCGAGTTGGTATGCCGTTGACGACGATGCAACCCCAAGCTTGGTCGCAAAAGTAGCGAGGCTCATCCCGAGCGCCTCCCTGACAGCACGGATCCACCCACCGCTGGGAGGATCGACTGCCGCTAGGCTCGCAAACGGGAGAAGTTGAGCGTCAAGCTGCTGTCTCCGTAGTCTCCGTCTCTTTGCATCCATTCTATTATCATAGAATAATCTCTCAGCATTATTCTACTATAGTAGAATGCTTCTTGAAGATCATTCGACAATATGAGAACGGCCCAGATCCGCTTGGCTGACTCGGTAGCGCGGTGAGAGTCGACCGGCTTGCCGTTCCGAATAGGATTTCGCGGCGTTTCTGTACCCGAAATCGGGTGGGGTTTCTGTACCCAATCTGTACCATGAAAGCCACTTTGAGGGTTCCTAGGTCAGGAGATGGGGGTGCCCTCACGAATGGTGTTGAGCCATTTTGACCCGTTCAGGTTCGAATAATGGCTGCCGGACTAGGATTCCCCGATTCGCTACGCTCATTACCCTCCGGCGGGGTGAACTTCTCATCCTGTCCGTCCGCCAGACACTCTTAGTGTCTGGCTGCCAGTCTTGGACAGTTTTCAAACTTTTGTCGACGGATAGCCTCACCAAAACTACAAAAACGCTGGTCCGAACGAAATTCTTGCGGTGACTTCGATTCGTCTCAATGAGTTGATATCTAGTCTATACTAGTTGAAATGATCACTGTTGGGGCTTTCGAGGCTAAGACCAACCTTTCGACACTTTTGGAGCGAGTCGCGCAAGGGGAATCTATCCGAATCACGCGACACGGAAAGCCGATTGCCCGGATTGTGCCGGACGACCCTGAATTGTCTCTCCCGGACGTTAGCGAAGTCATCAACGCAATCCGGGAATTCCGTCGCGGTCGGAACATCGGACCCGAGGAGATTCGGTCCCTCATCGACGAGGGAAGACGCTTCTGAGACGAATCGTGGTAGACGCATCGGTCGCGCTCGCTTGGGTGCTTGACGACGAGACCGACACTTACGCCGATTCGATCCTCTCTTCGCTGTCCGGCTCATCCATTCTCGTTCCGTCGCACTGGGCACTTGAAGTCACGAACGCCCTACTTATGGCGGAGCGTAGACGTCGAACCACACCTGCGGACACTTCCCGTGCGGTTGCTCTGCTTGGAGCGCTACCGATCGAGATCGATCACCGGACTGGTGAAGTGGCTCCGGTTTCGACTCTGTCGATTGCCCGATCCTACGCGCTTACGGTCTATGACGCCGCGTACTTGGAGTTGTGCGTCCGCGAGGGGTTGCCCCTTGCCACTATAGACACGAGGTTGGCGTCAGCCATCGTGAGCGCGGGCGGGAAAATAACTTAAAAACGTGGGGGCGCCCCCACGAATGGTGTTGAGCTCATCCTCGTTGAGCCGAAATCGTGGTTGCCGGACTAGGAGTCCCCGATTCGCTACGCTCATTACCCTCCGGCGGGGTGAACTTCTCATCCTGTCCGTCCGCCAAACACTCTTAGAGGTGTGGCTGCCGGACTAGGATTCGAACCTAGACACACGGCACCAAAAACCGTTGTCCTGCCATTAGACTATCCGGCAAAGCCCGTGTATTATACTTGGTCGCGACGGGTGCCATACTCGTTTTTATCATGTCGACATCAGTCAAAAATCATCGAATTGCCCACTTGGCCCAGGTTTTGGAGGAGAATGGCATCGATTGCTTCGTGGCACAGGACCCGATTTCGATGGGATACCTGCACGGATACCACGAACACGCGGGGGAGCGATTCATGGCCCTCAGCATCAAATGCTCGGGGGAAATCCGGATGATCTGTCCCGCGCTGTCGCAATCCCAGGTCAAGCGAGCGGGAATCGAGGACGTGCGGCCGTGGAAAGACGGAGAAAACCCGTTGGCCCTTTTCGAGGAACTGGCGGCCGATTGGAATTTGAAAAGCGCAATTATCGCCGTTGATTCAAATATGCCGGCCCGGATGCTGCTGCAGATGCAGTCGGTGCTTCCGGCCGCTCTGTTCAAGTCGGGCGAGACCTATTTGGCCCAACTCATGCGCGTAAAGGCCGAAGACGAGATCGATTTGCTCCGACGGGCAGGCAAGATTGCCGACGACGCGTTCGACGCTGTTTATCCCAAAATTCGAGCCGGCCTAACTGAAAAGCAGGTCGACAAGTTGCTCGTCGACGCGATGGTGGAGCGTGGTGGAGAGCCTTACTTCTGCATCGTCGCAGCCGGTCCCAACTCGGCAGAACCCCACCACCTGAGCGACGACACGATTTTGAAGGACGGAGACACCCTGATTCTCGATTTCGGGTGCGACCTTGAGGGGTACAAGAGCGATATCACTCGGACCGTCGCAGTCGGCAAAGCGACCGAAAAGGCAAAACAGGTTTATGACATCGTTTTCCGCTCCCACATGGCGGGCCGGGCAGCGAGCAAATCGGGGGCGACCTGCGGATCGGTCGACGCTGCGGCGCGAAAAGTCATCGACGATGCGGGGTTTGGCCAATACTTCGTCCACCGTACCGGCCACGGCTTGGGTCTCAACGGACATGAGGAACCGTACATCATCGGCGGCAGCGAAGAGGTTCTCGTGCCGGGGAACTGCTTTAGCATCGAACCCGGAATCTACCTTTCGGGCGAACTTGGGGTCCGGGTTGAGAACATCGTGGTCACGACCCCAGACGGTCACGAGAGCATGAACCGCGAGCCGAGTCCGACTCTCTTGGAAGTCGGTGTGTAGGGTCAGTCTTGGGCTCCTAATTTCGGTCGATTGAAAAGGGGTCGTGGCCCTCTTCTCGGGCACGTTTGAAGCGGTCGATGACGCCCAAAGCATCGCGGGCGGCGTCTTGTTCGGCTTCCTTTTTGCTGCGGCCCTGCCCCTCGCCGATCGGCTCGTTGTCGAAGACGACTTGAACTTGGAACCGCTTCTCGTGGGCCACTCCCGTCTCGCGGACGACGCGGTAGACGGGGGACTGACGCCAGAAGCTCTGGGCGACTTCCTGGAGTTTCGACTTATAGTCGTTGGGGCTGACGTCCCCACCGCTGATACGCATCAAGTATGGGTGAAGCTGTTCCAGCACAAACCAGCGGGCAACCTCAAGTCCAGACTCCAGATAGACGCTGCCGATGATCGCTTCCAGCACGTCGGCCATGATCGAAGGGCGATGACGGCCTCCAGTCGCTTCCTCGCTGGGTCCTACTTCGATGAACTGATCGAGTCCGAGTTTCTTCGCGACCTCGGCCAACGGGGCTTCCTGCACCACGCTGGATTTGGCCTTCGAGAGCATGCCCTGGTCCCAAGTAGGGTGGTGCTCGTACAGGTATTGAGCAATGACAAGGCCAAGAACCGAATCGCCGAAGAACTCCAGACGCTCATAGCTGTCGGCGACAGGGTTTGCCGCGGCGCTACGATGCCGCATTGCCAGCTTGAACAGCTCTTCGTTGCGCAGCGGAATCGGTTTAGGGATCATGCAATGCGCTTGCCAAATGCTTTTGCTATTCGCGCCACTCCTTTCTCAATGTCTTCTCGGCTGATCGCATAACTTAGACGGATATGTCCGGCACCTTCAAAAACCGAACCGGGGACGACGGCAACTTTGGCTTCCTCCAGTAAATACGCAGCAAGGTCGCTATCCGATTTCAGGTCTTCACCCAGATACGCAGAAACATCCGGAAGCGCATAAAAAGCACCTTTCGGCTTCTGAATTTTGACGCCCGGGATCTCCGTCAGTAACCGATAAATCAGATCTCGGCGCGCCTCGAACTCCTTACGCATCGACTCGATCGTGGTCGGGTCCAGCCCCAGGGCCACAACCGCGCCTTTCTGAGCGAATGAATTGGCACTGCTCGTCACCTGATCCTGAAAATTGCTCATCGCTTTCGCCACTGGCAATGGCGCCGCCGCATAGCCGATTCGCCATCCGGTCATCGCGTAGCTCTTCGAGCAGCCGTTGATCGTGATCGTCCGCTCCAATATATCCGAGCCGAGCGATGCGATCGGGACGTGCTTCAAACCGTCGTAAATCAAGTGCTCGTAGATCTCGTCGGCAATCACCCACAGGCCATGTCGAAGCGCTAGCGCGGCAATCTCTTTCAGCGTTTCGCGAGGCAAAACCGCTCCGGTCGGATTGCTGGGGCTGTTGACCAAGATTGCCTTTGTCTTGGAGGTCACCGCGTCCTTTAGCTGTTCGTAGTCCGGCACAAAGCCGCTTTCCGACCGCGCGCGCACGACCACCGGCACGCCTCCTGCCAGACGAATCTGTTCCGCGTAGGTCATCCAATAAGGTGCAATCAGGATCACCTCGTCGCCCGGATCGATCAGAACCTGCATCGCGTTATAAAGCGACTGTTTCGCTCCGCTGCTCACCACGATCTGATCGGGGTTGTACCGAAGGCCGTTATCCCGCTCCAGTTTCTTGGCAATGGCGGCTCGGAGCTGAGGAATGCCAGGGGTTGGAGTGTATTTCGTAAAACCTTGCTTGATCGCCTCGATCGCCGCATCGCAGATTGGCGTTGGAGTATTAAAATCGGGCTCACCGGCGCCAAAAGACACGATATCGATCCCTTCGGCCTTCATGGCATTCGCTTTTGCGGTGATACCGAGGGTCGGAGAGGGTTTCAGAAGGCCCGCTCTTGCGGACAAGGAAAGGGTGTTCAACGTGCGCAAGTATACCGAGACGCTATAATCGGCCCGTGGGCAACTCGAAACGTAATCGCCGAGGGCCCTTTTTCACCCTCCAACTCCTTGGTTTCGTCGTCTTGACGGCTCTTTTGATCCACATCATGATCGGCGGGTCGGAAAACTACCGACCTTGGCAAGTTATCGCAGAGATTTTTCGCGGCCACCTGCCGATCGACAGGGTAACCGAAATCAACAACGTCGTTTGGACGATTCGGCTTCCAAGAGCGCTCGAGTGTATCTGCGTGGGTGGAATTCTCGGTTTGGTAGGCTCCGCTTTTCAGGCTCAATTGCGAAACCCGCTGGCCGAGCCCTACATCGTGGGTGTCAGCTCGGGCGCAGCGATCGGCGGGGCGATCGCGATGATTCTTGGGTTCGATGCCTGGTTCGGTGGGCTCGGCGCCGCCGCCTGTGGATTCGTCACCGGCATGATCTCCCTCTCGATCGTTTACGGGCTCGCAAGTCGCAGAGGCACGGTAGATGTCACGACTCTCTTGCTGGCAGGCGTGGTCGTCGGTTCGCTGATGTCGTCCCTGCTGTCCCTATGCCTATTACTGGCCGGCAAGGACACGAACAAGGTTCTTCAATGGCTCTTGGGAACGATGGGCAACGCCTCTTTTGCAAGCGATGCCCTCCTGTTTGCCATGTTGGGGCTCGGCTCGGTGGTGCTCATTCGTCAGACTCGTCTGCTCAACGCATTTGCGATGGGCGAAGATGCGGCGTTGCGGATGGGAGTCGACGTCGGGAGGCTGCGGGCAATCGTGCTGATCACTGGCACCGCGATGACGGCGACGGCAGTGGGCGCAATTGGGATCGTGGGCTTCTTGGGGTTGGTGGCGCCTCACATTTCTCGCCGACTCCTCGGAGTGGACTGGCGGTATTCGCTCATCGGCTCGGGATTGATCGGTGCAACCCTCCTGATCGCCGCCGACCTACTCGCCCAGCGCATCGGCTCTTTATTCGGCACCGTCGTGGGAGACATCCCAGTAGGAATCGTCACCGCCGTGATCGGCGCGCCATCGCTTCTCATCTTGATCCGAAAGAGAGGATGAAAAGGGGGTTCAGGGTTCAGCTTTTCTTGCAGGAAGGATGTCAACCTTTTCGGTCGCGTTCTTTGACTTTTCGCCAATCTTAACGAATCCCGCGCCCCGGGTCCGATCTATAGAGAATGGTTGGGAGGCGACAGTTCTGTGCGATTCGCGAGACCTTTGGATTTCGAAACATCTGCTGCGATGTTTTCGTCCATCCTAAGAAATGTCCTCCCTTGAATATCGAAAACTCAGTGACGACGAAATTGCCGAGGAATTGGCGTCCTATGTCGGATGGACCGTCGAAGGTGGGCAGCTTACAAAGCGGTTCACCTTTAAGACCTACAAGGATGGCCTCGTTTTTGCGATCGCGGTCGGGCAAGCTGCCGACAGCCTGAACCACCACCCAGATCTTCAGGTGGGATACGCCAAGGTCCGGGTTGCCGTAAACACTCACGCAGTCAACGGAATCTCGTCTTACGATTTCGAACTGGCTCGCCGCATAGAGACGCTCTTGGCGTAACGTTCAACCGAGGCTGAGGACTGGATCAGACCTGAGCCTCCAGAAAACTACTCGTCGACCAGATAGTCCGCGATAATTTGCGCGGTGTCTTTCAACGCGTCGATATGAGTGCGTTCGTAGCCGTGACTCGTGTCGACGCCGGGACCGATCAGGGCGACTTCGGCTTGACCGCCGGCTCGCCAATAGGCGCTGCCGTCGCTGCTGTAGTACGGATAAACGTCCGGCTTCAGGTCAATGCCCACCCGTGCCGCCAGATCTCGGATCTTGCCAGTCAGATTCTTGCTGTACGGTCCGCTTGAGTCCTTCACACAGATCGAACAGTGGAATTCGTCTCCAGTGAGCCCCTCGCCGATACACGCCATGTCCAAAACCACTAACTCATGCAAATCCGACGGCAGGCCGTCCACGCCACCGTGACCGACTTCCTCGAAATTGCTAATGAGCAATGCAACAGGCTGGGCCGGAGTGGAACCACTATCGACGAGCGCCTTGATTGCGGCGAGCACGCAAGCGACACATGCCTTGTCGTCCAAGAACCGCGATCGGATAAAGCCGGAGTCGCTTACTTCGACCCGAGGGTCGAAATAGACGAAATCGCCGATTTCGATGCCAAGGAGTCGCGTTTCTTCGGCGCGCGCGGTTCGTTCGTCGAGGCGAACTTCCATCGTGTCAGAATTTCGCGGCGCGGTGTGAGATTCTCGATTCACATGCGCGGCGCCGTTTGCCAACACCAACGAGCCACGAATCTGTTGTCCGGACCGGGTAGCGATCGACAGCCCTTCACTTTCGACGGTGGGCCAGTTGAGTCCGTTCAATGCGGCGAGCTTCAGCCGTCCATTGGGCTTAATCTCTCTGACGATCGCTCCTAAGGTGTCGACGTGAGCCGTCAAGCCCCGGGGTTTATCGTATTGCAGCCCCTCGATATCCGCCACCAAAGCGCCTTTGATCGTACGCCGCGTCTTGATGCCCATGCTCTCCAACTCGCCCTGAACAAAACTGACGGCATAATCAGCATCGCCGGTTGGGCTTGGCGTTTTGAGCAAGTCCACCAGTGTCTGTACCAAATAATCGGTCGAAATCTCAAATCGAGCCAAGAAAATCCTCCGCGAATGTGCTGGGATGGTTTACCCGGAATTGGGCCGATAGTGGGAGCCAGTGCCAGTTGGAACTGAACTCCATTAAGAATTATCCAATAACTTCGGGAAGGAGTTCGTCGCAATCGTAAAGATTCAATCCGCCCAAGCCGAAATGGAAGCATGGAAAATAACCCGACCGGGTCTTCGGACGGGCAAATCGTGAGGTCGATTCCCAAGAAAATGTCCTAAGGCCGTAATATGTAAGCATCCCAGAAAACGGGCAGGGCGGCAAATTGAAGGATCGAGTGCCGCTCCATCAGGACGAAGAAGACCTATGGCAGATTCCGACACGAACGTCAACCTAGATGGGAGACCAAGGGGCCGACTTTTTGACTTTGGCCCGACCTCGACTGGGTTGGTCACCTTGTTGGCGGTTTTGGTCGGCGCAGTACTCGTAAACCTCGTTCAGCGGCTGTTTATCTCGCACTACAACCCAGCTTCGGATAACTGGCTGACCGTCACGATGTGTGCGGTTGCTGCCGCCATCGTGTCCGCCCTGGCCGCCAGTAAGAGCCAACGGCTTGCCGCACGCGCTTTGGCTGAGATATCGGAGAGAGAGCGGCTTCAAGGCGAACTGAAGCACATCCTGTCATCGGTTCGCAGCATCGTGTGGTATGCGAACGTGCAGCAGGAAAACGGGGATTACCTCTGGGATACTCGAATCTCCCATGTGGAGGCGGCCCGGAAAGTCCTTCCCATCGACGTTCCATCCGGAGAGACCTTTGCCAACATTTGGTATCGATGCAAGCTGCAGGAAGATTCCATACGCTGCGACGCCAATGCGATTCAGGCCTTCCGCACGAAGGCGCCTGGCTATAGGAACGAGTATCGCTGCATCCTCGATTCGGGCGAGATCAGGTGGTTCTACGAGGACGCCCAGATCGAACATCTGGGCGAAGGGAAGTATTACGTCATTGGCGTATGCGTCGACATTACGGCTCTAAAGGCCGCGGAAGGAAAACTGGACGAAGAGCGCATCATGCTCCGAACCCTGATCGACAGCCTGCCGGACATGGTCTTCATCAAAGACGTTAAGAGCCGATTCGTGCTGCAGAACACCGCAGTTCTCAAGCATATTGGCGCAAAGTCCAAGGATGAAGTGCTGGGTAAGACCGACTTCGACCTGTTTCCTCCAGAAATTGCCCAGCCGTTTTTCGACGACGAACAGGAAATCATCCGGACCGGAAGGCCCCTTCTCAACCGGACGGAGTCCTCTCGCGATCAGGATGGGAACCAGCAATGGTTTTGGACCACCAAAGTTCCACTCCGAGATTCGCAAGGCCGTATCACGGGCATTGTCGGGGTGAACCGAGAAATAACCGCCCAGCAACGCGAGCAAGAGGCGCTTAAGCTGGCCATGCGCGAGGTGGAAGAAGCCAGGCATGTCGCAGAACTCCACGCCGCATTATTGGAGAATCAGAAGCTTGAGCTCGCCGTTGCGCGCGATCTGGCCCTTGCGTCGACAAGGGCGAAATCCGAATTTCTGGCAAACATGAGCCACGAAATTCGGACCCCGATGAACGGAATTCTCGGCATCACCGAACTGCTTTTGAGCACCAAGCTTACGAACGAGCAATACGACTTTGCAAGCACAATCCGGAGCAGCGCCGATGCGCTTCTCACCGTCATCAACGACATCCTCGATTTCAGTCGAATCGAGGCTGGAAAGATGCAAGTCGAAGTCATCGACTTCAACCTTCGGACCGTCTTAGAAGAAGTCACGGATCTTATCGCGAGCAACGCCTATCGCAAGCAGTTGGAAGTGGCTTGTCTTCTGGAAAGAGACGTGCCCGAACGCCTTCAGGGCGACCCGGCTCGCCTTCGGCAAGTACTCACCAACCTCATGGGTAACGCGGTTAAGTTTACCGATCGCGGGGAGGTGCGCCTTGAAGCGAACTTGATCTACGAGACGGACACCGAGGCAAGCATCCGAATTTCCGTCGCAGACACCGGAATCGGCGTGCCAAAGGTCGCCCAAGCGAGGATTTTTGAGAGCTTCACTCAAGCGGATGGAAGCACGACCCGGAAGTATGGAGGCACCGGTCTGGGACTAACGATCTGCCGAAGCCTTACCGAATTGATGGGCGGACACATTGCCATGACGAGTGAAGAAGGCAAGGGAAGCACCTTCTTCATCGAGTTGACCCTTCTCAAGCAGACCGGAGTGGTAGAACAGGACGTTCATCTGGCGCCGGAACTCATGGCTGGCCTTCGTGTATTGATCGTCGACGACAATTCAACCAATCGCCGGGTCTTACGCGAGCAGCTCGCGTCATGGGGCTGTCATCCCGAAGAGGCCAGCAGCGGTGAACAAGGGATTCGAATGCTTTGTGAGCAAGCTGACACCGACCAACCGTTTCGCGTGGCCATCCTCGATATGCAGATGCCGGAGATGGACGGCGAAGAGACTGCTTCTCGGATCACGAACAGCCCTTTGTTAAAGGATATACGACTGATCCTCTATACATCGATTGGCGAATACGGTTCTGCCGAGATGATGAGATCAAGGGGGTTTGTGGCAGTCCTAACCAAACCAGCCCGACAATCCCAGCTCTTCAACGTGATGCTCGCGGTTTTGGGCGATTCGAAATTCCACAACGTATTTGCCGGTTCGGTGGCCGCTGAACCGAAGGTCTCTCTCGGCTTGAGAGTTCTGCTGGCTGAGGATAACGAAATCAATCAGATGGTCGCCCAGATGATGCTGGACCGATTCGGCTGCGAGACAACAGTCGTAGAAACTGGCAAGATTGCCCTTGAAAAACTGTATGAATCCGAATTTGACATCATCCTTATGGACGTTCACATGCCCGAAATGGACGGCTATGAGGCAACCGGCGAGATCCGCAGATTCGAGAAATCCATGGGCCGGAGAACGCCAATCATTGCCATGACTGCGAAGGCGATGCCGGGGGATCGGGAGATCGGGCTATCTGTCGGTATGGACGACTACCTGATCAAGCCAGTCCGACCAAACGACCTCTATGACATTCTCAGCCGCTGGGGTGTCGCTGACCGCAAAGCGGAAACCAAATAGCCGTTTGCCGAATTTAGATGCTGTCCGTTCCGTACTTTTGCGCGGCGAACAGCGCGGCGCCGCGTGCTCCCGCTTTATCTCCATCCGGTGCAATCGTGATCTCCAAGTCGGATTGCTCTGTTCGATAGGGAACCGAATTGCGGATGTTGGCTAGGTACCACTCGCGCATCTCTTCAGCCGCTTCGATCACCCCGCCACCAATAAAGACTGCGTCCGGGTCGAATACGTTAATCATTTGGTCGATGTGCGCCGCCAATGCGTACGTCTGAGCTCTAAAGATCGCACGGCTCATCTCATCACCCTTTTCCGCCAGCCCGCGAACTTTCTTGGCGGCGTCTTTGATCGGAATCGAAGCTAACGGATGATCCGGATAAAGTCGGAGGAAATAAGGCAGCAGATTCAGCTCAATCCCGGTGAGGCTCGCAATCGACTCGAGATCGCTCTCTTTGCCGCAATTGCAGCGAGCCGCGATGGCGCCTTCGGGATACCAGTTTCCCGGCAAAGTGACATGGCCCAATTCGGCCGCAAAACCGACCCGGCCGATGAGAACCCGCCCGTTTGCAACCACTCCGCCGCCAAGGCCGGTGCCAACGATCAGGGAAACGGAGGTCTTGGAAGGATCGTCGCCAAATCGGACCCAATGGGCATAGAGAGCGGCCGCATTTCCATCGTTTAGAAAGCTGACTCGCAACCCGAGCGATTTTGCAAGCGCGCCCCGAAGGTCATAATTCCAATAGGCTTCGCCGGCAAAGTTCGTAGCGCCCTTCGAGCACAACACCCCGTCGGCGCTGATCGGACCGGGAGTATCGAGCCCAACTGCGGTCACTTCCGATTTGCTCCATCCGGTCAGCTCCAGCGCCTTATCGAATCCAGCGCTAAGTTGACCGATACAGGTCTCGGGGCCCTCCGTCACCAAGCTCGGCAATTCCGCCATTCCTTCGATCAAAAACGAGGATCCGTCGAAAGCAGTTACGTTGATCGAATTTCCACCGAGATCCAAACCGACAAATTTAGCCATGGGCACCCTTCCTATACAGTCCTCAAGCCTACCACCGGTTCGAGCCAGTTAGCCGTCCCTTATTTCTTGGATACGTCGGGAAGCTTTGTAATTCCGGCGGGAAAGAAGAGGATCCCGTGTAAACGACGCAGACGCATGATCTCAGTGAAGAGCCGGTGCCGCATTTCCAGTTCTTCTGCCTGGGTACCGACTTCGAAGTTACATTGGACCAAGACAGTCATTGCGGTGTCATCCATGTCTGAAAAGTCAACGATCACTTTCTCAGCCTGAACGCCGTCAAATTCCATCAGGAAGGCTCGGATGTCGGTGCACAGGGCGTTGACGGACTCCGATGGCGAATCGTAAGGTACTCGGAGATTGATCTTCTGCCTTCGATATCTGCGCGCGCTGACGTTTTCCACCGCAGCGCGAATCAGATTCGCATTCGGCAGATTGATGATCGTGTCTTCAAATGTCCGAATGCGGGTGGATCGAAGGTTGATCTGTTCCACCACTCCTTCGATTTTGTCGACCTTGACCCAGTCGCCGATCTGAAATGGCATGTCGAACAGAATCGTAAGCGAACCAAAGATGTTCTCGACAGAGTCCTTTGCCGCGAGCGCGACGACAATGCCACCAATGCCCAGACTCGCGATGACCGCTGCGACGTTTACGTTGAAAAGAGCGCTTAGCGCAACAAAGAACGCGATCGTCACGATCACCAAGCGGACAAACTTCCGAGTCATCGGAACGAGAAGGTGCTCGGCTCGGTCGGAAACTTCCGCTGCCCGGATCGCCATGCCGTCGCATACCGCATCCCAAAGCGCGTAGGCCAACATCGAGAATGCGACGATCGTCATGCCCTCCAGAACGATCATCACGCCACGCTCGAGCTTGGACGGAAGCGCTAGCGGGCCCAACAGGGGGAAACAAATCAGGACGCCGGTCAGCAACCCCACCGCACGTCTGGTCGCAACCAAGGTTTCGTGAGATACTTCGCCTGGCAAGTACTTGTCTCGAATGGTCAGCAGTCGTACCGCCAGCTTGTTTGCGATCACCATCGCAAGTCTGGAGACGAGCAGAAGGGCGATAAGGCCAATCCACTGCCAAAGCTGAACACCCAGAATCTGATTGTGGAACGGATCAGGAAGATCCATAACCCATTGCGGCGTTTCGATGTAGGGGAAGAAACTGTTCATTGTGCCGCTTTCGACCGTTTGGCGAATCTCCTTCCTATCATGACTGCCGCTGGAGCAACAAAGACGGCAGGCAGGTAGTTGGCAGTATGAAGGTCTTTTATTTCCAACAGGCCAAGGCCGGTCGCGAATAAAATGGCCCCGCCGGTAGCCGTCGTCTCGGCAAGCAGTTCCTCATCCTCTGCGATCGGTCGCAAAGAACCGGCAGCCAGGGTCAGGGCGCCTTGGTAAATCAGAAGTAAGAAAGCCGTCACGATAACGCCAGCCCCCGATGCAGCCGCCAAGAAAAACGCCGCGACCCCATCCAAAGTGGCCTTCAGGCTGAGCAGGTCGATCTTCTTTTCCAGCGCATCCTGCATACAACCGAGCAAGGTCATGGGTCCAATGCAAAACAGAACGAAGGAAGTCACGAGTCCATCGATGAATCGATCGGAGTGGGTTTGTCCTAAAGCCTGTTTGAACCAGCCCGCAATATGACCAATTTCAAAATCGATTCCGAGTCGGAGTCCGATCACTCCTCCGCCCGCAACCGCAATCGCCGCGATGAGCGGATTCTTGCTTTGCAAGAACATCTTCAGGCCCAGACCGCAAGTGACAAGCCCCAAACCATGCAATGCCACCGTCTGGTAACTGCCCGGGATCTGTTTCCCAACCAACCAACCAACTGTCGCTCCAACCGCTACCGTCGCAGTGTTGAGCAAGGTCCCGCGCATTGGGACGTTGTACCGCATAAGCTGGCGCCCAAGGCGGAATTGGCATATCGGACACTAATGAGCTTGACGCTATCCATGAGCCGCTGCTGAGTCAGGAGCTATCAGCGAGGAAGCAATTCAGAGGTGAGCCAAAGTGCGTCATCAAGCCTGATACGTGTATTCTGAGTCGATTTGTGGGGCTCACCAGGATGGAACCATGGACTTAACTCCGACTCATAACTCGCACGAGTGGCCAGACCAAGCAGTTAAGATCAAGACCCTCGATTCATGCGAATTCGCTCAATTGCTTTCTCACCTCGTCCCAGATTCGGTTGGCCAAGGATTCAACATGTTAGAAAGGCTGGTCCTCGAATACCAATCCGGGGTGAACCGCTTCGACAAACCTGGAGAAGCGCTGTTCGGAGTTTATCGACCAAAGGCCGGAATCGTTGCCGTCGGAGGGTTGAACCTCAATCCGTATCCGGACGATCCAGGCGCGGGACGAGTACGCAGAGTCTATGTTCATAGCTCGTTCCGACAACAGGGCTTAGGCAGGGCGATAGTAGAGGCAATCGTCGCAGAGGCGCGAAGGGCCCACTACGTTTCGTTGGTTTTGCGAGCACCGAAATCCGCGTTTAGGTTTTATGAGTCACTTGGGTTTGAAGCGGTGTCCGGCATTGACACGATGAATCATAGACTCATGCTCTAAACCGGCAAACCTCACCTTTCGCACTTTAAGCATTAGAAACTAACGCCGGCGGATCGTGCAGTCCCTCTCGGGTTAAGCTCAATGCGACAGGCCATATGCCCCGAATTGGACGAGTTGCACCCCTTCTTGGTCCACGTCGCCGATAATTCGAATATAGCGACCCACGGTCGGAGCAATCTTGTAGGTTCGCAAGGGACCTGGCTTTTGGCTCCAATTTGTCTCCGTGACGACCGTCGTCTCCTCTCCATGAAATTCTCCGGTGGTTGAAACCAGAATGCGGAACTTGTTCCAGAACCCGTTCGGATCTTTAAGGTTCGGCAGAATGGTGAAGGTAGTCAAGGTCGACTCCTCTTTGAGGTCGACTGCCCACCATTCGCCTGCCTTCCCGTGCTTTGGTTTCCAGCCATGGTCGGGGCTTCGGGTGTCGCCGTCAACCGACTCGTTAGGAACCGCAATCGTGTCGACGTCGTCTTCGGCCTGACGATTTTTGGCGAGCGACTGGTCGCCAAGAAGGATCAAATAAGATGAAGGACTCTGCGGCACACCCTTGATTCGAACCGCGGTGACGGTACGGGGCGGAAAGGTGATGTCGATGGGCAGCTCGCCCTTGTATCGGGCAAGCACTTCTTCTTCACCCAGGAATGCTCCGGTAAGCGAACCTTCCACCACGACTTCGGAGGCTGGTTTGACAAGGGAACTGACGCTTACACCGCTTAGATGGTCGTAGATCGTGGGAAGCGCAGCCAGGATACCGGCGGACGGCAAAAACGGCCCACTCTTCGGCTTGTCGTTCTGGCTGTTCAGAACGACCGGTTTCTTTCCGATTATGTCAGCGACGTCTTCGATTTCAATCGAAGGAGAACCGGCAAAGAGATTCGATTGGAGCGTCATCGGGTTTGTATTCTCGATCTTGAGCGGCTTGGAATAGTCGATGAATATGTTCTGGAACACTCGGGTGGCAGCTGCTTGCGTCGGAGAGCCCTTGAAAAAAATCGCGATCGGACTGCCGGTATCCATCGCAAATGCATTCGAATCGTAGTTCGACTTTAAGCCCATGTCGTCTTCAATCCCGTACTGAGTGTTTCCGACAACTAAATTTCCCTTGAGCAGCGTGTCCGATACACTTGAGAGCAGAATGCCGATCTGACAGTGGCCCACCGTATTGTCGATCAGCTTGTTCGCTGGCTGAGATCGAATGGAGAAGCCGTCTCCGTCCGTCCAACTGACATCATTCGCCTGCAGCGTGTTGTCGGTTGAGGGAGATCCCGATTCCAGCCCTATCCCGATCCCAACCGACTTGCATTGAACCACCTCGTTTCGAAGAATTTGATTGTGATTGGAACCATTCTCAATGGCGATTCCACAGATCGGCCCAGCTCCCGCGGCCGTGCTTTCGCCAATGTACGCGATGATGTTGTCACGCACAAGGCAAGTGGCCGAATTGGTCAAACGGAGTCCAGAAAGGGTGTTGTGCGATAAGTCGCTTTTTTCAATCGACACTTTCGAACAGCCTGACAAAACCGCACCGTGCACGCAGGCATGGGCCGTCACCGACTGCAGGGCTGATCCGGAGACCTTGTCTAACCGAAAACCCGTACTATCCTTAGCGGCAGTGCCCTCCTGGCCTCCAAGAACCGTTACATTCAGCAACGTCAACGACGTCGAACCCTCGGACAATAAGCCGGTTGCGAATCCAACAATCTTGACGTTCTTGATCGTTACATTTCCGAGAGCCCCAACATGTAGTCCCACGCCGGCTCCCGCACCCTGCAGAGTCGCCCCATGACCGTCGAACACAACTCCGCTACGAGCGATCTCCATCGGCTTTGTAAGCCGGTAAACCTTGTTTTCTAGCTGCACGAGCAGAGGGTTGGAGGCCGGATGCTGCGACTGTTTCGCAGGGGGATTTCCAACAATCAAGAAGATGCCGATTGCCGCAACGATATTGATCACATTTTTATTTTAGCGGTCCAGGTCGGTAGTCTCACCCACCTATTGCTCGGTTTCATTTCTAATATTGGCAACTCCAAGACGTTAGGATTTCAGAGGATTGGCTCATAATGGTAAGATCCGCCGAACCTCGAGTTCGGCAATGCCCGATTGACGCATCACTTTTCGGTAAATCCATGGCCGTAACACTCCGCGACATCGCCAAAAAGTTAGATATATCTCACGTGACCGTTTCGCTCGTTTTGAACGACAGACGAGATGTGACGATTTCTGATGAAACTCGAGCGCGTGTCATCGACATGGCGCAAAAGATGGGCTACCGCCCGAACCACGCCGCGAGAGCGCTTGCCAAGGGCCGAACCCAAATGATCGCCCTGTGGATGGCAAGCCCATCAAAACTGTACTACGGAAAGGTTTTCGAGACCTTGTACAGCCTCATACGGGCAGCTGGTTATGAAACGGTCTTTTGTCTTGCGGACTATGCAGACAGCACTCGAAAGCCCTACGACTGGCCAGTGGACGGCATTGTCGCAGTGGATACTTACGAACTCGTGGGTAAGTTCGAATTGCCCAAAGGCATCCCGGTCGTGACCTTGGGATCCCATGCCGAAAGCAGATCCGACTCGGTGACGGTCGACATTTACGGTGGGGCGACTCAAGCCACGCAGCACCTTGTAGATATTGGATGCAAGAGAATTGCACACGTGACCACTCAGCGTCCTTTGCTGGAACGATCGGGACGAAGCGCCGCCTACAAAGCCGTGCTCAAGACGGCTGGGTTAAAGCCGGAAGTCGTCTTATGCCAACCTGGCGGCGCACAAATGGTTCGAGAGTCCATTTGCGATTACGTTAAGGCGCACGGGCTGCCAGACGGGTTCTTCTGTTACAGTGATGACTTCGGATTCGCGACCATGCGCGCATTGGCGGACATGGGCTACTCCGTTGGCAAGGATTGCGCCGTTATCGGGTTCGACAACGTTCCAGAAGCTGAATTATCCATTCCGTCTCTCAGCAGTGTGGCCCAGCCGCTCGACGATCTTTGCCGGGTCGGAATGCACTTTCTCCTCAACCGTATTCGAGAGCCTCAGCTTGAGCGCCAGGTCTCGTCAATCAACATGAGCCTTGTCGCCCGGGAAAGCACTCAACGCGACTAGCGTTCGTCATGCCACAATACTCGTAGGAAGATTAAGTCATCGCGTAGCGGGTGCTGCCCGGAGGGCGATTGACTGGAACCCGATATGAGTGAAAACACAATAGATCAGTCCACCGCGCTGCTTGAGCAGTTCGCGAACCGAGAATACGAGCATGGCTGGAGCAGCGATGTCGAGTCCGATGCCTTTGAGCCAGGCTTAAGCGAAGATGTCGTCCGACGTATCTCCACGAAGAAAGAGGAGCCCGAATGGCTTTTGGAGTGGAGACTAAAGGCCTACCGACAGCTTCAAACCATGAAGCTTCCCAAGTGGCCCAACGTCTACTACCCGCCAATCGACCTTCAGTCGATCATTTATTACTCGGCGCCAAGGATGAAGCCAACCCTGAATTCGTTGGACGACGCAGATCCAGAGATTCTCAGGACGTTCCAAAAACTCGGCATACCCGTCGAAGAACAGAAGGTTCTTCTCAACGTCGTCGGAGCTGCTGCCTCGGCGGCGGATGCGCTGGCTGCGCCAAGAAAGCTATCCGGGGTTGCCGTCGACGCGGTGTTCGATTCTGTATCCGTGGTGACCACTTTCCGAGCGGAACTTGCCAAACTCGGAATCATTTTCTGTTCCATTCAGGAAGCGGTCAAAGAGCATCCAGACTTGGTGCGCGAGCACCTTGGCAGCGTCGTTCCCTATAGCGATAACTACTTTGCAACCCTGAACTCGGCGGTCTTTTCCGACGGCTCGTTTGTTTATATTCCGAAGGGCGTCCGATGTCCGATGGAGCTATCCACCTATTTCCGAATCAATGCGGCGAACACCGGTCAGTTCGAAAGGACGTTGATTATCGCGGCCGAAGGCGCATTTGTAAGCTATTTGGAAGGCTGCACCGCGCCGATGCGCGACGAGAACCAGCTTCATGCTGCGGTTGTGGAACTGGTGGCAATGGACGACTCGACGATCAAGTACAGCACGGTTCAAAATTGGTACCCAGGCGATAAGGAAGGAAAGGGTGGGATCTATAACTTCGTAACCAAACGGGGCCGTTGCAAGGGCAGAAGAAGCAAAATCACCTGGACTCAAGTCGAAACCGGTTCCGCGATCACTTGGAAATACCCCAGCGTCATTCTGCAGGGCGACGATTCGATCGGCGAGTTCTATAGTGTCGCGCTCACCGCAAACAAGCAGCAAGCCGACACTGGAACCAAGATGATCCACATCGGCAAGAACACCCGGTCCACGATCGTGTCAAAAGGTATCTCAGCCGGCAACGGACAGAACACCTACCGGGGCCTGGTCAGAATCAACCCGGGTGCGGAAAACGCAAGAAACTACTCCCAGTGCGACTCGATGCTGATGGGGGACCGATGCGGCGCCCACACATTCCCGTATATCGAAGTCAAGAACCCAACTGCGACCGTCGAGCACGAAGCGTCGACATCCAAAATCGGCGAGGATCAGATCTTCTACTGCAACCAACGTGGAATCCCCACCGAGGATGCCGTGAACATGATCGTCAGCGGATTCTGCAAAGAGGTGTTTCGCGAGCTTCCAATGGAGTTCGCAGTCGAAGCCCAGAAGCTGCTTGGCGTCTCGCTGGAAGGGTCAGTCGGGTAATCGACCTTGTCAATATCCACATCTATCCAGTGATCTAACAACGAACTTGCTGCCCATAATGGAATTGGATCGGCCCTGACCGCGGAGCAGGTCATTGCATTTAGCCTCTGGTCGCCCAGTGAATGCGACGATCCTGCCCGCCCGGAACTCGACAATACGATGGGACGCCACCGGAGCGACGCTAAGGCCGCGGCGCAAACCCGTTTGCAGCTGATTCTCGATCCTCTGCCGCACAATCGTTCCGGTCTTCAACGTTGTAAGATAAAGCGGTTCATCATTGCGGACGTTCCTCATTGTCACAGTTGCGGTCCTGATAGCGTCGTCGCTATTCGTCTGGAAACTCCAACCTCCCCCAACGGAAGGCGGCCGCATCGTGTTGACGTGGGTCAGCGATGACAATCCGGCTCGAAAGGCCCAGGCAGCCCTGTTCGAGAAACTCCACCCGAACATCAAAGTCAACATCGATCCCGCGAACTCGGGAATCGAGAAAGTAATCGTCCAGTGCCTTGCCGGAGTCGGTCCCGATGTTTTCGACGCGTTTGACGTCTTTCAGGTCTCCGCCTATGCAAGAAGCGGAGTCGCGATGGACGTCACGGACAAGCTGAGGGAACCAGGGATCGACCTCAAGTCTCAGGTGTTTCCCGGTGTTCAGGACATGGGCATCTACGATGGTCGGACCTACGGAATTCCCAACAACATCGCAGTTGATGGAATTTGGTATCACGCGGGCCTGCTGCGAGCGGCCGGCGTCACGCTGCCAAACGGGCCTTGGACATGGGACCAGCTCATTCCAATTGCCCAAAAACTGACCAAGCGCGGCGCGGATGGACGCATCACCCAATATGGCCTCATGTTCGAGTGGTGGAACTGGCGGCACTTCTTCACCGGATTTGGCGCGCATGTTTTCAACTCGACTGGCACGCGTTGCACGATCGATTCGCCAGCGGCAATCGCCGCGGTCCAGACGATGTATGACCTGGTCTATAAGTACCACGTGTCGCCTACTCCGGTTGAGGAAACTTCCATGGTGACGCAGGGCGGATTTGGCTCCGGGTACATCTCGCTACTTGCCGCGAAGAGGGGAGCGATGGCCATTGGGGGGCGATGGTGGCTGGAGCAACTGCGTGAAGCAAAGGGTCTAGAACTTGGAGTCGCCGAGTCGCCATATGGAACGGTCCACGCCTTCCACGCATACAGTCGCGGGATGATGGTGAACAAGCACTCCACTCACTTAAACGAGGCGCTTGAACTGCAACGCTTCCTCGCTTCTGACGACTACCTGAATCTGGTGAATGATCAGGCGGACGGCGCCGCTGCGTTCAAAGTGGCGGACGAACGGCCCAATTTCTTGTTCAACCCGCACTACCCAAAAGAGAAATCTAACGCCGTCTGGCTTCGAATTATGCAACTGGGCGTAGGCGATGAGATCAGCCCGTATGTCGACGCGAACACCGTGGCACGCCTTATGCAGGTTCAACTCGACCTTATCCAAGCCGGCCAAAAGAGCCCAACCGATGGGATGCATGCGGCGGCGGCGAATGTGAACGATGCGATTGCAAAGTCAGTCGCCGAGGACCCGTCACTCTCCGAACGGTATCGCAGTGCTGAGAGGTCCAATCCGTGATGAAACCCAATCGGAGTCGCACCCAAGCGGCGATGGCGTTTCTGGCCCCAAACCTTATTGGATTCCTCGTCTTCACCGCCGGACCCGTGCTGTTCTCGCTGGGCGCCAGCTTCACCAACTCCAACCTTCAACAAACAGTGCCGCTACGGTTCAACGGAATCTCAAACTACGCGGAGCTGTTGGCCGATCAGTCGTTTTGGCTGTACTTCGTCAACACGCTCTACATGATGATGGGACTGCCGTTCGCAATGTTCGGGGCTTTATGGCTGGCCGTTCTGCTCAATCGTAAACTTCGCGGAATATCCATTTTTCGGACTCTTCTCTACCTCCCCAGTTTCGCAAGCGGGGTAGCGATCATGATCCTTTGGAAGGCACTGTACAACCCTGATTTCGGACCTATCAACGAAGGGATTCGGCACGTGTTCGGCATCCTACATGTCCACGCCGACACTCCCCAGTGGCTTCAGTCGACGCACAACATGGCCGGGCTGGATGTGGAAAAGGTGGGATTCAATTCAAAGCAGTTCGGGATAGGCGCCCGTGACGCTCTCATCTTGATGGGGGTATGGATCGCCATCGGCGGCAACAACATGCTGCTATACCTTGCCGCTTTGACCAACGTCCCAGAAGAACTGATCGAAGCCGCCCAGCTCGACGGGGCCACCCCTTGGAGGAGCTTTGTGAGCGTGACGTGGCCTCAACTCGCTCCGACGACATTCTTCATCCTCGTCATGTCGATCATCGGAGGACTCCAGGGAGGGTTCGAAACTGCGCGAGTCATGACAACAGGCGGTCCCGCCGGCACGACCACGACTCTCTCCTACTACATCTACAGCCTCGCTTTCGAACAGTTTAGAATCGGTTACGCCTCCGCCGTCGCTTGGGTTCTCTTCGCATTCGTCTTTGTGGCGACGCTCATCAACTGGAGGTTCGGCAATCGTGCTGCTAACGATCTTTAAGAGACGGGGCCGCAAGCCCAGGCCATGGGCCGGACACGAATTTCGGAAGGATGGTGACCGATGAATCGTCGAGCAATTTCCGGCGCAAAGAGCGGAGCGGTATTGATCGTCCTGATCGTGTTTGCCGCCTCTACGGTGGCTCCCCTTCTATGGATGCTGTTTACCAGCTTCAAACCGATGCAAGAAGTCGAAGGCGGAAACATCGTGCCGAAGGCTTGGCACCGCGAGAATTACGGCGCTGTATTCGAACAAGTCCAGTTTGCACGCTACTACATGAACAGCGTATTCGTGGCTGCCTGGGTCACTTTTCTGACGTGCTTCACAAGCGCGATGGGCGCATTTGCGTTCGCGCGTCTGGAGTGGAAGGGAAGAGACGCGCTTTTTAGACTGTATCTGGCCACGATGATGATTCCTGGCGTCGTGACGATGATCCCCAACTATACGCTGATGGTCAAGCTTCACATGCTCGACTCCTATACCGGGTTGATCGTGCCTTCAGCGTTTGGCGCATTCGGAACTTTCCTGTTGAGACAGTTCATGCTCACGATTCCAAAGGCCCTGGACGAAGCAGCGACTATCGACGGAGCAGGTTACTGGAGCGTGTTTATCGACGTGGTATTGCCACTTGCCCGGCCAGGTCTTATTGCCTTGGCGATCTTTACTTTCCTGGGTAACTATGGCTCGTTCTACTGGCCGCTGATCTTGATCAAGTCTGAAAGCCTACGAACGCTACCCATCGGGCTGATGTACTTTGACTCAACTTACGGCCAGCAAACCAACCTGCTTATGGCGGCTAGCGTCATGAGCCTTTTGCCCCCCATCGTCCTCTTTATCATTGGGCAAAAGCACTTGGTCAAAGGCATCGCATTTGGCGCGGTAAAGGGTTAGCGGGCGCTACTTGACGTAAGTCCGTTCCCTGATTCCCGAAGCATCTGTTTGAGCGCCGTCCCATCAATCGAGTCGTTACCAGACCTTTACAAGATTTTCAAACAGCCAAAGCGCACACTCTAATTTGCTCTTCTTGCCGCTCGATATCGGGTCACCGCGCAGCATAACAAGAGTCAGTTCGTTGTCCTCGGCATCGAATCCGATACCGGATTGACTCACGTCGTTTGCTGCGATCGCGAACACTCCCTTTCGTGTGAGCTTTTCGCGCGCTACCGACAGGTCGGACGTGGGTTCGGCGGCGAAACCGACAACGAGGGCATTCGGGTAGGTACGAGCCACTTCCGCAATGATGTCCGGATTGGGAACCAGCGTGATGGTCAGATTCCCTGAACCGCGACGAATCTTGCCCTGTACCGGCTCGGAAGGCCGATAGTCGGCAACTGCTGCCGCTCCGATGACAATGTCGGCGTTATTTGCCTCCGCAACCGTTGCAGCCAACATCTGCACCGCATCGCGAACTCGAATTACCTTGGCATCCCGCGGATAGGCAACCTGCACCGGCCCCGAGACTACCGTCACTTGAGCGCCCATCAAAAGGGCAGCCCGGGCCAGTGCCGACCCCATTTTTCCACTTGATCGATTGCTGAAGTATCGAACTTCATCGAGCGCCTCTTGGGTAGGACCGCTCGTGATCAATACATGCCTTCCAGCTAGTATCTGCTCTCTTATCGCGACTGCTTTGACGGCAGCGACGATCTGATCGTTCGTTGCCAGCTTCCCTTGGCCATGCTCGCCACACGCGACGTCACCCTCTTGCGGCTCGACGATCGTCGTAGCCCGAGTGGCAAGCGCCTTGAGAGATTGCTGCGTGGTCTCGTTCAAGTACATCTGGGGGTTCATCGCCGGTGCGATGACAAGGGGGCAAGTTGCCGCCAACACGATCGTCGTCAACATGTCGTCGCCGATCCCGGCCGCTAGCTTGTTAATCGTGTTGGCAGTGGCAGGGGCCACCACCACCATGTCTGCTTGCCGTGCCCAATCGATATGCGCCATTCGGCCTACGACCGGCTCCTCAAACGTGTCGGAAAGGCATGGGTTTCCCGTCAACACCTCAAACAAGGTGGGCGTCACAAACTTCTGCGCAGAATCGGTAAGACAAACCCGAACCGTGTACCCCTCGCGCATCAGGTCCCGGGCAAGGTCGGCTGCACGATACGCCGCAATCGATCCAGAGACACCAAGAACGAGATTCATTGGGACGCCAGCACCTGTAGTTTTTGGACGGCCAACTGAAAGTGATCGTTGACAATCTGATGCTGGTAACGGCATGCCTGGGCAATCTCTTCGGTGGCCTTTGCCAATCGTTTTGAGATCGCCTCGGGAGTATCGCTCTTCCGGCCCTCAATCCGGTTTTTGAGTTCCTCAAGGGAAGGAGGAAGCAAGAAAACCGTGAGAGCATCGGGCCGTAGCGGCATCACCGACAAAGCGCCTTGGACATCGATCTTTAGAATTGCGATTCGACCATCCGCCAGAATCTCATCGACGGCGTGAAGCGGCGTTCCGTAATAGTTGTCAAACACCTTTTTGTACTCAAGAAAATATCCTTCCGCGATCAGTCGCTCAAAGTCTTGGACACTCAAGAACACGTAATCGACACCGTCGACTTCGCCTTGCCGGGGCTGTCGAGTCGTCCGGGCAACCACCCGTTCAACCCTTGGGTCCACCTCCTTCCATGCATCGATGACGGTGTCTTTCCCGACTCCGCTTGGACCGCTGAGAATGACAAGACGCCCCTTACCCATGAAATCCTACCGCCCCACCAAAGTCATTAATCGCGAAACCACCTTCATTGGGTCATGCCGGACAAAATCGGTTTCACTCATGTAGTTGCCCTGAAGTACTTTCAACCCCATCACGCGTATCCGGTCGATATCCGGTTCTACGAGGTGCTGTCCGACCTCGCGGTACCGACCCAAAAGTGAATCATTCGGTGTCCCGGTGTTAACCATCACATAGTCGAACACCCGACGTTCCGTATTATTGATGATCGTCGTGACATGCTCGGACGCGCTGAAAGAGTCGCTTTCGCCCGGTTGGGTCATGACGTTACAGATATAAACTTTGGGGGCTTTGCTAAGCCGCAGCGCTTCCGCTATCTCGGGCACCAATAGGTTGGGAATGATGCTTGTATACACGCTTCCTGGCCCAATACAGATCAAGTCAGCGGCCTGAATGGCTTCCACCGCCGCCTTATAGCCCACGCAGTTGGGAGGATCGAGATGAATCCTCCTAATCCGACGCCCAGCCGCCACAATGGCTGTCTCACCGCAGACTTCCACCCCATCTTCAAGCACCGCCCGGAGGCCCACGCGCGCGAGTGTGGATGGAACGACCCTCCCACGGATGGCAAGAACGTCGGACGCGATTTCGATAGCCCGTTCAAAATCTCCCTTTGCCTGATCCACCAAGGCCGCGATCAGCAGGTTACCGATCGCGTGTCCACTCAACGATCCGCTATCGTTCTGAAAGCGGTGCTGGAACAGATCGGTCATGGACTTTTCCGCGTCCGCTAGGGCCACCAGACAGTTGCGAATGTCTCCGGGTGGAATCATCCCCTTTTCCTGGATCAGCTTTCCAGAACTTCCTCCGTCGTCCGTAACCGTGACGACGGCCGTGATGTTGCTCGACTGCTGCTTGAGCCCGCGCAACAGCGTACTCAACCCGGTCCCGCCGCCCATTGCCACGATCCGAGGTCCTTGAGCAAGTTGGCGCCGCCTCACGTAGACGTCGACTTTGCCCACCGTCAATCCCGGGTTCAAAGTTTCGACGATATGGTTGATCAAGGCTCTCACTGAGCGGAAGGTGAGGTAGATCCCGAACAGGAGAAACACCAGCCCTAGAATCCACTCCGTAATATCGATCCTCTCAACCGGTACGAGCCGCTGAAGGCCGAGATGGGTGAGCTTTGCAAGCCAATTCGCAAACGGTTTGACGATTGGCTTGAAGCCGAGCCCGATCCCAAGGAAAAGCGAAATGAGGCCAAGAACCATCATTCCGGCAGCCTTTTGAAGGCCAACGGTCGGTGCGATAAGCTTCCGCAGGCGGTAGCTCTTAATCATCCTTGTCGTCCGGAAGGAATACCCCCAGAACTCCGTTGATAAATGAGATCAGGAGGCTGGCCACGAATGCGGCCAAGAATGCTTTGAGACCGGAATCGGTGATTTTGAATCCAAGATTGAGTGATGCGGCGATCCAGAGGACGACCGCGTTGATAACCAACGAGAAAAGACCCAGGGTGATACAACTGAGCGGAATTGTGATGAACTTTAGGATTCGGCCCAGGGTTGCGTTGAGGAAGCTGAGAATGGCGACGCCGACAAAGAGTTTTAGCGCGCCATCAAGCGAACTGACGTCGACTTCGAAGCCGAGTTTCAACGCATGTGACACAAGTGAAGCGGCAAACACGGATGCCGCAAGAACGATCCATCGTAACAGTAACTTTCCCATACTTCGCCACCCGAGAACATTATGATGTAATACGGGGACGAGTCCATGTTTTGATGCAAATCAAACGTGCTATGAGACAACTTCCGAACGCATACTAATTGGGTGACCGGAAGCACGCCGATGATGCAGCAGTATTTTGCCGCGAAGGCAGAACACCCAGGCGTGCTTCTTGCCATGCGAGTCGGCGATTTCTACGAGTTCTATGGCAAAGATGCCGAGCTAGCTGCCGGGGCCCTTGAAATCACCCTTACTGGGCGCGAGGACGGAACGAATGGTCGAATCGCCATGGCGGGAGTTCCCTACCACTCGGTCGAGAAATACCTGGCCCGCCTCCTTCAGAAGGGAATGAAGGTCGCTCTTTGCGATCAGCTTGAGGACCCAAAGTCGACCAAAGGCTTGGTAAAACGCGGCGTCACCCGAGTCCTGACACCGGGAACTTTGGTCGAAGACTCCATGCTCAGCGCGGGGAAAAACAACTATCTCGCTGCGATCTGCGTGCAAGACGGGAAAGCAGGTTTGGCAATACTCGATCCCAGTACGGGCGAGTTTGCGGTGACGGAATTAATCGGAGAGAGCACCCAAGAACTGCTCCTTCAGGAGCTTGCTCGCCTAAGACCTTCCGAACTCTTGATTGGTCCAAATGCCGAACCGTATGGAGACATCGCGTCAAGCGCCCTTGGATCAGCTGTTACCGGGTCGCAGACACTCAGTTTTGACCGGGCAGCCAGGAAACTGATCGAGCGCTTCGAGGTCGCTAATCTGCAAGGTTTTGGCTGCGAGGACAAGCCCTCTGCCGTGATTGCCGCTTCAATGATCCTTGCCTATGCGGAAAAGAACCAACTGCCTCTGTCCCACGTCGACTCCATCTCAACTTACAGCGTCGACGGGTTCATGAGCTTGGATATGGCAACCCGACGAAGCCTTGAGCTGAGCCAAAACATGCTCGACGGCGGAAGGCGCTTTACCCTGTTGAGCGTTCTGGATGACACCGTCACCGCCATGGGCGCCCGATTGGTGCGCAGGTGGATCGAGCAGCCGCTCCTAGATATCGAAACGATCAAAGCACGCCAGAATGCGGTCGAACGGTTTCTCAGTCAATCGATGGTGCGGGGCGATCTTCGAGACGCCTTGAACAAAATGTCCGACCTCGAAAGGCTTGTTTCCCGTGCGGCAACCGGATTGGCAGGCCCGAGGGACCTTGCCGCCCTACGAGCTTCGCTGCTCGCTCTTCCCAAACTCTCCGATCCATTGCGGAAGGTGGGGCTCGGACGGATACAGGAGTTGCGGGAACAGATTTCCGATCACGCGGACATCGCGCTACTCCTTGACCGAGCATTGGTATCCGAACCTCCTCACAGCGTCAGAGATGGCGGAATCATTCGAGAAGGATACGACCTTGAGCTTGACAAGCTTAGGGACTTGAGTCGTAACGGCAAGGGGTATATCGCCAGCCTCGAAAAAGAGGAGCGGGAAAGGACCGGCATCAACAACTTGAAGGTCGGATACAACGCCGTATTCGGATACTACATCGAAGTCTCCAAGGCGAATTCGGAGCGGGCGCCGGCAAACTACATCCGAAAGCAAACCACCGCGAACGCAGAGCGGTATATCACGGCGGAACTCAAAGAGCACGAATCTCTCGTGCTTGGAGCGGATGAAAAGGCCTCCGCACTCGAATCCGACTTGTTCAACCGACTACGTGTAAGAGTGGCCGAACATGCCAAGTCCCTGCTCCAGACGGCAAGAGCCCTGGCCGAGATTGACACTCTAGCGGGCCTTGCAGAAGTCGCGGCTCGACGGGGCTACGTGAAACCCGATGTCGTAGAAGACGACGTTCTCGAGGTAACCGGGGGGCGTCACCCAGTGGTCGAGGCCAGCGCAAGCGGATTTGTCCCCAATGACACCGAGTTGGGCGTCGGCAAGACCCCAACCAGGATCATCGTTCTTACCGGTCCCAACATGGCAGGCAAGTCGACCTATCTTCGCCAAAATGCCCTTATCGTTTTGATGGCACAAATCGGCTCGTTCGTGTCGGCTAAGAGCGTGAGGATGGGAATGTGCGATCGCATCTTTGCCAGGATCGGAGCCAAGGATGAACTCGCCCTCGGGCAGAGCACATTCATGGTCGAGATGGTCGAATCGGCCAACATTCTCAACCACGCCCAAAGTCGTTCGCTGGTCATCCTCGACGAGGTCGGTCGGGGAACATCAACCTACGATGGTTTGGCGATTGCTTGGGCGATGGTCGAACACCTGGCGGGGGTTGGCTCCAAAACCATGTTTGCAACCCATTACCACCAGTTGAATACACTTGCGGACCAGATTCCGGGGATCGCCAACTTCCGAGTTGCAGTTGAGGAATTTGGCGATGACATTGTTTGGACCCACCGGGTCCTTGCTGGAGGAACGGATCGAAGCTACGGGATTCACGTCGCCCGCATGGCGGGAGTGCCTCAGCCGGTTCTAGAGCGTGCCACCGAAATCTTAATCGAGCTTGAGGACAAGGCTGATGGCCCCAAAGCAATACCCGTGACCACCCAGAAGCTTCAGATGACCTTGTTCGATATCGAGGACTCGCCGGTCGAGAAGGAGTTAAAGAGGCTGGACGTAAACAAGCTGACTCCGATTGAAGCCCTGAAGCTCCTCGACGGATGGAAGCGGAAGTTTATCAAATAGCCCTCGGGTACGAACCACCGGTCCGGCTAGCTTCTTGACACGCTTTTTTCACCGACGGCAACACCCGTGCGGTCATGCGTTGATGCCCCGAATCAGCGTGAAGTCGCTGGCCCTTACCCTCAAACGGTTTCGTTAGTGATGCTAGCGATGATCTAAAGCACATATTCAGGGTCTCTGGTCCGCAAAAGTTTGCCTACAATGGGCTCTTTCATGTTAGGCAATCTTGTCCAGTCCTCGCCGGCGCCTCACACCGTGAAGCCGTTGCAAAACATTTTGTGGCCAAATTAGATTAGGTCCCGCGAGTCGAAATTACCAACAAACCCCAATTCCCCGCCGCCGTGGTGGGAATTGGGGTCTATAGGCGACCTCAATAAACGGCGCCAATCATGCGATCGATATCGCATTTAGGATCCATTCGGTAAGCGATACCCTGACTGGGCTCGATGTCTTGATGGAGGTTGTGAACTTGAATTCGCGCGAATGGGGGAGGGGCCTCGGCCCCTTGACCAAAAACGAGGAACGTCGACCAATCTGATTGCAGTGCAACCGCCTCCGGTGGCGTTAGGCAAGGGTCTCAAAGCAACTACGATTTGCGATCCGTCCAAGAGACCGAATTGTTTGACTTAACCTTATCGGCCATTACCCCTTCGGTGCGGCTCCTGTCATGTAGAAGGCGTCCCGATGGGTTGCATCGTGACGACCGTCGAGGATTTCTTTGAGGCACTGAATCGCGTCTGTTCGTTCGACGAAAGCGCCGGGTCTGCTCGTGTACGGTTCTGCTACGAAGAAGGGCTGCGAGAGGTATCGGAGCACCTTGCGGGCCCGCTGGATGAGTACCAGCTCAGATTGGGTCAGCGTATGTCGATTGGCGTCGTCGACCGTGAATTGCAGGGAGAAGTAGGTTCGAAGCAGCTTGCGTACGTCTGATGCAAGTCCACCGTCCGACATTTCGTCCAACCTCCAAGAGCAAGAGGTCAACGGATCGATACACGGCCATATCGCCTGTTCGGCAAGGAATCGCGACAAGACAAGTTTGGCGTTCAGGACCTCGATAGAGCCGAGAAACTCCGGTGTAATGGGATCGGCAACGGGGAGATATACGATGGAGATGCTCTTGGTTCCAACCGAAACTTCGGCATTTAAGTCCTTCCAATGCGTGTCGTCTCGCAAGGGAGGTAGAAAAACGAAGAAGGTATGCCGGTCGGCGTCGTTGTCGAGGTGGTGAATCAACTCGGGAAGTAAGACTAGGACGCCGAGGCCCCACTCAGCGAAGATCCCTGTCGTTCCGGATTGGGTAAGGGGGGCGAATACATCGATCGATTTGATTCCGGTTGCCAGCGGCTGGCTCGATTTAGGGGTGCGAAACTGTTCAAGGACCAGATTTACGACTGCCTGACTTAGTGATCCGAAAAACGGCTGGCCCCGGTCGAACACCTCTTGACCAGGCATCCAGATGGATCCCAATCTTGACGCAACGGCAAGGATTCTGCCCGCAGACAAGTGTTGAACAACGCATAGGCCATCTTCACCATGGCCAGTAATATGCGACAGCATTGGCGGGGTCGCTTTAGGGGCGAATTGGACCGTAACAATCGGGCCCCTTACTTCCTGGATGCGTCCCGAATTCGTCGTCTGAGAAGTTTCGTCTTTCATCGGTTTCAGTCTCCTTTTGAGTCGAGAGCGTGCCGCATGCAGCCGCATATTGACTGCCCCTACCGTTAGGTTTAGCTGAGTCGCGATCTCGCTCTGAGACAGACCACACTCGTAGTGGAGATAGACCATCTCCCTTTGATCAGGCTCCAACGTTTGGATTGCCTCCATCACCTGGTCCCAAATCGAATTCTTGTCAAATACTTGAGCCGGATGATCGACCTCGATCGATTCCCACGGCTCCGTTGCCCGTTCGGAACGAAGCGCGCGATAACATTGATTTCGGACGATTCCCCGAAGCCAAGCCGCAAACGCCCGAGGCTCTCGGAGTCGATCCAGGTTGATATATGCCAGAGCCATCGCCTCTTGAACCGCGTCTTCGGCCGTTTGCTCGCGATCGACGATCGTCAAAGCATAACCAAAAGCCATATCGCGGTAGCGACGGACTAATTGGCTAAACGCCTGGACGTCCCCTTCGTAAGTTCGGTCGATGATGTCTTGCAGATCCATTTCCACTCAAATATCAGAATCTTTGGGTCGGCACCGTGTAGAACATTCAACGCCGCGACCCACAAGTTAGAGCTGTCTCACTAATACGTGCCCATTGAACGCTCGGTCCTTTCGAGTTTTTATTTTCGAACTCATTTTCGCTGTATCCCCGGTGGAGGATCGCGAGCGCTGCTTACCTGTCCAACCGAGAATGAAGATCGAGTAGAGGTCCAGAATTGAGTGGGCGAATCCACTGACGCAGGATTGTCTCTCAAACAAAACGCGGTCACATAATGCGAACGGCCGGGAGTAACATGGCCACTATACGAAAGCAAATCAGACTGGCGCCCATTCGTGCCCGGCAAGCAAGAGAAGCTAGATTCATTTCCGTAGGGGCCGCGCGGTCTACCCCGAAATCTAAGTTTTCGATGGAAAACCTCGTGTCAGATTCTCCGGCTGATGCTGACTTCGTTGAGACAATGAACGGAGATACTACGTGGATGGAGATTCGCGGAGATCGAAACCACCTCACGGAAATACTTGCGATAGTCATAGCTGACGCCAAGGCGAAGGGGTACCCTTTCCAGGCAAATTAGCTCGGCATTTCGTTATGGTTTTGCAGGGATAGGATGATCGACTATCCATACGGTGCGGTTCTCGCTGCCGCCCGCACTATGCGTTTCCTTGGTTGAATTGGAACAGAAGGGTACGGGTGAATAGAGGAGCCGCAGCGACCATTACATAAGTAAGCGACCCGTGGAGAGCAGCGAAGGGCGACACGGGTCCCGTTTTGGCCCAGGGAGAAAGCCAGCATAAACTCGAAAGACGCCCCCGAGCCCGCTGATTAATCCATCCGGCACTCAATCCTGGGTGCCCATATTCCAACTTCCGGCACAGTTTCCACGTTATGTGCCCGCGAGGAGTTGTCTGCCGCCAAACAGGTGCTCGAAGATTAGCAAGGAAACAATCCGTCGACCGTCCACGGGAAATAGGTCTTGCCATCTGGGGTGCGATCCTCCTCTGGCCCCTGGCCACGACACAGATCCGCCTTGCATAACTCCTATCCTCTATGCGCCCCACCCTCTTCACCTTTGTCCGCCCGTCCTAGAACCTGACCTCGCTCCTCTTGGCAGCCTGCTTGCGCAGGTACCAGACCAAGTCTTCTAAAGAGCGGTACCTAGGCTACTTTTTGCGCCGGCAAGCGGAACGGCGACTAACCGGTCGCTTTAGGCTAACCGAGGCACGGTCAGCCTAAGAGCTTCTTTGACGCCTGACCGATGATCCATACCGTCGGCCCACTGATCAAGGCAACCAGTGACGACCATATCGCCACCTGCCCTTTCTCCTGGAAGCGGCTATAACAGGCAAACGCGATAAGGATAACCGGCGCTGCAACAACGAATATTAACGCAGGCACCCCGCCAGGGATCCTAAAGGGACGATCCATTCCCGGTTCCTTCTTCCTCAAAACGACCAATGCGGCTAATTCCAGTAGAAGAGCTGAACTGTACAGGACCACGTCGACGACCGTGAGGTCGTTGAACTTCTCGTAACTAAACCCGGTGTAGAAGACCGCGCTAACCAAGATGGCAACCCACGGAGAACCCCACTTGGGATGGAGTTTCGAGAGAACGGACGGCAAAAACTTCTCCTCCGCCAATACGAACGGCACTCGGGAACTGGCAAGGAGGGTTGCCGAGAACAACCCGGCGCTGGAAACAATTCCAGCCGCGGTTACGGCGATGGCGAGCCAGGTTCCACCGATGCTCGAAGCGACTTCGACCCAAGCGCCTTCCTGCCACTGGTCAGGCCTTTTGAGCACGGCCAGTCCGATGAGGGCAGGCAAGACATAAGTGATCGCAACAATAGGCACCCCAACGGCAAGAGCCCTCGGAAGAGTGCGGCGCGGTTCATAGACCTCACCCGAGACAGTCGAGATTGAATCCCAACCCAGGTAGTTCCACATAACGGCGAACAGACCCACGCCCAAGACGCTCCCCGTCGCTTTTCCAGGTGCGGCAAAGGGATGAACGGTAGCGGCAGGATTGGCCAAGACCTTGGACATTCCGAGAAGCACAAGAACTACGAATGGCGCCAGCAAGATGGCAAAGAACGAAACCGAGCCATCACCTACAACTTTGGTCCCGCGCACATTCAGCCATGTCAGCGGGATAATGACGAGGAGGCCTACCGACCACTTCACCCATGGGTTCGTCTCAATGGCGGTTGAGTACCCGAGAAGCTCCAAGAATCGACCCGTGTAAGCCGCAAATAAGGTCGGATAAATCGCTGTGTCGACCCACGAATAGAGCCAAGTCCACCACCCGCACAAAAAGGCCCAGGGTTGGCCGACAGCGCGCTTGACCCAAACGTAATAACCGCCCTCCTCCGGCATCGCGCTACCCATCTCGGCAGTCAACAGCGCAGCCGGAACGCTCCATATGAGCGGCGTTACGAGCAGAAGAAGCACCGCCAATCCTGCGCCCACCTGCATGACCGGTTCGAGCCCGAACGGGCCCCCGCTCACGCAGAAATAGATGGTCGCCAATAGTGGCCAAAAACGCAGTGTGCGCTTCACCTGACGATTCTATCTCCTGTCAGACCGATGCATATTTGCGTAAGTGCGAATGCATTACACGCACCGAGTGCCGTAGCCCATTTGGCTGCGGTACGCTCAAAAAATGCTCACGACGCATGCGGACCTGGCAAAGGCGCTTCAGGCGATCTTGCCAGCCGGTTCAGTTCTTAGCGGTGATGCAGCCGAACGGGCATACGATTGCGACGCCTACACGGTAGATCGAAACAACCCGTCCGCAATCGTCATTCCAAGCAACACTCAAGAAGTCGCCAAGGTTGTACGCTGGTGCTGCCAGAACGGAGTCCCATTTACAGCAAGAGGCGCAGGAACTGGCTTGAGCGGAGGAGTTTTGCCCGCCATGGGTGGGGTCGTAATCTCCACCAAGAAGATGTCCAAGATTCTTGAGGTCGACATCGAGAATCGATGTCTCTTGGCTCAGGCCGGCATTCCGAACAAACGGCTTTCCGATGCGGTTAAGGATCGCGGGCTCTACTTTGCGCCGGATCCGTCGTCTCAATCGGTTTCGACGATTGGGGGCAATATTGGGGAAAATGCGGGCGGTCCCCACACTCTGAAATACGGAGTCACGGTTCAACACATCCTCGGCATCACCATGGTGGATCCGACCGGCGAAATCCTGCAGCTCGGTGGAAAACTGGAAGGAGCGCCTGGCTACGATTTCATCGGCTTGATCGTCGGCAGCGAAGGCACCATGGGAATTGTAACCGAGGCCTGGGTCAAGCTCAATCCAATTCCGAAAGCGGTTGCTACCGCCCTGATCTCTTATCGATCGGTAGGCGACGCAACGCGCACGGTAGCCGAGATCATCGCCCAGGGAACGATTCCTGCCGCCCTCGAGATGATGGACCACGGAATTCTCCGGGCGGTAAGGCTTGCCTTTGGCTTGGATTACCCGGATGGAACACTCGCAATGCTGCTTGTTGAGTGTGATGGCGAACCGGAGCAGGTCGCCCACGAAATGGAGGCGGTTCAGCAGGTATGCCGCCGTAACAAGGCCCTCGACATCCGAATTGCGCAGGACGAAACGGAGCGTGCGAAGCTGTGGACGGCACGCAAAAAGGGAATTGGCGCGATGGGACGAATTGCCCCAAGCATCGTCACCCACGACGGGGTGATTCCCCGCTCGAAACTTCCCGAGATGTTGGAATTTGTATACGATGTTGCGTGGCGCTATCAGATCGGGGTGGCGAACCTCTTCCATGCCGGCGACGGCAACCTGCACCCTTGCTTCTATTTCAACGACCGCGATCCCGAACAGGTAAAGAAAGTGGTGGAAGCCGGCGAGGAGATTATTCGTCGATGCGTGGAGCTTGGCGGAAGCGTGAGCGGCGAGCATGGAATCGGAATCGAAAAGATCGATCTCATGTCTCTGATGTTCTCCCCGGAGGACTTGGCGCTCCAGGCAACCGCCAAGAGGATATTCAACGACGGCGAATTGTGCAATCCGTGCAAGGTCCTTCCTAACCAAAAAGGGTGTGTCGAACATCGAAAGCGCTGGCGAGGGACCGCATGGTAATTCCGGAAAGCATAGAAGAAATCGCGTCGATACTGTCTGAAGCCCGGGACACCGTCAATTTCCATATGCGTCCCCAGCCTCACCCGTTTGCCATTTTCGGACCGGGCATGGCGGGCGCGGTTGGAATCTCTCTGAGTTCCTACACCGGAATCATCGAACACGACGTCTCGGACCAAGTCGTCGTCGTACGGGCCGGGACATCCTTGAACGAACTTCAAGCCGAATTGGCCAAAGTGGGCCAATGCCTTCCGCTGCCCCGATTCGACCCCGCTTGCGAACTGGCCACCGCTTCCATCCACGAACCATTGATTGACAAAATCGCATTCAATCTTCCGCATGGCCTCCATTCCCAATGCGGTTCGTGGCGAGACTGGATTATCGGAATGCGGATAGTCCAATCCGATGGGACGATTGCCAAGTGCGGGAGCAAGGCAGTCAAGAACGTGGCGGGTTTTGACGTTCAAAAACTGATGATCGGCGCCAGAAATTCTCTCGGGTTGATCGCAGACGTGACGTTCAAGACCTTTCCCTTGGAGGCGTTACCGGTACCCGAAGTTCAGTTCTCCACGACGATGATTGGACGGTCCCCGAATTGGATTCACAGGGTGTTGCCGACTGATTTCGCAGCAGCTCTCAGGTCGCACGGACTGCGTGTCATCGCATTCGACAAGCCTTCTTCCACGATGTGGGTTGAGGCAGGTCCGAATGAGAATCTGCGGCGATTCAAAGGGGATTGGGTGCTGCGTGCCGGTTGCGGAAAACGGAACCTGGAGTTCACCGATCCAACCGTTATCCAACTAATGAAGCGTACGAAGGAGCTTTTCGACCCAAGCCACAAGCTAAACCCGGGCGCAATGGGGATATTCTAATGGACTTTCCGGAGACGATAGGTTTCGCTCCCAAAGGCCGAAGTACTCTGGCAAACCGACCGCTGACCTCATGAGCGATATTCACGAACTCACAACTCATTGCATTCGCTGCGGTTTCTGTTTGGAATCGTGCCCGACGTTTGTGACTACGGCCAGCGAGTTGGAGTCGCCAAGGGGGAGAATCTACCTAATTCGAAGCGCGATCGAGGGCCAGCTTAAGTGGCAACAAGATGTTCGTCCTCACTTGGATCTTTGCCTGGGATGTCGTGCCTGCGAAACGGCTTGCCCCAGCGGCGTGGCCTATGGCTCTATTCTGGAGCTGGCTCGAGACAAGATGGCGCAAGACAGCCCCCAATTTATAAAGCTAGCCTTCTTAAATATCACTACCAAGCCTTCCAGCCTAAAGACCCAGCTTGGTCTTGGAAAGTTGTTGCCGGGCAAGAAGATTCCGGTCCTTCTTTCCAAGATTTTGAGCGGCCAGATGCCAGAGGTAGATCGACCCACCGCCCAAAAGGAACACCAACTGCCACCGCTGAACTTGGCAAACCTACAGTCGATCAAAGGGCAAGTCTATCTGCTTGAAGGGTGTGCCATGCGCGTCTTGTATCCCAGGGTACATGATGCCACACGGAGATTGCTGCGCCGAGTCGGGTTCGAGGTGCTGGACGTTCCACAAGGCTGTTGCGGTGCGCTCCATGCCCACAACGGGTACTTGGACGACGCCAAGACGCTAGCAAAAGGGCTGCTCACTTCCATGCCCAGGGAGATTCCGGTGATCGTCAATTCGGCTGGATGCGGCAGTACGATGAAGGAGTACGAGATTCTGCTGGAGGACACGGCAGGGGCCACCAAATTCGCCAAGAGAACGTTTGACGCATCTGAATTTCTGCTCGCCAATGGTCTGATTGAAGAGCTGCAGTCTGCGCCGGGCTTATCGGTAAGGGCCACTTACCACGATGCCTGTCACCTGGCCCATGGCCAAAAAATCACCCGGCAGCCGCGACAGTTGCTTGAGGCCATTCCCCATCTGGAACTGGCGCCTCTTCCAGAGGCAGACATGTGCTGCGGCAGCGCGGGAATTTACAACGTTCTCGAACCGGAGATGGCTCGAACGCTTCTCGAAAGGAAATACGCGAACATCGATTCGACAAAGGCGACGATTGTTGCGACCGGTAATCCAGGTTGCCATGCCTGGATCGCACAAGCTGCCAAAGAGCATGGAAAGAGGGTTAGCGTTCTTCACACCATGGAGCTATTGGAAGCCGCGTTCATCGGCTTGGAGCACTTCGCGAACTAGGTTCACGAGAGTCCGTCCTACTTTGAAACGTAGAAAGCTAAGAGATGACAGTTAAAGGTCCCGAACTCGATCTTAAGAAGGCAAATGGTGCGGCGCCCCTTGTCGACATCCAGAATTCGCCTGACGCGCGCGACATACCGATTGACAAGGTGGGGGTACGGAACGTCAAGTACCCGATCACCCTCCAAAACTCAAAGGGTGGCACCCAACAGACGGTTGGAAACTTCACCCTCACCGTAGACCTGCCGAGGCACTTCAAGGGTACGCACATGAGCCGGTTTCTGGAAGTTCTGGGGAACTTCAACCATGAAATAAGTGGCCAAACAATACCCGTGATTCTGTCGCGACTCCGCGAGAAACTCAAGGCGAAGTCCGCCCATTTGGAAGTGAAGTTTGTCCTATTTCGCGAGAAGGCGGCGCCCGTTTCAGGCAAAGTCGGGATGATGGGTTACGAATGCGGGTTTATAGCCTCAGGAGGGGATGTAAACGAGTTCCAGGTGTATGCGAACGTGCCGGTGACGACTTTGTGCCCCTGCTCCAAAGAGATTTCGGACTTTGGCGCCCATAACCAGCGTGGGTACGTTACGGTCCGAATTCACGCCAACGGGCTACTCTGGCTCGAGGATGTGATCGACATGATCGAGTCAGCGGGCAGTGCGCCACTCTACCCCGTCCTCAAGCGTCCAGACGAGAAATTTGTCACCGAGTTGGCCTATGAGAATCCGCGTTTTGTCGAGGATATGGTGCGCGAAGTGTCGATCGCTTTTGACAAGCACCCTAACGTCGGGACCTACGAAATAGAAGTGGAAAACCATGAATCCATTCATGATCACAATGCGTATGCATATGTTCGACGGGAGAAATGAGACAGGGCGTTTACTCTAAGGTCATTCCACTGCAAAAGAGGTTATGCTAAGTTCGAATTTGATGGCGCGTGTCCCTTCCTTTAGGCAATGGTGCTTGTTGGCAATTCCGCTTTGCTGCCTGGCATGTTCGAAGCCGAAAACTACTCCGATTACTAACCGGGAACATGGCTGGGTGTATGACCTACCCGAAGGGTTTGTCAAACGATCGATCAAGCTTCCACCGTTCGTTCAGCAGTTCGTCGGGCCGAGGGAGGATGGCGAGCAGGTCAATATTGTGATTGAATCGCTTCCTGGTAGCGACTCTGCAGAGGCAGTCGGCAAGGCGGTCGCCAAGAATCCGGGACGGGATATAGTCGTCCAGGAGTACGGACCCTATAACCTGACTGAAATGAAAGCCTACACCGTCAAAGTAACGCGTAATAAGGGGACCGAAGGACAGCGTCAAATCTATATAACCCAGAACGGAATCTGCGTGATTTTTACCGTGACCGCGCCCATTAAGTCGTTCGACGAATGGGATCAAGTGCTTAAGGATAGCCTGCAGAATTTCCACTGGACGAAACGCGTCGCTCCCAAGCAAAAAGCGATTTAGCGGACCTCAAATCGGAGTCTCATGTTAAGGATGAACAGTAACTTGGTCAATTTGCAGTCAGTACGCGGCGGGGCCGGTAACTCTCTTCTTGCTCTCCTGGTGCTGTTTTCAATTGTCGTCGCGGGTTGCGGAGGGCATCCGAAGGACGCTTCGGATTGGAGTTACACACCGCCCGACGGATTCAAGCAGCAGGAAAAACAGGAACGCGGCGACACCGTATTTAACGGCCCAATGGAATCTGGGTTTCCCACCAATCTACGGGTCAAATCAGGAACAAATTCGGTTGACAACGCCGAAAAGATCGGAAAACAGACGCTGGTAAAGGTCTTGGCATTACAGGGAGTCACTCTAAAAGAGCAGGAGCCATATACGCTTGCAGACTCAGACTGTTACACTTGGCAAGTGACCAGAAAACTCCAAAATGGCACCCTCGCAAGCCAGCGCCAATTCGTTGTTCTCAAGAACGGAGTTGCGGTGCTCTTTACGTTGACCGCCCCTGACAGCACTTTCAGCAAATGGGATCAAGCGCTTGCCGACAGCCTTCAGTCGTTCAAGTGGGGACGATCATGAGGGCTGGTGGTTCAGACCAAGCACCTCTAAACTGGGCATAGGCCGGGTGTCGAGGCTGCCGCCTTTGTGTCGCAAGGCCAGAACCATGGGCGTCACATGAGTCCTATACCTTCCATTCAAAATATATATTGCCAACAGCCCTTTTGACCGCAAGTAACCGTGTCCCCAGTCCCATAGCGGTCGACGTTAGCTTCCAGCATAGAGTTTCGGGAGTGCGGACATTGACAAACCTAATATGAGCCGATACAGCGAACAATGAAGACCCGACTGTGGATCGCTCTCAACCTCGTCCGCTCCTCGCGCCCGATAGCCTTACGTGTGCGGGCGCCAAAAAGAAGCGAAACCAGTAATCTCCATCGGTAAATCCCGGAATTGTAGGGGGCACTCCGAGTAACCTAGGAGGTAGCAATGGCAGCTCAACGTACCGTAGTCGTTGTGGGCGGAGGCTTAGCTGGCCTCATGACCACCATGAAGCTTGCGGAGGCTGGACACAAGGTTAAACTTTTTAGCCTGGTCCCCGTCAAGCGATCACACTCAGTCTGTGCACAGGGTGGAATTAACGGAGCCGTAAATCTCCGTGGTGAGGGAGATTCTCCCTACCTACACTTTGAAGACACGATTACGGGAGGCGACTTCCTCAACCACCAACCACCCGTCATGCGGATGGCCGAGCGTGCCCCAGCGATCATCTACTTGCTTGACCGAATGGGCGTACCGTTCAATCGAACCGGTGAGGGACTCTTGTCGTTCCGCCGCTTTGGCGGGACCCTCCTTCATCGAACCGCCTATGCCGGAGCGACTACCGGCCAACAGCTTCTTTATGCGCTGGACGAACAGGTCCGTCGATTCGAGACAAGTGGCCAGGTAGAGAAGTACGAAGGTTGGGAGTTCTTGGGCGTCATCAAGGACAGCAACGGCGCTTGCCGCGGCATCACCGCCCAAAACCTTCGAACGATGGATGTCGAGGCTTTTGCCAGCGACGCCACCGTCGTTTGCACCGGTGGCAACGGCCTGATCTTCGGTCTTAGCACCAACTCCATTATCAATACGGGGAGCCCCGTCAGCATCTGTTACCAGCAGGGAGTCCACTACGGGAACCCGGAGATGGTCCAAATCCATCCAACCGCGATTCCTGGCGAGGATAAGTGTCGGCTTATCTCGGAGTCGGTTCGAGGCGAGGGTGGACGAATTTGGGTTCCGCGTGATCCCATGGATGCACGAAAGCCGGTCGACATTCCTGAGAACGATCGTTGGTATGTCTGCGAAGAGATGGATCCGGTTTACAAGAACCTGCTCAGCCGAGATATCGTCAGCTTTATCATCTACTGCGTATGCCGCATTGGCAAGGGAATCAAGGGTCAGCAACAGGTTTACCTCGACATCACCCAGATGCACAAAGACCGAGGCGGGCCGTACACGCGCGAAGAGATTAACGACAAGCTCGAAGGGGTCTTGGAAATCTACGAGAAGTTCATGCGAGAAGACCCGATCGAAACCCCGATGCGGATCTACCCCGCTGTACACTACACGATGGGTGGGCTTTGGGTCGACTACGAACTCAACGGTGACGGTAGTTGGAATGTCGACTCTCACCGAAACCAGATGACCAATGTTCCCGGCCTCTATGCGGCTGGCGAGTGCGACTACCAATATCACGGTGCGAATCGCCTTGGCGCCAACGCTCTATTGAGTTGCCTCGTCGGCGGCGAGTTTGCGGCACAGGGAGTGATGTCCTACATCAAGGGTATGGCAGCCAGCGGCGAAGCGGCGCCCCCAGCGCTTATCGCCGACGCCAAGCGAGAGAAGCAGGCGGAGTACAACACCCTCAAGCAAAGCAACGGTACCGAGAATCCGTATCGGCTTCATGCCGAGTTGGGTGACGTCATGTGGAACAAGTGCGGGATTTGGCGGGTTCAGAAGGACCTCCTCAGCGCCAAAGACAAATTGGACGAACTCACAACCCGAGCCCGACAGTGCAATCTGCTCGATGACACCGGCTGGAGCAACCAAGCCGTACCTTTCACCCGGGCTTTGATCCACATGGTGGAACAAGCGAAGGCGATTGTTGGAGGCGCGATCGTACGCGATGAGAGCCGAGGAGCCCACTTCAAGATTGACACCCCGGATCGAGACGATACGAACTGGCTCAAGACAACGTTGGCGTCCTATACACCAGAAGGTCCTACCTTCACCTACGAGCCGATCGACATCCGCTACATCGCCCCCCGTCCCCGCAAATACAAGATCAACCAGATCAAGATCGTCAAAGAAATCATGGGCGAGGACTACCTCAAGAGCCTCAGCAGCACGAGTTAAGAGGCGCTTTGCGCCACGGGATTGGGTGAAACAATGGCTTCGGCATTGTCTCCGCCCAGTATGATCGGGGCTATCGCCGTGTAACGTGCGAACCCGGATGGGTGCCCAAAAATCGACGCTCCCGTGGGCGCCTCGAATCTGGAGGCGCCCGGGCCAAGCTTGGAGTGCTCGTACAGATAGGTTGGCCCCGGTCTACTACGCATGCCGCCAGGGAAGCTCCTGGAATGGGCCCTAAGCTAGAGACGCGTCCGTCCAAGTAGTATCCCCACATGGCGCAAATCGGCATCAGTGTGTTGGCAACGGACCGGCCGGGGCTTCTTCGGGATTTAGCGGCTTGTGTTGCCGAAACGGGGGCGAATATTGAGGCGGTCCATCACGACCCCGGTGCAATGACGGAAATCCATCTGGAGGTCGCTGGCGCGTTTGATGCCGAGATGTTGCGAGATAGATTGCGCGAGGTAGCGAGCGTGGATCGAGTCGAGATCACGGATTCGGCGGGGGCGATCTTCGGGAAGCGGGTTATCGTGATCGGAGGTGGCGCGCAAGTTGCCCAGGTGGTTCTCGGCGCGGTGTCAGAAGCGGATCGGCATAATATCCGGGGCGAGAGAATCAGCGTCGACACAATTCCCCTCGTTGGCGAAGCGAGACTGGCGGAAGCAGTGCGCGCAGTAGGCAGGCTCCCAAGGGCCAAGATTCTTGTTCTGGCCGGAAGCCTTATGGGAGGCGAGATTTCAGCCGCGGTGAGAGAACTTCGAGACCAGTACGGCATACCGGTGATCTCACTGGCGATGGCAGGAAGCGTCCCGAGCGCGGCGGATTTTGTCGTGACCGATCCGGTTCAAGCCGGCACGATGGCGGTGATGGCAATCGCCGACACCGCCCAGTTCACCATCGACCGCGTCCGTGGCAAACGATTCTAGGCCCCGGCCCTTAACTCAGAAAAATGACCAGGCCGAACTGCGTCGCGGGAGGTGATACGCCTCGTGCCGGTACTTCTCCGCGTCCTGAAATGCCTGACGGGCTTCAAACTGACTCACGAAGAACACTTGCGAGTATTTTCTTGCGGCCGCCGCAAGATCCTTGTTAGGCGAGTGCTTGGCGAAACTCATCAGATTGATAGCCTGACCGGTCAAGTCGCGGCGGCTGTCTTGCCAACGCCAATATGGGTTCATTCGAGCCAAACGCTCGGCCGCACAACCCGCCCGATACGCGACCCTATACCTCACCGAGGCATGCGGATACTCCTTGAGGATCTTCCTGCAGAGAGTCAGCGTGCGTGCATAGCACTCGTGCTTCCAGTGATAGGCTTCAAGTACCTTGGCGTCTTTGTTCGTTGCAACCGTTGTATCCCAATAGTCCCCGATACCCACCTCTCGCATGTGATGCCATAGCGCGGGATTGTACAGCAATAGGTTGCGATTGTCGTAATAGTAATCCGCAACCCGAGTAAGCGTAAGTGCTTTGGCCTCAAGCGACCTGGCCAAACGGTGAAGCCTATAAAGATGGGCTAGATCTCTCGCCGTCTCCAGCGGGTCTGGTATGAGTTCAGGATCCACGTCGGTTGATTTCTCTTCACCTGGGTAGAGGACCTTTCGAAAGTGTTCGCGCCGTCGTATGGGAACTTTGGCGAGTTCAGTCGCGGCAAGCCGGAATTTATCGTCCCTCAAATATCGAATTCCGAGACTAAAGCGCAGAAGGTCTATTTGTTTCGATCGAGGATGCGCCTCGACGTAGGCAGCTATCTCCTCCGGCGACATGCGTATATCGAGCAAGTAGGCGACGTCGTATTGGTATCCCAATTTCTGATACACATCGAGCGCGTCGCCAAATCGATCCTCGTGCTCATAGATAATCGCAAGATTCTCCTGAGCTCCGCCGACCAGGTAGCTATGAGGATATCGACTAACAATGGACTCATAGCCACTCCGAGCTTCTTGCATCCTCCCTTCTCGCTTGGCGACGGAGGCAAGAAGAAAAGTGTCCAGCGCTCTGTCCAGATTCGAAGAACCCTTCGATAGAGAACGGGACGCGTACTGCTTTGCCGCCGAAGTCCTTTTCAAGACGAACGCGGCTTGTGCGATTCGAGCCATGATATGACCCGCGTATCGAGAATGGAGGACATTATCCAATCCATGCGTTGAGAGGACCAAGAGATCCGGTGTCGGATCGGTCATGTCCAATCGATAGTCCAAATAGAACGCAAGCAGCTTTGGGTTTGCACGCAGCCGATCCCAAAAGGCCCGCGCTTGTTTTCCGTTGATGTGCCCCAAAGCATTCCGAAGGAGCCCAAAATAGGGCGCTTTGAAACTGACATCCGTTTCTGACCCGTAAAGTTCGAGCAAAGTTGCCGCTGCCGCAGGTAGATTTCCCGCCGCTTGCTCACACAATACGACCGAGTCCAGGACCTTCGATTTGGCGCGCCAAGTTGGTGATAGCGCAAATTGACGTCGATATTGATTGATAGCTTCAAGGTACCGATGAGTCAGGAAGTCGACTCGACCCTGCCACCCCGCGACATCAGCTCTGAATCGGCTGTGAGGATATCGCCCTTCCAGGTCATGGAGGGCCACTCTGCTGGTTTCGATGTCTGCAACCGTCACTCCCACACGATCCGATGTGAGGAGGATCCTCGGTACGCCAATCAATGCAGGCTCCGCTAAGGGCGACCAAGGATAGGCGTTAGCCAGGGCAAGAAACTGTCTCGCCTTTTCGCGGTCGGAAAGAGACTTGGAGTCAGCCAACCGGTACATCACAAACGGCCGCAATGCCGGGGCGACCGAAACTGGACTTGGAATTCTGCCCTGTGGCTTGTAAGCGGCGGTTGCCCGCAACAGTGCGCGCCCACCTTGTAGGTTGGGCGACCTCGACAAAGTCTCCAGCAACTCGATCCTCTCGCGCGTAATCGCAATATCACCGACTCCATGAGTCCAAGCCCAGCGCCAAGCTCTCAAGGCAAGTTTGTACTTTCCACTGGATTCAAACTGAGCCGCTTTCTCAAAAAAATGGGTTGGATTGGGCGCTGGTCTAGGATCGTCTTCGCGTTCACTGGCAAGGAATTCTATTCCTGGGCGCCAGACGCTCATTCCGTCCGCTTCATACGAAGTGTCATAGAGGGCATACCGGGACGGAGGAGCCCCAAAATCGACCGTTCCTCCCTTGAAGTGAATCGTCTTCTCATCAAACCACATGTGCGCAAGCGCAATCGGACAGACAACGGCGACGACACCCAAGACGGCAAAAGCGATAGGCGAACGAAGTTTCACTCAAAGGCTCCAGACAAGCGGGCAAGAACGCGCCGCCTGTGGTTCCGAGCACGCCTTCGGTTAAATGAAGAGGAGTGCCTGAGCGCCCAATCGGGGGCACGATTCTCACGTTATATTAGCCGGGATTTGAACCTAGATGAAGAGTTTTTTTGCTTTTCTCGGGAGGTCCCAAAACACGGTCTTGAGGCGGCAATATTGCCGCATTTTCGAAGCATCAGTCATAGGACCAATCCGGTTGGTGAGAGCCACTGTCAGGGTTCTCGCGTCGGAATTTCAGATCATCGCGAAATGCCTGGCGAGCCATTTCCCGGTCTTCGGCGAATACTCGGACGTACTTCCGAGCGGCTGATGCGAGAAGCTTGTCTGGCGAATGCTTGGCGATGCTCATAAGATTGATGGCGCGGCCAATGATATCGCGTCGACCGTCCTGCCACCGCCAATATGGATTCATGTTTGACAAATGCTCGGCGGCGCATCCGGCCCGGTAAGCGACTCGGAATCGAACCGAGGCATGCGGATATTTCTTGAGAATCCGCTCGCAAAGGGTAAGGCACCGAGCATTGCACTCGTGCTGCCAATGGTAGCTCTCAAGGATACGGTTTTCGTTCTTCGTGATCACGGTAGAGTCCCAGAAGACGCCGATCCCAAATTCCCGCATATGGTGCCAGAGGGCGGGGTTATACAGAAGCAAGTCCCGCTTGTCATAGTAATAGTCGGCAATTTTGGCCAGCCCGGCAGCCTGAGCCTCAGTCGACTTTGCCTGCCGATAACTGCGATAGAGCCGGCTCAGATCGTGGGCCGTCTTAAGAGGATCTTGGATGGAGTCGGCCAGAACATCTTTGTCGTCCTCCTCTTCTCGATAAACTACCCTTCGAAATCGCCCACGCTGCTTCGTTGGAACCCTTTCCAACTCATGCTCGGCAAGCCTAAAACTATCGCCCCTCAAGTACCGAATCCCAAGGCTAAAGTGTAAGACATCCAGTTTCTGAGATCGGGGATGGGAGTCGATATAGGAAGCGATCTGTCGGGGGGCCATTCGAATATCGAGCAGATAAGCGACATCGTACGAATATCCAAGCTTGAAATACATGTCGAGCGCATCGCCAAACCGTCCTTCGCGCTCATAGATGAGGGCAAGGTTCTCTCGAACGCCACTGCAGAGATAGTCGTTGGGGAAGCGCCTTAGAATCGACTCATACTCGTTACGCGAATCCTCAAATCTCCCATTCTTCTTTTCAACCGAGGCAATGAGAAACGTTGCCAAAGCTCGATCCGAACTCGACAAGGTTGATTGAAGCGATTTTGTCGCAAAGTTTTGGGCCAGAACTAGCTTCTTCAAGTCATAGGCCGTTTGGGCCAAGCGCAAGTAAATGTGGGCCCCGAATCGTGAATGAAGCGACTTCGAACCGCCATGAGCCGCCAACGCTAAGATATCCGGCGTCAATACGGTGGTTTCAACTCGATAATCCAAATAGTACGCAAGCAACTGGGGATCAGCCCTGAGCCGGTCCCAAAAACTGCGGGCCTGCCGCCCGTCGATATGACCCAACGTATTATAGAGAACCGAATAAGCGGCTCCTCTTCGGGATGGTTCTGTCTCGGAACCGTACATGTCGAGCAGAGTCGCAGCAGCGGCCGGTAGATTTCCGGCCCTCTTTTCGCAAAGAACGAGCGAGTCGAGCACGGTCGCTTTGCTAAGTTGGCTAGTCGCCAGGGCTAGCTGCCTGCGGTACAGCGCGACCGCTTGAGCATACCGATGGGCTAAATATTCGATCCGTCCGCGCCATCCAACCACATCGAACCGGAACCTGCTTCGTGGGTATCGACTCGCCAAGTCATCGATGGCAATCCGACTGATCGAAACCGCCTTTGGATTCGATATTGAGACCCCATGAGCCAGCAATAGCCTCGGAACGCTTATGAGTGCGGGCTCGGCCATTGCTGAGTGGGGATAGTCGTTTGCCAGGACGATGAGGCGCTTGGCTTTCTCGATTTCGTTGACTTTGCTCCTCTCGATCGACCGATAGACGGCAAATGGACGCAGTTCAGGCGCAAGACTGGCGATGGCCGGAATTTGGCCCTGATGTTTGGTCGCGGCAGTCGATTGGAGCAGGGCGCCCGCTCCCTTCAAACCAGGGGAACGGACAAGGATCTTTAGAAGCTCGATTCTCTCTCTTTCGATCGCAGGTTCCCCTACCCCGTGAGACCATCCCCACCTCCAGGTCTTCAGAGCATCGTTGTAATCGCCACCCGACTCGAGGGACGACGCTTTTTGGTACAGGTGCGTTGGATCGGGCGCATCCTTCTCATCTCCTTGCTCCCGATCATAGAAGTACTGAGTGCCCGGCCGCCACATAAGTTCGCCTCCGACATCGTAGGAAGTGTCACACACCGCGTACCGCGTCGGTGGTGCGCCAAAATCCACGTTCCCACCCTTGAAGTGAACATTCTTCTCGTCAAACCAGAGATGCGCAAGCGCAAGCGGGCATCCGACGGCAGCGAAGCCGACAAGGGCAATGGCAAGACGGGATGAAAGTTTCAATCGAGATCTCCCAACGTTGCATTCCAAACCGAGCCCCCTCCGGTTTCGAGCGCACCCCTCGGCTGAAAACAGGGCAACGATTCTTAGACCCTATCTTAGCCCAGAACTTAAACATATCGTCAGGAGGGTCTTACGGATCACGTTTGGACGTTCGAAGAAATGATCGAAATGGTTCTCGCGTAGAACTGGTTTCTATCTCGGTGGAAACATCCTTCCAAATATGAAGTCAAAATAATCGGGAACGGCAATGACTTTTTCGTTATTTTTGGCATCGAAAAAGCAGTTTAAAACGTCAAGTTTGAGGGCTTCATGCCCATAATTCTTACGAGCGTGATATAAATTGCGTAAACTGAAGGTGAATTATGAGTCAATGTGCATACGCAACGCTCCTATTTACAGAACCTGATTTTCTATCGGGCATGGGCAGTGCATTAGATCTTAGTGCATCAATGGTTCATTTCAACGTTTCTAGAACGCCTTCTGAAGCAGATTACGTAGCCCTTCGAAGTGATCTTATGGCGGTTGGATCCGACATGATCAAAGCTGCTCAAGAGCGCATACAGGCGCTTCAATCCGCGAAATAGGTTTCGAATGAGCAAACGTGGTCGCGCTCAGTCGCGCAAGGATGACCTTTCCCTAGGAGATGGTTCAGCCCATATGTCGCAAACCATCACTCGTGCCGAGTACTTTGAAGGCACATTGCCACCTCCGGAGATGTTGGCCCAATATGAATCTCTCCAGCCAGGGCTTATTGTTTGGCTAATGAACCGCGTTGAATCTCAACAAGTGCATCGAATGGACTTAGAGCAATTCGCGGTAAAAGAGCGGTACAAGCAAGGTTCCCGTGGCCAACTCTTTGCGTTTTTATTAGGCATCGCGACTCTTTTGGTAGCAGGATATGGGTTTTACCTAAGTCAACCTTTGGCTGGTTTTGGGGCTGTAGTGGTGGGCATCGGATCTATTGCATCCGCATATTACGTGGGACAAGCACGAGAGGCTAGAGAAAAAAAAGAAAAGGACGAGAAGCTTCATACAGATCAAAAAGCGATACAACGGAAAGGAAGGTCAAGTTAACATGTCACGCATCGAATCAGGAACACGTTCCTGATTCGATGCTCAAACTTCCCTCATACTAAGGGTGTGAGCAAGCCGTGGAAAGAATGTAATTCCAGCGAACAGGGAGAGCACGTAGGTCAAGTCGCGCTAGCCATCGTAATGATTGCGTTTCAAGTTACAAAAGTGCTCTTGATGTTCGGCTTCGCGATAGTGATGGTCCTACTAGGATCATTTGAGCGCTACTCAAAAGGTGGCAGCTAGTGGTCGGGACCAAGACGACGGTAGCCGCAATCTTCTTGCGTCCCATTTCAAACTGATACACTACCGTCAGGAGCCTAGAACTGAAATCGTCGATCGAGCATGCGAACTCGTTTCTTCTTCGAGATACCCCCGAAGCATGCCCCTCACTTGACGGAGCCGATTTGAAATTCAAGGCCATGTTAGGTTTGATATCCAGATTACGACGGTATCGGCAGACAAAATCTGATTGAACGCTGTCTAAAGAGGAATTGAGCTAGACCCGGAATACAAGCTGTTTGGGCTTAATGCGCCCGATCAGGGAGGTTCGGTATGATGGGATGCAGGAATGTGGAAGGCCTAGACTATTGGTGCTGATAACGACTTCGATTGTGCTTGTAAGCGTACTTACTGCGGGTTTGCAGGCGTCACGCATGAAACCGACTATTCTCACTCCTTCGTCGTTCAAACACTACGTCGAGCAGTTCAATCAAGAGGACCAAGCGGCGGGCCAGTTGCTGAGATTGTCGATCCCGAACGGGGTGGCATGGTCGTTCCTGGAACAGAATATTCCGTGGTTCGATTGTCCGGATAAGCAGATTGAGGAGACTTACTACTACCGGTGGTGGTGCTATCGCAAGCATCTCACTCACACTCCGGACGGCTGGGTCGTTACCGAGTTCCTGCCGCCGGTACCTTGGGCGGGAAGCTTCAATACGATCTCTTGTGCGGCTGGCCACCATCTGTATGAGGGACGATGGCTTCGTGACCCCCAGTACATGAATGACTATGCGGAGTTCTGGCTCTATCCGGAAGCTCAGCCGCGAAACTATAGTTTTTGGGCGGCTGATGCGATTCGAGCCGTGACGCTGGCAACCGGCAACCGAGGACTTTCCCAAAGACTGCTGCCCAATCTGGTCGCCAACTATCGGGCGTGGGAAAAAACCAATCGGGATCCAAGCGGCCTGTTTCATCAGATCGCTGATCGAGACGGAATGGAGTACTCCCTCGGCGGAAGCGGATACCGGCCATCGATCAATTCTGTGACTTTGCGAGATATTTGGCGCAAAGTTTTGCGAATTAAATGGCGTAACTCAGACCACAGGGCTAAGTCGCCAGGTGCAAATGAGGCTTTGTTCGTCTCGGCTTACGCCAAATAGCGCGCAAA
>Ga0302319_10000239_pt1 | contig 118250 bp, 85 predicted proteins | sample Bog_T0_2_FD_203319 | JGI IMG/M metagenome (GOLD analysis project Ga0302319, IMG submission 203319) | Peat permafrost microbial communities from Stordalen Mire near Abisko, Sweden - Bog_T0_2 | ecosystem: Environmental > Terrestrial > Soil > Wetlands > Peat | place: Sweden: Abisko, Stordalen...
CTGCTGAAAGTACAGCGGCTGGCCGCCACGAGAACCGACTTCGTTGCTTTTCAGAAAGCCGCGTAAAACGCACACTTTTCCACTTTCTCGCCAAGAACCAAAAAAACAAGCCTTGCGACTGCACGAAACCTGGAAACCTATTTTTTTGGGAAGGGGAATGAAGCATGGGGAGCATACCACTGGAGGTCACGCAGCAATTTTAGCAGAAGATCGAGCTACGCACGGCGCAGGTGGGCATCATCGGCATGGGCTACGTAGGCTTGCCGCTGGCCCTTCTGTTCGTCGAACAGGGATTCCCTGTGACCGGGCTCGATATCGATGAGCATAAGGTGAAAAAGCTGAACGCTGGGGAATCGTACATTGCACGCATTCCAGGCAGCGAGATCGAACTGGCGCGCGGCCGAGGCTTTTCCGCCACCAGCGATTATTCGAAGATCAGCGACCTGGATGCGGTGATCATCTGCGTTCCCACGCCGCTGGATGATTATCATCAGCCCGATCTGAGCTACATCACCGAAACGGCCAAGGCCATAGCTCCAAATCTTCGCCCCGGCCAACTGGTGATTCTGGAAAGCACTACTTATCCCGGTACGACCGAAGAAGTATTGGTCCCGCTGTTGGAGGCGGGGAATGGCAGGGGCGTAAAGGTGGAGCGCGCCCAGGGCGGCACGCAAGGTGACACATTGTATGTGGCATTTTCGCCGGAGCGTGAGGATCCTGGGAATGACACGGTGGCCCGTCGTGATATCCCGAAGGTCATCGGCGGCACCGGCCCGGTTTCGCGGGAATTGTCCGAGGCTCTTTACGGCAGCATCTTCAACCGGACCGTGCCCGTCTCGTCGCCGGCGGTCGCGGAGATGACGAAGCTGCTCGAGAACATATATCGTTGCGTGAACATCGCGCTCGTAAACGAGCTGAAGCAGCTCTGTCATCGGATGGACATCGATCTGTTCGAAGTGATCGAGGCAGCCAAGACGAAGCCCTTCGGATTTCATGCGTTTTATCCTGGCCCCGGGCTGGGCGGTCATTGCATTCCCATCGACCCGTTCTATCTATCTTGGAAGGCAAAGCAGTTTGACTTCCGCACCCGCTTCATTGAGCTGGCCGGCGAAGTGAATCTGCAGATGCCATACTATGTCATCCAGAAGACAGCCGAAGCGCTGAACGAGCGGAGAAAGCCGCTGATGAATGCGCGGGTGCTGATCCTGGGGATGGCGTATAAGAAGGATATCGACGACCTGCGCGAATCGCCGGCGCTCACCATTATCGAGTTGCTGCGGCAGCGGGGCGCCCAAGTTTCCTACAACGATCCGTATTTTCCTACTGTCGGACGCGGCCGTCACTACGATCTCAACATGACGTGTGCTCCGCTCGACGATTTGGCGAGCTACGACTGCGTTCTGATTGTGACGGACCATTCGTCCTATGACTACAAGAAGATTGTGCGCGAAGCGCAATTGGTAGTTGACACTCGCAATGCCACACAGAGCATTCATTCCGCGAATATCGTGCGGTGCTGATGCCCTGGCAGGGCCCCGCCGGCGTTTCACGCCGGCATCGTCGGCTGGAAAGGCCAGGCCCTGATTCCGCCAGGGACCAGCTTTGCCGGCAAGACCACGTTGATCGCCGCACTGGTGCGCGCCGGCGCCACTTACTATTCAGACGAGTACGTAGTGGTGGATGAAATGGGCTGGGTTCATCCTTACGCGCGCGACCTGCAGATCTGGCCTGCCCGATGTTTTGAACCAGTTCGTTTGTTATTGATCCGGCAACATCACGGCTGTCCGGTTAGAAGTCGAATAGATTCAACTGGTTGCCGGAGTTATGTAAGTCATTTTGGGAGTCGTCTGGCTGAAGTGCCCGTAAAATGGGGGTTTTCTCGAAAAGGGTAACACAGCGGATCGTTGGTCCGCAGGCAGCGCCAATGTTCCGATGGCATGGCGTAGTAGCTCAAGGTTTCGTCGATGCCGTTCTCCACAATCTCCGCGGCCTTGGCCAACCGCATTGTGCGCAGCTTCTCCACCACCTGGAGAGCTTTTTCCTTAGCTGCCTTGGCGTCTTCCTGGGCGTGAATGGCCTTCAGCATGGCAGCTACTTCCTTGACCTTGCCGGTGGGCACTGCGGTCCATACGTTGCGGTAGAAATGCACCGCACAGCGCTGCCACATCGCGTCGGGATAGAAATCCGCCAGGTTCTCCACCAGGCCAAGGCACTTGTCGGAAACGAACAATTCGACGCCCTTCAGGCCGCGATCCTTGAGCTCACGCAGGAACGCTGTCCAACTGGCCGCGTCTTCCTTAGCCCCTTCGCTCACCGCCAGAATCTCCCGGTAGCCGCACTGCGCCACGCCAATGGCCACCAGCACCGAGACGTTCTTTACCTCGCCGCCCCAGCTCCGTTTCAACCAGATGCCGTCGAGGAAAACATAAGGGAAGTCGCCTACCAGCGGGCGTTCGCGCCACTCGTTGATCTTGCCGTAGATCTTCTGGTTCAGGTCGCTGACCGTCGAGGCCGACACCCGCGTGCCCCACAGAGCCTGGGTGATTTCTTCCACACGACGCACACTCACCCCCGCCAGATACATCTCGATCAGCGCTTCTTCCACCGACGACTCACGCCGCCGGTAGCGCTCGATGATCGCCGTCTCGAACGGCAAGTTGCGCAGCTTCGGAATCGTCAGCGTCACCTCGCCGGCCTTGGTCTGCAAACGCCGGTCGTAGCTGCCCGCCCGCGTGTCCTTGCGGACCTCGGTGCGCTCGTACTTCCTGGCCCCGCACAGGTGGTCCGCCTCTGCGTCCAGAAGCGCGTTCAGCGTCTCCTCGACCGTCGACCTGACTACCTCGTCCAAATGCTCGCGGATACGCCCTTCGTCGATCTTTACCACCGGCCCCAACGGCACTCTTGCTTCGCCGGCCGGCGCTACTCCCGCTTCCATGGTTGGCTCCATCGTTCCCGCCTCAGAGGTCTCGCTCCTCCTGCTTGTACCAACCTCCAAGCATAAAACTCGATTCAAATGTGCGAAAAATATCGTACGTCGTACGTTATCCGATTCAAAGTGAAGCCGTAGGATTTCGCGTGCATTTCTCATTGGTAACCGACTTTCGGGCGACATGTTCTCCTTTGACTTCAGGAAAACACCTGCCTGGGATTACCAACGTCCCTTGCTTCGGCTCAACCCCACAGACACCGTTCCGTTTCATCTGGGCACCGATTCCGTTCAATGTGGGCAGCGATTACGCCATGTGGGCACCGATTACGGTGAAACAACAAATGCTGCCCACATCAGAACGGAATCGGTGCCCACATCGAATGCAATCGCCTGCCCACTTCACCGGAATACGCACCATCCCAGGGATTTTCTTGGCCGCACGTTGAGCCGCCAGGCGATGTCGTCGAGTTGCTCCTGCGAGAACAGCGAGAGGTCGGTCCCTTTCGGCAAGTATTGACGGAGCAGGCCGTTGGTATTCTCGTTGATGCCCCGCTCCCAGGGCGCGTGCGGGTGCGCGAAGTAGACGTCGACTCCGGTGTTTGCCGTTAAGGTCTTGTGGTGCCTCATCTCCGAGCCTTGGTCGTAGGTCATGGAGCGTCGCATCTGGCTATCGAAGCGGTTGAGGATCTTGGTGAAGGCCTCGGCCGTGACGTCGGCCTTGCTGCTCGTCAGCTTGACCAGGGCGACGAACAGGGTGGTGCGCTCGACCAGCGTGCCCACCTGCGAGAGGTTGCCCTTGCCGATAATCAGGTCGCCCTCCCAATGGCCAGGAATGAGGCGCATCTGGATTTCGATGGGGCGCTGATCGATCAGCGTCATATCGGGGATAGAGGGCTTGCTGCGCCCGTCCTTGCCTCGATGAGGCCTTTTGGCGCGGTGGCGGCGGCGCATCAGGCTGAGCAGGCTGGAGCGCAGATGCCCGCGCGGCATGGTGTAGAGGGCCGTGTAGATGGTCTCGTAGCTGAGCCGTACGGGATCGGGCATACGAGCCAGTGTGCGCGCAATCTGGGCGGGACTCAAGCCTTGGCGAAGATGATCGACCACGATGATCCAGAGCGGATTGCCGGGAACCAGTTTGCGCGGAACGCGTGGCTTGACGACCAGCACGCGGGCTCGTCGGCTGGCTTGCAACGCCCGATATCCCCCGGCGACGGTTGGCCTGCCGCAATGAACCCAGGCCGGTTTCCAGCCATTGCGGTGCATTTCGCGGGTTACCGTAGAACGCGCCCGCATGAGTCCGGCGGCGATCGCCGCCGGACTCATGCCCAACATCAACTGCGTTTCGATCAGTGCCCGTTCCTGAACATCAAGGTGACCGTACCTCTTCGCCATATGCAACTATCTCCTGTTTCGGAAATGTTGCACTTGGAGTTTGAATCCGCCCACCCAGCACCCAGCAGGATACGCTCCTTTTCTATCCCACCTGAACCATGCCATTCCCGCGCGTTTCTCGAGCGCGGGCCAGCCGAAGCCCGCCGGCCCCACCGCAGGTGGCAGGTGCTATGCCATTGCTTCCTTGCTCATCGGCTCGAAGTTCAACTGGTTGTCCTTGCGGTCCACGCCGATGCGCACATGCGCGCCGTGCTGCACTTCGCCGCTGAGGATCTTGATGGCCAGAGGGTCCTGCACCATGCGCTGCAAGGCGCGCTTCAGCGGACGCGCACCGTAGGCCGCATCCGACCCCGCGGCCAGAATCAGTTGCCGCGCCGGCTCGGTCAGTTCCAGCGAAATCTGCCGGTCTTCCAGCAGCTTGCGCACTTCGTCCAAGCGCAGTTCCAGAATCTGCGCCATCTGCGCCTGGCCCAGCGGACGGAAGATCACCGTGTCGTCCACCCGGTTGAGGAACTCCGGCCGGAAGTGCTCGCGCAGCACCCGCATCACGGATTCCCTCGCCATATCGAAATCGTGCTCGGTCTTGAGCGTATCGCCCACCAGCAAGTTGGCGCCTAGGTTCGAGGTCATGATCAACACCGTGTTCTTGAAGTCCACCGTGCGCCCCTTGGCGTCGGTCAGGCGTCCGTCGTCCATCACCTGCAGCAAAATATTGAAGACGTCGGGATGCGCCTTCTCGATCTCGTCGAAAAGAATCACGGAGTAGGGGCGGCGATGCACGGCCTCGGTCAACTGGCCGCCTTCGTCGTAGCCCACATAGCCCGGAGGTGCGCCAATCAGCCGCGCCACGGCGTGCTTCTCCATGTACTCGCTCATGTCGATGCGAATCAGCGATTGCTCGTCGTCAAACAGAAATTCCGCCAGCGCCCGCGCCGTCTCCGTCTTGCCCACGCCCGTCGGCCCAAGGAAAATGAACGACCCGATCGGCCGTTTCGGATCGCTCAGCCCCGCGCGGGAGCGGCGGATGGCGTTGGCCACAATGGTCAGCGCCGCATCCTGCCCGATCACGCGCTCGCGCAGCCGCTGTTCCATCTCGACCAGCTTCTTCACTTCGCCTTCCAACATGCGCGACACGGGAATCCCCGTCCACTTGCTCACGATGGCGGCAATGTCTTCCTCGTCGACTTCTTCCTTCAACATGCGGGCCACGCCGCCACTTTTTTCGGCCCCGTCCTGCGCGGTGCTCAACTTGGCCAGCTCGGCTTCGAGTTTGGGCAGCTCGCCGTATTGGATCTGCGCGGCGCGGTCGAGCATGCCCTTGCGGGTCTGTTCCTCGGCCTCGAAGCGCAGAGCCTCAATCTTCTTCTTCAATTCGCTCACGCGGCTGATGGCCTCGCGCTCCTTGGTCCAGCGGGAACGCAGCGCCGTGATCTGCTCGGTCAGCGTCGCCACCGCGCGCTCCACCACCTCGCGGCGCTCGATGCTGTTGGCGTCGGTCTCGCGCTTGAGCGCGGCGCGTTCAATTTCCAGAGAGGTCTTCTCGCGCTCCAGCTGGTCGATCTCCGTGGGCACGGAGCCGATTTGAATGGCCAGCGACGCCGCTGCTTCATCCACCAGATCGATGGCCTTGTCGGGCAAAAAGCGGTCGCTGATGTAGCGGTGGGAGAGCGTGGCGGCAGCCACAATGGCCGCGTCCTTGATGCGCACGTTATGGTGCGCCTCGTAACGCTCCTTGAGCCCGCGAAGAATGGCGATCGTGTCTTCCACGTTGGGCTCGCCAACATAAACGATCTGAAAGCGCCGCTCCAGCGCCTTGTCCTTTTCAATGTATTTGCGGTACTCGTTGAGCGTGGTTGCGCCAATCGCCCGCAACTCGCCGCGCGCCAGCGCCGGCTTCAGCATGTTGCTGGCGTCGATGGCACCCTCGGCCGCGCCCGCACCGACCAGCGTGTGCAGCTCGTCAATGAACAGCACCACCTGGCCGTTGGCTTCCTCAATCTCTTTCAGCACGGCCTTGAGCCGGTCTTCGAACTCGCCGCGGAACTTGGCGCCGGCCAGCATCGAGCCCAGGTCCAGCGAGATCACGCGCTTGTCCTTGAGGCTCTCCGGCACGTCGCCCGAGACAATGCGCCGCGCCAGTCCCTCGACAATGGCCGTCTTGCCCACGCCGGGCTCGCCGATCAGCACCGGATTGTTCTTGGTGCGGCGGCTCAGCACCTGGATCACGCGGCGAATTTCTTCGTCGCGGCCGATCACCGGGTCCAGCTTGCCGCGCCGCGCCAGTTCGGTCAGGTCCTTGGCGTATTTTTCCAGCGCCTGAAACTTGCCCTCGGGATTCTGATCCGTCACCCGCTGCGAGCCGCGCACCGCGGTCAGCGCCTTCAGGATCGCCTCATGCGTGGCGCCCACAGCCGCCAGCGCCTCGCGCGCCGCGTCGCCCTTCAGTTGTGCCGCGCCCAGCAGCAAATGCTCCGTAGAGACGTACTCGTCCTTGAAGTTGGCGGCCTCACGGAAGGCATGTTCCAGCACATTGTTCAGCGCCGGTCCGATGCTCGGCCGGCTGGCCGCCCCCGCCACCCGAGGCAGTTTTTCCTCGATGCGGTGCAGGTCCAGCTCCAGCCGTTCCGTGGGCACGCCAATCTTCTCGAGCACCGCGGGAATCACGCCCTCGCGATCCTCCACCAGCGCCAGCAACAGATGCACCGGCTGCAGTTCCGGGTTGCCCAGCTCCGCGGCCCGCGCCTGGGCCTGCTCCATCGCCTGCCCCGATTTGACGGTGAGTTTGTCCCAACGAATCGCCATGTTCTCCTCAGTGGTCAGTGGTCAGTTACCAGTTATCAGTCGCCGTATGCCGGGTTCCAGCACGCAACAACCCCCCTGCACTCGGGGAGCCTCTTGTATCCTGCACGCCCCCCTGCAAGGCCGATGGTCCCTTCTGATCACAGAAGACTGACCCCTGACCACTGATCCCTGATCCCTGCTTTTACGACGCCACGTTGATCTTGATCTGCTTGGGCTGGGCTTCCGGCTTCTTCTTCAGCTCCAGCTTGAGTACGCCCGCAGTATAGTTGGCCTGGACCTTGTCGGTCTCCACGGTCGAAGGCAGCGTGAAAGCGCGGAAGAAGCTGCCATAGCTGCGCTCGATGCGATGGAAGTTCTCCTGCTTCTCCTCGGCCTCGAACTTGCGCTCGCCCCTGACGGTCAGAACGTTGTCCTCGACGCGCACGTCCAGATCCTTCTCATCGATGCCCGGCACCTCGAGTTTGAGCACCAGCTTGGTGGGGTCTTCGTAGATGTCGACCGCGGGCACAAAGCTCGTAGCCGCCAGCGGGACGTCCTCCTCGTTCAGATTGCGGAACAGAGAGTTCATGCGGTTTTGCAGCGATACGGCTTCGCGAAACGGATCCCAACGAGTGATTGCCATGAGTGTGTACCTCCAAATGGATTGAGATTGCCGGGCCGGGAGGGTGAGTCCAGGCCACTCAGCAAATCTGATAGAAATATAGCACAAACAATTCATAAAATGTGCGCGCAATGCGCTCATATTTTGCAGTAGGCAAATATCTGATTCATTTTCAATCGTTTGCGCGAGACATAAACAGACAGAGGAGAGGGGCTGGAGGGAGCAGACTCCTTCCGCCATCATTCTCCCCGCCTGCGCCGGCAGTGGAGCGCAAGGACGCACTCCAAGCCGGCCAAACTGTTCCCTGCTGTCTCTACTTCTCGACGTCAATCTCCGGAAACTTCCGTATGACTGCGGCAATCACTGCGGCGTGCTCCGGCTTTCCGCTGGAGCGGGCCAGGGCATCGCGAGCGTGGGTTGCGTCTTCGATCGGATAGCGCCTGGTTTTGGGAAATACAAAATCGCCCTTGGGCAGACCTTCCCGTGCTGCTTGCGTGAGTTTCGTCATCCTGATTCCTCGGACCTTTCCGATCCCCTGCGGACATCTTCTGTCCAGAGGGTGGGTGCAGGTCTGTACAAAGTTGCACCCCAGAGCAAAGCCGGCCATCCAAGCGGTCTTTTACAATGGAAGGCAGATGGCGCTTCTTTCCGGTCTTTCCCCGTTCATGAACTGGCACTGGCTTTGGCTCACCGTGGCTGCCTTTCTGGCTGGCCTGCTGAACGCCGTAGCCGGGGGCGGCTCTTTTCTGTCCTTTCCCGCCATGATGAGCATGGGCGTCTCGCCCATCCAGGCCAATGCCACCAACACGGTGGCGTTGTGGCCCGGCCAGCTCACCTCCATCGCCGCCTACCGCGACGATTTCCGCAAGAACATCCATATGGTGCTGCCCATGGGGCTGGCCGGGCTGCTGGGGGGCACGGCAGGAGCTCTGGTCCTCATCAGCACGCCGCAAATGACCTTTCTCCACCTGGTACCCTGGCTGCTGCTGGGGGCGGCTTCCATCTTTGCCGTCAGCGGGCCGGTCTCCCGCTGGCTGGAGCGCAGAAAAAGCCGCACAGCGGATCCGCCCCGTCCGCAGCGCCGGGTGCCAGTGTTCTTCGCCACCCTGGCGGTCTGCTTCTATATCGGGTACTTTGGCGCCGGGGCGGGTTTTCTGCTCATTACCGTGCTCTCGCTCTTCGGCTATCAGGACCTGCACGAGATCAACGCCCTCAAGGTCTCCACTACCACCCTGGCCAACGGCATCGCCGTGGTCATCTTTGCCGTGAGCGGCAAAGTGGTTTGGCCCTTCTGCCTGCTGGCCATGGTGGTCTGCGCCATCGGCGGCTACAGCTCGGCCCGCCTGGCCCGCCGCGTCCCGCAACCGGTGCTGCGCGGGCTGGTGGTCTTCATCGGCCTCTTCATGGCCGCCTGGTTCTTCTGGAGAAATCCCTAATCCATGGTGATTTTGAGCCTGCCTTCGCGCGCGGCAATGGACCTTGTCGGCTCCGCCGCCGCCTGCTGCACCACCGTCTCCTTCCTGCCGCAGCTCATTCGCGTGTGGCGGCGCAAGAGCGCCCGCGACATCTCGCTGACCATGTTTCTGCTCTTCAGCTTTGGCGTGGCCTGTTGGCTGGTCTACGGCATTGGCATCGGCTCCGGACCCATCACCGCCGCCAACGCCGTCACCCTCGCGCTGGCGCTGGCCATCCTGGCGCTCAAGCTGCGCTACGATAGGCGAGCCAGTGGTCAGTAGTCAGTGGTCAGCCGCCGGGCCTTTAAACTGACCACTGACAACCGACAACTGTAAACTGTTTCCATGAGCCACGAAGGCATCCGCATCACCAACAAGGAGCAGGAAGCGCGCGAGGAAGAAGAGCGCCTGCCGCTGCCCCGCATTGCCATTACCCCGGAGAAGGTCCGGGTACTGCTGACCGAAGGCAAGGGCCTGGAGATCGACTGGAACGACGGGCACCGCAGCAAATGGACCTTTGCCTGGCTGCGCGACGGCTGTCCCTGCGCCACCTGCATCGAGGAGCGCAAGCTGGAAGGCCGCAAGGCCGGCCAACCCAAGCCCAAACCCGCCGAGTTGCTGCCCATGTACACGCCGCGGACCAAGCCGGGCAGCGCCCATGCGGTAGGCCGCTACGCCATCCAGTTCAACTGGCTCGATGGCCATTCCGGCGGCATCTACTCGTGGGAGTACCTGCGCCGCAACTGCCAGTGCAGGGAATGCACGTTTGCCGCGGAAGAGGCTACCGGGACGCCCAACTAAATTGCGTCGGGACAAACGAGCCCACGCGAATTACAAGGGAGTGACTTCTTGACGCGCGAAGCGCTACGCGCTACATTGCGAGTATGATTCAGTCGTTCCGGCACGCTGGTCTGGAAAGGTTCTTTTTGACTGGCAGCAAGGCGGGCATCCAACCTGCGCATGAGATTAAACTGCGCAGGCAGCTTACGCTGCTGAATACGGCCAAGAACGCGAATCGCATGAATGTACCCGGTTGGGACCTGCATCCGCTCAAGGGAGCGCTTGCGGATCATTGGTCAATCAAAGTCAACGGAAATTGGCGCATGACATTCACCTTTGAGAATGAGAATGCGATTCTTGTGGACTACCAGGATTACCACTGAACGGTGAGGAGAATGCGAATGGCAATGACGATGTACAACCCGGCGCATCCGGGCGAAATTCTTCGCGAATACCTCGGCACTGTCCAAGTTGGCGTGGCGGCCAAGAAACTCCGTGTGGCGCGGTCGACTCTCTCGCGGCTTTTGAACGGACGGGCGTCCTTCACGGCGGCGATGGCGCTGCGCTTGGCCGATGCTTTTGGCACCGAGCCGGGCATGTGGCTCGACTTGCAGCAGCAGTACGATCTGTGGCACGCGGCGCAGAAGAAGAGACCCAAAGTAGAGAAGTTCTTCAGGGCGGCATGACGGCCACTCCGGCGGCATCTACTCCTGGGAGTACCTGCGCCGCAACTGCCAGTGCCGCGAGTGCACCTTTGCCGCCGCGGAAACCACCGGCACACCCAACTAGCCGGCTCCCCACCCATCTAAGCGGGAAGAACATAAATGCGGGTGCCCCACCTTCAGCGCAGTCTCATCGCGCTTAAGGTGGGATACAAGATCCAGAGTTTTTATCTATGGTCCTTTAAAGCCCTTTGCCAGCCCAAACCGCGCCAACCGCCATCTCCACCGCCTCTGCCGCCCCGCCGGCCACGCGCAGCAGTTCCCGGTTCTTCTGTTTCAGAAATCCTGCCGCGACCGCCGTATCCAGAAACGCCAGCAGCCCGTTCCAGTAGCCCGCGGTATTGATGAGGATGCAGGGCTTGGCGTGCAGGCGAAGCTGCGCCCAGGTCACCACCTCCAGCAGCTCCTCCAGGGTGCCGTAGCCGCCCGGCAGGATGAGGAAAGCGTCAGCCAGCGCGGCCATGCGGGCCTTGCGCTTGTGCATGGTGGGGACCAGCTCCAGGCGGGTGAGCCCGGCGTGGGCAATCTCCTTGCCGGCCAGCAGGTCGGGCAGCACGCCCACCACCTCCGCGCCGCCGGCCAGCGCCGCATCGGCCACCGCGCCCATCAGGCCCACGCAGGCTCCGCCATAGACCAGTCCCAGCCCGGCGGCGGCAATGGCCGCGCCCAGCGCCCTGGCCTCGGCCAAAAAGGCAGGATTAGTTCCATTGGCCGATCCGCAGTACACGGCCACGCTTCGAGGGCTCCCGATTGGTTCAGTCATGGTGAGTTCAGGATAACGGGTGGCAGCGGAGATTACTGCCGCTCCAGGTACTCTGCGGGAGTCAGAATCGCAATTCCCCGGAAGGGGTGCAGATCGAGCAGGTCCCGGTCACCGGTGACGATCAGGTCAGCCCGGCCATCCACGGCCACCTCCAGAAATTTGTCATCCTTGGAGTCGCGGCAGACGTGGATAGGGGAAACAATCTGCACCGTTTCGCAGGCGTTCGCGTATTCCGCAACGAGGTGCTGTCGCAGATCCCGCTCCACATAGCGATCGAATCGCTCGCGGCTCATCACCTCAAGCAGTTCCAGCAAGGTTGCGTCCGATGCCAGAACCGTCGCGGCCTGCGCCTTCAGCAGAGCCAGGCTGGGGACCGAGCCGGGAAAGAGGAGGCCGCTCAGCACCACGTTCGTGTCCAGAACGAGCCGCGCGGGAGAATTCATCCGTTCGCCAGGATATCAGCCAGCTTTTCTTCGGTCAGGCCATTGGCCTTCGCCTGATTGGCGGCAAGCGCCGCCAGACGATTGAACTCGGCCCATCGGTCCTGGCGCAGCCGTGCATACTCCGCAGCCGACACCAGCACCGCGATATCCCGCTCATGGCGCTGAATCCGGACGGGTTCGCGCTGGGATTGGTCAAGCATGGCGGCAAAGTTCTGCTTGGCGTGAGTGGCGGACACGGTCGTCATGAAAGCAGTATAGCCAAAATGTACGTCTTGTACAAAATAGACAAAATATACATTTTCTTCGCCCTGTCCCGCAGCGCATCGTCCCTCAACCCGCTGCACCGCGCCGAACGGTACACTAGACCAAGGACCCTTCCCTTCCGGACGCCGCCTTGCAAGAACTCATCGCCAAACTGAATCCCGAACAGCGCGCCGCCGTGGAAACCACGGAAGGCCCCCTGCTGATCCTGGCCGGAGCCGGCTCGGGCAAGACCCGCGTCATCACCAATCGCATTGCCTGGCTCATCCGGGAGAAAGGCGTGGCCCCGGACTCCATCCTGGCCGTCACCTTCACCAACAAGGCCTCCAAGGAAATGGGCGAGCGCGTCGACAAGATGCTCGACCACTCCAGCCTCGCCAAGCCGCTGCTCTGCACCTTCCACTCGCTCTGCGTGCGCATGTTGCGCCGCGACATCGAGGCCCTGAAGGTGGGCGGCGAGGGCCTCACGCGCTCCTTTGCCATCTACGACGAAAACGACCAGCAGGCCATTGTGAAGCAGGTGATGAAGCGCATGGGGCTGGACACCAAGCAGCTCACCCCGCGCGCCGTGCTCGGCAAGATCAGCTGGGCCAAGAACCACATGGTCGATCCGCAGGAGTATTACCTCGGTTCCAAGGACCCGAACAGCGAGCGCATTGCCCACATCTACCAGGGCTACCGGATGGAGCTGCGCAAGAACAACGCGCTGGACTTCGACGACCTGCTGCTGGAGGCGGTGCGGCTGCTCAAGGTTTCCGGCGAGACGCGGACGCGCTACCAGAACCGCTACCGCTACCTGCTGGTGGACGAGTACCAGGACACCAACCGCCCCCAGTACGAGCTGATGAAGCTGCTGGCCGGGGAGCGCAAGAACGTATGCGCGGTGGGCGACGAGGACCAGAGCATCTACTCCTGGCGCGGCGCCGATATCCGCAACATTCTGGAGTTCGAGAAGGATTTTCCCAACGCCAAAATCGTGCGCCTGGAGCAGAACTACCGCTCCACGCAGGTGATTCTGGAGGGCGCGGGCGCGGTTGTGGCCAACAATCTGCGCCGCAAGGGCAAGAAGCTGTGGACCGATCGCCAGGGCGGCAGCCTGATCGGCTACTACGAGGCCCCGGACGGCGAGAACGAAGCCCTGTTCATTGCCGACCGCATTCAGAAATACCTGCGCGAAACCAGCACCGAGGGCCAGGAAGCGCACTGTGCAGTGCTCTACCGCACCAACTCCCAGTCGCGCCTGGTGGAAGAGGCGCTGCGCCGCTTCAATATCCGCTACACCATGGTGGGCGGCTTCAGCTTTTATGAGCGCGCCGAAATTCGCGACCTGCTGAGCTACCTGCGCCTGGTGCGCAACCCGCACGACTCCATGGCCTTTCAGCGGGTGATCAACACCCCGGCCAGGGGCATTGGCAAAACCTCGCTGGAGACCCTGGAGCGGCTGGCCCTGGAGACCGGCACCTCCACCTGGGAGATCACCGCCAGGGCCATTGCGGAACGGCTGATTCCGACGCGCACGCTGATGGCGCTGGAGTCCTTCCGGCAGCTGATTCTGGACGCGCAGGCCATGATGGACCCCGACTTTGCCGGCAAGCTCTCGGCCGACGTGGCCGGGGAAGAGGACGCCGACACCGGCTTCGACTTTGGCGAGGCCAGCCCCGACGAGGCCAGCCCCGACGAGGCCAGTCCGGATGCGGCCAGCGCGGAGTCGGCCACCAGCTTCAACTTCGGCGGAGAGCAGGCGCAAATGACGCTGCTCGACGCCGCCAGCTTTTCGCCGTTTGCCTCTGCGCCAGCGCGGGTGCCCCAGGTCTCGCCTTTGAGACCTGGGAAACCAACCCAACCCGATCCCGATTTCGAATCGGACGCGGAAGAAGTCGCGGCAGACGAAAAGGGACAGGGAAGCGGTTTCCGCGCCCCCGGCGATGCAGCCACCCTGCCCGAGCTCATCCGCTTCCTCATCGACCGCTCCGGCTACATCAAGGCGCTGGAGACGGAGGGCTCGCCGGAGTCCCTCAGCCGCATTGAAAACCTGAAGGAACTGGCCAACGCCGCCCACGACGCCGAAGCCCGCGGCGAGACCCTGGCCGACTTCCTGGACAATGCCGCCCTGGCCTCCGACACCGACCAGTTCGATCCCGAGGCGCGGGTCACGCTGATGACCCTGCACGCCGCCAAGGGGCTGGAGTTTCCGCTGGTTTTTCTGGCCGGACTGGAAGAGGGCCTCTTCCCCCACTCGCGCACCCTCAACAACCCCGAGGAGCTGGAAGAGGAGCGCCGCCTTTGCTACGTGGGCATGACCCGCGCCATGAACACGCTGATCCTGACCCGCGCCCACTATCGCCGCCGCTACGGCAACGATGCGCCGGAGATGAGCATTCCCTCGCGCTTTATTGAAGAGATTCCCAGCCAGCTGGTTGAGAACCTGGGCGGGCGCGCGCCCACCGCCTGGGCCACCCCCGGCTACCCCAAGACCTACGGGCGGCGCGCAGGCGGCGAAGTCGAAGACAAGCACTTCAACTACGAGGACGAGAGCCAGGAGGTGCAGCGCCCCGGCGCCCCGGCCGCCGCCAAGGGGTTCGGCGCCAGGCCCAGGTTCTCCTCCGACAAGCCCTTTGTGGCTCCGTGGATGAGCCCCAAGGCTCCCGCGCCCAGCCTGGGCTCCGGTTCCAAAGGAAAGAGCGCCACCGCGCCCGCGAAAGAAGGAAGTGTGGAAGAACCCAACTCCATCGACAACATTGCCCGCTTCTTTGGGGGCAAAACCGGCCACGGCCAACCCGGTTCGCTGCCCCGCCCGGCATCGTCCGGTGCGCCTGTCGAGCGGGTGCCCCAGGTCTCGACTTTGAGACCTGGGAATGACGAGCCCAGCCGCCCCGCGCCCCTCAGAAAAGGCCAGCGCGTGCGCCACAGCAAATACGGCGAGGGCACCATCCTGATGCGCGAAGGCGACGGCGAAGACGCCAAGCTGACCGTGCTGTTCAGCCGCGTGGGCATGAAGAAGCTGATCGAGAAGTTCGCCAATTTGCAGAAGATCTAGCGGATATTAGTCAGCAGAATCACGATCTATTGCCGCGTAGCCTATCGAGAATCGCCGGCGACAGGTGAAAGCTGGTCTCGCTCAGACGGTTCAGCGTGGAATCCAGGTTAATCAACCCAAGCGAAGCCGCATCGCGCAGAACGCCGAGTGTGCCGATCACGGTGAATCCACGGCCTTCAGCGACGCGCCGACCCTGGAGTTCATCCACGATGATCAGATCGGCGCCTGCATCCTCGGCCAGCACGATCGCCTCCCGCTCCCCTGCATCCAGCTTCAGCAGCGCCGCGTCGATGGTTGTGCGGGGGGTAAGAACCTCAAGCCACGCGGGCGGCTCTTCCATCCATTGACGAACCGCGGACGGCGCCAGCGCGTGAAGCAGTTCGCGCTACACGGCCGAGGGAATTACCACCCTGCCATAGAGCGCGGAAAGCACATCGATCTGCCCAATGAGAATCAGATAGTTGATCGGGGTGGTATCGGCAACGACAATCATCCCGCACGGCGAGGGGCGGGGAGCGGCCCGGCCTGCATCCGCGTCCGAACCTGTCGCGAGGCAGCCAGATCCCGCTCGGCATCCTCAAAGGTGTAGTGCATCCAGGCGCTGTGTTCCTTCAGGAAGGCATGAACCTCGGTGCGGGTCTCAAAGCCAAGCATCTGGCGAATCTCCGCCTCGGTCAGGCTCTCGCTGCGATACCCCTCCAGCGCCAGCGCCTCAAGAGCGGCGCGCGACAAGTCCTTGCCGCCCGCCGCTATCTGCGCGGCAACCTCGTCCGGAATGGTCACCTTGATCTGCACACTCAGAGGTTAGCACCAAAACAAATCCGAAAACAGACCCGTTCGACCGGCTTCGCAACCCGCCACAATCCGTCAACAGCCTCCCGTGGAAAGTCCGGAGGCAAGTTTTCGCCGCAATGCTGCTTGAGATCCGCCAGCAATCGAGGCCGCTGCGCCAGATAGCGCGACTGGACGATCTTCGTTCCGCCCGCCGCTACTTCTCCCGCTTCGCCACCAGTTCCTCTTTGGCAAATTCGCCCACGTTGCGGGTGAACTTGATCTCGTCCCCTGCGATCTTGCCCGTATAGGTAATGACCAGCTTGTTCCCGTTGAAGTCCAGATTCTCGGTGAACGAGATCTCGTCGCCCTGGATCTTTCCATCCTGGATTTCGGTCGTGCCATTGTCGTTCTTGGCGGTGCCGGTCAGCTTGTCGCCGTCCACCTTGAACGTGTAGGTGTAGTGCTGTTCCCCGATCTGGGTGTTGAAGGTTGCCGTCCACTTGCCGTTGAAGTCCGCGGCCCATGCCGACAATCCCAGACCCACGGCCAGCATGGCCATCACCAGAACGCTGCGCAGTTTCATCAAGTCCGTCTCCTTTGGATGCCGCTCGAAAGCCATCCATCGCCGGCGCCGGATTGAGAAAATTCCAGCAGGTCCTGGGGCCGCGATCTGACCAAGGGACGCCCCAGCAAAGCGGAAAGTCGCAGCTGGCCCGCGAAATCTTCCCCCTCATTCCATCCCGATAATCAAGGGCTCCCTGGCGGCTGCGGCGGGGGCCGGATTGCGCCCCTCCTCCCAGAGCCTCTTGGCCCGTTCCTCGCCATGCAGCACGCGGAAGACGCCTTCGGCCAGGGCCTGCAACTCGTCCTCGCCGGGATAGACGCGGATGGGCGCAACCCACTCCAAGTACCCGCGCAGCAGTGAGACCACCCGCTCGGAATGGGCCATGCCGCCGGTCAGCAGCACGGCGTCCACCTTGCCCTGGAGCACCGCCGCCATGGCGCCAGCCTCCTTGGCGATCTGGTAAACCATGGCTTCGAAGATGGCCGCGGCCTGCTGGTCGCCGCCGTCGATGCGCCGCTCCACCTCCTGCAGGTCGCGGGTGCCGAGGTAGGCGAACAGGCCGCCGTCGCCAAAGACCTTGCGGTCGATCTCCTTCTGCCCAAAGCGCCCGGAGAAGCAGAGCTTGACCAGCGCGCGCGCCGGCAGCCCCCCGGTGCGGTCGGGTCCGAAGGGGCCTTCCTCGATGGTGTTGCTGTCGATCATGCGCCCTTCGCGGTGGGCAGAGACGCTGATGCCGCTGCCCATGTGCACCACAATCAGGCGCAGCGCCGGGTAGGGCTGCTGCTGCTCCCGCGCAAACCGGTGCGCCACGGCCTTGGTGTTGAGCGCATGCAGAATGCTGCTGCGCTCAATCAGCGGCGAGCCCGAGGGCCGTGCGCAGGGCTGCCACTCGTCCACCGTCACCGGGTCCACAATGTAGGCGTTCACCCCCGCCGCCCTGGCAAAGCGCAGCGCCAGCAAGGCGCCCAGGTTGGAGGCGTGCTCGCCGCGGCGGGCCAGGTAGAGTTCCTCCACCATGGCGTCGTCCACCAGGTAGGTGCCGCAGCCCATGGGCGGCAGCAGCCCGCCCCGCCCCGCCACTGCGGCAAAACGCTCTTCGCCGCGCCCGGTCTCGTTGTATCCAGCCTCTTCCAGCGTCTTCTTGATCAGCTCGGCTCGATAGCCCAGCCGCGCCACCATGGGCCGCCCCTGAAAGCGCGCCAGTTCCTCGTCCCCATGGCGGATGGTCTGCACCATTTCGGCGCCGTCCACGGTATAGACGCCGAGCTTGGTGGTCGTGGAACCGGGGTTGATGACAAGAATGCGGCTGCTCTCGTGGGTCAAAGGTCACCTCAACCAGCGCCATCGAGTGTACCCTGCCGGCCGCGCTCTCCACACCCCGAAGTACCGAAGCCGGCAACAGAACCCCAGCGGTTGCGGCCTTCCGCCGGGTTCAAGACCACCCCGCGCATCGCCCGGCGCAGCCCCGCAGCCAGGCCCAAAGGACTAAAATTATCGAAAGGATTGAAAAAACTATATTTGTGGCGCCAATCCGTTTCCGTGCTACACTCAATCCAATCGTAGAATTCGATCTGAAGTTCTTGCCTGTTCCGGTAACCGCCTACACGCAAACTTCCACATTGCGTTCGCGGTAAATCAGTATCGAAGGAGTAACACACAATGGAACAGGGAACAGTGAAATGGTTTAACGACGCCAAGGGTTTTGGATTTCTCAGCCGCGAAAATGGTGAGGACGTATTCGTCCACCACACCGCCATCCAGTCGAACGGCTTCCGTTCGCTTCAGGAGGGCCAGCGCGTCCAGTTCAACGTGACCAAGGGTCCCAAGGGCTGGCAGGCTGAGAACGTTCAGGTTGTCTAAGGATTCAACCCCGGACAAACCGTACGGGACAAGACCAGAAGAGAGGGACGGCACTACTGCCGTCCCTCTCTTTATTTGTGCTCTTTTCGGGGTATGAGCTTTCGGGGATTGAGCCTTCTGGTATGAGCGAGGACGCGGGACGGCGCTCCGCCCGCCCGGCGAAAACTCTACGCCGCGGGCTTGAGCGACTTGACGCTGACCTGGGGGATGGCTGGGTGGAGACTGCTCTTGGCCGTATCGTGGGTGCCTAGATATTGCAGCACATCGTTAATTGAATCTTCAAAACGGGAGCCGGTCTTGTGGGTGGCTTTTACGCCCTTGGCAACAAGCTGGCAGACTTCAAAACGGTTCATGCCCTGTGCGAGGGCTTTGTGGATCTGGTCGGAACGCATAACGGACTCCGGTCAACAAGGTGATTGTCGCGTGGGTTGCGGAGCTCGTCTAAAGCGGTGGGACGGCCGGAGCCGAGCAATCTTTTCTAATCCAGGATCGTGGCTATCTTCATTGTACGCTGGAATCGGATGGGGTGCGGGCGCAGAAAGCCGCCCAGGCGCGGCCGCAGCGCTTTCCGGGGAGCGGTAATCCCTGTTAACATATACTTCACACCTACCCGAATTGCGGGAAACCCTGAAGAGATTGCAGCGAAAGAGGTTACAAGTGGCAGACACCACCAAGATTGAAGATAGGCAGGAACGCAAGATAGTCAAGCGCGCCGCCCGCAAGAAGGCAGCCCCCAAGGCGAAACGGACCGGACCGCGCGGCGAAAACAAGAAGAAGCTGAAGAAAGCGGCACGCGGCGTATCCAAGCGGTAGAAACTCGCTGCAGACAGCAAACAGGGTTCCGGTTCGGTCCGGCACTGGCTGATCCGGAACCCGCTCCTCCCCCATCCAGAAGGCCCATCTCCTTTGCGGATGCGCACTTGCGCATGCGGGGAGGTGGGCTGCCCAGGTTTGAACCACCAAGCGGGGTTTTGTAAGGGAAAGCCTCCCCCCGCACGCTCCGCCGAAGGCATTCGAAGCCGCTGTACCGCCATTCGCTGGAAGCACGAGGAGAACTGCACTGGCCAGCCAACTACTAGCCCGCAAGTCGATCGATAAACTGATCCGGGATTCGGAAGAACCCGGCCACTCCCTGCGCAAGACGCTGGGGCCGTGGTCGCTGACCGCGCTCGGCATTGGCGCGGTGATCGGGTCGGGGATCTTTACGGTGATCGGCACGGCCATGGCCGGCCAGCACTTTGACACTCCTTCGATCCGCGATACCCCGCTGCTGCACTTCGTGATGCACCATACGGCCCTGGCCGGACGGCCGGGCGCAGGACCGGCGCTGGCGCTCTCCCTGGTGCTGGTAGCCATTGTCTGCGTGTTCACCGGCCTGTGCTACGCCGAACTGGCGTCCATGATTCCCATCGCCGGCTCCGCCTACACCTATACCTACGCCACCCTGGGCGAGTTGACGGCCTGGGTGATCGGCTGGGATCTGATTCTGGAATACGCCTTCAGCAACATGAGCGTCAGTGTGGGCTTTGCCGCCCATATTGTCGATTTGCTGGACTGGTTCGGGCTGCATCCCGCAGCCAAATGGATCTCCCCGGCGTATCTGCCCACCGGTTTGCAGGACCTGGCAGGCAACAATCTCTACAGCGCCGGTTGGCATTTCGGCTTCAACATCCCGGCCTTCCTGGTGGTGATGATCCTCACCGTGCTGCTGGTGCGCGGCATCCAGGAGTCGGCCCGCGCCAACAACATCATGGTGCTGGTCAAGATCGCCGCCATCCTGGTCTTTGTTTTTGCCGCCTCCAGCTTCATCAAGCCGCACTACTGGCACCCCTTCATGCCCAACGGCTGGACGGGCGTGCTCACCGGCGGCTCCATCATCTTCTTCACCTACATCGGCTTCGACTCCGTCTCGACGGCAGCCGAGGAGTGCAAGAACCCGCAGCGCGACGTGCCCATCGGCATTCTGGCCACGCTGCTGGCCTGCACGGTGCTCTATGGCGCCGTGGCCATTGTTCTCAGCGGCATCGTGCCCTGGCAGTCGGTGATGGGCGACGCGGCCCCGGTGGTCAACGCCCTGCGCCGCCTCTCGTTGCTGCCCGGCGGCAGCAGCCTGGTGTGGGTGCGGCTGTTTGTCCTCATCGGCGCCTTGCTGGGCATGATCTCCTCCATCCTGGTCTTCCAGCTCGGCCAGGCGCGCGTCTGGTTCTCCATGTCCCGCGACGGCCTGCTGCCGCCCGTTTTCAGCCGCATCCATCCCCGGTTCCGCACCCCGGCCGTTGCGACCTGGGTGGCGGGCTTTGTGGTGGGCATCCCGGCCGGCCTGCTGGACATCGGCACCGTCTCCAATCTCTCCAACATCGGCACCCTGTTCGCCTTCGTGCTGGTCTCCATCGCCGTGCTGGTGTTGCGTTACCGCGAGCCGGAGCGCCCGCGCAGCTTTCGCGCCCCCTTCGGAGCGCTGTTTCCCGTTCTCAGCATCATCTTCTGCATTGTGCTCATGATGGGCCTGGAAGTGATGACCTGGATGGCCTTCTTTGCCTGGCTCGTGATCGGCCTGCTGATCTACTTCTTTTACAGCCGCCACCGGTCGGAGTTCGCCAAACCGCGCTAGAGTCTTGAAACAATGGATATGAAAGATTTCATTCGCCGGCTGCCCAAAGCCGAATTGCATCTGCACCTGGAGGGCACCATTCTGCCCTCCACCCTGGTGGAGCTGAGCGCGCGCCACGACGAGAGGCCGCTCACTTTGGCCGAAGCTGAACCCCTCTACCGCTTCACCGACTTCAGCGGCTTCATGGACGCCTTCAAGGCCGTCACCCGGCTGCTTATCGGTCCGGATGACTACGAACTGGCAGCCTGGCGCATGATGCAGCACCTCGCCGAGCAGGGCGTGGTTCACGCCGAGGTTTTCATCTCCGTGGGCGTCATTTACCTGTGGCGCAACCACGATGCCGGCGCCTTCGAGCCCATCTTTGCCGCCCTGGAGCGGGCGCGGGAGCGCGGCGAGCGCGAACTGGGCCTCACTCTCTACTGGATCTTCGACGCCGTGCGCCACTTTACCGTCGCGGAGGCGGAGCGGGTCTTCCGCAAGGCCATCGCCATGCGCCCGCAGTACCCCTCCATCATCGGCATAGGCCTGGGCGGCGACGAGCGCCTGGCCGGCTCCGAGCCCTTCCGCGCGCTCTATGCCGAGGCCGCCCAGGCGGGCCTGCACCTCACCAACCACGCCGGCGAAACCACCGGTCCCGAGGCCATCCGGGAGGCGCTCGCCATCGGTTCCGAACGCCTGGGCCATGCGCTGTCGGCCATTCAGGAACAGGCTCTTCTCGATGAATTGAAGGCGCGGCGCATTCCCCTCGAGCTGAACCCCACCTCGAACGTCCGTACCGGGGTCTGCGCGTCGTTTGCCCAGCACCCGCTGCGGCGCTACTTCGATGCCGGCCTGCTGGTCACGCTCAACTCCGACGACCCGGCCTTTTTCGGCTCCGACGTAGCCAACGAATACCTGCTGGCCCACACCGTTCAGGGCTTTACCCGCGAGGAACTGCGCCAACTGGCAGCCAACTCCATCCGCGCCAGTTTTCTTCCCGAAGCGGCAAAGACCGCATGGCTCTCCCGCATCGACTCAACCGAGTAACCCCGCGTCCCACATGCTGGGCCACAGGACGGGACAGGTGCAGGGGAAGTTGGGGTATCATGCCAGCAGGAGATTGCCCGTCATGTCCACTGAAGCAGAAACCCTCGACCAGGCGGAAGAGTCGAACGAGAAAACCACGCTACGCGTGATCACCTGGTTCTCAGTTGGCATGGCCGTGGCCGCCCTGGGCATCTATGTCGGCAGTGAGCTGCGCAACCGCTACAAGTTCAAGCGCCGCACTCCCTACGACTTCTACGCCAACGCCGACGAGCAGCAAGCCGGCGAATTCGGCGTCGGCATCTAGCGCCGCAGCCCTCGATTCTGAAAGCAAAAGCCGCCCGAGGGCGGCTTTTGCTTTCAGCGACGCTTTTTCCGGGAGTCTGCCTACGCCTTCACTGCCTCGAGCCAGCCGCAGGCCGGTGCGGGTCCGCCCCGGCCATCCAGCGATCGTACATGCCCTCAAAAGCCTCCTGAAGAGCGCTCGCCAGCCCTTTCGCATCGCAGAGCGGGCTGGCGGCCATAAGCGCGCGCTGGCCCTGGCGGAGCCTCTTGCGGCCTTCCACGTCCCGCGCCAGGTGGCAAACAATGGCGACAAACTGCTCACTGTCCTGGGCGACCCACTCCGGCCGGCCCAAGGCCTTGAGCGCGGAGCTGGCGATGGTTCCCCCGGTCCAGTTCCCGTCCAGGGCCACCAGGGGTGCGCCCATCCACAGAGCGTCAAAGGCAGTTGTTCCGCTGTTGAAGGGGATGGTGTCCAGCGCAATGTCGAGCCGGTCATACAGCGCCATGTGCCGGTCGTGTTCCCGGATGAAGGGAACAAATTCCACCCGCTCCGGGCTGACGCCGTGACCGGCCAGGGCAGCCAGAATGCGCCGGTGCGTCTCTTCCTCGCAGTCCGCGCGATCTTCCAAAAGGAGCTTGGCCTCAGGCAGCGCGCGGAGCACCCGGGCCCAAAGGCCAAGCGTTTCCCCGCGAATCTTGCAGTACTTGTTGAAGGATCCCAGCCAGATAGTCCCGCTTGCATCTGGAGCCCAGGCGCTCTCAGGCAGTGTCCAATCCCCCCGGTAACACGAGGCAAAGCGCGGCAGCCGCCACACCCCTTCGGTGAAGTGCGCGTCCATTGCAGCCTTGAAGTAGGGATCGCCGAAGATCCAGTCCACCTCGGTCAATCCCGTGGTGCTCCAATAGCCGATATACGTGCACTGCACCGGGGCGGCGCGATGGGCAAGAATGCCCAGGCGGCCGCCGAATGTGTGCCCCGTGGTATCCATCAGGACGTCGATCTGCTCCGCCCGGATGCGCTCTGCCGCTCCCCCGTCCGGCAGTCCCATCAAGGGGATGTAACTGTCTGCCAGTTCCCTGAAGTGCTCGGCGCGCGCGCCGAACCTGCGGTAAGTGGGGAAGAGTGTGAGGTGGAATCGGCGGCGATCAAGCTGTTCGAGGAATGGCTCAAGAAAGTCCGCGACCGCGTGCGCGCCCAGCTCCGCGGAAACAATGCCCAGGCGCAACTGCCTGCCCTGCCGGGAGCGGACGGGAAATCCCCCTGAACCCGCGGGCGCTCTTTGCCGCGCGGCCGCTCGTTCCGCTTCGCTGAGCACGCTTTTCTCCCACCCTTCCGCCAGAACGCGCCCCGCCTGGGGCGGAATGCACCGGGTGAATGCGTACAGGTAGAGCAGGTTGCTGTGGGCCAGCGCAAAACCCGGCCGGACGGCAAGCGCCTTGCGGAAAGTCGCAATGGCTTCATCCAGTTTGTCCTGGTCCTTATAGGTTTCCGCCAGATTGTTGTAGGCGTCGGCGCTCTCCGGCGCTATCGAGATCGCATGACGATAGCAGAGGATTGCCTCTTCCAGGTGGCCTTGCCCGCGCAACGCGTTACCCATATTCAGGTGAGCTTCAACCAGATCGGGCTGGAGTTCGGTGGCCCGGCGCAAGCTCTCGATGGCTTGGGCTAACTCCCCGCGCGCGATCAGAATATTGCCCAGATTGGAATGTGCCTCGGCAAGAGTGGGCTTGCAGGCGAGCGCCTGCTTGCAGGCGGCAATCGCCTCCTCCAGGCGGCCCAGTTCCTGCAGCACCGTGCCCATATTGTTGTGCGCCTCGGCGTACTCCGGCTGCAGGGAGATTGCCTTCCGGTAACAGACCAGAGAACGCTCCGGCCTGCCGATCTTCTGCAGCAGGCTCCCCATGCTGTTGATGGTTTCAGCTGAATCGGGCTCGATGGCGAGCGCTTGAGAAAAGCTGGCGGCGGCTTCATTAAACCTTCGCTGCTCCAGCAGAGCATTGCCCAGCCGATGATGTGCGGCATGCAGCCCTGGATCGAGCAAAGCGGCCTTGCGGTAGCTGGCAATGGCATCGTCTGCCTCGCCCCTGGCCTCAAGCACATGACCGAGGTTGAGATGGAATTCGGCTCTCCCCGGATCCAACTCCATGGCCCGCATCATCAGCCCGAAGGCAATGTCTGCTTCCCCTCTCTGGTGGGCCAGCAGCCCAGAGAAGTGAAGCGCGTCGGCGTTTTCAGGTTCCGCTTTGAGAACCTGCCGGTAGAGCTCTTCCGCTTCGCTGAACTGGCCTTTCTGGTGATGGCCGAGGGCACGCTGCACAAGGCGGGAGACCGTTGACGGGCTCGATCCTGCCGCCGCGCCGCCCGGCCCGCAACACCGTTCGCGCCTTTTCCCACTGCCGCAGGGACAGGGAAGATCACGCGCCAGGCGTGGGTCTGAACCGCGCGATTGCCGAGTCAAGCAAGCTCCTTGGAATCCTGAAGATCGGGGTGTGAGGCGTTGGCGCCAGCCGATTGTTCGCGGTCCGGCGCCCGTCAATCAAAGGCAGGTTCGTTAGGGACTATGTTCGGGCAGCCTTGATGCCCCACGCTGTGTTGGTATGCAATTGCTGAGCCATCCTCGGACCAGGCTCCATCGACGCCCTCTCTGTGGCCTCCCAGGATAGAGGTCCTTGCCCGCAAGCCCCGCCGGGGCGCAGGCAGTTTTCGCGCGGCAATGGATGCTGGTTGAAATCATTGTATTTACTCCGTCGCATCCCCACCTTGCGAAGTTCCAAAGCGCGCACCCCGGCAGGCCGTGCCGGACGCGGCAGGCCGGCTCGGCGTCGGGAATGGATATTAGAGAACCATGAGGCCCGGCAGCGCCGCTTGTCGGCAACCGCGCCCCCGCCCGGCAGCCGACACGCTGCCGCCATGAAACAGGCTCCGGGAAGACCCTCTGACCATACGTCCAGTGGTATTCTGCCCTTTGCCTGAGATGCAGGGCAGCGGCCGGGTTGGAGCAAGCGGGACGCCCTGCCTGAAGGCGCGTTGCGTCCACAGGACCAGCCACTGACAGTTGATTGCCTGGGCCGCCCGCGGAGCGGCTCGGGGTTGGGATGCGCACGATGATCGACTGGGATCTCATTCTCTCTCAGTCCGGAGAAACTCGGTGAAGACTTGGGACGTTGTCATGGTCACGGCCTCGTCGGCGCGACAGGTGGCCTTGTACTGCGATGAGATCCAGCGGCGGAAGTTCTCCGGGCTGTTGCCGGAGGAGACGGAGTTTCTGGTTGTGGCCGACCCCGGCGACCGCAGGGTGGGCAGCGGCGGAGCCACCATCAATGCGCTGGGAGTTCTGGGCAAGGACCTGGAGTGGTGGCGCCGGCACCGCGTTCTGCTGATTCACTCCGGCGGCGATTCGCGGCGTCTGCCGCAATACTCGCCCGGCGGCAAGCTGTTCGGCGTACTGCCTTCCCGCACCGAAGCGCGCAAGACAACCACCGTTTTCGACGAAACTCTGGCGCTTTCGGCGGCCTGGGCAGAGCGGATTCCCAATGGCCTGCTGGTGGCCTCCGGCGACGTGGTGTTGCGCTTTGACTCGAGCCAGGTGCGGTGGGACCGGCCCGGCGCCACCGGCGTGGCCATGCGCCTGGATATGGAAACCGGGGGCCACCACGGCGTCTATGTGGTGGGAACCGGGGACGAGGTCTACACCTTTCTGCAGAAGCCAACCCCGGCAGAGGTGAAGGATGCGGGCGGAGTGCTCGCGGATGGGCGGGTCGCTGTCGACATTGGCCTGCTGCGGCTTGACCCCGAGTTGACCGCGGAACTGGCGGAACTGGCCGGATTCAGAACCCTGCCGGCCGTCGATCTTTACGATCAAATCACCCGCGGGCTCACCGGCCAGTGGAAGCCGGCCAGCGATGCCGGGCTGTTCTGGCGGGAGCTGGCAAGGATCTTGCGCGATCCGGAACGGCCAGTGCCGTTCCATTGCGCGGTGGTGGAAGGCGAGTTCATCCATGCCGGCACCACGCGCTCCTTCCGGCAGATCGCGGCCGGCGCGGGCGGAATCCTGGACAGTGTGATTGCCGGCCGATGCCAGGCCGGGCATGAAGCCGTCGTCCTGGAGTGCGATTTGGCCGGGCCGGTCTTTGCCAGCCGGGGAGCGATCCTCCATGGCCTGACCGCCTTGAACGGGCCCGTGGAAGTGCCCGAAGACACCGTGGTTCACCAGTTGCCTGTCGAGGGAGCCAAGGGCAACGGCTGGGTGATCCGCGTGTACGGGGTCGAGGACGACCCCAAGCAGATCAATGAAAACGCCACCTGGTTCAACCGGCCGATTTTGGAAACGTTGCAACGGCTGGGGCTGAGCAGCGCCGAGGTTTGGCAGGCGGGCGAGCCGCAGGCCTTGTGGAACGCCGCCCTGTTTCCCGTCACCACGCCGGACGAGGCCTGGGCCTGCGCGCGCTGGATGATGGGCTACAGCAGCGGGTACGACGGCGAACGCTGGCGTCAGGCGCAGCGGCTCTCGTTGGCTGAAAGTGCTGCATGTGCCGACGGCAAGGCCCTGGCGGAAGCCCGCAACCACCGCTTGCAGGGCATCTGGCAAGAGACGGTGGTGGCCCTGGCGGAGTCCGGCACGGACCTGCGCCCGCTGCTGCCCAATCTGCCCGGTCTGGCTCCGGCCGCGGCCGCGGGACGTGCGCTGCGCAGCCACGCCGCGCAACTGCGCCAGGGCAGCCCGGAGAACCTCACGCAGGCCGCCAGCCTGCTGGTGCAGGCAGCGCGCCTGCTGCGGCGAGCCGGATTCGAGCCCGAGGCCGCGCAGGCCGAGGACGAGGCATTCACCAGCATTGAGGACGCCGTGCAGAACAGCACTGCCGGCGAGGTGGAACCGGCCCCCGGCCGCTGGCGCTTCAATCGCGTGCATGTTTCCGCCCCGCCCCGCATCGATCTGGGCGGGGGCTGGTCGGATACGCCGCCCTTCTGTTTCGACTGGGGGGGCACCGTCTTCAATTGCGCCCTGGAGATCGACGGCACGTATCCGATTGAAACCGAAATCCGGCGCATCGACGAGCCCGTCATCCGCTGCCATGCGGACGGACATGGCGAGGTCGCCGAATATCGAGACGCCGAGGATTTGCTCAAGCCGTGTGGGCCGGGGTCGGTCTTTTCCATTCCACGCACCGCGTTGCGCCTGCATGGCCTTCCGGTGAAGGGACAGCCTCTGGCAGAGACGCTTGCCGAACTGGGCGGCGGATTGGAGATTCGCTGCCAGGTGCGGTTGCCCATCGGCTCGGGCCTGGGCACCAGCAGCATCCTGGCCGCAACCGTCATTCGCGCCCTGGCCGTGATCTCCGGGCGCGAGCTGGACAATCATGCCCTGTCCCAGGCCGTGATGCGGCTGGAACAGCGCATGACCACCGGCGGCGGCTGGCAGGACCAGGCGGGCGGCATCTTTCCCGGCGCCAAACTGTTGATTACCGGGCCCGGTTTGCGGCAGAGGATTCGCGTGCAACCGGTGGCCTGGGGCAAGGAGAGGCAAGCCGAGTTCTGCGATCGTCTGCTGCTCTACAACACCGGCATTCAGCGCGTGGCCAAGGACCTGGTGCGCCAGGTGGTCTCGCGCTACCTGGCCCGCGAAACCGCCACCATCCAGGTGTTGCACAGCATCAAGACCCTGGCCGTCGAGATGTCCTATGCGGCCTCCGAGGGCGATTGGAAGCACTTGGGAGAGCTGCTGGACCGCCACTGGCGTTTGAATCAGTTGCTCGATCCGCACACCACCAATGCGCCCATCAATGCCATTCTCGACCGGGCCCGGCCCTATATCCACGGCGCCAAGCTGGCCGGGGCCGGCGGCGGCGGATTCCTGATGCTGCTGGCCAGGGATGCGGAAGCCGCCGCGGCCTTGCGTGCCGCGCTGGCCCAGGAGGCTCCGGCCAGAGGCGGATTCGTGCCCTACCGCATTGCCGACGAGGGGCTGCGCATCCAGACCGGCTGCCAGGCGCCGCAAGGCGCGGCATCCGCTTGCGCGGCCGCGGACTCCACCAGCAATTCCGCAAACGGCTGAGGATTCGTCCCGGAACCCGGTCTGGGCTTTGACCGCTTGCAGTTGTACCAGCATTGGGTGCCCCAGGTCCCGATTTTGGGACCTGGGAAAGCATGAATTGACAGCACGAAATCACGCGGTCAGAGCCCTGGGACGAAGGGTGCGGGCCTTGGCCCGCCCCGCAAACGCCCCCATCGGATTGGGCTGCCGCCTGCGCAAAAGCGCCTCTGAGCGGGCGATCCTTCTGTTTTGAAAGGGCACGGCTTCAGCCGTGCCGCCGAAGCACCCATTTGAGATGCGGCTTTAGCCGCCGAGGGAATGCAACTTGTTGATAATCAATTCCCGCAAGTGCTAAAGCCCGGATTTCTATTGAACCGTTGAGCGGCGCGGCACCCAGAGGGTACCCGGCCGCGCCCTGTTCCCTATTCCCTGTTCCCTGCTCCCTAGTCCCTGCCTCCGCCCTTCCTGCGTTACCCTAAGGAGCTATGGGCCGCATTCGCATTCTTCCCGACCAGGTTGCCAACCAGATTGCCGCCGGCGAGGTGGTGGACCGGCCAGCCTCGGTGGTGAAAGAGCTGCTGGAGAACGCCCTGGACGCCGGGGCCATGCGCATCCGCGTCGAGGTCGAGGCGGGCGGGCGCAAGCTGATCCGCATTGCCGACGACGGCCACGGCATGAACCGCGACGACGCCCTGCTGGCCTTCGAGCGCCACGCCACCTCCAAGCTGCGCACCGCCGACGACCTGCTCTCTATCGCCACTCTGGGCTTTCGCGGCGAGGCGCTGCCCTCCATTGCCTCGGTGGCCCGCGTGACCCTGGAAACCGCCACCGGCGACGAAGCGGCGGGAACCAGGGTGGAGATTGCGGGCGGCAAGATTCTGCACGTGGACGACGCCGCCCTGCCCCGCGGCACCACCCTGGCCGTGGCCGACCTGTTCTTCAATACGCCGGCGCGGCGCAAGTTTCTGCGCGCCGAGTCGACCGAGCTGGCCCACATCGCGGCGCTGGTAACCCACTACGCGCTGGCCCACCCGGAGAAGCACTTCGAGCTGATCTCGGCCACCCACACCGTGCTGTCGGCGCCGCCGGTGGCGCGCACCGCCGAGCGCATTTACCAGATCTTTGGCAAGGAGACGCTGGCCCAGTTGCTCCCGGTGGCCGCCGAGATGCCGCTGGCCCACGGCGGGCTGCCCGAGCCGCCCCCCTGGAAACGCGACCCGGAGCAGCCGGCCCGCGATCCGGGCACGTTGCGCCTGAGCGGCTTCTACAGCAAGCCGGAGCTGCAAAAGCTCAACCGCAACTCGATCTACGTCTTTGTAAACAAGCGTCTTATTCGCGATCGCTCGCTGCTGCACGCCCTCACCGAGGCGTATCGCAACGTGATTCCGCCCACCAGCTTTCCGGTGGTGCTGCTGTTCCTGGAGATGCCGCCGGAAGAGGTGGATGTGAACGTCCACCCGGCCAAGACCGAGGTGCGCTTCCGCCAGCAGAGCCTGGTGCACGACTTTGTGCGCGACAGCCTGCGCACGGCGCTGATCAACGCCCGTCCTGCGGCCGGCTTCCTGGGCGCGCATGCCGCAGCGGCGGCCAGCCCTTCGCTCATGCCGCCTGCCGCATCGCCCCTGCCGGGTTCGCCGGACAGCGAGCCGCTGGGATCGATGGAAGACTCCGATCCGGGCGCGTTCCAGGACGGCCGGGCTGTGGCGGAGGCGTTCCAGTTGACCCCGCGGCTACCCTCGCCAGTTCCCGGCAGGCTGCCCTTCGACGCGCAGAGCTTCAATCCGGGCGGATGGGGCGACCAGCAGGCCTGGGGCGAGGCCGCGGCGGCGCTGTTTTCGCCAGCTTCGTTGCCGTCCGCCGATGGCTGTTCGCCAGGTCTTGGCGATGGGTCCGGTTACGCCGCCAGCGCCGCCGCCGAGACGGCCCAGATCGAGGCCGAACAGGCCGGCGCCAACCTCAACCACCTGGGCTCGCTGAAGCCTCTGGGGCAGTTGCGGGAATCGTTCATTCTGGCCTCCGGCGAGGACGGCCTGTGGATAATTGACCAGCATGTGGCACACGAGCGAATTCTTTTTGAGAAAATTTTGCGCGACCGTCAGGTGGAGCGGGTGCAGCGGCAAAGATTGCTGATGCCCCTGCTGGTGGAACTGAAGCCCTCGCAGATGGTGGTGTTTGCGCGCATCGCCGAGGAGCTCGAGCGCAACGGATTCGAGGTGGAACCCTTTGGCCCTCAAACACTTGCGGTGAAGGCCGCGCCGGTGGGGCTGGAAGGAGGGGCGTTGGAGCGAATGTTGGGCGAAGTGATTGAGCAATCCGGCGCAGACACGGATGAACCCAAGCAGAATGAAGATCTTACCGCTCTCAGGACGCGCATTGCGGCCTCCATCGCCTGCCATTCAGCCATCAAGGTGAATATGCCCCTGGACACGGTTCGGATGGAGTGGCTGCTGCTGGAATTGGCAAAAACCGAGCACCCAACCAACTGTCCGCATGGACGTCCAATAGCTTTGCTGTATTCTTGGAAGGAGATCCAGCGGGCCTTCCATCGCATCTGAAACGCTTGGAAGGTGACCGCCCTCCTCTCAGGAGTGAGGGTAGTCCGGCGCCAGCGCCAGCCTGGAAGTGAGGTTTTTCTTTGACAGCAGAGCAATTGGAAGCATCGCGCGCCGAAAGGATGCGCCAGAACGGACACGGGACACTCACCATGGAGGACGCCCGGACGTGGATCGAGGAGACCGGATTGTGTCTCTTCCTGCCCCGGCGGCAGTATTCCTCTTCCATCGCACCCTCGTTCGTCGAGGCTGTAGCCGGTGAGCGGACCGCAAACCCCGATCCCAAGCATATTGCCGTGGCCGAAGAGCTATTGGTGCGCCTGGAGACCGACGGCGTGGCAGTGCGGCTGAACCTGCTGGGGCAGCCGGGCGAGCAGCCCGATTTCGTGGTGGCGGCCTGGGTGCTGCCTTACGTCTATGCCCTGCGCGGCGACCGCGACTGGCGGCGCTGCCCGCAACTGACGGGTTCGCGGCAGGTCTCGCAACTGGCCGTGCTCACCTACAAGCTGTTGGAGGCGGGCGACTCCACCATTCCCGAACTGACCCGCGCCCTGGGCCGGGAAGTGACCGAAGGCGCTGTTCTGCGCGCCATCACCGAGCTCTGGCAACAACTCCGCATCATCCCCATCGTCTCTGTGCCCGGCAAGCCCGCCGCGTGGCAACTGCTGCGCCAGCGCTTCCAGAAGGCCATTGCCGAAGGCGCATCCACCTCGCAGGTCACGGCGATTTCGGTGCTGGCCTCCATCTATCTGCAGGCGGTCATCGCGGCCAGCATGGAAGAGGTGGAACTCTTTCTGTCGCCGCTGACGGCGCGCAGCAAGGTGCGCGAAGTGCTGCGCGGCCTGGTGGCCACCCGCCAGGTGCACACCATTTCTCTGGGTCACTCCCCGCACTTCTACGTGGCCGGCACGCTGCCAGAGTTTGCCGCTCCCCCGACCATCTACTCCAGTTCCTCCATGCCGGCCTCCGCGTACTTCATGCACTCCCGCGAACTGGACGAGGAGTTTGCGGAACCCGTGGCCGCGCCGGATGCCCCTGTCGAGGAAGACGTTACGGCTCCGGTAGCGGCTCACAAGCCCGCCGAAGCGCACGCGCCGCGGCCCGCTGCCGCGCGCAAGCCTGCCGCCCAGGGGAAATCCGCCGCCGCCCGGCCTCACTTCAGCCGTCCGGCGGTACACTCCCGCGACCGCAAGCCGGCGACCGCCTCCTCGAGCAGCCGCCCCGCGCGCCGCACCAGCGCCGATGCGCGGCCTGCCAGCGCCCGCACAGCGAGCAGTTCCCGCCCGGCCTCTAGCACGCGCTGGAGCGCCAACCCCGCCGCCGGCGCCAACGGCAAGCGCACCGCCGCCCACACCAGCACGGCTTCGGGCAACGGCGCGCGGCCCAGCGGCAACGGCAGCCGGCCCGCCAGCGGCGCTTCCAGTTCGCGAACGGCAAAGTCTTCGTCTCCCGCCTGGAGCCAGCGCAACGGCCACACCGGCGGCGCCAAAACCGCGGGCAAGCCCGGCCAGAACACCCGCAGCGCCAGCGCTCCCCGCAAGGATTCCCGGACCGACGCGCGGCCATCTCACACCAGCCGCAAACCCGCCATGACGGCGGGCGCCAAGGCCGGTAACAGCAAACAGTTCGGGTTCACCGCCCGGCCCAAGCAGGAGACTAAGAAGCGCGGATGAGTGCGGACGAAAGACCTTTGCGCTCCCTTGAGCCTGCCCGGAAGATCATCGTCGCCATCGACGGCCCTTCCGGCGCGGGCAAAAGCACCATCGCGCAGCATCTGGCCCGGCATTTTGGCCTGCTGAACCTGGAAACCGGCGCCATGTACCGCGCCTTCGCCCTCAAGGCCCTTCGCGCCGCTCTCCCTCTGGATGAGAGTGCCGGTCTGGAAGCGCTCGCCGGCCGGACCACTATCCGCCTGGAGCCCGGCGCCGAGGGCAATCGCGTCCTGCTCGACGGCGAGGACGTGACCGCCCAACTTCGCAATCAGACGGTGACCGACGCGGCCTCGCGCGTCAGCGTGCTTTCTCCCATTCGCGCCTGGATGGTGGCCCTGCAACAGCAACTGGGCGCCGCAGGCGGGGTGGTGATGGAGGGCCGGGACATCGGCACCGTCGTTTTTCCCCAGGCCCAGGTCAAAATCTTTCTGGATGCGGCTCCGGAGGTGCGTGGACTGCGCCGCTTCGACCAGCTCGGCCCCAAGCCGGCCGTGCAGCCGGAAGAGGTGATCCGCGACCTGCGCGCCCGCGACGAGCGCGACCGCAACCGCGCCGACTCGCCCCTCAAGCCCGCTGCCGACGCCATTCTGCTGGACTCGACCAATCTGACGCTGCAAGAAACCGTGCAAGCGGCGGAAGCCATTGTGAACGCGAAACTGGGCCAGACAAGCCCTCGCTCCTAAGTGGTGCCGCCACACGGATGGTCGCTTATTTTTTGAAGGGTACGGGCTTTAGCCCGCACATAAAGCCTGAAAAATCAAGCGGGCCGGTAGGGATGGGTTTCAACCCATCCATTTATTCCCTGTGGGAATGCTGGAAGCCACATCCGGCACGATTTGGAGTGCTGAAATCCGATGCAATCCTTGAGACACACCACTGGAAAGCCATCCACAGGCACACGCCTCGGAACATTCCAGGCGCGCTGAGCCAGTCATGGGGACCGCTGGACTGGTTGCCCCGAGTCCCGAAGCGGGCGGCGCGCCCCGGAAGGCGGCAGCGCCCCCGCCCACACCGCGGGGAAATGCTATAGGCTCATAGATGTATGGAAATCACCTGCACACGCTGCCACCGGACGATCGAGGCCGAGAACTGCTACTGCCCCGCATGCGGTCTGCCGCAGCTGCTTTATGCGCCGGACAGCGCGCCTGGGCAGGCCCAGCCGGAGCGCTTGAATGAGCCGGCGCGGGATGCGAGTTCCGTGGATTGGAAGCCGGGCCTGCGCGTGGCGCTGCTGCTGGCGCTTCCCGCCGGGCTGCTCTCGAGCGGCCTGTCGCCGGTAGGCGTTTTTGGACTGTTCTGGATGGCCGCAGCCGCGGCCTGGGCGGTGGTGCTCTATGTGCGCAGCCAGCGGCCGGCGTGGATCACCATCGGGGCGGGCGCGCGCATCGGGCTGGTCACCGGCCTGCTGGCCGCCTGGCTGGCCTTCAGCATCAGCGGCGGTGCCCTGTTTGTCGAGCGCTATGCGCTTCACCAGTCCAGCCAGATTGATGGGGAATGGAAAAGCCGGGTGGTGGCGAGCCAGCAGTTGACCGCACAATGGACGGCGGGCATGGCGGCCGCGGACGCGGCTCAGGCGGAAGCGGCGCGGGCCCAGATTCAGGCCTTCATGCTCTCGCCCGAGGGCCACGCCGGTTTCGAGTCGCTGGGCTTTGCGGCCAACGCGTTTTTCTTGCTCTTCTTTGCCGCCGGGGGCGGCGCTTTGGGAGCGCGTCTGCTGGCCCGCAACCGGCGACCGGAAATCTAGAGCCGTCTTCGCTGCTCCTGGAATGCGCGCATCCTGCGAGCCCACCCCGGCCGGAAAGACAAAGACCCGGCGAGGGTGGGGCACCCGAAGTTGAGAGTGGAACACCCGGTATCTGTCGGCCGGCGGAACTGGCCCGGTTGAGATGAGAAGTTCTTTCCTCTCCGCGCAAAGCGGCGAACCCGGTTCCTCCGGTTCCCAACTTGCCCCGGAGCGGCAACCCCTCGTATCATCCTGCGAGAGACAAGCGGCAAGAGAGTGCCTATGAGCGTACCCCAAGAGAACCCCAGTTTGCGCGTCAAGAGCCGGCTGATGTCGGCCTCGGAGATGGAGCGCACCCTGGTGCGCCTGGCCCACGAGATTGTGGAGAAGAGCAATGGCAGCGAGGACCTTGCGCTGGTGGGCATCAAGCGCCGCGGCGTTCCCTTGGCCGAGCGGCTCGGCAAGCTGATCTCCGCCATTGAGAAGCGCCCCGTGGATACGGGGATGCTGGATATCCAGTTCTACCGCGACGATCTGACCACGGCAGACACGCGCCCGGTGGTGACCGACGGCGACATCGGCTTCGATGTCGAGGGCCGCGACGTGGTGCTGTGCGACGATGTGCTCTACACCGGCCGCACCGTGCGCGCCGCGATGGACGCGCTGTTCGACCACGGCAGGCCGCGCCGCGTACAGTTGGCCGTGCTGATCGACCGCGGCCACCGCGAGTTGCCGGTGGAGGCGACCTATATCGGCAGACGCGTACCCACCAGCAGCCGCGAGATCATTGAAGTCAAGTTCCAGGAGATCGACAACGACGAACAGGTGCTGCTCGTCGAGCGGGTGGATTAAGCAAGAAAGGCAGCTTCCAGCCTCCAGCTCCTGGCTCTTCGCCGGTGGCTCGAGGCTGGCAGCCGGAAGCTGAGACGACATGAATCTGACCTCAACACCCGTTCGCCGCCAACTGAGCACGCCGCCGGTTGCTGCTTCGCCCTTCCCCCTTCATCCCGGTTCGCTGCTCTCGGTGGAAGACCTGAGCCTGGCGGACGTAAGCCATATCCTCACCCGCGCCACGGCATTGGAGAACATGGACCCGCTGCTGCGGGACCGCATCCTGGCCAAGCGCCGCGTGGCGCTGCTCTTCTACGAGTCCTCCACCCGCACCCGCACCAGCTTTGAGCTGGCCGCCAAGGGGCTGGGCGCCGATACCGCGCTCATATCCAGCCTTTCCTCGAGCATCGAGAAGGGCGAAACCCTGAAAGACACCGGCCTGACGTTGCGCGCGCTGGGGGCTGAAACCATCATTCTGCGTCACAGCTCCAGCGGCGCTCCGTGGCTGCTGGAGGCGTCCACCGGCTTGCCGGTGCTGAACGCCGGCGACGGCATGCACCAGCATCCCACCCAGGCGCTGCTCGATCTACGCACCATGCTGGCGCACCTCAGGCCGGGCGTCGAGACGGTCACCGCCGAAACGCTGGCCGGCGTCACAGTGACCATCGTGGGCGACATTCTGCACAGCCGCGTGGCCCGCTCGAACATGCTGCTGCTGCCCCAGCTGGGCGCGCGCGTGCTGCTTTGCGGACCGAAGGAGTTGCTGCCGGATCTGGCCGCCCAGGTGGGGCCGGGCATCGCCGTCGAGCGGGACTTCCTGGCCGCGCTGGGCCAGTCGCAGGTAATGATCATGCTGCGCATCCAGGCCGAGCGCCTGGCCGGCTTGCAGGTGGACCTGGAAGGCTACAAAACGGGCTACCAGCTCACCCAGCAGCGGCTGGCCGCGCACGCCCCGGCGGCGCTGGTGCTGCATCCGGGTCCGATCATTCGCGGACTGGAGCTGACCGCCGAGGTGGCCGACGGGCCGCAGTCGCTCATTCTGGAACAGGTACGCAACGGGGTGGCCATTCGCATGGCGGTGGTGGAACGCGCGCTGACGGCGGCAAAGGAAAAGGGAGGCCGCGCATGACGGCACTGGTGATTCGCGGAGGCTACCTGATCGATCCGGCAGCGGGCGTGGACGGCCTGCGGGACGTTCTGCTCAAAGACGGCAAGGTGGCCGAAATTGCCGCCCCCGGCAAACTGAAGCTGGCCAATGGAACCGAGTCCCTGGACGCCACCGGGCTGGTTTTGGCGCCGGGACTGGTGGATATGCACGTCCATCTGCGCGAGCCCGGCCAGGGCTACAAGGAGACCATCGCCAGCGGCACCGCGGCGGCCGCCGCGGGCGGTTTTACCGCGGTTGCTGCCATGCCCAACACCGTGCCGGTGAACGACTCGCCGGAGACCACGCGCTGGATGCTGGCCCCGGAGCGCGGCGCGGCCATTCGCGTCTTTCCCATCGCCGCGGCCACGCGCGGCTCCAAGGGCGAGGCGATCAACGACTTTGCCGCTCTCAAGGCCGCCGGGGCGGTGGCGGTGAGCGACGACGGGCGGCCCATTCTGAAAGACGGCATCATGCGTGAGACCCTGGCCGCCGCGGCGCGCGTAGGCCTGAGCGTCATCCAGCACGCCGAGGACACGCGCATGACCCAGGGCGGCAGCATGAACGCCGGGGTGACCGCCTTCAAGCTGGGACTGCGCGGCATGCCCGCGGAAGCCGAGTCCAGCATTGTGGAGCGGGACATTCGCCTGGTTACCGAGATGCGCGACACCCGCGCCCACCTGCATGTGGCCCACACCTCCACGGCCGCGGCTCTGGCGGCGGTGCGCCAGGCGCGGCGCAGCGGACTGCGCGTCACCTGCGAGGTGGCGCCGCACCACTTTCTGCTCACCGAGGAGCACGTGGGCCTGTACAACACCAACGCCAAGATGTGCCCGCCGCTGCGTTCGGCCGCCGACCGCGACGCCCTCATCGAGGCCATTCTCGACGGCGTGGTAGACGCCATCGCCACCGACCACGCGCCCCACGCCATTCACGAGAAGGAAGTCGAGTTCGAGAACGCCCCTAACGGCATCATCGGGCTGGAGACGGCGCTGGGCCTCTCGCTGCGCTGGCTGCACAAGGAGTGGAAGATGCCCCTGGGACGCGTCCTGAGCCTGTTGAGCGCCCAGCCGGCAGCTCTCCTGGGCCTGAAGGGCCGCGGCACGCTGGCTGTGGGCAGCTTTGCCGACATCGTCATCTTCGACCCCAAGGCGGAGTGGACTTACCGCGCCGCGGAAGGCAAATCGAAATCCAGGAACACCCCCTTCGACGGCTGGACCATGCAAGGCAAGGTCCGCTGGACCATCAGCGAAGGCCGCATCGCCTACGCCGCGGAGACGGCATAAATCCCCGAAACGGCGTGAATTACCGGAAACTGGGTGCCCCAGGTCTCGTTTTTGAGACCTGGGATACACATAGATCAATATCGACATTATATTTGGATATAATATTTTGCAGAGGATCAGCCATGCACACCACCAATCTGCGCAAAGTCGGCGGTTCCGTCATGCTGGCCGTGCCGCCCGTCCTGCTCAACCTGCTGCAACTGAAGGCAGGCGCAACGGTAGCCGTGGCTGTCGAAGACGGACGATTGATTGTTGAAGCAAAACCGCGGCCACGCTACACCATGGCGGAGTTGCTGGCTGCTTCCGATTATTCCCAACCCCGGACAGCGGAAGAGCAGGAATGGATCGATGCCCCGGCCGTTGGGCGTGAGTTGCTATGAACCGGGGCGATATTTACATGGTGTCGCTCGACCCTACCCTGGGACACGAGCAGCGCGGCCAGCGGCCCGTTTTGGTGATTTCGCCCACCGAATTCAACGAAGCAACCAGGCTGCCGGTGGTTTTGCCGATTACCAGCGGCGGCGAGTTTGCCCGCCGCATCGGATTCGCGGTTCCTCTCTTGGGCATCCAGACGACTGGGGTCGTGCGCTGCGACCAGCCGCGCGTGCTCGACCTGCAGGCGCGAGGGGGCAGGAAGGTAGACACACTGCCTGCGGAAATCCTGGAAGAAGTGCTGGCCAAAACCGTCACGCTGTTCGAATAGCCAATTGCGCTCAATCGAGTGGCAAAGACCAGCGGGCAAGGTGGCCGGCCCGAGCAACTCCGGCGCTGAGTTCGTTTCTTCCGTATCTCGCCGGCGCGAGACAGGCTGCCGCTACCTCAAGAGGAGCCAGGAATCATGCCTAGAAAAACAGCGTCCAGTTCGCAATGGCATTGAGTGCATTGGGAACACGCGGCGTGATTGCCGGCCCGTCGTCGTAACTCAATCCCAGGCTCAGGTAGTTGCCCCGTGAAGCGCGCAGCGAGTAGCTACCGGTAACCGTCGTTCCCGCCCGCCACACGCTCTTGCCCTGGGAGACGAGATTGTCGGTAAAGATCCTGCTGTAGCCGGTGCGCGATGCAACTACGGAAAGAACATCGTCGGGACGTGACCGGACCGGCGCCTTCTTGTAAAGCCGCGCCTCGTAATAGCGGGCGTATGCATTCATCGTTTCCGGAACCGTCATGATGGATCCGCCGGCATAGAGCCCCTGGTTCGGATGCTCGCGGCCCGTCTTGAGCAATTGATAATCCATAAGAGCGTAAGCGCAGTAATTGCCCGACTCCGGCTTGCCCGTGGACTCGTTCCGGTAAGCCGTCGTGTTGTGGATGTAGCCGGTGCGAAACCACGCCTCGTGGGCAGCGGCGCTGGCCGCGCGCAGGTAGCCCCCTTCCTCGATGAGGACCAGTTTGTCGCCGTGGGGAATGAACCGGAAGCCGGTGTGGTCTCGTGCGATTTCGGCCGGGCCTCCGTTTGGATCCTGGCTCCGCTGCGCAGCGGTCTTGATGTAGCTATTCCTGGGCCCGCGCACCCGAACGTTGAACGAAGGCGCCGTCAGCGGGAAGTACGACATGCCGGCCTCGAAGGGCAATACCGCATAAACACCCTGTGCGCCCGTCGCGGTCGATCCTCCCACAAACAGACCAACGAAATTCATGTTGTTGGCAATGTACCCGGCCTTCACCTCCACGCGATCCGCCCCGAACGACTTGTAGAAATAGAGAGCCCACAGCTGAACCGTCTTTGGGCCGGCGGGATTCCAGCTTGCCCAGTTCCACACCCCGCCCAGATAGAGCTGCGCGTGCTCCAGATGCAGTTGGCGAAGATCGGCCGAGAAGATCGGCTGCACAAAATCACTTTCGAAAGCCCGCTGGCCAACATAGACCTGCTCATCGGCAGTCACCGGCTTATCAAGCAGGTTCTGTGTGTACTGCGGCCCCGTGATCACTCGAAACGCAAGGCCCTTGCTCAACAGTGCCCGGCGAAATCCCGAATCGACGTCGATGACGCTGTCGGAGAAGGGCGGCATGGCGGCATCGCCTCCGAGGTAATTCAGGTCCTCAATGGAACGCCCGGCAGGCGTTGGGGAATCGGGAAGGCCCTGGCTTGCATCCTTGCTTTGCGCGCTGCTCAAGATGCCGGCACACAGCAGGAGTGCAGTTGTAAGCATTTTCAGGATTCTTCGGCTGTTCCTCTTTGGCATGTCTCTTGAACCTTCAGTCTTTCTCGCAGCAATATGGCTTTTGGCAACGCAACGGTAGCCGCCATCGGCTCAGAACAAAAATACACCCCATCCCCTCGGCACACGATTCGCATGGAGCCGGCTCTCAATCCTTGCAGGCCAAATCCCCGCCAGAATTCCAGCAGCGGCGCCTGGCCCGCATGCATCGCGAAGGAGGAAGAACCCGGATCAGGTAGGCAGAATCAGCGGCCTGACACCCGGATTCTTCCGCTCTCGTATGGCAGCGTTGACTCGACGATTTCTTGCTGGAGGTGAGTCAATGGGAGTCCTTTCAAAGCGCAACAGAGGATAGCCAGCAAATGCTTGTGAGCAACCAGCAGGACCGTCCTTCCACTGTACATGAAAGCTATCTCGCGGATGCCTTCCAGAATGCGCTGTTGAGCCATGAGTGCTGTCTCGGAACTTCCAGGAATATCGACTGCGCCTGGGTCTGCCATCCACCGCCCGTAGGGGGAATTCGTCGTATTTAGAAGATCTTCAATCCTGTGACCTTCCCATTCACCATGATCCAATTCGCGATAGCGCGGCGAAGACTCAAGAGGAACGCCAAGCCCTTGCGCGTATATTGTTGCAGTTTGCATCGCGCGCTTCGCAGTACTGCAAACGATCTGCTGAATGCCGAGTTCCCGGATGGCCAGAAGATTCGATTCGGCATCGCGAGCGCCGTCGGGAGAAAGCTCAATATCCATTGTGCCCTGCACTCGTCCTTCACTATTCCACGCAGTCTTGCAGTGCCGAGCCAAATAGACTGTTGCCATCAGAAACTCCTCTCACTTCATATTATTCATGCAGAGAGCAATAAGAAGAGCGCTGAACAGGCCATTCGGCCCATGGTAGTCCCCCGCAAGGCATGGGGCGGAAACCGCACCGCGAGCGGCACACTCAAAGAACGTGCTGGTCAGCATCCTGCAGACTTGCCACATACCACCCTTCATCGGTGCGCCGCAAAGTGCAGGTGCATCGATGAAAGGCGGCTAACTTTGGTCACTCGCCGCGAAAGCTCATAACACCACAAATTGCGGCTACGGTAACCACAGCATCCCAGCCGTCAGCGGATCCACATCTCCGGGTTGCTGATTGAGACTGCATCCAGCCCCCGCAACAACAGTTCCTCCGCTTCCTTTAGTGTTAAGACCAGTCCGCCGCCCACCACGGAGATCTCCGCCGAGATGCCTCTCACCCTCTCCAGCATGAGCGGTGCGACGATGGCAGGCATGATTTCGATTGCGTCTGAGACGGTGTTCTTCAATTGACTGGAGATGTTGTCCATGGCGCTGCTGTCCAATAGAAAAGTGCGCTGAATTGAATACAACCCGATGGCGTGCGCATGGCGCAGAGGCTCCAGGTGCGTGGAGATGATTCCGCGTGCCCCACACCGCTTCAAGTAGTTCACCGCATATTTGTCGCGGGAAAAGCCGTTGAGAAGGTCGAGATTGACAATGGGCAGCTTGCCTCCCGCAAGAATCTTCTGGATCAGCGACTCGCAGTTCTCCGGGTTGCCGGCCAGCAGGTAGACGATCTTCCCGTGCGCAGCAATTGCCTGCTCTAAATGCTCAGGCTTGCGAATGGCTGGAGTAATGGGAGTCTCCTTGAAAAAACTCCGTAGCGGGGGCAGTTGTTCCTGTCTCATGCCTCTCATTATGCTCCAAGATAGCGAGCCGCTCTGAAACCGCTCCTGGCTTGCCGCCCAGAAGCGCCAACTTACCCTGCGCTCGGCTTAGGCGCTTTCAAATGTTGGTTGATATGGCCTGTTCCCGGGTCTCATCGCCCTGTTCTTTGTTGCCCGGCGCCACTCCGCCTTGACAGCACACCTTGATTCGCGCGAAACTTCAAGAAGTACCAGTCCGACGCCGTTCGTGAAGAGTGCCTGAGAGAGCGCGAGCGGGTGGCTGAATACTGCTGAAGAAGTCAGAGTCAATTGCCGTAGCGGCGATTGGTTCCGTGCTGATGCTGACAGCAGTCCGGTCCTTGTCCAGGTCTCTCAGGATTCCCGCTCTCACTCCCGCTCAAGGTTCAGACTCCTCTCTTTCCAGACGCGCATCCGGATTTCTCAGGCACTTGTCTCAACATGCGCATGATTGCGCCTGTTGGCGGGTCGCCGGCGTCGATTTTCGGCCGCGCAGCCCGCATCCGAGTTTGCCTCCGATAGATCTTGCCTGTCTCTATCCTCTCTTCTCCGGCAGTTCCAGTTCACCTGTTCGCACGCATCCGCGCATGCAGAGAACACGCATGCACTGCGGCTTGTTCCGCAAGGCGACGCATTCGCAGCAGGGGAGAAAGAAGTATGGAAACGACTCAAGTTGTCATCATCGGCGGAGGCGCCACCGGCGCCGGCATTCTCTGGGATTTGAGCTTGCGGGGCATTGCCGCAATCCTGCTGGAACAGGGAGACATTGCCAACGGGGCCACCGGACGTTGCCACGGCCTGCTGCACTCCGGCGGCCGGTATGCTGTCAAAGACCCCCAAGCGGCCCGCGCCTGCGCCGCGGAAAACCGTATTATCAAGACGATTGCGCCTCATTGCGTGGAGGAAGTCGGCGGGCTTTTCGTCCAGTGCCCTCAGGACGATCCGGCATTCTTCGAGCAGTGGTGGCGAGCCGCTGAGAGTGCGGGTATTCGCAGTCATCGCCTGAGCAATGAAGAGGCGCGGCATCTTGAGCCGGGTCTCGCGCCCGGCATCCTCGGCGCTTTCACTTGTGCGGACGCGCACGTCGATGTCTTTCGGCTCACGCTCGCCAACCTTGAGGCCGCCTTGGCGCGCGGAGGGCGGTTTCGCGCTTACAGCAAGGTTCACTCCATCGACACCGCCAACGGACGCGTGCGCGCAGTGCACTATCGCAATGAACGCACGGGCGAGCGGTGCACCATCGCCTGCGAAGTCGTGATCAACGCTGCGGGAGGATGGGCGCAGAGCGTTGCTGCCTTGGCCGGCGTGGATGTACCAGTGCACTGCGACAAGGGTGCGCTCCTGGTGCTCAATCACCGGCTGAGCCGTGGCGTCATCAACCGCTGCCGCAAGCCCGGCGATGCGGATATCCTGGTGCCCGCGGGCCCCGTCTGCATTCTGGGCACGAGTTCGATGAGCGTGCCCGGTCCGGAGAACTTGAGCGCTTCCGCTGAGGAGATCGACAACCTGTTGCGGGAAGGCTCGGTACTGATTCCTGAAGTGGCGGACGCGCGCATTCTGCGCGCCTTCTGCGGTGTGAGGCCCTTGTATGTTCCAAGGCTTGCCAATGGTTTCGCGGGGCGCGAGATCAGCCGCGGCTTTGCCCTGCTCGACCACGCAACGCAAGACGGTGTCGGCGGTTTTGTTTCGATTGTCGGCGGGAAGCTCACCACCTATCGCCTGATGGCGGCCGCGGTATCCGACTGCGTGGCAAACAAGCTTGGCGTTCAAGAGGAATGCGCAACCGACAAAACGCCTTTGCGTCCGGCCGTCGATCGCAAGACCCACCATCGCGGCACTCGCCTGCTGCCGCTGCCGATTGGCTATAAGCTTGAGAGCCGCCTGGATTCTGAAGCGGCGCGCGTGATCGAAGCCATTGAAGCCCGCCCGGAACTGGCAGAAGTTGTGTGCGAATGTGAGCAGGTAACTCGCGCAGAATTGGAATATGTTCTTGGCAAATTCGCTCCTGTCCCCGTTCACACCATATCGGACATCGGCCGGCGAACACGCCTTGGCTTTGGCCCCTGTCAGGGAACATTTTGCGGATACAAGGCCATGCTTGCGGGCTATCAGACTCACCGCTGGTCGGCTGCGCAGGCTTCCACCGAACTCTCCGCCTACCTTGATGAGCGCAGGAAAGGGCAGTCCTTCATCCACCATGGCAAGCAGCTCGAACAACTGGATCTCAATTGTGATCTCTACGACGCGGGTCACCCAGCCGGCGGAGATTCCGGAGAGCAAGATGCAAAGTAATCGCTACGATGTTGTTGTTGTGGGCAGTGGAATCGCGGGTCTCACCGCAGCCGCGATCGCCGCACGGCAAAGCCAGACCGTGGCACTGATCGCCACCGGCCCCGGCGCTATCGCCTTGAGCCATGGGTGGCTGAAGGCAGAGCAGATCGACCCGCCCAGCGCGGCAACGGACCTGAGTGAGGCCATCGCCTTCTTCTGCGAGTTGGCGTGCCTTGCAGGATACCCGCTTGCGGGAGACATCGCGAACCCGCGCTCTCTGCCTACCCATCTTGGCAGCTTTGAGAGCGTGGCGTTTGCGGCGCAACGCCTTTGGAATGCCGCTGCACCTGGCGCAGATTCGACCGCGATCGTCGGCATTCGAGGGCTTTCGAGCTTCGATGAGAACTTCATGGCCGACCGGCTCAATGAACGGGCGCACATGGCCCGCTGCCGACGCTCTTACGCAGCACGCCAAATTATGCTTAGGCGCGATTTCGGAATTCCGGCTACTGCTTTGCAGATCGCCGTGTGCTTTGATCGCGATGCGGATTTTCGCGCTGAGTTCATCGACACCTTGCGGTCCGCAGCTTCCGGATTTGAGCGCATCCTCCTGCCCGGCATCCTGGGATTGCATTCCTCCGAGCAACAAATTGTTGAACTGGAGCAGGAACTCGGTTGCTCGGTTTGCGAGGTCCCGACCCTGCCGCCGTGCATTCCCGGCCTGCGTCTTTTCCATCGCCTGGAGAGCTACCTGCACAGCATCGGCGTCGAGTTATTCCGCGGATACCCCGTGCAGAGCCTTCATCTGCGCGATGGGCTGTGCGTCGGTCTGGATATCGCGGCTCCAGGCCATGGGATCACGCTGCACGGACAAAGCGTTGTACTGGCGGCAGGGCGTCGCTTCGCACAAATTATGGGCGAGGCAAGCGCCAGCTGCGATGAGCAGATGCGCCCGCTCTCTTCCACTGGCGCTGTGATGGCGCAGAACCTCTATTTCGCGGGCTCACTGCCGGACAACCGCACCGGGAACAACGGAGACATGATGAAGATTCTCAGCGGCTACCGAGCGGGGACCTTTGCCGCCACAACAAGGGGTGCCTATGCGTCCTGATGATTTGTCTGTCGACAACTGCCTGAAGTGCTCGTTGTGCAACACCGCCTGCCCCATGCTCAGCGCTCACCCGCGGTACCCTGGTCCCAAGCATCTGGGGCCGGAGCTTGAGCGTTTGCGCCGCGAAGGTGTGCCGACCGATACAGAGTGGCTGGAATACTGCCTCGGATGCCATCGTTGCGACCTGGCGTGTCCTCATCAGGTCGGCGTATCCGAGATGATCGCGCAGGCCAAGGCAATGCACCGCAAGCCACTGGTTCGCGGAATGCGCGATTGGTGGTTTGCGCGCCCCGGTTTGATCGGCAAGTTAAGCACAATTCTGCCAGGGCTTTCCAACTTTGCTCTGTCGATGAAACCGGTGCGCATTTTGATGTCGATCTTCATGCGCATTACGCCGCTCCGCGCATTCCCCGCGTACACCAGGTCGAATCCGCGAAAGCTCGCGACTGCTGCCGGCATGCGGCCGCGTGTCCTTTTGTTCCCCGGCTGCTCCATTCGCTACAACCAGCCGGAGTTGGGACGCAAGATCGTCGAGCTTCTCGAACGCAACGGCTTTGCCGCGGAAGTGGCGTTGACCGAATGTTGCGGCGTCCCGGCGATGGCCAACGGCGAGGCAGCATTGGCGCGTGCATTGGCGCGCGCCAACGTCAGAATGCTGGCCAGTCAAGTGGATGCAGGAGTGCGCATTGTCACGGCCTGTTCGAGTTGCGGGCACAGGCTCAAGACGGAATTCGGTGGCGCGCTCGAAGAAGACAAGACCCTGGGCCCAGCGGCGCACAAGGTTGCAAATAGCACATACGATCTTGCGGAGTTGCTCATGGAGCAGTCCGATGCCGGAAAGCTCAACACCAACTTCCGGCAAACCAACCTGCGCCTCGCTTATCACGCACCGTGCCATCAGAAGTCACAAGGCATCGGACGCCCGTGGTTTCACTTGTTGCGCCAGATCCCCGGAGTCACCATCGAGGATCTCGATGCCGGTTGCTGTGGAATTTCCGGGACCTTTGGCTTCAAACAGGAAAAGTACGGCGTCTCGATGGCCATCGGACAACCGTTGTTCACCAGCATCCGCGCATCGCAACCTAAACTGGTGACGACCGAGTGCGCCACGTGCCAGATGCAGATCGAGCATGGAACATCCATGAAGACCATCCATCCCGCAGAGCTTCTGTTGCAGGCTTACAAGCCGGCCGCACAAGGAGCCTCGTTCGATTCAACCCGGCAACGTTAGCCAACTCGACATAGCTGATGTGCCGCCCGTGTGCGGCCGATTGGCTCATACGTTTTCTTCAATCGCGCCCCGCAGGCCAAGAATGGCAAGTGGTTATCGCTGCGGGTGAACAAAGGACGAACAAAGCCGCCAGGCATGATGCTCAGCGATTTGCAACAGAGCTGCCTGCCGTCGCTCGTTCCGCTAACTGTCCGGTTGGCCCAGAAGGCCGGTTGGCCCGTGACGATGCCGGGACAAGCGGCTCCGCCTGGATGATGCCCGCCCCTTCCCGCAAGGTGATGAGCCGGTTGACAGCGACGTTCTTGTGCTGCTCAACCAGCCCCAGCGGCCAGCGAACCTCGATGTCCACTGATTCAATTGCGCCCAGCCCAAAATGCAAACGCGGGTCGTTCGAGGAGACGTAACTCGATTGGCTCATCACTTCCTGCGCCTGCACTTTGCCGCCATAGCGTACAAGCACGCGCGATCCAATGGCGCTGCGATTGCTCTTTGTCCCCTGGAGCCGCACCTTGATCCAGTGGTTGGTTGGCGGTGCATCGTTGCGCAACAACGACGGCGGTTCATTCTGATTCATGATCAGGATGTCCATGTCGCCGTCGTTGTCGAAGTCACCGAAGGCGCAGCCGCGGCTGACGTGACGCGAAGCAATTGCGGCGCCCGCTTCGTCGCACAGTTGGACAAAGGTTCCATCCCCTTGATTGCGGAAGACGATTCTCGGACCGCGGCGGGGATACTTGGCATAGACGGCTTCGAGTTCCGGGTAGACCTGGCCGGTGACCAGAAAAATGTCGGGATTGCCATCGTTATCCAGATCGACCAGGCCCGTTCCCCAACTGACGAATCGGCGCTCATGGATCAGGCCGGCCTGTGCGGTCACATCCTCGAATTCGCCTTTGCCTATGTTGTGATAGAGGCCCGTAGGCTGATTCATGTAGTGCGTGCGGACAATATCCAGGCGTCCGTCGCAGTCGTAGTCGCCAACACCAACGCCCATCCCTGCCATTTCTTTCCCATTGCTGCTCAGGGCCACTCCGCGCATCAGGGCCTCTTCTCGAAATGTGCCGTCCTGATTGTTCATCAGCAGCAAGCTTGGGGTTGAATCGCAAGCCACAAAGATGTCGGGCCAGCCATCGTCGTCCACGTCGAAGGCGGCCACGGTGAGGCCATAGGAACCGCGCATGGCGGCAACGCCGGATTCCTTTGACACATCCGTGAAAGTTCCGTCGCCATTGTTGCGATAGAGCGAGTGAGTTGGCCAGGGAAGCCCACTGGGTCCACAGTTCACCGCCACTCCCTCGAAGCTGCAGTTGGGTTGCTCAATGGAAGGCTTGGCGGCGGTGGCCATGTCGATTTCCGCATAGTTTGAAACAAACAAATCGAGCCAGCCGTCGCGGTTGTAATCCACGAAGGCGCAGCCGGAACCAAAGCGGATCGCCTCGCTGGCCAAACCGGCCTGCTCTGTCACATCGCTGAAAGTCCCATTTCCATTATTGCGATAGAGGCGATTATGGCCGTAATACGTTACGTACAGATCTTCAAAGCCGTCGTTGTTGTAGTCGCCTACGCAAACGCCTACCGCCCAGCCGGCATCCAGCAATCCGGCCTCCCGAGTCACATCCGTGAAGGTGCCGTCGCGATTGTTATGGTAGAGCCGGTTGCTGGCGCCGGGTGGCACGCCTTCCAGCCTGCGCCCGCCGAGGATGAAAATATCCAGCCAACCGTCGTTGTCGTAGTCGAAGAAGGCGCAGCCGCCGCCCATGATCTCGGTGATATAGGTAGCCTTTGTTCCCTCGCCGTAGAACATCTCCTGCGTCAGTCCGGCAGCCGCGGCAATGTCGACAAACTGCGAAAATGGGAGGCTTCCTTGCGGGGATTGGGAGGATGCCCAGGAAAAAGCAGGCAGAGACGCGGCAGCGAAGGCTCCGGAAGCGGACTTCAAGAGCCGGCGGCGCGACCAGATCGTGCGCGGACTGAATTCCTTATCCATTCGCGATTGGACTCCTCTTGAATGCGGGCACAACAGAGGTGCATCCACCCTTCAAGCGGTGATCAACTTCACGTGACGAACCGCTGGACAATTGTTGATCGGCCTTCATGGCTGAGCCTGAGCGCTTGCCAGTGCCTGGCCGAGTTCGTGCGCCTTGGCGTTTTCCGGATCGATCTTCAGGGCATGACTGAGGGCATCCTTGGCCTCCTGCCACTTGGCTTCGCTCGCCAGGGTCGCGGCCAGATTGATCCATGCGGTTATGAAGGAAGGGGACGCGTGGATGGCGGCGCGAAAGTAGTTCTCTGCCTGCGAGGCATCGCCGCTTCGAATGGCCAGATATCCCATCTGGTTCTGCGCCTCTTCGAGATTGGGGTTCAGTTGAATCGCTCGATCGAGCGCGCTCTTCTCTCCGGCAAAATCGTGCGTTTTCTCCAGCGCTACCGAGAGCTTGTAGGCCAGCAGAGCTTCGTCAGGATCGCTGGCAAGGGCCTCGCGATACAGGGCGGCGGCCTTCACCGGGTCGCCGGCCGCCAACATCTGGTCCGCTTGTTCCGCCTTCCCCGCGGCTTGCTTCCGGTCCGATTCGGCCTTCTTCAGTTTTTGATAGAGCGCGAACTGGCGCTGAGCTGGTTCGGTTTCGCCAAGGCCGCGCAGAACCGTGGCCAGGGTGTACTGCGTCTCCGGTTCCGAATCACCCAAGGCGATTGCCAGTTCCAACTGCTGCTTCGCGTGCGGCAAATCCTGGAGTTGATTGAGCACAAAGCCGAGTTCCTTGTGTGAGCGGGAGTCGTCGGGCTTGAGCGCTACTGCCTCTTCCAAATGGGACCGGGCTTGCTGCAGCTTTCCATCTTCGATCTCAAGAGTTCCATTCAGAGAGAGCACTTCCCAGTTGTGCGGGTAGGCCAACAGGAGTTTCTGCCCTACCTGCGGACCGCTTGCCACGTTGTTTGTGACCAGTGTGCGAAGGAGCAAGAGTTGAGTGCCCAGGTCATCCGGATGCCGCTCGATGGCCAGATCAAGAACGGCGACTGCCTCATCGACTCTGGATAGCAGCACCAGCACAACGGAGAGTTCATTTGCCAGCGGCAGGGAATCGGGAGCGGTGTTCAGCCCTTCGCGCAGCACCTTGGAAGCTTCCTCGAGCTGACCGGTCCTGGCGTACGCCATCCCCAGGTTCAGGTTCTGCAGCGACGATCTCTTTCCGTCTCTCGCCGGCTTTCCCAGGAGAGCCAGGACGGATGAGTAATCCTTGTCAATAATCAGGTCGCGAGTGAGGTTGTCGAGCGCGGTTTCTGAATCGGGATCGATGGCCAGGGCAGCGCGCCATTCCACTTCGGCGTCTGTCCTCTGCTTCATCTGTTCCAGAACCGCGCCCAGCACGAGGTAGGACCGAATGTCGCTGGGGTCCAGGCGAGCGGCCTGCCGCAGTGGATCAGCAGCCTTTTGCAGTTGACCCGCAGAATAGAGGCTCAGCCCCCACATGTAGGCGAGCGTAGCGGAATCGGGCTGAAGCCTCGCGGCGCTGGCAAAGGCGTCAGCCGCGCAGTCGAATTGCTTGCGGTCGCCGAACCACGATCCAAGGCTGCTATAGGACTCAGCGGTAGGCCTGGCTTGCAGTTGCGTCTTCATTGACGGTGGAACAGGACAAGATGCGTAGGCCAGCGGTCCCGCCAAAAGAGGGAAGAGAAGTCCCAGGCAGGTTCCGATCCGCACTCTGCCAGAGCGCGCATGTGTGCGAATCTTTGCCAAATTCATCTCCGGCCTCAACCCCCCGCTTCATTCCATCAGGTGCCATCAACCTTTGCTGACCGAAGGGCATGAGTGGCCGGGTTCTCAAAGCAAGGCAGAAAGCTGCGAATATCGCACACCAATGCGTAGTCTACCGCCGGCGAAGGAGCGCCCGCACCGGCCGAAAGTAGGATTGGCGCAAGATTTCAAGCGATTTTCAGGACGGCGCCTTTCCAACTCGGGCCGCGTTGAGCAAATGCGGAAAGCCCCGCCTCATGCCTGCGGCTGCCACCGAACATTCGCGTGCTCCGTGAACGTGCCATCGTGCCTCTGCAGGAAATCGAACCTTCCCGCGAGAAAAATCGCCCCAATCCTACTTTCGGCAGATACATGGCGATGGTGTGCGAGCGTAAAGTTCGTCTCGTCCCGGAAAAAAGAATTTCCTGGCAAAGCGGCGCCAGCCATGTTGTCAGGGCAAGGGAATATGAACATTTGCAGTAGCTTAGCCGCGGGAATGAAAACGATTTCATGGAGCAATCAAGAAGGATTTCAGATCCCAACGAAATCACTCAACGGACTCCTTACAACTCACTTCAGGAGGTGGTCATGCATTTGATCAACGTGAAATGTCTACGAGCGTTCATGCTCGTGGTCCTTATCGGCCTCGTCAGCTCGGGGGTGCTCGTCTACGGACAGGGCACCAGCGGCAGCTTGACAGGCCAGATTACCGATTCCACAGGGGCGGCCATCGCAGGCGCGACCGTCACCCTTAAGGATGTCGATACAAATTACCCACAGATGGTCACCACGAGCAGCGTCGGTACCTACCTGTTCAAGCCGGTTCAGCCGGGCAACTACTCGCTGACAATTGCAGCGGATGGATTCGCAACGTACGTGCAAAAGGGCATTGTCATCAATGCCAACCTGTACGCTACACAAGATGTTCATCTCAAGGTCGCCACCGCCAAGGGCGAGACAGTCAATGTCACCGCCGATGCCGAGCTGATCAACACCACCTCGGCGGAACTGGGCACCACCGTCAACGAGTTCTCGGTTACGGAACTGCCTCTCAACGGACGCGATCCGTCGAATCTCGTTCTGCTGGCTCCGGGCATGATTAGCGCTACGGCCCACGGCGGCGAGGGCATCCAGGGTGGATTCTCGTTCCCCACGGAAACGGCTGCGTCCGCTAACGGCGGCCGCCAGGGAAGCACATATTACATGCTCGACGGCGTGTCGAACATGGACAACTACACTGCCGCAACCTCGCCCATGCCGAATCCGGATGCGACCCAGGAATTTCGCCTCATCTCCAACAACTACGGCGCTGAGTACGGGTTCTCTTCCGGCGGTGTCGTCAGTATCGCCACCAAGTCCGGAACCAACCAGTTCCACGGCGGCGTCTTCGAGTTCCTGCGCAACCAGGACCTGAACGCCAAGAGCTGGTTTCAGCATCAGCTCGATCCCTTGAAGAAGAATGTGTTCGGCGGCGATGCCGGCGGACCAATTCTCAAGGACAAGCTCTTCATTTTCGGTAATTACCAGGGAACACGCCAGGTCGGACAGGGCGCTTCGGCCGAGACCCACACGCCGACCGCACAGATGATGAATGGCGATTTCAGCGGCTTTGCCAATGCGGATGCGTCGCTAGCCAAATGCCAGGATCCTTCAAGCTCGGATTACCACAGTACCGGCTGCGGATGGCTCAACGGCCCGTTTCAGGTCGTTGACGGCGTTCCCAACCAGTTGATTGGCGGCGCTGCCGCGCTGGATCCAGTGTCCGTACAATTCACCAAAGACGGACTGCCGGGCCAAATGCAGGCGAGCAGCACTTCGGCAGCTAGCCTCACCTCCCAGGACCAGCTTGGCGGAATGTTCTACAACGCCGCCGCGCTCAAGGACAACTACGACGAGTACACAGGCAAGGTCGACTACGATCTGTCCAAGTCGCAGCGCCTGACCCTGCGCTCCTTCATCGACAAGTTCATTCAGCCTTCCGGCGATGTCCCGGGCAACGTCCTCTCCGTCCTGAACCTGAACAACTGGAATCAGGGCTTCGGCGAGCAGATGTACTACTACAACGAAGTCCTGCAGCACACCTGGACGGTGAATGCCAATACCGTCAACACCGCCTCGATTTTGTGGAACGAGCAGAGCGCGCATAACTCGGCGGCTGTAACGGATCACAGCGGCAAGAATATGTGCTGGTCCCGCTACATCAACGTCACCGAACTGCCCGGCTCCTGCTATATGGAAGGCGCCTACTTCGGCGGCGCTAACGGCGGCTGGACTGAACCCTCGCAAGAGGTTCGCAGGACCTATGGATTCTCCGATACGTTGATCAAGACAATCCACCGTCACACTCTTTCCACCGGAATCGACTTGCTGCATCAGTGGGCTGAGGAAAACACCCAGTACCCGACCAACGCCATCATCAGCTTCGGCGGCGGTTACACCAGCCAGGGCTTGGCGGATTGGCTGCTTGGCTATATGAGCAGCTATGAGCAGGGAGCTGGCGAGATCGCGGACATCAAGGGATGGCAGGTCGATCCTTATGTCAACGACGAATTCCGCATGTTCCCAGGCGTGACCCTCACTGCCGGACTCCGTTGGGATCCTGACATGGCGCCCACCTCTGTGGGCGGCCGCGGCGCAGCGTTTGTCGAGGGACAGCAAAGCACCATGTTCCCCAATGCTCCTACGGGCTTGATCTTCCCCGGCGACAAGGGGATGAACGCACAACTGCGCAACAGCACGTATGGTTATTGGGAACCCCGCATCGGTCTTGCGTATCAGCCGAAGAACCTTCCGCGCACCTCGTTCCATGCGGGATTCGGTCTGTTCACCGGCCCGGTTGCCTACTCCTCGTATAACCACGTAGCCGACGTTGCTCCGTTCAGCGCCACATTCGATCCGAGTGCTCCCTCCAGCAACGCGCAGTGCTACTCCGGCGGAACGCTGGTTGCGTGCACCCCGAACTCCGGGCAAAACATCTCTGGCTATATGAACTTCCACAACCCCTGGCAGACAGCCGGTTTTGGAACCAACGGCGTAAGCCCGTTCCCGACCCAGGTGCCGTTCGCCTCTACTTCCTACAAACCGCCATCGACCTCCAAGTTCCCGTCGCAGATCGACCTGGGAGCCTCTTTTGGCCGCAACTTCAAGGCTGGCATCACGCAGAGCTGGAACCTCTCGGCCGAGCAGCAGCTTAGCTCCTCCATGGCTGTCCGCATTGCCTATGTCGGCAGCGAGTCGTTCCACCAGAGCTACATCGACGACATGAACCCTGGAATCTACAGCGCCAACCAGGGCGGTTCCGGCGTTCACGGTTCCGCGCGCGCGTTGACGAGCTTCCAGCAGATCCTCCAGGAAAACAGCGACGGCACGTCGAGCTACCATTCGCTGCAGATCAACTTCGACCGTCATATGTCCCACGGCTTCCAGGCGCAATCGGCATTTACCTGGCAGAAGACGATCGATCTGGTCAGTAACAGCAACATTTCCTTCAATAGCGCCATCGGCGATCCCCTCCCAGGGCAACTGCGGTGGAACCGCGGTATCTCGTCGATGACCATTCCTTTCACCTCGATGTCCAACTTCATCTATCAGACGCCCTCTCTGAAGGGGAAGAGTCTCCTGATGCGCGAAGCTCTCGGTGGATGGGAGTTGAGCAGCATCATTACCCTGCAATCGGGTGGCCCGTTCGGCATCGGTGGCGGAAATCACAACGGACCTGGAAGCCAGGGAGTCGGTTCCGGCTCGTTGGAAGGCGGAGACCGCGCCGACCGGGTTGCAGGACAGGCTCTCAATGTCCGCAAGACGGGCAGAAAGTCCTGGCTGCTTCCTTCCGTTGGTGGAACCTCGGGTGCCTACTTCAACACGTCGGCATTCACCACCAACCTCGACGGAACGTTTGGTAACAGCGCGAAGAACCTCATGTACGCACCGCCAACCTTCAACGTGGACTCGGCCATGATGAAAAACTGGCATGCATTCGAGCATTACCAGTTGCAGTTCCGCTTTGAGTTCTTCAATGCCCTGAACCATCCCGTTATGGGTACACCCGACACCGGCGTAAGCGACGGCAGCAACTTCGGCAAGATCACCGGAGCTGCCAACGCGCCGCGCGTTGGCCAGGCCGCCCTCAAACTGAACTTCTAACCAACCCGCGGGCCGGGGTGGCACACTCAGCCGCCCCGGCCCGTTCTTTCGTTCTGAGCCTTGAGCTGGCTATTGATAGAGGATTGGCCGCTGTCCTGATTTCTTCCCTATATGATGGGCCGATGGGTCACAGCTCGAGCGTGGCGCAAGGAGTGTACCGATGCTCGAGTTGATTTCTCGCAGGCTTTGGCTGTGGAAGCGCCCGGCGTTTGCGGCCTTTTTCATGTTTTCTGTCCTGGTTCTCTCCTTTTGGATACTGCCTCCGGCGCATAGGGTTTTCGGAATGATGCAGAGCCCTGCTTCTGCTCAGGCGAAGCAATACCTCTGGCCTATCTCCATCGACTACCCGGAGAACGGCTCCATCTTCCCGCCGGGCATTACGCCGCCTACGTTTCTCTGGCGCGATGCGGCAGCGACTAACTGGCGCATCGACATTACCTTCGCCGACCAGGCTGCCCCTATCCAGGTTCTATCCAAGGGAGAACGGCTGCACATCGCCGCCATCGATCCGGAGTGCGTTTCCAGCACCAATGAACTCCCCAAGCTGACTCCGCAGCAGGCGGCCGCGTGGACATGGACCCCGGATTCCGCCACATGGTCCGCTATCCAGGCACATTCCACCGCGCAGCCGGCCACCATCACAATTACCGGCTATCGCAACAATTCCGAGACCCCGATCTCGCAGTCGCACATGACGCTCTCCACGTCCGCTGACCCGGTGGGCGCGCCCATTTTCTATCGCGATGTTCCTCTGATGCCGTCGCAAGGCGCGAATGGAACCGTGCAGCCATTGCCGCCTACGGCAATCCATCTGATTCAATGGCGCCTGCGCGACATCCTCCAGCCGCAAAGCCGCACAGTCCTGAAAGACATGCCGACCTGCGCCAATTGCCATTCCTTTTCAGGCGACGGCAAGACGATGGGCATCGACATCGATGGCCCTGCCAACGACAAGGGCCTGTATGCAATCGTTCCTGTCGAGCCCCACATATCCATCCAGAACAGGAACGTTGTGCGCTGGAATACCGCCGAGCAGGCCGGCCAGTCCAGGGTTGGATTCATGTCTCAGGTCTCACCTGACGGCCGTTCTGTGATCAGCACGTTTGCCCCACCCACGCTCGATGTTCCCAAGACGTACTACATCACCAATTTCAAGGACTATCGCTTTCTCCAGGTCTTTTATCCGACGCGCGGCATTCTGGAGTGGTACAACCGGGCCACGGGAAAGCGGCAGCCGCTGCCCGGCGCCGACGATCCGCGCTATGTGCAGACAGACGGCGTATGGAGCCCTGACGGAAAATGGATCGTGTTTGCGCGGGCAGTTGCGAAAGACCCATACCAGCCAGGCGAGAAGCCCGCCTACCACGCCAACGATCCCAACGAGACACCGATTCAGTACGACCTTTACCGGGTTCCATTCAATGATGGGCGCGGCGGCACTCCCGAGCCCATCGCCGGCGCCTCGCAAAACGGAATGAGCAACAACTTCCCCAAGGTTTCTCCGGACGGCCGCTGGATCGTCTATGTGCAGTGCCGCAACGGCCAGCTCATGCGTCCAGACAGCCTGCTCTACATCGTTCCATTTGCGGGAGGGGAAGCGCGCCGGCTGAGAGCCAACACGGACCTGATGAATTCCTGGCACAGTTTCTCCCCCAACGGGCGCTGGATGGTGTTTTCCTCCAAGGCCAGGTCGCCCTACACGCAGATGTATCTCACTCATCTGGACGCCGACGGCAACTCCAGCCCTGCCATCCTGATCGACAACGCCACCGCCTCCAACCGCGCCGTCAACCTCCCGGAGTTTGTCAACATCGCCGGCGATGGAATCCAGGAGATTCAAGTCCCTGCCGTCGATCTTTACAAGTTGATGGAAAAGGCAATGCATTTTGAAGAAGACGGAGAGAACGGCAAGGCTCTGGAAGTGTGGAAGCAAGCCCAGGCGCTTGATCCCAACGATGCACGCGTGCAGAATGGCCTGGGACTTTCCTTGTATATTCATGGCGATTTCCAGGAGTCGTTCGAGCACCTGCGCCACGCGATCCGCATCAATCCACTGCTTGTAGAGAGTCATCTGAATCTCGGCAAGTTTCTGCTGCAGCAGGGGCGCCCCGGCCAGGCCTTGCCCGAACTCGAAACCACCATTCAGCTCAGGCCAACGCTTGCCTCCGCCGAGGAGGCTCTGGCCAACGCCCATGAGGCTCTGGGCAACGACGCAGAGGCCCTTGTGCATTTCCAGAAGGCCCTGGATCTTGACCCCAGGAGCGTCAGCGCGCTTTCCGGAGCCGCGTGGCTTCTGGCCACCGCGCCGGACTCCGGCATGCGCGACGGGGCTGAGGCTTTAACCTTGGCAGAAGGGGCAAACGATCTCACTTCAGGAGCCAATCCGGAGGTGCTCGATACCCTGGCCGCGGCCTATGCGGAGGCCGGCCAATTCACAAAAGCGACCGCCACTGCGAATCGTGCGCTAACCCTGGCGGGCGAAAAAGCAAACCACCAGTTGACTGCCGCGATTCGTGGCCGGCTGGCCCTTTATGAAACGAGGAAGCCTTTCCGAGCGGAGCGGCATGTGGCCGCTGCCAATCATGCGCTCGTTGGGCAGAAATGATAAAAGGTTCTTCTGGACATCGGCGGCCTTCCCGCTCCCATCTGGCTTCATCGCGAGCATCCGTCCGTGAATCTGGCAAGTCAGGATGGCGCAGTGCATGCGGCGCTTGCAGCAAGGTTGTCAGGGCCTTCGTTGTGAGCGAAGATAAGGTGGGCAGGCGCGCAGCGTAGACCGAGGGAACTGCGCCCGGAGGCTGCGATCTGAGGCCGGTTCAACATCCGATTTCACTGTGCGCCCCTGGGCATTGCAATTCCGGCGTCCGCACGCGGTTGCAAAGGCGATTCCTGCAAGCGGTCGCGGCCCTGCTGGTCACGGCTGCTCTGTCCACACAGGCAGCGGCGCAGACCCCCACATCCAGCGGCGACTGGAACTACACTGCGCGCTCCTGGCAGTCGCGCAACGGGTTGCCCTCCGAGACGATTCAGGCATTCAGCCAAACGCCGGACGGTTATCTCTGGGTCGGAACCAGCGAGGGCCTGGCTCGCTTCGATGGCGCGCATTTCAAAATCTACGCTCACGACAATACGCCTGCGTTGCGCGAGAACAGCGTATTCAGCCTGCTCACCGGCAAAGATGGCCGCCTATGGATTGGGACCGAAGACGGCGGGCTGGTGGAAATGCGCAACGGAGTGTTTCGTGCCTACACCGCCGCCGATGGGCTGACCGGGAACTCGGTTCGCTCCATATTTGAAGATCATACGGGTGCGCTCTGGGTGGCCACGGATGAAGGCTTGTTCCGATTGGCCGGTGAAAGATTTCAGCGCATCGACAATCGCCCGGAGATGCCCGCCAATGCCTTTCACGGGATTGCCGAGGATGATTCGGGGCGTGTCTGGGCCGGCGGCGCGCGGTTGTACGCCATTCAGCACGGACATGCCAGGGAATATGCGCTGAATGGAACCGACAGCCAGAATCGTGTGAAGTCGATTCTGAAAACCGAGGACGGTTCCATTTGGGTTGGTACCGTATCGGGCTTGCACCGCCTGCGTCCGGGAAGCGATCACTTCGAGCGAGTGCCAGGAATCTGGGGAACGGTGCGGTCCCTTTTCAGCGTCCCCGGCGGCGAGTTATGGGCCGGTACCATCGGCCAAGGAATCTTTCTCATTCCATTTCAAACTCGCGGCGGCAAGGTGTCCCGCCTGACAACGCCGTCTCCCCTGGTGAGCAATACCGTGCTCTCAATCTTTGCCGACGACAGCAAGAATCTATGGATCGGTACGCAGGTTGGCATGAGCCGCCTCAGCCGCACGCCGGTCCATGTCCTGTTGCTGCCTGAAGCCGCGGATTCGGATTTCGGCACCGTCTCGCTGGATACGGATGGCAGCCTCTGGGCGGCCTCAAATCACGTGGTTCACGTGGAAGGGAACCAGGCTTTTCCGGCCCGCTTTCCAGGGGTGGGCGACGCGCATGTGCGCAACGTGCTGCGCGCTCGCGACGGTACGCTCTGGATTGGGACCGATGGAAGCGGCATTTTCAAAATCACTGCCAGGGGAACCACGCATTACACCTCGCGGCAGGGGCTGGTGAATAACTTTGTGCGCGCCTTGCTGGAGGCACGCGATGGCAGTTTGTGGATAGCCACCGACGCGGGCGTCAGTCACCTGGATCGAAACGGCTTTCACAGTTTAGCCATGGAGAACGGACTCGTTTACTTCAGCACGCGCTCGATCATCGAGGACCGCAACGGCGACATATGGATCGGTACCGAGCACGGGTTGAATCATCTCCGCAACGGGAAACCGATTGACGACGCTGCTACCCAAGCGCTGAAGGATGAAAAGATCTGGGCCGAGCATCAGGACACCGATGGCGGGCTTTGGTTTGGGACGCGCAATCACGGCCTCTATCGTTTCCGCGATGGATCTCTTACCCATTACACCACTGCGAATGGCCTGGCCAGCAACAGCATCTTTTCCATCCTCGAAGATGGCAGCCGCAATTTCTGGATGAGCGGTCCTCTGGGCGTGATGCTGCTCAATCGCGACGATCTCGATGCCCAGGCGATTGACCCTCGAAATAAGCTGGTGATGCGCTTCTATCGCGCCGATGTGAGTGACGAGCCGACGCAGTTCTATGGGGGAACGCAGCCGGCCGGGATCGTTACGCGGGACGGGGAAGCCTGGTTTCCAACCAATCGCGGCTTGTGGAGAATTCGCCCCACGGAGTTCGATCCATCCACCCTGTCGCACCTCGCCATCGGCTCGATCTTGGTGGATGGAAGAGTCGTATCGCAGGCGCCCCCTCTCACACTCGCCGCGAGAGCATCGCGTCTGGACATAGGCTATGAGCCCTTGATGCTGAGGTCCCAGGAGGATCTCCAGTTCCGCTACCGGCTCGATGGGTTCGATCAGGATTGGACTCATGCCGGCTCTCAACAACGGGTGGCGACTTATACAAATCTTCCGGCCGGCAAGTACACCTTTGAGGTGGAGGCCTGGGAGATGGACCATCCGGAGCATGTGGTGCGGGCAGCGGCAGTGCTCACCAAGCAGCCCTATTTTTACCGGACTCCCTGGTTCATCGCACTGTGCACTCTGCTTCTTGGACTGCTCTCGATGCTGGCTTATCAGGTAAGGATGAGACAGGTGCAGGGGCAATTCAAGGCAGTGCTGGCCGAGCGCACGCGTCTGGCGCGAGAAATGCACGACACCTTGATTCAAGGCTGCGCCAGCGTTTCGGCAGTGCTTGAAGCGGCTGCCACCTGCGAGAAGGATGATAGCGAAACCTGCCAGCACCTGATCGACTACGCAAGCACGCAGATTCGCGCGACCATGGACGAGGCGCGCCAGGCGGTGTGGAATCTTCGCCGCGGTGAGCAGGCGCCGAGCGACCTTGCCACCTGCCTCGCACAAATGGCCGAGCGCTTGAGCCGGGAGTACGGCGTGCGCGTCGATTGCAGCACCACCGGGGCAGCCTTCGCCATTGGCCAGCAGGAAACGCACGAACTCATGATGGTCGCTCGCGAGGCGTTTTTCAATGCGGTGCTTCACGGGCATCCCAATGCGATTGGAGCCGAGTTGCACTTTTCCCCTGCGGGCTTGAAGATGCTTCTTTCCGATGACGGTGAAGGCTTTGACACCGGTGCCGCTCCATGGGAAGGTCACTACGGGCTGCAAGGGATGCGCGAGCGAGTGCACCGCTTCGGCGGCGAACTGACCGTCCACAGCTCCAGCGAAAAAGGAACGCAGGTGCACATCGCAATACCCAGGTCCGGCTTTTCCTTCGCTCCGGCAGACGATTTGCCGCAAGCGAAGCCGCGCCACTGACAAGGCTCCATTCGACGCACTATAATCTCTACTTTGATGAAGCAGATTAGCATCCTTATCGTAGACGATCATCCGATCATGCGGGTTGGAATTGCCGCGCTGATCGCGTCCTCAAAAGAAATGGCATGCGCGGGTCAGGCCGGCAGCGGCGAAGAAGCGATCGACAAACATGCCTCGCTCCACCCGGACATCACACTGATGGATCTGCGTTTGCCGGGAATCAGCGGCGTCGAGACCATTCGCCGGATTCGCAGCGCAACGCCGGAAGCACGCTTCATCGTACTCACCACATACGAAGGCGATGAGGACATTCACCAGGCAATGGAGGCCGGCGCGAGCGGCTACCTGGTGAAAGGACTCCCTCAGGAAATGCTGGTCAACGCGGTGCGAAGGGTCCATGCCGGAGGACGCTATCTGCCTCCACCCATGTCGCAGACTTTGGCAGCTCGCACTCCTGACTCGAGTTTGAGCCCGCGCGAACGGCAGGTGCTGCGGCTGGTAGCCAAAGGAAAATCGAATCGCGCTATCGCCACCGAACTTGGCATCACCGAAGCCACCGTGAAATGTCATGTGAGCGTGATTCTGATGCGCCTGAATGCGAGCGACCGCACCCAGGCCGTAGTAACCGGCTTGCAGCGCGGATTGATCCATCTGTAGCCAAGCCTGTCTTCCAAGTAAGATCCCTTCCTTCCATCCGCCAATCTGGCGGTTCGGGCATTTGTCCCGTGTTCCCGCGCGCCGTTGAAACAAAATACTCCTCTATCCGACTTTCCGCCGATTCCATAACCTATCTTTCGGAATAGGATGCTAGCTAAAGGCGAGGTTGCGTCCGGCAACTAAGTTTTTGTGAAAGGCATCCAAGTCATGCGTCCGATCGCTCTTTGTTCCTGCCTGTTCGTCTTTGCGCTCAGCTTGTCGGCACAGTCTCCGGCTCATCGTCTGGTTTTCGAAGCGGCGGGTCCCAACCCGGCTCCGCAGCCGGTGCCAACGCATTTGGGCACAAATCGCGCGCCCGACGGCGAAACGATAGGGGCAAACAGCCAGTATCTGACACGGGACGGCAAACCTTGGATTCCGGTCATGGGCGAGTTCCATTTCTCCCGTTATCCCGAAGCCTATTGGGAAGAAGAGATTCTCAAGATGAAGGCCAGCGGCGTGCAAGTCATAGCCACTTATGTCTTCTGGATCCATCACGAGGAGGTTGAGGGCCAGTTCGACTGGAGCGGCCAGCGCAATCTGCGGAAGTTTGCCCAGCTTTGCCAGAAGCACGGCATGTTGCTCTATCCGCGCATCGGCCCCTGGGCTCATGGAGAGGTGCGCAACGGCGGCCTGCCCGACTGGGTTCTGAAGAAGAGCCCCGTGCGCCAGAACGACCCGGTCTATCTTGCCGAGGTGAAGCCGTTCTATGCGCAGATCGGCCGGCAATTGCAAGGGCTGCTTTGGAAAGACGGCGGCCCGGTCATCGGCATTCAGATCGAGAACGAGTATGCCCTTGACGGCCCTGGGATGGGGCGGGATCACCTGGCGACCCTCCGGAAAATGGCCATCGATAGTGGCCTGGATGTGCCGCTTTACACCGTAACTGGTTGGGACAACGCCGCGGTTCCCAAAGACCTGTTTCTGCCTGTCTATGGCGGCTACCCCGATGCCCCATGGGATGGAAGCACGGGCGTCCTTCCTCCGGCTGAGGTGTATGCTTTCCGCTTTGCCAGCCGGGTCACGGCCAACATGGGCGCGATGGGCGGGCCTGCCGCGGCTGGCGCAGCCCGGAGTGACGGCCCGCGCGTTCCTTTCCTTACGGCGGAGGTAGGCGGCGGCATGCAGGATACCTATCATCGCAGGCCGGTGCTGACCGCGGACGACATAGCGGCTATGGAAACCGTAGTTATCGGCTCGGGAGCCAATTCGCTCGGATATTACATGTATCAGGGCGGTGAAAACCCTGACGGCAAGCTGACCACGCTGGAGGAGTCGCAGCGCACAAACTATCCAAACGATGTCCCCGTCAAGAGTTATGATTTTCAGGCGCCGTTGGGCGAGTTCGGCCAGATGAATGCGGCTCTCAAAATGCTGAAGCTTGACCATTATTTTCTGAACGACTTTGGGGCGGAACTGGCGCAAGACGCCGTCGTTCAGCCTTCAATCCGGCCTGCGAACCCCGAGGACCTGTCGGTTGTGCGCGCCTCCGCACGCCTCAATGGGCAGCGCGGCTTCCTGTTTGTCAACAACTACATCCGCGAACATGCCATGCCCGCATGGCCCGGTACGCAGTTTGAACTCCGGCTTGAAGGAAAGACAATGCTGGTACCCGCGACGCCGATTACGGTGCCTGCCGGCAGCTTCTTCACCTGGCCCATCAATATGGATTGTGGCGGGGTGACTTTGAGTTACTCCACGGCGCAGCCCATTCTCAGCACAACAACGGCCGGCGGCACCTATGTTTTCTTCCAGGCCATTCCTGGAATCCCTGCGGAGTTTGCCTTTCCTGCCGAGAGCAAGTCAAAGCTCAACATATCGAGCGGCACGCTGAAGGAGCAAGATGGCCTGGTGCGCGTTCTGCGCGTCGAGCCTGGACTTGGCGTTGCAATCTCCATCCATGGCAAGAGCGGCGTCACCCATCTTGTGCTGCTCAGCCCTGAGGCTGCGGGCAACCTGTGGAGAGTGACCCTCCATGGGCAGGCCCAACTGGTGTTGAGCGGAGCGCAGGTCTTCAGCGACGGCAACAAACTGATGTTGCGCCAGATTGGCAATTCCAGGTTCGATGCTGCCCTGTTTCCGGCGGCTCGGGCTGTTGCCGGCAAGGCAGCGATCAGCGAGACGGCGGTAAGCCGGGAAGGCATCTTTCAGCCTTTTTCCTGGAAGGTCCAGGAGCACAAGATTTCACCGGAAATCCTGCAGACCAGGGCAATTGGCAAGGCGCCCGCGCCCCTGCTTGGTCCCAAGGCGTCGTGGAGAAAGTCCGCTGTCGCCATGCCCCCTGAGGAATCCAGCTTTGCCGAGGCAGGCGAGTGGCGGATCACTGTCCCTCACGACGCGCTCAATGGACTCAGCGATGTGTTTCTCGCCATTCGCTACCAGGGGGACGAGGCGCGCCTGCTCAAGGTCAAGCGCCTGCTCACCGACGATTTCTTCAATGGCAGGGAATGGCAAATCGGACTGAAGCGGTTCTTGTCTGGGACAGGCGCAACGGATTTCACATTGCAGGTTCTTCCCCTCAGCGCGAAGGCGCCCATCTTCTTCGAGCCAGGCATGAAGCCCGCCATGGACAAGAACGGGCAGGCAGGCTCTTTGCAGTCGATTGAGGCGATTCCCGAGTATGAGTTGGACCTGTCATTGCAAGGGAGCGCAACCAGCAAGTGAGTGGGGCATCGGGACGATCACGCCCAACCGGTCCAACCGCAATATGTCTAGCGCTCGTTCAAGTCCACGGCATAGAGATTGACGGTGGAGGTGTGGGCACTGACCATCGGCAGGTCGCCGTGAGCCAGGCCGATGAGCCGGTAGTCAGTTGCCGCAATCGGTCCCAGGTTGCCGATTGTTGCCACCTCTTCCACCTGCCCCGCGGGAACTGCGATGCGATAGATGGGCTTGCCCGCCTCAAGGAAATCCTGGAAGTAGAGGAAGCGGCCATCGTGGGACCAGATGGGATCTCCGGCGCCGTGTGTGGTGAGGGTGGTCCAGCGCTGTTGCGCCCGATCAAAGAGGAGCAGCGCTTTCTGGTCCAGGCGGATGGCGGCAATGTAGCGGCCATCCGGAGATAGCCGCGGGCTGAAAAGCCCGGTCGAGCCTGGAATCTCGGTCACTTGATGGGTTTGCAGGTTCACCAGATAGATCGCTTTTGGCTGCCGACTGTCCATACGGTCGGGAAGCCGGCCAAAGACGATTTCCTGGCCGTCGGCCGACCAGTCCGGATCGGCTTCGTTGCGGTCTTCGTTGAGCAGCGGGGTGGGCTTTCCGCCTTCCGCGTCGATCAGATAGAGCTTCCAGGGCATCCCGGGCTCTTCTGCCATCAGCGCCAGACGCTTGTTGTCCGGGGACCATTTCATGGTGAAGAGGCGGAGCGGCGGCGTTGTTAGTTCGATGCGCTCGCTGCCGTCGCTGCGGCTACGCCACAGGGAACCGTCGGAGGCATTGAGCCAGGCCACCCATTGTCCGTCGGGTGAGTATTCGGCCAGAGCCGCGGCGCTCAGATTCTGGTCCAGGGCAATAAACGCAGTGGACTTGGGCACGGCGTGCAGCAACTCGATCCTGGTGTTGACTCCAATAAAGTAGATGCGATGGCTGCCGGGCGATGTGCTGGGCGCCTCGTAGTCGAGAGGGCCGTTGGTGATCTCCCTGGGCTCGCTATCCTTCCGGAACCAGGGCCGTTCCCGCAGAGCCCAAATCTCCTTGTGTCCGTCGTGCGATGACTGGAAGACAAAATCCGCCCCATCCGAGGTCCAACTGCCACAGCATTCCGAGGCAGGCTGACTCCAGCCGGGCAAGAGCGGATGGGGATTGCCCCCATCCGCTGCCACTTCCCAAAGCGCGGTAGTCTGGCGCTTGGGGTCGCGAAGTGTGAAGCGCAAACGCCGTCCATCCGGGGACCAGCGCAGCCAAAAGGCCATCCCAGGTGTGGTTATCAGCTTGTGGGGGTCGCTGCCGTCGGGTTCCACAACTGTCAGGTCGTTGCCATGCGCGATGAGCAGGCGGCGGCCGTCGGGCATCCAGGTGGCATCGTGAACCAGTACGTTGGGCACCCGCCGCGCCTCGCCGCCAAGCGTGGGGACGATCCACAAAGGCTGCTCCGGATCGGCCTGCAAATGGCTGTGAACAAGCAGCTTGGATCCGTCCGGCGCAAGCGCCCCGATCAGCGGAGCGCCAATCTCAGGGGGCAGACGGAAGGGGCTGATCTCGCCATTGGCGGCCAGAGCGACCGCCAGTACCGGGTTTCCGTTGTCCATATGAGAGAAGTAGAGCCGTGCGCCGTCGCTCACCGTACTGGAGAAGCTCTCCACCTCCGGGTCATTGGCCAGCAGATGCCCGGAATCGGTGACTTGCACCACGCGGTAGGGCTTGCGGGAGGGCATGCGCAGCAGCAACGCCAGCGTCAGCCCCAGGCAAACACAGGCCAGCGCTGCCGTAATCCAGAGCCAGGGCACAGTTGCTGCCTTTGCCGTTTGCGGTGCAGGCGCGGCGACTGGCAGGGCGGATTCCGCTTGCTGCCTAGCGCCTCGTGGCTCAACCGGCTTGACCGGAGCGATGAACCGGTAGCCGCGCTTGGCCAGCGTTTCCACAAAACGCGGGTTCTCGGCGTGGTCGCCCAGGGCGTCGCGCAGCTTGTTCACGGCGATGCCCAGGCTGTGGTCGAAATCGACCGTTGTATCCGAGCCCCAAAGCTGCTGCTGCAGCGCCTCGCGGGAGACCACTTCGCCCGGCGTCTTCAGCAGCGCCGCCAGCAGCTTGAAGGGTTGGCCTTGCAGACGAACGCGTACCCCGGAGCGGCGCAGTTCGCCGGTCTTCAGGTCGGCCTCAAAAAGACCGAACTGTACCCGCGTCGCGCCGTCCTTGTGCTCTTCTGTTGCCATGAATACCCAGGGAAACCCTGTTCACAGTCTATCGAAGAGGGCGTTGCAGCCCCTCCATCTTTGGGTTGACGACCCCTCCAGGTGCTGAATTCCGGGGAGAAACAATTATTCAATCTATTGAAACTACACATCTTATGTGGAGATGGTCAAATGACGGCGAATTGGCGCGGGGTGAATTGACCATCGTTATCCCAATGGCGTGTTGTCAGGTTGGCTACGAGGAAAGGCGCTGGACCTGCCCAATCCACGAGCCAGGTTTTGCCACCGCACTTTGGAGGACTTTGTGAAGCTCAAGACAATGACATTACTGCCCGCCCGGCAGCGCCGCTTTCGCGTGCTGTTCCTGGCGTTAGCGGTCCTGCTGTTTAGCCCGATTTTGCCCCGCCTGCTCGCGCAGTCGGATCTTGGCAGCATTCGAGGCACCGTACAGGACCAGACCGGGGCGGCCATTACGGGCGCCACCATTCAGATCACCAACACCGACACCGCTACCACGCGGACTGCCGTCTCCGATGCCCAGGGCGGCTTCTCGGTACTCTCGCTGGTGCGCGGCGCCTACAAGGCGCAAGTTGCGGCCAAGGGCTTTGAACAGGAGACCGTCAGCTTTGACATCCAGGTCTCCCAGGTGAAGGCCATCAACTTTGCGCTCAAGCTGGGTGCTTCCAGCGAGACCGTCGAGGTCACTTCCGCGGCCCCGCTGGTGGATGCCGAGACCTCGTCCATGGGCGAGGTAGTCGAGGGCCAACAGCTCTCTGAGATTCCTCTCAACGGGCGCAACTTTACCCAATTGGCGCTGCTTTCTCCGGGTGTCACCAAGGGCGCTTACGGCAGCGTGGCCAGCGGCGTCAACGGCAATGCTGAAACCTTCCGCAACGGCGAAACCGGCGGCGCGGCCCTCTCGGTCAACGGGCTTCCTCCCGAGGCCAACAACTTCATCCTTGACGGCGTGGACAACAACGAATCGCTGGCCAACGGTCTCACCTTCTTCCCGCCGGTCGAAGCGATGCAGGAGTTCCGCGTCAACACCAGCGACGCAGCGGCGGAGTTTGGCCGCGCTGGCGGCGGCGTTATCCAGGCCACCATCAAGTCCGGCTCCAACCAGATTCACGGTTCCGGCTTCTGGTTCGTTCGCAGCGGCGATGTCGATGCCAACCCCAACTACTTCTCCCCCACCTCCAAGGTGATGCCCTTCCAGAAGAACCAGTTCGGCGGCACCCTGGGCGGCCCCATCCTGAAGGACAAGCTCTTCATCTTTGGCGACTACCAGGCCACACGGCAAAAGCAGCCGGACGGTCCGGCCTTCAATACGGTACCGACGGCCAAGATGCGGACCGGCGACTTCAGCGACCTGCTCGGCACCGGCCTCACCACCCTGCCCAATGCCAGCTACTCCGGTTGCAGCAGCGTTACGCTGGCCAACGGGATAGTGATCCCCGCGGGCGGAGCTCTGACCACCGCCAATGGCGGCAGCGGCGCCATCTTCGACCCCACCACTTGCAGGCAGTGGAACTACAACGGCCAGGCCAATGTCATCGATCCCTCGCGGCAGAATGCGGCGGCGATGAACTACCTCAATGTGTTTCCCAAGTCCAACTACGGAACCGCCACCACCATTGAAAACAACTATGTGAATACTCAGAACGAGATTCGCAACTTCAACGACTTTGACGGCCGCATCGACTGGATGGCCACAAAAAACGACACGGTTTTTGGCCGCTACAGCTACGGACAGGACGTCTTCATCAAGACGGTAAGCGTCGTGGGAACGCCCTCGGGATTTGCCGCCGGCACCAACGTCAACCACCCCCGCGGCTTCGTCATCGGTGAAACGCACATCTTCACGCCGAACCTGGTCAACGAATTCCGCTTCGGTTACACGCGTCCGCTCTACGGCTACATCAACCCCTATCAGGGCACGGCGTGGTCGCAGAATCTGGGCATCCTGAACGCCAATCGCAGCTCCGTGCTGGGTGGCGGCGCGCTCATCGGCGGATGGAACAGCGAGATCAGCTATACCGGCGACGGCGGGCCCTATGAGGTGCCGCAGCATACCTACCAGTACACCGATGCACTTTCCTGGTCGCACCGGCAGCACACCTTCAAGTTCGGCGCCAACGTCATCAAGCGCGGCGTGGACTTCTTCCAGGGCAACGACGCCAAGGGCTACTTCTTCATCGGAAACGGCACCGGCGACTTCACCGGCTATGAAGCTTCCGAACTGGTGGCCGGCTTCATGGACAACTACCAGATCTCCAACGTCAGCAACTACTTCCACACCAGCAGTTGGGAGACTGGCTACTTTGCCCAGGATGACTGGAAGGTCAACAACCGCCTGGTCCTCAACCTCGGCCTCCGCTATGACCTCTACACCTACCCGGTGGAGCAGAACAACTACCAGTCCAACTTCGATCTGGCCACGGCAACCTTGCAGCGGGCAGGCGCAAACGGCAACTCGCGTTCCCTGATCGATACCAACCACGGCAACTTCGCTCCGCGCGTTGGCTTTGCCTACGACCTGACCGGCAAGCACGACAACGTGATTCGCGGCGGCTACGGCATCTTCTACTACCAGGTTCGCGGTGGTATCGGCAACGTGCTCAGCAACAACCCCGAGTTCAACGGAACTGCCTCCTATTCCGCATTCAGCGGCTATCGCACCACCTTCTCCGGGCAGGCGCCTGTGAACACCAACTTGAACACCGCGGCTTCGGCAGCTCTGCCGCTGCCCACCTTCGGAGCTTCAAACATCGAAGCAAACCCCACCAACGTCAACGTGATCTCCTACGCCAAGCACGATCCAACCTCCGCCATCCAGGAGTGGAACCTGCAGCTTGAGCACCAGTTCGGACAAAACACCGTTCTCGATCTGGGCTATGTTGGCAGCAAGGCCGATCACGAAACCAACACCTACAACTACACCAGCCCGCAGTTGGTTACCGCCGCCAAGTTCTTCGCCGCGCAGGGGCTCGGCGTCACCGTCAACACCAACAATGGATCCTTCAATTACAACGCCATGCAGGTGCGCCTCAACCACAACCTGAGCCGTGGATTGCAGGCCACCGTGGCCTACACGTGGGGCCATGCTCTTGACGATGCCACGGGCGCCTTCTCGCAGTCCGGCGCTTCCACCATCTTCATGACCGCCAACGGTCCTCTGACCAGTGCCAACTACGGCAACAGCGACAACGACCAGCGTCAGGCTGCCACTGTCTCCATCCTTTACCAGTTGCCCTTCGGTCACGGAATGCAGTTTGCCCACAACATGCCGAAGGCTGTCGATTACGTGATTGGCGGATGGCAGATCAACCCCTTCTGGGTTGCCGGAACCGGCACGCCGATGAATCTCACCATCAACCCCGTCAACTCCAGCGGCCCGGCCAATCGCCCCGACTATGCTGGTGGCGCCAAGAACGGAGAGCTGGTGCGCGACAACGTGCGCGGCGGCTTCACCTGGTTCGAGAAGAGCGGCTTCACGACCCCTCCGGTCACCACCAATACCTCATTGGGTCCGCTGGGCATCTACACGCGGCCCGGAACCCTGGCCAGGAATACATTCGCTGGCCCCGGATATAACCAGGCAACGGCATCCCTCTTCAAGAACATTCCCATTGGAGAAAAGGTAATCGGCCAGTTGCGCTTCGAGGGTTATAACCTGCTCAATCACCCCCAGTTCACCAATCCGGATAGCGGCTTCAACGACACCAACTTCGGATTGATCAACGGGACGCGTCAGCACTCTGAGCGTGAGCTTCAGGGAGCGCTGCGCTTCACCTTCTAACTCCTTCTGAAGTCAACTCGCCGGCGCCGCCTGTTCTTAGTGTCTCCTGGGTGGCGCCGGCGCTTTTTCGCCAGTTATGATTGCAGCCGGCACTTTTGCTCTGTTTTCTCCCGATTTGGCCGAAGGTCATTGCCAAAACCGGCCCTTGAACTGAATAATCCCACATCAGGAATCCCATGAAGAGCCCATTGAAGACCTGCCGCTCGCTTTTCCTTCTGTTCATTGCCTTATTCGCAGTAGCGCAGCTTCAGGCGCAGAAGCCAGTCATCGACAAGATCGACCCGCCAGCATGGTGGGCAGGGCTGCCAGACCCCATGCTGCTGGTGCATGGCGAGAGCCTTGACCATGCGCGGTTCGCGGTGCATGGCCAGGGCGTGCGGCTGAGCCGGACCCAGGTTTCCGCCAATGGCCACTGGGCATTTTTGTGGCTTGGAACCAAATCCGCCGCTGCGCAAACTCTCTGGGTAACCGCAAGCAACACCCAGGGTCAGGCGCGCCAGGCCTATGTGCTGGCCGCGCGCTCGCACAATCCCCACGCGCATCCCGGCTTCTCCTCCGCCGATGTGCTCTACCTCATCATGACTGACCGCTTCGCCGACGGAGATACTTCAAACGATGTGCCGGGAAGTCAGCGCAACCTCGTGCGCGGCTGGCATGGAGGCGACTTTGCCGGAATCGAGCAACACCTCGACTATCTGAAGCAGTTGGGAGTTACGGCGCTGTGGACCACGCCCGTTGCCTCCAATGGCGCCATGCCGGACTCTTATCACGGCTATGCGGCCACTGACCTTTATGCGGTCGATTCTCACTTCGGCACGCTGGCAGAGTACCGCCATCTTTCCGACGCGCTGCACGCCCGCGGCATGAAGCTGGTGATCGATCTGGTGCCCAATCATCTCGGCGTCCAGCATCCGTGGGTGGCCGATCCGCCTACTCCGGACTGGTTCCACGGCACGCTGCAGCGGCATATCGGCGCGCAGCACGATTTCCGCCAGCTCGTCGATCCGCATGCTCCCCGGCAAGCATGGAACGCCATTACCAGCGGCTGGTTCACCGACGCCATGCCCGACCTGAACCAGGAGAATCCGCTGGTCTCCCGCTATCTCATCCAGAACGCTCTCTGGTGGGTTGAAACAGCCAACCTCGACGGCATCCGCCTGGATACTTTTCCCTATGTGGACCGCGCCTTCTGGCACGATTTCCATGCCACGTTGCACAGCGTCTATCCGCACATGACCACCGTGGGCGAAGTCTTCAACGGCAATGCGGAGATCACTTCGTTCTTTGCCGGAGGAGTGGCGCATCGCGGCATCGACACGGGCCTCGACACCCCCTTTGATTTTCCGGTGTACTTTGCCCTGCGCGATGTCCTGGCGCATGGCAAACCGATGACAGAATTGACCAAGGTGCTTGGCCAGGATGCCCTCTATCCGCATCCCGAGCGGCTGGTGACCTTCATCGGCAATCACGACACCACGCGCTTCGTTACCGAGGCCGATGGTTCCGTGCCCAGGCTCAAGTTGGCGCTGGGCCTGCTGGTTACGCTGCGCGGTATGCCGCAAATCTATTCAGGCGACGAGATCGCCATGCCCGGCGGCGCAGATCCTGACAATCGCCACGACTTTCCCGGTGGCTTTGCGGGGGATGCGCAGAACGCTTTCACCCAGGCGGGCCGCAGCGCAAGTGAGCAGGATGCCTTTGCCTGGACCTCCGGCCTGCTGGCTTTGCGCGACACCCATTCTTCGCTGCAAACAGGGATGGAGCAGAACCTCTATGCCGACGACGATGCGTTCGCCTTTGTGCGCACCCCGGAAGCCACAGGCTGTTCCGCCGATCACACGGCTGATCCGTCGCAGGAGCGGTTCTTGATCGTGGTCAACAAGGCGCAGCGCAGCAAACTCCTGGACCTGCCGGTGGAAGAGACCTCGCTGGCCGGATGCACGGTCTTTCAGTCTGAGGCGCCGGCTGCGGGAATCGCCCCGGTGGCCAGCGGCGGAAAACTGCATATCGAAGAGCCAGCCGAGTCGATGAGCGTGTTTGCTGTGCGCTGATCCGCTACAAGGTCGCCGCGTCAATCCAGCCGCTGGCCGCACGAAAGCAACCGTTGGCCGCAAGCATGCGGCCAACGGGCCGATCCGCGTTACGATGGCGCATGCAATGGAGTAGACGCATTCATTGCAGACACCGCGCCCGTAAACTCCGCCGCCAAAGCCTGGCGCAGAGGTTTCCCGCAAGCGAGCTGAGCGGCCTTGCCGCCCGGCAAGGCTTCAACAGGAAGGGCGCGACATGGATGGAGACAGAAGACAGGCGCCATGCGAGTAAACTGTAGGGCAAGGAATGGGGACTGCCTTTCGACCCCGAAATCATGAACGAAGTATCGAAGCGGTCTTCCAGTTGGAGCATCGGACGGCAGTGTGCCCTGGTCATGAGCGTCTGGGTGTTCTTCTGCGTCTTCAATTCCCTTAACATCTATATCGATGCGCAGGTAGCGGGACATTCGGCCACATGGCGCGACGTGCTTGGGTATCCCATCGCTTCCTACGGCATGTGGTCGCTGTTTACTCTGCCTATCCTGTTATTCGCAAATTTCGTGAGGAACTCCATTTCCTCCCGCCTGCTTTGGAATGCCGCGCACATGGTTGGCGCGTTGCTCGCCATGATCGCCGATGCCGTGGGCTGGATGCTGGTCCCAACCTGGATTCGGCCGGATATTGCGCATCAGCCCAGCCTCTCGCGGGCGTTCGAAGTCAGCTTCACCACGATGATGGAGTGGAATTTCTGGCTCTATTGGACCATCGTCGGAATCGCTTACGGTGTGCAGTACTATTACGAAATGCGGGACGCCCGCGTCTATGCGGCTGAGTTGGAAAGCGAGCTGACGCAGGCTCAACTGCAGACCCTCAAGCAGCAACTGCGCCCCCATTTTCTCTTCAATACGCTCAATGCCATCTCTGGCCTGATGCACACCGATCCCCGCGCCGCCGACGATATGATCGGCAACCTCAGCAGTCTTCTCCGTCTCAGTCTGGATAGCGGCGATGTGCAGAATGTGCCGCTCCGGGAGGAGCTGCACGCATTGCAGTTATATATCGACATTCAGCAGACTCGGTTCGGGAAGAGGTTCACGGTTCAAATGTCCATCGATCCCCAAACGCTGGGCGCGTACGTGCCCCACCTGATCCTTCAACCGCTGGTCGAGAATGCCTTCCATCATGGGATCGCAAAGCGGGCAGCGCATGGGCTCCTGCGCATCGAAGCGCAACGCCGCGATGGCATGGTTCGCTTGATGGTGGCGGATAACGGTCCCGGTTCGGGCGGCCATGCAAGCAGCGGCACAGGGATCGGCCTGAAGAACTCCAGGGCGCGTTTGCGCCGGCTCTACGGCGAATTGGCCGCGCTGAATATAGACGACAATGCAACGGGCTTCACGGTGGAAGCGGTCTTCCCGTTTGTCGGTGAAGCCGAGGAGTTGAAGTAAGCATCATGGGAACAGATTCATTGCCGATTCGCACCGTGATTGTGGACGATGAGCCTCCAGCTCGCACGCGCCTGCGCTTGTTGCTGGAAGAAGATCCCGATATCCAGATCGTTGCCGAATGCGAGGACGGAGCGGGGGCCATCGCCGCCATTCAACGGCTCAAGCCCGCGCTGATCTTCCTGGATATCGAAATGCCCGATGGAAACGGGCTCGAGGTGCTGAACTCGCTCCATTGGCTGCCCGCCACCATCTTCGTCACCGCTCACCGCGACTATGCTGTTTCTGCCTTCGAGGCCTGCGCGCTCGACTACCTGCTCAAACCCTTCACGCGCTCGCGCTTTACCAGCGTGCTGGCGCGCGCCAAGCTTCAGATCTTTCAGAACTCTCGCCTGCAAGCGGCACCGGACGATGCGGCGCCGCGCCAGGACTCCAGGGCCATGGCGGATCTCCTGATTGTGAAGGCGGCCGGAAAACTCGTCTTCGTTCGAACCGCGGAACTGCGATGGATACAGGCAGAAAAGGATTATGTGCGCCTGCATCTGCGCCGCGGTTCCCACTTCATTCGCGAAACCATGACGAATCTGCAGAACAGGCTCGATCCGTCCGCATTCGTTCGTATTCATCGCTCTACGATCGTCAATATCAACGAAATCAGCGAAGTCACGCCTCTGGCCGGAAGCGATTGCAGTGTGGTTTTGCGCGATGGCACCGAGTTGACCATGAGCCGCAGGTATCGGGCGGCGCTCGACCGTCTCCTGGGTCGCGATGTGCCGTGTCCCGACGCGCCTTTGCCGCTGGATTCAAACAACAGATCCCGATAGGAACCTGCGAAATCTCTTCGCTTGACGGCATTTCAAATCCGCGCTTCACGCCGGCCCGTCACAGTGTGCCTTCATCGCTGGAGGCGCGCAGTGGCGTGCCTGAAAAATATCTTTGCAAGTGTTCATTCAGCCTGGTCACCGCGGCCGTATCTCCAAGCTTTGACGCCAGGATCAAGGCGTGCTGTTCCGTTTCAATTGCCTGATCGAATCGGGAGCTCTCGGCGTATCCTGCCGAGAGCGTATCCAACACAGAGATATCCTGTCCATGCGTTAACTGGTTCGCCCGGTCTGCCAGAAGAATCGCCTCATGCCCATTCCGCAACACCGCAGCCGGACAAGTCGCCATCAGGCTGGCGGCCAGGGTGAGTACTGAGACCCGGTCCGGCTCGCCATCCAGCGCCAGGCGCAAATGGGAGAGCGAAGCAGAGTCATTCCCCTCAAGATAGTAGGCATAACCCAGACCCTCATGCCCCGCGGCGTTGTCTGGCTGAATGCGGACCACGTTGAGCCATGCGTCGATAGCCTCTCCCAACCGGTGCTGGCGCAAAAGCGCGGACCCCAGGCTGTATTGAGCCTCAAGAAAATCTCCGCGCAACTGAGTTGCCCTCTTCAAATACGGAATCGCATCCTGCGAATTTCCCGTCAGCATCAAAGCGGCGCCCAGTCCGTTGTTCACCCTGGCGTCCTCTGGATTCATATCGAGAGCCTTCTTCCACTGGACCAGGGCCGCGGAATAATCTCCCTTCTTCATCAATTCGGCCGCCTCATCCATCACGCGATAGACATCGGCCGCTGGCGCCTCGATCTGTTCAATGCCATCTTTGCTGGTATTCACAAACTCCGGAAGATTCACGGCGCGGTTTGCTGCCGTGGAGTTATCGATGAGAATGGGCGGGCTATCCTTACCCGCCTCGTCAATGTGGGTAAGATACATCTGCGTGTAGGGGGAACGGCTCTTCGAAGAAAAGACCAGCCAGCGGCCGTTGGGCGAAAAGCTGTGCCAGGAGTTCATCAGCGAAGTGTTCGCGCGCATGCGCCGCGCAACTCCCCCGTTTGACGGCACGATATAAAGCTCGCTGTCGGGACGCATCAACTGGCCGTTGCGGCACTTGACGAAAACGATCCAGCGGCCGTCGGGAGAAACCTTGGGAAAGTTATTGCTCATCCCGTTGTTTGAGGCGCCGAGGATCGGTTCGGCAACCCCGCCCTTGCCGCCGTTGAACGGCACTCGATAAAGGCTGTACTGGATCTGCACTTCGTTCGGATCGTTGGCCGCAAGCGACGGAGGCAGCCCCGCAGGGTGCGGGTCCTTGGCTTCCGCGCGGGCAAATACGATGAACTTTCCGTCCGGGCTCCAGACGCCATCCGTTTGAACGTATTTCGGATCGTCGGCCCCCGGCAGCGGTTGCCTGCGGCCGGTGGCGCGGTTGTACCAGGCAAGGATGCCTCGCGTGGGATAGAAAACCTGCACGAACCGGTAATCCTTGAAGTTGGCAATAAAATAGGAGTCGCCATTGCTCCGATCGGGCCCGGCAACAGTGGTCAGCACATACTGGCCGTCCGGCGAGACCTGTGACATGAAGCCCACGCGCGACTTCCCGATGCGCATATCGCTGTTCCATGCAATCGTGTCCTGGCTTCGAATCGCCATCTGTTTCTGTACCGGCACAACCGCGTACAAGCCCTTGTCGTTGGCCGGTCCGTCCACGTCCATGCCCATCGTCTTGCCATCGGCTGAGAACGAGTGGCAATTGGCGCAAGTTGGCAGATCGTGCATGACCACGCGGCTTTCAGGCTTGGAAATGTCGCGAACTCGCCAGTTGATGAGATACAGCATCGAGGGCTCAAGCGGCTGAACCACGTGCCTTGCCCCCACTGAAGGACTCATGGGAACATCGCGATAAAAGATCGGCGCGCCTACCGGATCTTTGGAGGTGGATAAGGAGACTTGACCGTGACCGACCGGACGGCCCGTGCTGTCCAGCCCCGCGACAATGACCACAGCCGGATGTTTGGCAGAATGCTCCTTCATCGCCTCCCATGTGTCGGCATCCGGTTTCCAGGTATGAGCTGCAGCCTGTTTGGGAGTGAGAAACGGCAGCTTGTTGGCGGTGGAAACGCAGCGCTCGTCGATCTCCCCAATGCCCATGCCTTCGCCTGAAGAGGTTGTGCGGAGCGCCTTGCTTCCGTCGGCAAAGACAATGTCAATGCGCCAGCTCTTGGCAGATGGATTCTCCTCGCGCCAAAGGAAAGTTGGAGAGGTAATCTCCGGCGGAAAAATGGATCCGTCCTGGGGATAGTCCACAGTGATGTCGGCGGCGGATCCGTTCCACTCTCCTCTCTGTGGGCTGGAAGCCGGCGCGTCGTGCTCTGAGGCAGCCTCCACGGCCGGCAGCATTTCTTTCACAAATGCAAAAGACAGAAGAGCCGTGCCCAGCAAGGAAATGGCCAAGGTTTGCAGGCACCTCGTCTTCTTGTGAAGCTGCTTTCCTTCGGCATGCATCGTGCTTTCGCTTGCTTCTCGCGTTTCACCCTTTAGCCATTTTGATCTGACATTTCCTGGTGTCGAACCACTCGCGCGTGCACTGCCAACTCTTACGGACAAAGACATATCCAACCCTTTCGCACCGCGCATCCATCAAGCTGAGGCACTACTTCTTTCGCCGTGTCAGGAGCAGCGTTCGATCCGCTTCTCAGCCTCTTGCTGTTTTTTGGTAAGCACTCGGTAGATACAAACATGTGCGCAACTTCTACCCCTGAAGCCGGATTCTAAGGTGACATCAGCCGCCGCGGCGGGAAGTGCGACAGACGGACGCAACGAGGCGGCAGAAGGCGTGCAGGCTGCGACGGGAACCATGCGGATCGCATCATCTCGCGAGTAACAGCAAACTGTCTGCCTGGCAGTTGCCCAAGCTGCGGGCCATGTCTCCGGTGTTGTCGTGCGCCCCAGGATCGATTGATCTTTTCGAGATCTGTCATCGCCCTGCCCAATCCTCCGGTGGCCGTCGACGGCCAACCGGTCGTCGCAGGGCGCGATGGAACGCGGTCTTTTCCTGCTAGGTTGCGTACAGGTCAAATCGGAGAGTTATGTTCAAGAGCACTCTTGTGAAACGAACGGCCAGACTCGCGCTGCTCAGTGCTGCCGCGCTGCTCGCTGGTCCATGCGGGCTCGCCCAGCGCGATACCCAGTTTCGCGGCGACGCGGCACACAGCGGTGTGTACGCAACAGCCGCGCCCGGGAGCATCAGCCATGTTCTTTGGAAATTCCAAACCGGCAGCAGAATATTCGCCTCCCCGGTCGTGGCAGAGGACATCGTGTATGTGGGCAGCAACGATCATTTTCTGCATGCGATTGACGCCCGAAACGGCGTCGAGCTGTGGAAGTTCAAGACGGGCGCGAACGTCACCAGCACGGCCGCGGTTGCCCGCGGAATCGTGTACGTTCTGAGTCTCGACGGCAACGCGTACGCCTTGAACGCGCAAACCGGAAGTCTGAAATGGAAGTTTGAAACCTTGGGAGAAGCCCGGCTCAGCGCCGCCGGGCTCTATGGCCTTGCTCCATCCAGGGAGATTGTCTCCGACCCATGGGACTTCTTTCTGTCATCGCCCACAGTCTCTGGCGGCAGTGTCTATTTTGGCAGCGGAGACCACAATGTCTACGCGTTGGATGCGCAGACGGGCAAGCTGCAATGGAAGTACCAGGCGGGCGATGTCGTCCATTCGTCTCCCGCAATAGCCAACGGCATCCTGTATATCGGCTGCTGGGATGGGGTGCTGTATGCGCTGAATGCCAGGACTGGACAGCTCGCATGGAAATTCGCCACCGGCACAGATCCAACGCACTTTATGCAAGGCATCGCCGGGTCCGCGGCGGTTTCAGGCGGTGTTGTCGTCTTCGGGAGCCGGGACAACTATATCTACGCGCTCGATGCAAACACCGGAGGCCTTCTGTGGCGAGAGAGCAATGAGAATTCGTGGATCATCTCCTCTCCAGCAATCAGCAATGGCGCCGTGTACGTCACCACATCCGACACCCTGAAACTTCGCGCTCTCGATTTGAAAACAGGACAGTCGCTCTTCGAGTTGTCCTTCCGGGCATACAGCTTCTCTTCGCCTGCCATTGCGGCTGGACATGCCTATTTCGGCACGTTCGACGGGTACCTGCATGACGTGAATCTCGCATCGCGCCGATCTCAGAGTGATTACCGGGTCCAAGCCTCCGCCGAAAACAAGGAGTTATTGACTGAGGACGGTCATCTCAATGCGCCTGCCATCTTTGGGCCGCTCGGGCCGGACGGCCAGCCGAACAATACCTCGGACGCAGCCGTGGTCGGAGTCGATCGCCTTCTCCATCTTGGCTCAATCCTCGCCAGTCCGTGCGTCGCCGACGGAGTCGTCTATGCCGCCAGCGCCGATGGGTCTGTCTACGCGCTCGACTAGTACCGAGACCGCATGATTGTGTAATGGCCGGAAGGCAGCGCCGGTCTCCAGACCGGCTGTCGTGCGGGCGTCCACGCCCGCATTGGTACTGGATCAATTACCAAATCACACAGACCGGGTACTAGGTCTCTGACCGCCTGAATTGGTACCAGTTCCGTGCCCCATCCATTCGCCTTTGTTCTGGCGAATGGGTGGGAAAGCACAAATCCCAAAGAACGAAATCATGCGGTCAAAGACCTAGGTCTCTGACCGCTTGAAGTTGTACCAACTTGGGTGCCCCAGGTCCCGATTCTGGGACCTGGGAAAGCATGAACTCGACGTACGAAATCATACGGTCAGAGGCCTAGTCGCTCTTCAGCAGCACTCGGATGTTTCAGCTTCTGGAGATGCTCACTGGAACCATCGCCTCGATAGCCAGTACCCGGAAGCCGCTGCGAGATGCAGTGCGAACTCTCATCCCACAGGCACCAGGCCGGCTGATGCCGGACTTTGCATGGGCGCGTTTTCCAGACGGACATCCACAGGTGTCGTGCCAAGGTGCAGCACTTTGCTGCTGCCATCGATACGCACCAGCAGGTTCTTCTGGTCGAAGGTCAGCGCAAAATTCTGCATGGGGCAGGAGCCGAAATTGGCCAGCGGAAATGCCGGATTGATCTCGACGAACGGCTGGGCAAATGAGTATCTACCCAGATGCACATCCGATGCCAGTTTGGCGGCCTTGATCCGATAGCGAGTCGAGAGTGATTGGCCATTCCCGAAGGCTACCGGATCGGAAGAAAATTCGAGCAGGGGGACGAGCCTTTCCGGCAAGCTGAGCCCGGAACCGCCAGAGTCCAACTGCGCCTCAATCCGCAAGACCCCGATTCGCAGGGTGGCTATGGGCACGCCTTCGGGCATGCGAAACGGCAGCACCGAGTCTTCCGCATCCGGCGCCAGGAACCCCGTTGCCAGCATCAATCGCCGTGCAGGATAGTCCAGTGTGAGCAGGTAATCGCGAAAGAGAGTGAACCCCAGCAGTCCCTGGCAGGGCCCCTCCCCGGCAGGCAGCAGATGCCGGATCGCTTTGATCCCAGAGAATTCCACTCCGGCAACCTCAAGCGACTGAATGAGGACGACCGGCACATGTTGCTCTCCCATACCGCTTGGATCGGTCAGCCGGGCCACTCCCGCTGGCGGAAGACCCAGTTCATCGGCGAGCTCGGGAGTTACGAACGCCTTTCCTCCGGTCCCCGTGTCGACGACAAACCGGAATGGCCCCTTTCCATTCACCATCACCATGACATAGGGCTTGTCGTGGATTACCTCCATGCGAGTGGAATGCAGATTGTCCTGCGCGGGAAGAGAGAGCGCCAGGGACGTGAGTAAGATAGCGCATAGGCCACCAAGTCTGGCGAAGAAATGCATAAGTCTCCTTCCGGGCGCAAGCAAGGCCAGGCGGACGCAGGTGTTTCTCATGCGATCCAGCGAGTCATCTGGTCAACAATTTCGGGCGCCTGCGCATCCAGACGGCTTTCGATTGTTGCCAATGCGTCCTGATCTGCAACCCTTGTTTCACTGGATTCGGATTCTAGGCGGGGAGTCCGTACCTGCGGGGCGATCATGCGACTGGCGGACAGAATGCTGCGACGAACGGCGGCCGGAAAGCGGCAAAAGGCTTGCTGCTTGCATCGCTCGGCCGCCCTCGGAAGAAAGTTGGTGCAGAGTGCAGGAAAGAGCTGGCGGCTGCACACAGATGCAGCCGCGCAGGCCGAACGCTAGATGGAGAGATTCAGGATGCGGTTGAGGCGTTGAACAAAGGCAGCGGGGTCCTGCAGCGGAACTCCCTCCATCAGAAGAGCCTGATCCAGAAGCAGCCATGCGGCATCTTCTGATACAGCATCGTCCGTGCGCCCCAGCAGTTTCTTGACGATCTCGTGATCGGGATTGATTTCCAATGTGGGCTTGGGCGCGGGAATGTTCGCCTGGCCCATGGCGCGTAGCATCTGCTGCATCTGCATGGACGGCTCCTCCTCGTCGCTGACAATGCAGGAAGGGCTGTCGGCAAGCCGCACTGAAGCGCGCACATCCTTTACGCGCTCGCCGAGCGTGGCTTTCAGCTTGTCGAGCAGCGGCTTCAAGGCTTCCGTTTTGTCGGCTTCAGCGTCGTCCTTCAGGTCCTCGCCGGTTGCAGTCTTATTGACCGCTTTGAGATCGATCTCCCCATATTTCTCGATACCGGCAAACACGATTTCGTCGATGTCGTCATCGAGAATGAGAACCTCAATCTCCTTTCTCTTGTAAATCTCAAGCAGCGGCGAGGTGCGCAGCAGAGACTCGGATCCGCCGGTGATGTAGTAGATGCTCTTCTGCCCTTCCTTCATGCGTGACTTCGCATCGGCCAGACTGGTGAGCCCATCCACCCTGGTCGATTTGAACCGTACCAGTTCAAGCAGCGTCTCCCGATTCGCAAAGTCCCCGTACAGGCCCTCCTTGAGCGGCCGGTTGAACTCGGCGATAAACTTCAAATACTGCTCCGGCTGGCTAACGGCAATGTTCTTCAACTCGGAGAGAATCTTCTTCACGCTGGCGGTGCGAATGCTCGTGAGTACACGATTCTGCTGCAGAATCTCGCGGCTCACATTGAGCGGAAGGTCCTCGCTGTCGATGATGCCGCGCACAAAGCGCAGGTACTGCGGCAGCAGTTCCTTGGCGTCGTCCATGATGAAGACGCGCTTCACATAGAGCTTGACGCCCACCTTGTATTCGGACTGATAGAGATCGAGCGGAGCCTTGGCGGGCACATAAAAGAGCGTCGTGTACTCAAGGCTGCCCTCGGCCTTGGTGTGAAACCAGAAGAGCGGGTCTTCCCAATCGCCCGAGACGGATTTGTAGAGTTCCTTGTAGTCCTCGTCCTTCAACTCGCTCTTGGGCCGGCGCCAAAGAGCGCTGGCGGCATTCACCTGCTCGGTGATGCGCGTCTTCACCGACTTCTTTTCGGCCTCGTTCCACTCGCTCTTGTCGTAGGTGAGGAAGATGGGAAAGGCGATGTGATTGGAGTACTTCTTCACAATCTCCTGCAGCCGCCAGCCATTGGCATACTGCTTGCCCTCTTCGTTGAAGTGAATCAGAACAGTGGTGCCGGCTGCGGAGCGTTCCGCGGGCTCGATCTCAAACCCGCTTGAGCCATCGCTCACCCAGCGCCAGGCCTCCGCTTCACCGGCCTTGCGTGAGATGACTTCCACGCGATCGGCGACCATGAAAACGCTATAGAATCCTACGCCAAACTGGCCAATGAGATTGGAGTCTCGCTTGGCGTCGCCGGAGAGTTGCGCAAGAAAGGTCTTGGTTCCGGAGCGGGCAATCGTACCCAAATGAGAGACCAGATCTTCTTCATTCATGCCGATGCCCGTGTCGGCAATCGTGAGGGTCTGGTTCTCTTCGTCAAGCTCCAGATCGATACGCGGATCGAACGGAAGGGCCTTGTAGGCTTCCTCGACAAGCGTCAGGTGGCGCAGCTTGTCCAGCGCGTCGGAGGAGTTGGAAACAATCTCACGCAGAAAGATCTCCGGATGCGAATAAAGCGAGTGGATGATCAGCTGCAGCAGTTGATTGACTTCAGTTTGAAATTCGCGTTTCGACATAGATCGTTTTCCCCAATATAGATGAATATAAAGCGTCCGCCTCAATCAAAGAAGCTCAGAATGAATTCGTCGAGAACTCACGGTGTTGCCTTGTGGAAACTGCGCCCCGGAGTCGTGCGCGAAGCCGGCGAGCGATTATGCTAAGGGCTGAATTCGCCGGATGGACAACAGCATGAATCGCGGCCTGGCAATGAAGATTTCCTTGCTTTGATTCCGCGCATGGCTTCGTTTGCCTAATCCGTCACTCTGGATTCCATCAGAGTGACTGGCCCCAGAATGCCGGACGGGAGCGGGATCAGATTCTCCATGTCCTGTGGCACGAAGCGCTTTCCGTAGCGATCCCACAGGAGCCGATAATCGGGCTGCGATTGGCCCGCCAGAGCGTTTATCGCCGTGTTGCCCACAACGATTCGCAGTGCGTTCTTCCCTGATTTCACAAATTGCGTAACCTCGATCTGGTACGGTGGACGCCACACATATCCTGCCGCCTGGCCGTTGACAAACACCTGCGCTGCTTCGCGGATGGGCCCCTCGATGTAGGCTCGCATATTGTGTTCGCCCGCCGGCAAGGGAAGAGCTTCGCTGATTCCGGGGCCAAAGTCGAGGAAGAATTTCGCTCCTTGCCGTGCGCTGTCCTGAGGCAGTTCAAAGTCCTTTTCGTAGGTTGCCAGTCCCGAATAGAATCGCGTTTTGGGGCCTTCGCTCCACGATGTAAGCCGATCCATGCTTGATGTAGGTCCGCTCTGGCCGAACCTCACCTTCCACTGCCGCGACAAGTCCAGGCGGACCTCTTCCCGCCGTTTCTGTTGTGAGTCGCTTGCCATGGCCGCAGCGGAGAAGTAAATCAACCGAGACCCGTAAGGCTCCAGATCCAGTTCGATGCTTCGCGGGTTGCTGACGCCGGCTACTGCGCCCGTATAAGCGTCCCAGGTCTCCGCATGGCGGGCGCCATTGCGGAACTGTGCCCGCGCCAGCTTTTGTTCGTTGGACGTGTTGGCCACAAAGTAGAGATCGCCCGTTGCCAGCTTGCGATGAATGAAGCCGATCTGTGGAGTTGGTGGCAACAACTTCATGTCGGGTGTCGCTAGTCTCCCCAGAGCCGCGCCCAGCGCGTTCTCGTCTTCCACAAATTGCGCGGAAGCGATGCCGCCGTGGAAGAGGGTCTGCGACAATTCCATGATGCGGGCCGAATCCTGCTCGGCGTGCATCAGGCCCGGTGCCGTGGCCGGCTTTGTTCGCGTGGCAATCACGATTCCGCCGCGGCGCGCGAAATCCACGATCTTCTCGTAGGTCGAAACCGGCAGCCTGTCGATGGCGGGAAGAACCAGAACGCGATACGGAATGCCCACACTGTCGATGGCATCGGCATCGATGAAGTCCAGGTTGAATCCGGCATCGAGAACCTGCGCGATCACCTGCTTGCCGAGGAACTTGTCCATCGACTCGTCGATGCTTACATTCGGTCCCGATTCATCGAAGCCGGCAGCCGATGCCGGAGACGAATGCTTTTGAAACCCGGCCGAGAAAGATGCCCACACATCGTCATTCGGCAGCAAAAGGGCTACGTCGTTGGCGGGCTCTCCCTGCCGCAGCGCAAAGCTGACCCTTTGCAGATAACGCGTCAAATCGGGCATGGCAAAGAACCACGGATTATGCGCATTCAGCGCCGCCGCCGCATACATGCGCCAGCCCGGCTCTCCCGCCATCTCCGGTGAGTACGGCCAGCCATGACCCACAAGTTGATTGATGCCTTGCAGAAAATGCAGATCCGCCTCCGCCTTCATATCCAGTGGCGTGGCACGAAATGCGGGCGAGTGCAGCCACGTCCAGGTCTCCGACGAGATAACCGGCCGATGGAAAAGATGCCCTGCCGACGCCGCCCAGCGCGTGTCAGAAAACTCCCGACCCATATTGAAATTCGCCTTGCCTTCGCCCTCCGGCAGGTCGGCCAGCCGGTTGCTCGACAGCGTCACCGGCGGAAAGCCATAGGTTTGCGAGCGCAGCAGAGTGCCATGCTGATGCGCCCAGGCCTGCATTGGCTGGAGAAAGTTCTCGTCCGCCATCTCGGTCAGTGTTCTGCCCCAGTCGTGGCGAATCGCGGCTGTATCAGGCCCGGCATCCATCACCAGAGCCAGCAGACGAGGACGAAGATCGTAACCGCGCCGGCGTTGAAATTCGTCGAGCAGAGCCGGACTCCAGTCCGATCCATAATCCTCCAGGCTATCGCTGAAGACTGCATAGGGTGGCCGATCGCCGAAAGCGGAGAGCAGTCGATCACCCACTACATGAAGGTGCTGCTCGGTCGCGGCCCGGTCATAGTGGTCCAGGACGAAGCCCTCTGCCCCAACCGACGGCCGCTTCACCACCATGCCGGTTCGGCTGGAAAGAAAGCAGATCAGAGTGCGAGCCTGGGCAGCGGCAGGGAAGGAGTAAAAGCCTGCCACCGGAGGAGCCAGCGGCACTGCTTGGGCAACCGCTTGAGCGGAAGCAGAGCCAGGAACAAGGAAGGCCGTGATTCTCTCTTCGCCCTCATCGGCGAACGGAGCTTGTGCGGAAGTGGCGCCCGGCGCGACGGCCAGCGACTCGACGCGCAACTTGCCCGCGGCCTCGGTAACCGGAATGTGCGGGCCGCCCAGAGGCCAGCCGCTACCCAGCGTTACATCCACCCGCAGTCCCATGCGGCGCGCCTCCTGCACGGCAAAATGCAGCGCTTCCAGGTGATCCGGCGACAGGAACGCCGTGTTGTGAAAGCCTGTTGATGGATCGTCGAGCGCCAGAGGATAGAGGTTGGCGATCTCCACGCCGCCGATTCCAGCCGCCCTCATCTGCTCCAGTTCCCTTGTCAGTTCGGGCCTGGTTGCCGCAGGACCGAACCACCACCAGCGCACCATGATTCGGCTGGAATCGGGCGGATTGGCAAAGCTGCGATGCAACTCCGCAAGGCTCGCCTCCGGTTGAGCCACGGCAGGACGGCAAGCGCCCGGCAAAAGAACCAGAGCCGCCAGCGCCGCCACACAGGCGAACTTGAGCCGGTTCAGGCAGCGGTATGAAAATGGAGCGTCCAACATGGAAGAAAGGGACCTCCTGAGCCCGTATAGGACAAGCATCCGCCATCCTTCATAGCAGAAGCAGAGCAGAACCTGCAAAGCGCCAGCGCCGAAGGCTCGCCAGGAAAGCCTCGGAGCCACTGGAAATACAAGAACTCCGCGGCGTCTCCGATTCCTTGCCGCTTCAATTTCAGAGCCTGGAGCAAAGAGTAACTTCTGTCAGCTGTCCATGGGAACAAGGCGTTTCCATCCGTAGAAAGGCCCCGCCCATTTCCGCGCTGTACTGTCGCATTCTGGATGGGCTATATTGACTTCGTGCCGAGCCTCGGGGGTCTCGATTCTGGTTTGGACGATTAGCCGGCCCTGCACGGCGCAGCGCCTTCCCCGGATTCGGATATTGCCACCCGTGTGCAAATCCGGGTACACTGCTGATCCGCGACGGCCATTCTTGACTCAAGAATCGCCACACCATCGCTGAACGTCCCCAGGAGGGTCCGATGAAGATTTCCGATACGATTGGAATGCTGCTGAAAAGCAAAGGCGAAAACAGGGTTCTGTCGATCGCACCCGAGCAATCGGTATTTGAAGCCATCGAGATGCTGGCCAAGTACGATATCGGCGCCTTGCTTGTCCTTTCCAACCAGCGGTTGGTCGGCATCCTGTCGGAGCGCGACTACGCGCGCAAGGGCGTCCTGATGGGCCACCCTTCCAAAGAAACCCAGGTCCACGAGATCATGACCAGCCCGGTCGTCTTTGTGAGTCCGCAGCAGACCGTGGATGAATGCATGGCCATGATGACCCAGCACCATTTTCGCCATCTCCCGGTGTTGCAGGATGACAACGTGGTGGGAGTGGTCTCCATTGGCGACCTGGTGAAATGGGTGATCTCCGGCCAAGAGCAGACCATTCAGGCGTTGGAGGGCTACATTACCGGCGCCTATCCAGGGTAGCTGCCGCGCGCCGAATCCGATTCTTCAAGGGTGGTTTTCGTCCGGCTGTTTCTGCCAGCGTGCGCAATTCTGTCGTCCAGGTCTTTCCCGTGGAACCCATGATGGTTGTCCGGCAGAAGAGAGAGCGGGCCTCCTCCTGTTGTATATTCTGGCCCGCAAGTAGAACGATAAAAACAATCTCGATGATCAATGGAAGTCATGAGAAATCATGATGGCGCTGGTGATATCCAGCGGAGCGATGCGCTGAGCTTTGACGTGAATCACGCCGTCCTGGTTTTGCAGTGTGCCTTCGATCCACAGAAAGCGGCTGCGGGTGACGACCATGCGGTCGCGTTCAAAGACGTCCGGGGTGAGGATGACGTTGGCGATGCCGGTCTCGTCTTCGAGGGAGAGAAAGACGAATCCCTTGGCGGTTCCCGGACGCTGGCGCGCGATCACGCATCCGGCGATGCGGACGGGTTGATTGCCTGGGCACCGCAGCAACTCCGTTGCTGAGAGTATGCCTTCGCTGCGCAACATGGCGCGGTGGTAGGCCATGGGATGCGGGCCGGTGGTGAGGCCGGTGCCAGCGTAGTCGGCGGCGAGGCGCTCGTCGGTGGTCATCGAATGGAGCGGCATCGGCTCGCGAGGCTCTTCGGACAGATTGTCTGCTCCCCGCAGCAAGGGACCCACAGGGCGGCCAGCCTCTTCCACCTGCCAGAGCGCATCCCGGCGATGCGCGACGTGGTCCAGCGCATTCAGCGCGCCGATGCGAGCCAGTGAGACAAGCTCCTTGCGGTTGAGCGAGGAAACGCGAAGAGAAAGATCTTCGACGGATGTGAACGGTCCATGGATCGTGCGCGCTTCAAGAAGGGATTCCACCGAGGAGCGGCGTAGTCCTTTTGCATAATTCAGACCGATGCGAAGGGACAGAGAGCCATTCGGCTCCGACTCAAGCGTGCAGACGCCTTCAGACCGCTGCACGTCGATGGGGCCTACGCGCAGGCCGTGGCGTTGCGCATCCTTGATGAGCACAGCGGGCGAGTAAAATCCCATTGGCTGGTTGTTGAGCAGGCCGCAGGTGAAGGCGGCCAGGTAGTGGACCTTGAGGTATGCCGAAGCGTAGGCGATCAGCGCAAAGCTGGCCGCGTGCGACTCCGGGAAACCGTACATGGCAAACGACGAGATGCTCTGCACAATGTTGTCCTGTGCTGCGGCGCTGATGCCATTGCGCGTCATGCCCGAACGCAGACGGCCTTCCAGATCCTTCATCCGCTGCATGGAGCGGCGCATGCCAACAGCGCGGCGCAACTCTTCCGCTTCCGCTCCGCTGAAATTGGCAATGGTCATCGCCATGCGCAGCAACTGCTCCTGAAAGAGCGGAACTCCCAGCGTGCGTTTGAGCACCGGCTCCAGCGATGGATGCGGGTAGGTGACCGCCTCCTTGCCCTGGCGGCGGCGCATGTAGGGATGCATCATCTTGCCCACGATGGGGCCGGGCCGGATGATAGCCACCTGCACCACCAGATCGTAGAAGCGCGTGGGTGCGTTGTGGGGAATGGAAGCCATCTGCGCGCGGCTCTCCACCTGAAACATGCCGACGGTGTCTGCCTTGCGCAGCGTCTCGTAGACGAGCGGGTCTTCGGGCAATGTAGCCAGGTCAACCTGCGTGCCATAGTGGCGCGGGATCAGCTCGATGGAGTCTTTGAGCACAGCCATCATGCCCAGGCCGAGCAGATCCACTTTGATGAGGCCAAGGTCGGCGCAGTCTTCCTTGTCCCATTGGATAACGGTGCGGCCGGGCATGGACGCGCGCTCGATGGGGACAACGCGGTTGAGCATGCCGGCGCAGATCACCATGCCACCGGAGTGCTGGCCGAGATGGCGCGGCAAATCCTGCATACGCTGGCAGAGATCGAAATAGTGGGCGATGCGCGGATGACGAACGTCGAATCCAGCCTGCTCGAAGTGGCGTGCCAGGGTGTCGTTGGCGCCGCGCCACTCCCAATGGCCCATGAGACTTGAGAGACGCGCGAGTTGCTCTTCTTCAAAGCCCAGCGCCTTGCCCACTTCGCGTGCGGCAGAGCGGCCGCGATAGCTGATGACGTTGGCGGTCATGGCTGCGCCTTGTGCGCCGTAGCGCTCATAAATGTACTGAATCACGCGCTCGCGCTGCTCGCCTGAAGGCAGATCGAGGTCGATGTCCGGCCACTCGCCACGATTCTCATTGAGGAAGCGCTCGAAAAGAAGCTCCATTCCAACGGGATCGACTGCGGTGATTTCGAGCGCGTAGCAAACGGCGGAGTTGGCCGCGGAGCCGCGGCCCTGCACGAGAATGCCTTGCCGTTGACAGTAGCGAATGATGTCCCAGACGATCAGGAAGTATCCGGCAAAACCGAGCTTGGCTATAAGTGTGAGTTCGTGCTCAACCTGCGCGCGGGCCTTTGCAAGCAGAGGCCGCTTGGCCCCTGATCCATAGCGTTTGCCGACACCTTCCTCTACGCGCTTGGCAAGAAAGCTGTCCATCGTCTCGCCGTCGGGCACCGGGTAGTGAGGGAATTTGTAGCCCAGGTCGTTGAGAGTGAATTCGAGTCGCTGGCTCACGATGTTCGTGTTGGCAATGGCTTCAGGAATGTCGTGGAAGAGCGCGGCCATCTCACGTGCTGAATGCAAGGAACGCGAGGCGTTTGCAGTCAGCAAGCGGCCTGCCTGATCGAGCGAAGTGTGAAAACGGATCGACGTCAGCACGTCCAGCAGTTCGCGATCCTTTTCCGTTGCAGCGCGCACGCCGTTGGTGGCGATCACTGGCAAATATAGCTGAGAGGCAAGGCTCAGGAGCGATTGAGTGCGGCACTCTTCGCTGCGTTCGTGATGGCGCTGTAGTTCGATGTAGAGGTTGCTACGGCCGAAGATGGACGTCAATCGTTCAGCGACCTTGCGCGCTTCCCGTTCTCCGCCGCGGAAAAGTGCTGACGCCAGCGGTCCTTCCGCGCCGCCGGTCAGGCAGATCAGCCCCGCCGAAAACTCTTCCAGGTCTTCAAGCCTTGCGGTGCCCTCCGCTTTTGTCGCCTCGCGCATCTTGAAGCGCGTGATGAGTTGACAGAGATTCTGGTAGCCGGTTTGCGATGCGCAGAGCAGCACCACGCGCGAAGGCTCTGCAGCAGACTGATGTGGCAGCCATGCCGGAGGCTGCAACCTCTGGCCAAAAGACGAAACGGCAATCTCCGCGCCGATGTGCGCCTGCACTCCACACCGCTTGGCCGCAGTGTGGAAGCGCGCCACGCCATACAAGCCATTTCTATCGGCCATCGCCATCGCAGGCATGCCCAGCTCTGCGGCGCGCTCAATGAGCGCCTCCGGCTGCGAGGCTCCTGCAAGAAAACTGAAAGCGCTGGTTGCGTGCAGCTCAACGTACTCGCTCTCATGCGCAATGGCCGTTGATTGCCGCATGATGGAAATGCTCCCGGACTCTTGAAAGGCCGGTGGCTTGTAAGTGTCGTTGGGGTGACAGACCGGCGTTCCCGGCGAGCGTGCGTTGGGAATAGTAGTGCCGCGGTCAATCATAAAACGCCTCCAGCCGCCACTCGTTCCGCAGCCGGTCCAGAACCAGCAGGCAGCCGAACGCTTCGCCGTTCGCGCTTGCCGCCATAGCATCCCACTCTTCCGTATCCCATCCATCCTGTGACCACCAGCAACCACTGGTTCTCCAGGGACCATAGGCAGCCGTGATCTCGAAGCGGTTGTCTCCATCGCGGAAGGCCGCGGGCTTCATCGCGTGCATTGAGACCTGAATTGGATGGGGAGGCCGCACGCGGCGCAGAGCCATGCGCGGGCATTCGACTTCTTGTGCGGCAGGTTTCGCATCCACCACAAAGCCTTCCATTTGGAAGCCGCCTGGGCGGTGTGTGTCTTCAAGCACTGGAGTGCCCACACGATCTTCGCCGACGATGGCCTTGAGCCGCGCCAGTGTCACATCCAGACGCGAAGGTTCCGGCGTCTGCGGCGCAAAGAGGCCGAGCTGCATTTTGCTCGACTGTCCTGCTTCCGCGGTGAGCGTAATCGAAACCACCGCGGCCAGTGGTGGATGTGCCCCCATCTCCAGTTGCAGCAACTTCAGCAGGAACTTGCGATCCATGGAGGGCACGGCAGGATGAATCGAGAGGTGATGAACTCGTCCGCCCTCAAGCACCATGTCTACGGTGAGCGAAGCCAGCGACAACGCTCGCCCTACCGCGCGCGCCACCAGGCAGTCGATCATGCGCGCGCCGATGAAGAGCAGGGAATCTATCTGCTCCACGGGAGTTTCAAAGTCGTAGAACTCCTTCAGCGCAAACTCGGGCTCGATGGGCTGAAAGGTATGCCGCGCCACGCCGTGAGCCAGAGCGCGCCAATCGCTGGCTGCGGCGCCGAGCCTTTTCACCAGTTCCACCTCGGGCAGGGCTGCCAGTTCGCCCAGCGTGCGAATGCCCCACAGCGCAAAGGTCTCCTTGGGCTCTTCCGTCAGGGCAAGAGAAGCAATGGGTAGCTTCTCCAGTGCGTGCGCTTCTTCGCCTTCTGGAATGATTGTGATTCCGCGTGTGGCCGTTGCCTTTATCCGCGCCGCATGAAAGTTCGCGCTTACCGCAATGGAGATGCGAAAGCCAGCCGTAGCCATCTCATAGCGCAGCCGCTCGGCGAGCTTCTCCGCAGGACCAAACAGCAGCTCAGTTCCTGCAATATCGAGCACCAGCGCACATCCAGTCCCATCGCTGGCTTCTTCGATTCGGGGAGAAAACTTTGCGGCGCATTCAAGAAAGACTGCGCGCGCGGCAGTTTCTACCTCCGCCGAACGCGGCAGAAGCTGCAGCCCGCTCATGCCTTCGGCTTCCAGCCTCGTCATGCCCAGCACCGCGCCTCTTTTCACGGCGTGCCGGTTCAGGGAGCAGATGGTCTCCTGCAGCACCGGGCCGTCGAGCACGGCGACAGGTTGCGCCTGCAAATCCGTGCGCAAACGCAGCAACGCCTGCGCGGGGAACGCCGCGGCATGAACGCAGGCGTAGAGTTCACTGCTCATGCTCGTCTCTCGGCTTCCCAAGCGGTGCTTGCAGACCATGTTGAGGCCGGTGGCTTGCGCGCGCTGGCAAGTTGGGTCGTAAAGCGCTGCCGTCCGCGCCGCACCGCAAACATGCAACCACGCCATACGGTTCCGCCCACGTTCTCCGGCCGGAACGGCGCAGATTCCAGCACCACCGCCGCGCTCGATTGCGCATAGGCCGTCTTGCCCAGAACCACCAGGCTGCATCGCGTCCGGTCGGCCGCCTGCCGGAAGCGAAACCACGTAGCCAACGGAATCCGCATGGCGTGTTGAGGCTCCATGTTCCCCAGATCCAGGACGATCGCCGCGAATCCGCCGGCTTGCAGCAGCAGGTCTGTCGCGCGCAATGCCTGGTCGAGCCGCGTCCACGGCTTGGCCCTGGCCAGCCCGCTCTCATTGCGGCAGCGTACCCACAGGAGTTGTTTCAAGCTCACACCGCTGGCCGCCGCCGACTCCGGATCGAAGGCGTCGCCCGCATCCACCCAGGCGCAAACCTGCCCCCCCTCTGTCCTCCTGGCCAGAAATGCCAGCGTCAGGCTGGTTCGCCCCGACGATTCCGGCCCTGTCACCTCGCTGATCGCTCCCACCGGCAAACCGCCCTCCAGCAGCGCGTCCACCCGGGCGATGCCGGTCGGCGCCACCTCGTAGATGGTCCTCGGGGCAGGTGTCAGCGCCGCCGGAAAGCGGTGTTCCAGCGTGCGTTCAATTTCAAGACGTAAAGCTGCAGCGGAGGGCATGACGGGTCTCGTATTCGCTTTTTCTTCGCTTCTAGCTTCTCTCGAATCAGGCCGGTTGTCAAAGATTCTCTGGGATGCAGCCTGGATGGTTGGCTATTCTGAGGAAGCCATGTGTGGACGCTTCGCCCGGAAATCGACGCAAGAGGTTCTTGCAGAATGGTTTGGCCTCGAATTGGAGGAGATGCCCTGGTTTGCGCCCACCTACAACGCCGCTCCGCAGAGCATCCAGCCCGTCATCCGTCTGAATCGCGATTCCGGTCGGCGTGAGGCCGCCCTGCTGCGCTGGGGACTGGTGCCCTTCTGGGCCAAAGATGCAAAGATCGGCTACAGCACGATCAACGCCCGCGCCGAGGAAGCCGCAGCCAAGCCGGCCTACCGGGAGGCGCTTAAGAAGCGCCGCTGCCTGGTGCCCGCGGATGCGTTTTACGAGTGGCAGCGGCTCGATGCCAAGACCAGGCAGCCCTTTGCCATCGCGCTCAAAAGCGGCGAGCCCTGCGCATTCGCCGGCCTCTGGGAGTCTTGGCGCCCCAAGGACGGCGAACCGCTGGAGACCTTCACCATCCTCACCACCGATCCCAACGAGGTCATGGAGCCGATCCACAACCGGATGCCGGTCATCCTGGACCCGAAGGACTTCGACCGTTGGCTCGACGCCGGAGACCCGTCACGGCCTCCCGTCGATCTGCTACGGCCTTACCCGGCCGAACGCATGTGCGCCTGGCAAGTGAGCGGCCGGGTAGGCAACGTGCGAAACAACGAGCCAGGGCTTCTCGATCCAGCGGCTCCCGATGAACTGCAAAAGCGTCTTCCGTTGAACTGAGGAAGTTCAATCAGGATTGCCTGACCGGGAATGACCGATCGGCTGGCCTCACAAAATGTTTGACGAAAACATACAAGTGTAGTAGAACTTGATGCGCGTGCAGGAGGCTGCAATGGCGGCGCCGAAATTGTCGAAGTTGGAGTTTCAAATCATGGAGGCTCTGTGGAACAAGGGGGAGTCCTCCATCCGCGATCTGCAAGAGGCATTCCCTGAGAAGCGCCGTCCGGCTTACACCACCATCCAGACCACCGTTTACCGCATGGAAGCAAAAGAAGTCGTGCGCAGGGTGAAGAAGATCGGTAACTTCCATGTCTTTGCCGCGTCGATTACTCGGGACGCAGCCCAGCGTAGACTTATCGATGACTTGCTGGCCCTCTTTGGCGGCAGAACTCAGCCTGTAATGGCGCATCTGGTCGAATCGGGAAAGCTGACTCTTGAAGATGTGAAAGAAGCGGAAGTGGCGCTCAGGAGACTATCCCACAAGGAGAAGTAGTCATGATCTTTCCGGCTTTCCTGAACGGAATCTGGACCGCCGCCCTGGTCAACCATCTTTGGCAATCGACCATAGTCACGATAATGGCATGGCTGCTTGCACTCATGCTGCGCAACAATCACGCCCGAGCGCGTTACTGGGTGTGGATGATAGCCTCCGTCAAATATCTGGTTCCATTCTCGCTCCTGATTGCCGCGGGAGGAGCGTTGCGCCCGGCGATGACCTCGCCCATTCAGACGCACCAATTGGACGCGGTGATGGAGCAGATCACGCAGCCCTACACGCAGGCGGCGGCGCAGTCCATCGCGGCTCCCGTCGGCGCTGCTCCGGTCGTGGTTGCGCACTCAATGCACCTGCTGCCCTGGATTCTTCCAGCTGTCTGGTTGTGCGGCGTGCTGGCTCTTGCTTTGACCTGGGTGCGCAAGTGGCAGCGACTGCGCCGCACGGTGCGCAACGCGGAGCCGATGACGCTTTTGGCCGAGGTGCCCGTTCTTTCCTCCGCCAGCCTGCTTGAGCCGGGTGTCTTCGGCATTGTTCGTCCTGTACTGCTGCTGCCGCAAGGCATCACCGAGCGCCTCAGTGCGGCGCAACTGGGCACCATCGTCGCGCATGAGATGAATCACGTTCGCCGCCGCGACAACCTCACTGCCGCCATTCATATGGTGGTGGAAACGCTCTTCTGGTTCCATCCTGTGGTGTGGTGGATCAAGTCTCGCCTGCTGGAAGAGCGTGAGCGCGCTTGCGACGAGGCTGTGTTGCAGTCCGGCAACAAGGCAGACCTGTATGCCGAAAGCATTCTCAATGTCTGCAAGTTCTATGTGGAGTCTCCGCTGGCCTGTGTCTCCGGCGTCACAGGGTCGGATCTCAAGCGGCGCATTGTCCGGATCATGGAGGAACAAGTGGTAAACAAGCTCGATTTCGGCAGAAAACTTCTGCTCGGCCTGGCCGCTACTGTCGCGCTGGCCGTACCGATCACCTTTGGCCTGGTGCACGTGAATCAGGTCAGCGCCCAAACTGCGAATCTCGCGCAAGACCTCTCCGGCACGTGGCAAGGGACGCTGCATGTGGGCAAGGACCTGCGCCTGGTAGCCAAGATCTCGAAGACGGACAGCGGTGCGTACAAGGCGGCCTTCTATAGCATCGACCAGGGCGGTGGGAGCCTTCCTGCGAACACAACCACGCTGCAGGAGTCGACGGTAAAAATTGCAATCACGGGCATCGGCGCCAAGTTCGAGGGCAAGCTGAGCGCGGATGGAAAGACCATCGAGGGAAATTGGAGCCAGGGCCCCAATCCTCTGCCTCTGACGCTCACACGCGCCACGCCCGAGACGGAATGGACCATCCCCGAGCCTCCGCCGGTGATTCCGCCCATGGCTGCCAACGCCAATCCGAGCTTTGAAGTGGCCACCATCAAACCCAGCAAGCCGGATGCGCCCGGAAAGGGGTTCATCGTGGATGGACGCCGCTTCAAGACCATCAACACCACGCTGGGCGACTTGATCTCATTTACCTATGGAATTCACCCCAAACAACTGGTCGGCGCACCGGCATGGGTGGATACGGACAAGTTCGATATTACGGCGCAGCCCGATGGCGAAGGCACGCCCAGTCAGCAGCAATGGAAGACCATGTGGCAGAAGCTGCTGGCCGAGCGCTTCAAGCTCGCGTTTCATCATGACAAGAAGGAGCTTTCCGTCTACGTGCTGAGCGTGGGCAAGGCCGGTCCCAAGCTCACCAAGAGCCAAGGCGATCCGAACGGTCTGCCGGGGCTGTTCTTCCGCCAGTTGGGCGCGCTGAGCGGCAGGAACGCAACCATGGGAGAGTTCTCGAGCATGATCCTGCAGAATGCGGTGCTTGATCGCCCGGTGCTGGATCAGACCGGCATTACGGGAAGATGGGACTTTACTCTCAACTGGACTCCGGACGACTCGCAGTTCGCCAGCTTCGGGGTGAAGATTCCGCCGCCCACCGACGCAGCCAACGCGCCGCCGAACCTCTACACCGCCATCCAGGAACAGCTCGGCCTGAAGCTTGAAGCCACCAGGGCGCCCGCCGATGTGCTGGTCGTCGACCACGTCGAAAAGCCGTCGGAGAACTAGGTCTCCGACCGCTTGAAGTTGTACCAACTTGGGTGCCCCAGGTCTCGCTTCTGAGACCTGGGAAAGCATGAACTCAAGGTACGAAATCGCGCGGCCAGAAACCCGGGAGAGCAAGGACGATGACGAGACGGAAATCTGTGCAGATAATTCTCGCTATCGTCCTTGCGACTCTTTCCTCTTCAATCCTTGCCGCGGCTTCGGAGTACCGAGGCCTGGTGCTCTTCAACGGCGCGCCGCTTCCGGGTGCGACCATCACCGCGAGGCAAGGCGCAAGAAAGCTGAGCTCGGTCTCCGACCAGGGCGGGTTGTACAGCTTCTCCGATCTGGCAAATGGAGTTTGGAAGATCGAGATCCAGATGCAGTGCTTCGCTCCTGTCCAGGGCCAGGTGAGCATCATGGAGCACATGCCGGCGGCGCAATGGGAAATGAAGCTGCTTCCGGCCGACCAGATCAAGGCGCACGTGCAGGCCGCCAACATTGCGGAGAGCGCTACCCCCTCCCTGCATCCGGCGATGGTGCAAAAGTTGGATGCAGAGGCGCCGGCGCCCGACCAACCCAAGCCATCGGAACAGGAAGAATCAAATCAGCAGTCCGCGGATGGATTCCTCATCAACGGCAGCGTAAACAACGCGGCAACCTCGCAGTACGAACTCTCCCACGCCTTCGGCAATCGCCGGCCGGGAAGCAAGAGCCTCTACACCGGAGGCCTTTCCGCCATTCTTGAGAATTCGGAGCTCGATGCACGCCCCTATTCCCTCAGCGGAATGGAGACACCTAAAGATCTCTACGATCGCATCACCATGGCGTTGACCCTCGGCGGCCCGATCAGGATTCCGCACCTGCTGCCGCACGGGCCAAACTTTTTTGTTTCCTATCAATGGACGCGTAATAACGCCGCCGCCATCGAGTCGGGCATTGTGCCAACTGCTTTGGAGCGCACAGGAGATCTATCGGGCTTGCTGAATGCGCAGGGCCAGCCCGCTACCATCTTCGATCCCGCTACCGGTTTGCCTTTCGTTGGGAATGTTGTTCCTGTCAGCACGCAGGCTCAGGCGCTGCTGCAGCTTTATCCCTTGCCCAACATCGCCGGCGCATTGCCTTACAACTACCAGGCGCAGGTGCTCAACGGCAGCCATCAGGATGTGTTTCAGACCCGTCTGGACAAATCTCTGGGGCGCAAGGAAGAGCTCTACGGAGGCTTCAACCTACAGAGCACGAGAGCCGGCAACACCAACATCTTCGGCTTCGTTGACGCCACTGACACGCTGGGCATCGACAGCAACGTCAACTGGGTACACCGCTTGAGTTCGCGCCGCTATGCCGCGCTCGGCTACCGCTTCAGCCGGTTGCGCGCGCAGGTGGTTCCCAACTTTGCCAATCGCGTCAACGTTGCTGGCGCGGCAGGGATTGTGGGCGACGATCAGGATGCGGCCGAGTGGGGGCCTCCGGCGCTCAACTTCTCCAGCGGCATTGCTCCGCTCAGCGACGCCGAGAGCGCCTTCAACCGTAACCGCACCGACGCTTTCTCCGCGTCCATGGAAATCTTCCATGGCCACCACAACGTCATTGCGGGCGGCGATCTGCGCAAGCAGCAGTACAACGATCTCTTTCAGCAGGACCCGCGCGGCGCCTTCACCTTTACCGGCGCAGCCACGGCAGGCAATGCAACAACGAACAGCGGCTCCGACCTGGCCGACTTCCTGCTGGGCGTGCCAGACACCAGTTCCATCGCCTTCGGCAACGCGGATAAATACCTGCGGCAGACTGCCTATGACGCTTACGCCACGGACGATTGGCGCATCCTGCCTGAGCTGACTATCAACGCCGGCGTGCGCTGGGAGTACGGCGCGCCCATGACCGAACTGCACGGAAGGCTGGTCAATCTCGACCTGACCGGCAACTTCACCGCCGCCGCGCCGGTGCTGGCCAGCGATCCGGACGGCGCAGTCACCGTCAACCATTATCCCAGTTCGTTGATTCGCCCGGACCGGCGCGGTGCGGAACCGCGCATCGGTATTTCCTGGCGGCCCATCCCGGCTTCCACCATCGTGGTTCGCGCCGGCTACGGTCTCTATCACGACACGTCGGTCTACCTGAACTCAACGCTTCAGCTTGCCCAGCAAGCGCCGCTCTCCAAGAGCCTGAGCGTTGCGAACAGCACAGCCTGCCCGCTCACGCTGGCCAACGGATTCAATCCCTGCACCACGGTCACGGCAGACACCTTTGCCATGGACCCAGACTTTCGCGTCGGCTATGCGCAAACGTGGCAGTTGGCCGTGCAGCGCGACATGCCCGCCGCGCTGCAGCTCACGGCCACTTATCTCGGGGTGAAGGGCACACACGGAGTGCAGGAATTCCTGCCCAATACCTATCCGATCGGCGGCATCAATCCCTGTCCAAACTGTCCATCGGGCTTTGTCTACCGCACTTCGGGCGGCAACTCCACGCGAGAGTCCGGCCTGTTGCAGTTGCGCCGCAGGCTGCGCAGTGGCTTTACCGCTACGCTGCAATACACCTATGCCAAATCCATTGACGACGACGCCTATTTGGGCGGACAGGGCCACGTCGCGGCCAGCACCCAAAGTCAAAGCTCGGCAGTCGCAGGCGCAAACGCCTCGATCGCGCAGAACTGGCTCAATCCGAGAGCAGAACGCGCGCTTTCCAGCTTCGACCAACGCCATCTGCTCAACCTGCAGGCGCAGTACACCAGCGGAGAAGGACTGGGCGGCGGAGACCTCCTTGCCGGTTGGCGCGGAAGACTGCTGAAAGAGTGGACCGTCCTTACGCAGATATCTGCGGGAACCGGCATGCCGGAAACGCCTGTCTACTTTGCGCCGGTCCCCGGCGCCGCCTTCACCGGAACCATACGGCCCACGCTTACCGGCGCCTCGGTGTACAACGCCGGCCCGAGCCTGCACCTCAACCCCGCGGCCTACTCCGCGCCGCTCGCCGGCCAGTGGGGAAGCGCGGGCAGAGACTCGATCACCGGCCCCGGAGAGTTCAGCCTGGATGGCGCGATGGCCCGCACCTTTCGTCCCACCCGGCGGCTCTCACTCGACCTTCGCGTGGATGCCACCAACCTGCTGAACCACGCCGTTTTCACAGGGTGGAACGCCACTGTGAACAGTACGCAATTCGGCCTGCCTCTGGCAGCCAATCCGATGCGCAGCCTGCAAACCACGCTGCGCCTGAGGTTCTAGGATGCGAAGCCTTCTCGCCATTCTCCTGCTCTTGATTGCCGCTGCTTGCGGGGCCGCGCAACAGATTGGCGGCAACAAGACTCCCGGAGGCCCTGAGACCTTCACGCTGCATGTGAATTCGCAACTGGTGGTCGAGACGGTCGTGGCCAAAGACAAGCAGGGCAACCTGATTCAGGGGCCCGCCGCCAAAGACTTCGTAGTGACTGAAGACGGCGTCGCGCAGAAGATCGGCTTCTGCGAGCATCAGGAAATGGCGCCTGCGCTTCTGCCCGTTTCCCTGCCTGGCGCCGAAGATCTCAAGCTTTACAACAAGCTCACTCACACCGCGATTGCGCGGGAAGACACTGGCAACGAACTCTACAGGAATCGCCGACTTCTGGCGCTCTACTTCGATATGTCCGCCATGCGGCTGGCTGATCAGCAGCGCGCTCTCACCGCTGCGGAGAAATTTCTGCGCACGCAAATGACCAGCAGCGACCTGGTCTCCATCATTCGCTACCAGGGCGCCGGAGTCGATATTCTGCAGGACTTCACCGCCGACCGCAACAAACTGCTCAGCATTCTTCAGACGCTCTTCGTTGGCGAAGCCCAGGGCCTCACCGAGACCACCGACGACGCCAGTAGCGCAGACACCGGCGCCGCCTTCGGCCAGGACGACAGCGAGTTCAACGTCTTCAACACTGACCGGCAGCTCTCCGCGCTGCAAACCGCGGCCACCATGCTCGGCCAGTTGAACGAGAAGAAGTCTCTCATTTACTTCGCCAGCGGCCTGCGCCTCAACGGGCCCAACAATCAGGCCCAGTTGCATGCCACGGTGGACGCAGCCATCAAGGCAGGCGTCTCCTTCTGGCCCATCGATGCGCGCGGACTGGTGGCCGAGGCCCCACTCGGGGATGCCACCCAGGGCTCGCCGGGAAACGCCGGCGTCTACACCGGCGCGGCGGCCCAGGCAGCCACCACCGGCTTCCAGCAGTCGCAAGACACGCTCTACGCTCTGGCCGGAGACACAGGCGGCAAGGCGCTGCTTGACAACAACGACCTCACGCGCGGCATCGTCGAGGCTCAGCAATCCATCTCCAACTACTACATCCTCGGCTACTACACCACCAACACCGCGCAAAACGGCAGGTTCCGCCGCGTGAAGATCGAACTCACCCCGCCGGCCACGGCCAGCCTCGCCTATCGCCAGGGCTACTACGCCGACAAGGAATTCAGCCGCTTCACCGAGGTCGACAAGGAACGGCAGCTCGAAGATGCGCTGATGCTGGGCGACCCGGTTACCGAGCTGACCATCGCCATGGAGATCGACTACTTCCAGCTCAACCGCGCCGAATACTACGTCCCCATCATGGTCAAGATTCCCGGTCGCGAACTGGCGCTTGCCAAGCGCGGCGGCGCCGAACACACCCTCATCGATTTTGTCGGAGAAATCAAGGACCTGGTTGGCGGAAGCACAGTGGCAAACCTTCGCGACAACGTAAACATCAAGCTCAGTGACGCTACCGCCGGGGAGCTGGCCCATCGCCCCATCGAATACGATACCGGCTTCACGCTTCTGCCCGGCAAATATCGCATCAAGTTTCTCGCCCGCGACGACGAAACTGGCCGCATCGGAACCTACGAAACCACCTTCGTCATTCCCAACCTGAACAAGGTAGACAAGACCATTCCCATCAGCTCCGTGGTGCTCAGCAGCCAAATGGCCGACCGCAAGGAAGCGCTCTTCGACGCGGAAAAAGCCAGGGACCGCGCCATCGAAACCGCGGTCAATCCTTTGGTTGTGAATGGAAAGAAGATCGTCCCCAGCGTTACGCGCGTCTTCAACACCAGTCGGCCGATGTACGTTTTTCTCCAGGCCTACAGACCGCCCTCGACGGAGAGCAAAGCGGCTGACCCGCCTCTCTTCGCTTTCGTGAGCCTGTTTCAGAACAACATCAAGGCTTATGAAACACAACCTGTTGCCGTCGTTCCCCAAGGCGGCAGCCGGCTTGGTCTAACTCCACTCAGCTTCAATGTAGATAGTCATGGCCTTGCGCCGGGAGAATATACCTGTCAAGTTACGGTGCTCGATCCATCCACTTCCAGGGCGACCTTCTGGCGCGCGCCCATCCTGCTCGTACCGTGACCGCATGATCAGGTCTTTGTCCGTGGGGTGGTTACTGGCGAATGGGTGGGAAAGCACAGATCCAAAAGGCACGAAATCATGCTGTCAAAAACTCTGGGATGATCGATGAGCTGACCGAACGGATAACCGCCAAGCCGGAAGGTATCCCCTGCACTTACCCTTTGCGCCGGTAGAGGATTTGGAACTCGTAGCCATGGTTGGCGGGGAAGAGGCTGGCCACGTGGCGCAACCGCTCGGCCAGAGCCGGCGCGGCCAGCAGCGGGTACTCGCGCTCGCGCAGGTCGTGATAGTCGAAGTCCACCGCCAGGGCCAGCATGTAGACGGCCAGCGCATCGGAAAAGGCCGACTCGAAGTAGGTCGTGCGCGCCCGCTCGTCAATGGCCTTCTGGCCGGCGCGGCTGTCCTGGGCGCGGCGGCGCGTCTCCCAGGCGTCCTGGCTGGTCTCTCCGCGTACCTGCGCCTCGGCCTGCGACCAGGCCAGGGAAGAGAAGCTCTCCGGCACGCCCGCCGCCTCCACAAAGTTGTGGGCCACGTTGATAAAAAACTCGAAGGCCAGGCCAAAGCGGTCTTCCACCAGCCGGGTGGAAAGAAACACCGCCTCCGTGGAGCCGAAAACGGCGTTGCGGTGGCAGATGGCCCGGTCGCCCAGGTCGACCGTGTAGGCCGGGGCCACCATGGTTTCGCCGCTGTCGCCAATGGCCAGGGGAACAAAGTAGTAGGCGCGATTGGCCAGCGCGGCCGAGAGCGTGGCCGGCATGGCGCCCACCAGCCGCTCCAGATCTACCTCGGAGATGCGGGTTTCGCCCCAGGAGGCATAGTGAATCCCGTTGGGGGCCTCGGCCACCTTGACCTGCGTGGCCACCTTTTCCGCGTGCCAAAGTTCGATTTGTGCGCTGCTCGCCATTGAATCTGTATTCTAGACGACAGAGGCCCGGAAGATGACAAAATCGGCTCAAATGCGGCGCTCTGGCGGTGCAACGGTCCTGGGCTTTCCGCTCCAGGGCTTCGGGCTCTTCAGCGGCCTTCTGCTGGCCGTTGGGGCCGCCTTCTTCACGTTCTTCGCCACCACCTGCATCGCCATCTTCTGCCTGCTGGGGTGGAACCTGATCGGCCACCACACCGTGAACTTTGCCGACAGCTACCTCTACGTGGGCTTTCCCGCCGGCGTGCTGGTGCTGCTTGTGGCTCTGCCGCTGTTCGTCACCTTGTGGCTGCGGGCCACGCTGCGCAAATAAGTGCCCGCATTGCCTGACGGCTTAGTTCCCGGCCGGTCTGGGGTGGGCGCGGTCGAATTTGGCCACCTGGATTTTGCGCGCCAGCCCGACCTTGGAGAGCAGCCAGATGCCCCAGTAGTTGGGGTCAATCTCGTACCAGGCCATGCCGTGCCGCGCGGAAACAGGATGCGCGTGGTGGTTGTTGTGCCAGCCCTCGCCGCCGCTCACCAGGGCCACCCACCAGTTGTTGCGCGAGCCGTCGCGGGTTGCAAAGCGGCGGCTGCCCCACATGTGGGTGGCGGAGTTCACCAGCCAGGTGGCGTGCAAACCGAGAGTCACGCGCAGAAACACGCCCCACAGCAGCATCCCCACCGCGCTCCTCGGGCCGCCAAACAGCCACCCTCCGCCAAACAGCACCACCCCGCTGGCGGTCAGCGGAATCCAGTGGTATTTGCTCAGCCACACATGGAAGCGGTCGCGGGCCAGGTCGGGAGAATAGCGGTTGAGCACCTCGGTCTGCGCGTGCAGCGAGTTGCCAAAGAGCATCCAGCCGGTGTGCGCCCACCAGCCGCCCTCGCGGGGAGTATGCGGATCGCCTTCCTGGTCGCTCAACTGGTGGTGCACGCGATGGGTCGAGACCCAGAACATCGGCCCGCCTTCCAGCGCCAGCGCGGCGCAGGTGGACATGGCGTATTCCAGCCACTTGGGCACCTGGTAGCCGCGGTGCGTGAGCAGGCGGTGATAGCACATGCCGATGCCCACATTGATGGCCACCACGTAGAGCACCAGCAACACCGTCAGGCGCTGCCAGGTGAAGAAAAACAGCGCCGCTAGCGCGCCCACATGGAAGGCTGCCATCACACCCAGCGTAAGCCAGTTGACGCCCGCTCCGGCGGCGGCGGCGCGGCCCATGCGAACCTCCAGCCGGGCAGCGACCGTGTGGGTCGGCCCCGCAGCAGGAGACTCAGAAACCGGTTGGGTTGAACTGGGGTTGACGGAGTCAGGGGAAGAGATGGTTGCAGCAGAGGCCATAGGGTGAAGAAGGTCCTTGGAGAGTGGCGACGGGCCCACCCCTCTACCTCATATTGTAAGGCGGAAACGGTATCGCAAACACGCATTGCTGCATTTTGTCTGTGACGCGACGCACATTTTTGAGCGTCAGTGTGCAGTTTTGCTCACATTCGGCGGTTTGGCGCCTGGGCGGGTGCCGGGTTCCCCGAGGTGTGAGTTCACCCACTAGAACGGGGTGCCCCAGGTGGCAGGTGGCCCGCTCATCAGCCGTGAAGAATCACCATGGACATGGAGAGCTGTGCCCCGTTCATCGCAGTTTTATCGCGATGAGCGGGTCTTTTTACAAGGCGGCAGGTGGGCGGGTTCTGGTGAAGCTCTGAATAAGTCCTGTTTTGAAAGGGCACGGCTTCAGCCGTGCCGCTAAAGTCCGCATAATCAACGCGGGCTTTAGCCCCTGAGGGATGGTTTTCTTGAATCTGGCGCTTGTTCAGAGATTCCCTGGGTCTCGATTCTGAGACCTTGGAAAGGCAGGTGGCCCGCTCACAAGCCTCAAGAATGCCTTTGAACCATGAGAAGCTGTGCCCCGTTCATCGCGGTTCTATCGCGATGAGCGGGTCTTCTTACAAGGCGGCGTGTGGGCGGGTTCTAGGTCTCGATTCTGAGACCTTGGAAAGCACAATCCTTACTGAGCCAGCCCTAAACAATTGCACCGTCTCAGGACTGTTATCCTGAGCGAAGCGTAGCGGAGTCGAAGGATCTGCAGTTGTTTCTTCTCCTTCTCCGTTGCAACACAATAGGACCGGATCAATAAGCGAAAACATGTTACTCCCGCGAACTCGCCATGGCGACTGGGATGTCGCGTCCGCCTCACGGTTGCGGGCTCCGGTCGCAAACGGCGCTTACGGGGAGTAATCCTGAAAATCGCGTGCAAGCGATTCACAATGAGCGCTTTGTCACTGCAACAGTTGAGTTTGAAGAATGGCAGGTGGCTCGTCAATTTTGGGCTGTTCTTGTGGATCAGGGAAGGTCCGCGATGGTCGTGGAAGACAATTCCGCTGGCAGATCAATCTCAAGGCAGCCGACAGTGAATGCGAAGGGAAATGGCCCGGGGTCATCCGTTCGATAAGCCCCGTCGAAGAATATTGACGTGCGCGTTCCAGCTTGGCTTTCAAACGGAAGGGAGGGTTTCCATGGACCGGAGTGCCATCCCTGATCTTCGGCCGTCATGATTTGGATGGGCGTACCCCAGTCAGAGAGCTTGCCCGATGGTTTCGAGGCTCTGCACCACCACAGCCCGGTCTCAGAAGGCGGTGCACCTGCTCCGACCCAAACGCGCGCAAAGATCGCGTCGAATGCCTCGCCGCGCTGGCGCACACAGAAATCGAACATCTTCATTTCCGGCTGCGCAAACACTTGGTGTTTTGTCCAACCGGTCTTGCCGTCCTGGCTCTCGGCGTACCCGTGTACAAGGTAATCCTCATAGTTGGATCCGGCGACGTACCACATCTTCCATCTGCCGTCGTGATACACAAGGTTCGGTTCGTAAACGCTCTTGTGTTCCCATTCTTCATTGGCAATAAACGCAGGTTCAGCCTGATCCACCCACTGCTCTCCGTCCCATTGCAGAAAACCGATGGTGTACGGTCCCCAGAGATTCTCCGCCGCGCCCGCGTAATAGATGCGCTCCACCCACGCTCCTTCCCGAGGGTCCCATCCGCGGACATAGGATGGGCAATGTCGTCCACCCTTGCCGTCCCAGTCGCCACTCAGGCTATGGCCGGCCAGCGGCGCCAGTTCTCCCGCTGGATTGCGAGTGAGCGTCCACCCCTGAGCGGTAAGAGAGGACTTTGGGGGAAGTGAAGCGCTGTAGATCTCAGTTGCTCCGTGCCCATGAGCTTGACCTGCCAGGTACATCCAGAATTGGTTCCCTCGATTCACAACGCAGGGATCGCTCAGTTCAGCGCCGCTTGAGCCTGTGGCTGCGTCACGTGGTTCGAGGATTTTGGATTCTGTCCCCGACAGATGCGTTCCGCGAGCATTCACCTCGCTAGTGCGTGTCTCGAACATCAAACACCTCCGACGGATCTCCAACTTGAACCTAACAGATCACGTCTCGGCGTGATTTCCGGGCCGCGACCGACTCGCGGATGCGTGGAGTCAAATCGACATCAGTTGGTGATAAATGCCAATGCACTCAGCGAGGCCGATTACTCCCGGAATGTCGCCTATTGTGAGAAGTGCTCGCCCCGGATCGGGAACGGGAAGTCGCCTTCCCGACTGTTTTCCGCGATCCTCGGGCTCCGCGCGGCTGACCGCCTGCTCGCCAGTCACCCTTTCATCCACATGGACTCATCCCTCAACCCAGCATCTGGGGGATCTGACCGGGGCATTCTTAAGCAGGCTTCCGGCTTCTCGAGCAACCGCACCGCTTCTTGGCCAGGATGGCGACTCTTTGGGCAAAAAAGCCGCTTGAGCGACTTTCTTGGGTAAAGCCCCCCTGCGGCATGAAGTTCGGCCATCGCGCCCCAATGCGGGCCTCTTCCCCGCAGCCTGTTCAGCCCCTGAAAGAGAGGAATTTGCCGGGCCTTCAGCCCCGAACCCGTGCCGTTTTTCCCGGATTTGAAGCAAATTCGCAGCGTAACTAGCTGAAAACAAAAGGGCGCATTTTCAGAGATGTACCACTTTTTCGCCCTTCGGGTGTATTTATCTCTACACCTTCTCGCGCCCCTTTCGGCGCCCTATGCCCTGTTCCCTGTTCCCTACTCCCTACCTTCACTCCCTGCCCTCGGCGCCGAAATCCCCGCCGCCGGTCACAAACAGCTTCTCCGCCTGGCCGCGCAGAATGCGGTAGAGGGCGAACTGCCGCTGGGTGGCGCCGCGCAGCTCAAACAGCAGCTCGCCGCGGTTGTCGGCCATGGCGTCCACCGCGTCCACCAGGCGCATGCGCGGGGTTTCGTCCAGGTGCGCCCCATCGGTGACGTTCTTCAGCAGCACCAGCACGTTGCCGTAGAGGTCCGGTTGGGCCACCAGGGTGACAAACTTCTGCTGCGCCAGCGGACCGCCGCTGTGCGCCGACAGCACCAGCGTGGCTCCGGAGCCGTAAGCCAGCTCGAAGACGCGGAACTGTTCCCCCAGCAGCTGCGCGGGCTCGGGCGGTTGGGGCGGAGGCGCCGTCTTGGTCTTCTTGCGGGTGGCCGTCCGCTTGGGCGCGGGTGCTGCGGCGGCCGGGGGCGGAGCTTCCAGACCCAACGCGTCGCGGGCCATCTCTTCCAGCGCCGATTTCATCTTGGCCTCATCGTCGGGATTGGCCCAGGCATAGCTCCAGATGTGTTCCGGGCGGCTGCGGGCGTCGGAGACGGCCACCTGCTGCTGCATGTCCGGCGGCAAGCCCATCAGCGTGGGCGCCACCGCCAGGCCTTCGCCGCTGGGTTTGCCGCGCATCAGCCGGGGACGGTCGGTATCGGTAACCGTGGGCATCGGCTCCACGTAGCCAACGTCTTCCGGCTTCTTGTCTTCCGCCTTCTTGCGGCTCTTGTGCAGGGTGGGCCGGTCGGGGTCGCTGGCCGGGGCATTGCCGGCGCTTTCAGAGCCGCTGTCGGCGCTGTCGCCGGAGTCTTTCTTGTGCAGGGTCGGGCGATCCGCATCGGTAGCAGGGGCGGAAGCCGAACCGGCGGTCGTGTCCCCGCCGCTCTCGCTGGAATCCTTCTTGTGGAGTGTCGGGCGATCCGGGTCGCTGGCGGGACTGGGAGTTGCGCTGGTTGTGCCGGCGTCTTCGGTGCTGCCGGTCGAATCCTTCCGGTGCAGCGTGGGCCGGTCGGGATCGCTGGGCGCGGCCGGGGCGCTTCCCGAGGCGCCGGAGCCGCCCTCCTTGCCGGCGCCTTCGCTGGGCGCATCGTCGGCATGATGCTTGCGGTGCAGCACCGGAACGTCGCTCTGCGCATCGTCGTCGAAATTGGTCTTCGCCCAGTCCCGTGCCGGGGCTTTGGGCCGGGCAGACGGCATGGCCTTCCACGCGCCGTGGCCCACCCACGAGCCCTGTTCCTGGCCGGCGCTGCGAATGTCAAAGAGCCCTACGGCCTTGCCGTCCTGCTGCAGCACGTACTCCACATCGCCAGAGAGGGCCAGCGGCTGCGGACGGGCCAGGTAGATGCCGCCATCCTGGAGCTGGCCGCCATCCAGAACGGCCACCGGGACCAGGCGGCTGGCCTTGGGCTTGCCCGCTTCGCCCGTCCACTCCAGCACCGCAATGGAGCGCAGCTCGGGGCTGTCCTGGGGGTTCTTGGTCACCTGCCCTGGGTACTGGGCGCATGCCGGCAGGGCGGCCAAAAGCCCCATGGCCGCCAGGGCTCCTCGCCCTGCAAATAAAAGTGACACACCAGACTTGCGCGATGACATTTGCCGCCCACCTCGGGAATAATCGAACCGGATGGCCCCTTGGGGCACTCTATTAACCATACGAGGAACTTCCCCATGGAACTGAACCAGAAAGTCGCCGACTTCACCCTGCAAACCGACGAGAACAAAACCGCCAGCCTGTCCGATTATGCAGGCAAGCCCGTCGTACTCTTCTTTTATCCCAGAGCGGACACTCCTGGCTGCACCATCGAGGCCTGCGGCTTCCGCGACACCTTCACCAAACTGCAGGCTGCCGGCGCCGTGGTGCTGGGCATCTCCCGCGATACCCCCCAGGCCCAGGCCAAATTCCGCGCCAAATACGGCCTGCCCTACACACTGCTTGCTGATGTAGACGAGAAAGTTTGCAATCAGTTTGGGGTGCTGAAGGAAAAGAACATGTACGGGAAGAAAGTCTGGGGCATTGAGCGCACCACGTTTGTCATTGGGCCGGACCAGACGCTGCTGCACATCTTTCCCAAAGTGAAGCCCGAGGGCCACGCCGAAGAGGTTCTGGCCCTGATCGCGGAATGGAAAAAGGCGCACAAATAAAAGGCCGGCAGGGAACGCCGGGTGCCCCAGGTCCCGCTTTTGGGACCTGGGAAAGCATGAATGCCTGCGGCCGTCTGCTGCCCCGCGCCTTTTTTGAGGCGGCTCCAGAGCAGGTTGCGCCGCGCCTGCTGGGCAAGGTGCTGGCGCATCTTTCCGCGCACGGGCTGATGGCGGGGCGAATCGTGGAGGTGGAGGCCTACCTGGGTCCGCACCACGATCCGCCCGACCCCGCCGCGCACGCCTATCGCGGCCCCACGCCGCGAAACTCCGTTCTTTTTGGCCCTGCGGGGCATGCCTATGTGTATGCCATCTATGGCCGCTACTTCTGCATGAACATCTCCTGCGAGGCGGAGGGCCGGGCGGGCTGCGTGCTGCTGCGCGCCCTGGAGCCAGTGGCCGGAGCCGAGCAGATGGCCTTGAATCGCGGCCTCTCCCCCGGCGCCTTGGCCCGCCAGCTCACCTCCGGCCCCAGCCGCCTCTGCCAGGCGCTGGGACTCACCCGCCTCGCCCACAACGGCCTGGATCTGACCGATGCCGCTTCTCCCTTGCAGGTGCTCGAAGACGGATACCCGGTCCCGGAGGTGCAGGCGACGCCGCGCATCGGCATCCATGAGGCGGCAGACTGGCCGCTGCGTTTCGTCCTGCCGGGACATGGCTGCGTTTCCGGGGCGAAGGCTTTGGGGGGCAAACGCATCCTTGTTGAGTGATGCTCGGCGTGGATAGGCCACTTTTTGCTGTTTGCGCAGTGCGGGCAACGTGATCTCCCACCCTTTCCGCAGAAAGAAACGGAAAGGATAGGGCACGGAGCTTTTGTACAGGGTTGCGCGATCCCACCCAGGCGCTCCGGAGACGAAGAAGATGCGGGAAGCTGTGCAGCCGATTACTCTTGCGCCTTAAGGGAGAATTGAACCTGGCTTGGTAGTATCTGGTCCATCAGTAGAACCCATCCTCGCGTTCCAGGAGATCCAAGGCTTGAAAACCTCTTCCCTATCCCTGCCCGCCGTGACTGCTTTCCTGATTGCGGCCGTATTTGCCGCCACCACCGTTGCCCAAACGCCTCAGACCGCTGCGAGCGGCCCGCCGCCTCCCCGCACGTTTCCCGCTCCCATCAACCTGAAGGTCCTGCCCAAGGACCTGACCGGGGAACAGGTGCACGAGATCATGGAGAAGTGGGAGGGATCGCTGGGGACGCATTGCAACACCTGCCACACCGCCGACCCCAACAACATCGGTCCCAACGGGCGGCCGCGGCTCAACTTTGCCGACGACTCCAAGCCCGAGAAGGCCACGGCGCGGGTGATGTACGCCATGACCGAGGACATCAACAAGAACTATGTGTCCAAGATCGACAGCTCCGGCGCCGCGGTGACCTGCGGCACCTGCCATCGCGGGCACCTGGGGCCGGAGCCGTTTGTGATTCCGCCGGATGAACGACCGAAAGGGCCGCCGCCCGCGGAAATGCGGCCGCAGCAGCCGGAATAGGGAATTCTCATTGAACGTGGAATGCGGGCCTCATTCGGGGCTTCCTGCCCTTTGCGCCCGAAAAAAGTGGCAAGGACGGGGCACCGAGCCACCCGCGGTGGGGCCAACCTTGCCTGATGAAGTTTGTGGCTTCCCAGGTCTCAGAGTCGAGACCTGGGGCACCCGCAAGATGCAGGTCCTTCGACTCGCTCTCCACCCCAGCGACGAAGTGGGCGCCCTCTGGGCATCGCCGGGGACCCCAGCTGTGCTCGCTCCGGATGATAGCGAGGTTAGGGCGTAGACTGAAGCGGGCTGGTAAAGCGACGCAGGAGGGAATGGCTGTGATAAATCGGTTTCGCTGGGCAGGAATCTGTCTGATTTTGTGGATGGGCGCGGTGTTGGCGCCGGGAGCGCTAGGGCAGTGGAATACGCCCAATCCGGTGGTGAGCTTTGAAAAGAGCGCCCGCGGGCTGGAAGTGCGGCAGAAGGACGGAGTCCTGCGCCTGGACGTGATGCAGCCGGACATGCTGCATGTGACCTATGCGCCGCTGGGTGCTGCCGCGCCGGAGCGCCCCTCGGACGATGTGGTGGTCAAGAAGGACTGGCCCGCGGCGGAGTTCGAAGTCAGCTCCGACGAGAAGTCGGTCACGCTGAAGACCGCGAAGATGAAGGCGGTGATTGAGCGGGAGAGCGGCGCGCTGCACTACTTTGGGCCGGACGGCTCAGGCATGACCGCGGCCGGCGCGACCGGACCCGGAACGACCGGGCCGGCCATGGAGGGCAAGCTGCTGACCACCGACAGCTACCGGTCGTTGCGGCCGGTGGAGGTGAACGGCGAAAAGACATTTCATGCCGAGGTCAATTTTGCGATCTACGGCTCGCACGAGGGCCTCTACGGGCTGGGGCAGCACCAGGCCGGGGTATGGAACTATCGCGGCGAGACCGTGGATCTGTCGCAGGAGAACACCAACATTGCCATTCCGCTGCTGGTTTCGACCAACGGCTATGGAATTTTCTGGAACAACCCCTCGCGCAGCCGGATGAACAACCGATTTATCCACGCGCTGTATCTGAGCGCGGAGGTTGCGGACCAGGTGGACTACTACTTCATCTACGGGCCTGAGCCGGACCAGATCATCGGGCGTTATCGCGAACTGACCGGCGAGGTGCCGCTGTTCGGGCGGTGGGCTTACGGGTTCTGGCAGTGCAAGAACAAGTACGAGTCGCAAAAGGAACTGGAGACGGTGGCGGCCGGGTACCGCGAGCGGCACATTCCGGTGGACAACATTGTGCAGGACTGGTTCTGGTGGGTGACGATGGGCGAGATGAAGTGGAACTCGAACTACCCCGACCCGCAAGGCATGATCGACACGCTGCACAAGGAACACTTCCACCTGATGGTTTCGATCTGGCCGTACTTCCGGCCGGGGAGCGCGGTCTACGATCAGTTCGACAAGAACGGTTGGTTCATTGCCAAGACCGTGGCGCCCAGCTTTCATCCCGTGGGGCAGGCGCTTTATGACCCGACCAACCCGGCGGCGCAAAAGCAGTACTGGGAGAACGCCAACACGGCGCTCTTTCAAAAGGGCGTGGATGCGTGGTGGCTGGACACCGACGAGCCGGAGACCGAGGGACGGGAAGACAACATCCTGACCACCAACCAGATGCATGTGGGCTCGGGCGCGCGCTATGCGAACATCTATCCGCTGTTTCACTCGGCAGGAGTGTCAGAGGGGCAGCAGGCGGCTTCGCAGGAGAAGCGGGTCTTCATCCTGTCGCGCTCGGCCTATGCGGGTTCGCAGCGCTATGGCGTGACGGCCTGGTCGGGCGACGTGCTGAGCGATTGGCTGACCTTTCAGCGGCAGATTCCGGCGGGGCTGAACTATGCGATTTCGGGAATGCCCTACTGGACGACGGACATTGGCGGATTCATCTCCGGGGGCAACCTGAACGATCCCAAGTTCCGCGAACTGTTTGTGCGCTGGTTCCAGTTCGGCGCCTTCTCGCCGATCTTTCGGGTGCATGGGACGCGCAACCCCAACGAGAACGAATTGTGGTCGTACGGACCGGAAGCCCAGAAGATCCTGGTGGACTACGACACGCTGCGCTATCGGCTGATGCCTTATATCTACTCCGAAGCGTGGCAGGTGACCAACAATCACGGAACGCTGATGCGGCCGCTGGTGATGGACTGGCGCAACGACGTGGAAGCGCAGAACACCGGTGACGAATACCTGTTTGGCCCGGCAATTCTGGTGAGCCCGGTGACCACGCAGGGAGCGACGAGCAAGACAGTCTACCTGCCAGAGGCCACGTGGTACGACTTCTGGACCGGCGAAAAGCAGGAAGGCGGAAAGCGCATCCAAGCCGATGCGCCACTCAGCAAGTTGCCGCTGTTTGTGCGCGCGGGATCGATTGTGCCGATGGGGCCTGCGATGGAGTGGACGACGCAGAAACCTGCTGACCCGATCGAACTGCGCATTTATCCCGGCGCCGATGGGGACTTCACGCTCTATGAGGACCAGAACGACGGCTACCAGTATGAGAAGGGCGCGCACGCGACCATCGCGCTGCACTGGGACGACGCGGCAAGAACACTGACGCTGGGCGCGCGCCAGGGCAGTTTCCCTGGCATGCTGCACGGGCACACCTTCCGCGTGGTGCTAGTGGGCAAGGGGCATGGTGTGGGCATTGACGCCAGCGCCAAGGCTGAGGCTACCCTGACTTACAAGGGAGAGAAGATGGTGGTGAAACCCTAAGTCAGCGAGTCAGCGAAAAGGCTCCGCGTCGCGGAGCCTTTTCTGTTAGCGCAGCTAGACGGCCTTCTCAGACCTTTCTTCCCAGGTCGTTGCGCCACGCATGGCCACCGCGCGCCAGCAGGTGGTCACCGCACTCCGGGCCCCAGGAGCCGGCGGCGTAGTTGGGAAACTTCTCCGGGTTCTTCTCGGCCCAGGCGTCGAGGATGGGCGTATAGAGCGCCCAGTTGGTCTCCACGCCGTCGCGGTGGGAGAACAGCGTCTGGTCGCCGAGCATGGCGTCCATGAGCAGGCGCTCATAGCCGTTGGCGCTGGATTTGCCAAAAGCCGCCTCGTAGTCAAAATCCATGTTGACCGGGCAGACGGCCATATCCGGGGTGGTGGGCACCTTCGCGCCGAAGCGCAACGCGATGCCCTCGTCCGGCTGAATGCGGATGGTGAGCAGGTTGGGCTGAATCACCTGGCAGGCCGCGGTCTGCGCCAGGCGGTCGAAGATGAGCAGCGGCGGCTGTTTGAACTGGATGCTGATCTCGGTAGCCCGCTTGTGCATCCGCTTGCCGGCGCGCAGATAAAACGGAACGCCCGCCCAGCGCCAGTTCTCAATCTCCAGCCGCACGGCGGCATATGTCTCCGCGCCGGACTGGGGATTGACCCGCTCCTCGCTGCGATAGCCCACCACCTTCTCGCCATTCACCACGCCGGGGCCGTATTGCCCGCGCACCGCGTTCAGGATGGGCACCGAGGGGATCGCCCGCCACACCTTCAGCTTCTCGCGGCGCACGCTCTCCGCCTCAAAGCTGGAAGGCGGCTCCAGGGCCACCAGGCTCAGCAGCTCCATCATGTGGTTCTGCACCACGTCGCGCAGCGCCCCGGCTTTCTCATAGAAGGGCCCGCGGCCCTCGACGCCCAGCGTTTCCGCGGCGGTGATCTGCACGTGGTCAATGTAGTTGCGGTTCCAGATGGGCTCGAAGATCCCATTGGCAAAGCGGAAGACCAGGATGTTCTGCACCGTCTCCTTGCCCAGATAGTGGTCGATGCGGAAGACCTGGCTCTCGTGGAAGACGGCATTCACCTGGTGGTTCAGCTCGCGCGCCGAATCCAGATCGTGGCCGAAGGGCTTTTCAATCACCACCGCAGCCCGCCCCTGCTCCGGCTGCGCCATGCCCTGCGCGCCGAGGTTCTCGACGATGGGGGCAAAGAACTCCGGCGCGGTGGCCAGATAGAACAGGCGGTCGCCGCCGATGCCCTTCTCCCTGGCGATGCGATCCAGTTCAGCTTTCAAGCCGACATAGTCGGCGGGGTCGTCGAACTTGAGCGGAAAGTAGCTGATGTTTTTAACAAAACTGGCCAGCTTGGGGTCGCTGGGCTCCGCGCCGCCGAACTCGACGATGCCGGCGCGCATATCGGCCGCAAACTCATCGCCCAGCGGCCGCCGCGCCACGCCCACAATGGCAAGCCTGGAGGGCAGCAGGCCGGCCTGCTCCAGGTGGAAGAGCGCGGGCAGCAGTTTGCGCTTGGTCAGATCGCCGGAAGCGCCAAAGATCACCAGGATGCCCGCCTCGGGAATCCTCTCATGGCCATGGGGAACCTGAGAAAGGTCCTCCGGGCGCACGCTCATCTGTATCGTCGTCATATTTGCCTCGCCTCTGGCGCTCTCAATGCACCGCCCTGCCCCGCTGACCCACGAATTCGACGGGTGCCCCAGGTCTCGCTTCTGAGACCTGGGAAAACAGACTCTCCCCCGGCCACTCGGCTACAAAACTCCAGCCATCTCCAACTCGCGCCGCAGGGCGTCCGCGCCCACGAAGCGGATAGCTGTCATCCCGACGGCTGCCGCAGCCTCGGTGTTCTCTTCCCGGTCGTCGATCAACAGGACCCGCTCGGCCGGCCGGCACAGCAGGTCCAATGCCCGCTCGTAGATGGCCCGATCGGGCTTGCGCAGCCCAAGATAACAGGAGCTGAGCGCCACCCGGAAATGGTGGCACAGGCCAAAGTGCCGGAAACGATACTCATTTGTCTCGCGGGCTTCATTGTTCAGCGCACCCAGCATGTACTTATCCGATGCCGCAAGTTCGCCAAGGATTCCCAGCGCGCCATTGGGCAGCAGCCGGGACTGGGCGCAGATGGCGGAGAAAAACTGTTCGTAAGTGAAACTGCGCGGCTCGCAGAAGACGGTCGCGTCCAGGTAGGACTCGACGGAGAGGTCGCCCCGCTCCCAGGCGCGATAAGGCTCCGGATGGCGGGCCTCGAAGGCGGCGCGGTCGAGGTGGAACTTAGCGAGCACCAGCGCGCGCTCGCGCTGATCCCAGCCGTTGGTGAGCAGCACTCCGCCCACATCGAAGAGAATCACGTCGAAGGGGAACATCGGCGCCTCGGCTTTGCGCTTGCGCGCTGTTGATTTCTGGATCGTCTGGCCTATGCGTGAAGGGTAAGGGCTTTACAGGCTGCGGAAAAGCTCCTGTCTTGTATCAGGGCTCGGCTAAAGCCGAGCCCTCTCAAAACGCATGGCGTTTGAGCAGGCTTTACGACCGGTTCCTGGAACCATCTCCGCACTGGTACTTGGCCTCGATGGCCAGCACTTTGTTGAAGCGGCGCACAAAGCGTTCTTCCGTGGCGACGAACCTGGCGCCGACAAAGGCATCCACGCACTCGAAGGCCAGCGCCGGGCCGATGATGCGCGCGCCCAGAACGATCACGTTCATGTCGTCGTGCTCCACGCCCTGGTGGGCCGAATAGGTGTCGTGGCACATGCCGGCGCGCACCCCCGGCATCTTGTTGGCGGCCACGCACACGCCCACGCCCGAGCCGCAGATGAGCACTCCGCGCGGCGCATCGCCCCGCTTGAGCGCCAGGCCCACCTTCTCTGCAAAGTCGGGATAATCCGAGGGCTCGGTGTTGTAGGCCCCCAGGTCGATCACTTCGTGGCCGGCTTGGGCCAGGTGGGCGCGCACCTCCTCTTTCAGAGGAAATCCCGCATGGTCGGATGCGATGACGAGTTTCAAAGCGAAGTCCTTTCGAGTTGGGGGGACGGGGAACAGGGAACAGGGTCGAGCTTAATGGTTTCCCACCCTTGCGCCAGAAAAAAGACGCAAGGATGGGGCACGGAGCTTTTGTGCGAGAGTCAGGGGTCGGCTGGCACTGCTTTCTGTTCCCTACTCCCTACTCCCTATTCGCTGCTATCTCCCTACTTCACCAGTTTCTTGGCGCGGGCCGCAATGCTGTCCGCCCCGAAGCCCAGTTCGGCCAGCACCTTCGGGCCCGGCGCCGAAGCGCCAAAGCGATCCAGGCCGATGACATCGCCGTCCAGGCCCACATACTTCCACCAGCCCAGCGTGGAACCGGCCTCGACCGCCAGCTTGGCCACGCCCGCCGGCAGCACGCTGGCCTTGTACCCGGCCGATTGCTCCTCGAAGATCTTCCAACTGGGGAAGCTGACCACCCGCGCCCGGATGCCTTCGGCGGCCAGCAGCTTGGCGGCCTCAAGCACCGCCCACACTTCGGAACCGGTGGCCAGCAGCACGATCTGCGGGACCGCGGCGTCTTCCAGCACATAGGCGCCCTTGCTGACGCCGGCATACACGTCGTGCGCCGCCGGGTCGATCACCGGCAGGTTCTGCCGGCTGAGGGCAAAGAAGCTGGGCCCCTTGCGTTCCAGGGCCAGCCGCCAGGCCGCGGCGGTCTCGTTGGCGTCGGCCGGGCGGAAGTCGGTGAGGCCAGGAATGGCGCGCAAACCGAGCAGTTGCTCGACCGGCTGGTGGGTGGGGCCGTCTTCGCCCAGGGCGATCGAGTCATGGGTAAAGACGAACAATGACTGCGTCTGCATGAGCGCCGCCAGGCGGATGGCCGGCTTGGCGTAGTCGGAAAACACGAAGAACGTGGAGCCGAAGGGGATGAGTCCGCCGTGGGCGGCCATTCCGTTCACCGCGGCGCACATGCCGAACTCGCGCACGCCGAAGAAGACGTTGCGGCCGGCCGGGTCCTCATGGAAGTTGGCGCCCGGCTTGAAGATGGTCTTGGTGGAGCCGGTCAGATCGGCGGCTCCTCCGAACAGCTCCGGCACCTGCTCCGCCAGGGCGTTCATGACCACGCCGCCGGCATTGCGGGTGGCCTGGGGCTTGTCTGGCGCAAAGCTGGGAATGGCCTGCTCCCAACCGGCCTTCAGCACGCCCTTCTGGGTGCGCTCGAACTCGGCAGCCAGTTCAGGGAAGGCCGCCGCATAGGCGGCAAACAGCCTGGTCCACGCCGACTCGAGCTCCGCGCCTCGCTGCTGTGCCTGGCGCCAGTTGGCCAGGGCATTCTCTGGAAGGTAAAAGCTCTGGTCCTCGGGAAAGCCGAAGAACTTCTTGGTGGCCGCCACGTCGGCCGCACCCAGCGGCTCACCGTGGCTCTTGTTGCTGCCCGCCTTGGGGCTTCCGTAGCCGATCACGGTGCGCACGGCGATGATGGACGGCTTGCCGGTCTCCGCCTTGGCCGCCGCAATGGCCGCCTCGATGGCCTGGATGTCGTTGCCGTCCGCCACCCGCTGCACATGCCAGTGGTAGGCCTCGAAGCGCTTCAGCGCGTCCTCGGTGTAGCTCAGGCTGGTGGGGCCGTCCAGCGAGATCAAATTGTCGTCGTAGAGGTAGATCAGCTTGCCCAGCCCGAGCGTGCCGGCCAGCGAAGCCGCCTCGTGCGAGACGCCTTCCATCAGGTCGCCGTCCCCCAGCAGCGCATAGGTGTAGTGATCCACCACGTCGAAGCCGGGGCGGTTATAGACCGCGGCCAGGTGCTTTTCCGCTATCGCCATGCCCACGGCCATGGCCATGCCCTGGCCCAGCGGGCCGGTGGTCACTTCCACACCGTCGGTGTCACCGCGCTCGGGGTGCCCCGGCGTGCGCGAGTGCCACTGCCGGAAGCTCTTCAGGTCGTCCAGCGTCACACCGTAGCCGGAGAGAAACAGCGTGGAATAGAGCAGCGCGGAAGCATGCCCATTGGACAGCACGAAGCGGTCCCGGTCCGCCCACTTGGAGTGGGCCGGATTGTGCTTGAGCAGCTTGTGAAACAGCAGGTAGGCGATGGGCGCACAGCCCAGCGGAGCACCGGGATGGCCGCTGTTGGCCTTCTCCACGGTGTCGACGGCAAGCAACCGCAACGTGTCGATGGACAGTTGGTCGAGAGAGAGTTCCGCGAGGCTGGAGGTCATGTTCTTTGAGGTATCCTTTCGTTCCGGCGCAAAATGTCCAAGTAAACCCATTTACTCGGACCAAATCTTTATTTTCCATTGTATCCAAAATGGATCGTTACGCACCGGCCAATGGTGACTTTATGATAGCCGACCGCCCAATTGCCAAGTTTCCCGAACCCTGGCCGTCCCTTTCCGCATCCATCCAAGTAGAGGGCCATGCCGCCGGGTGCGAAGATTGCGCTTCAGCCCGCCGCCGTGCAGCCCGTTTGCTTCTGACGGCAGGACTCTGCCCAAACCATGCAATTCGGAACGAAGGAGATTTCCCCAATGGCTTACGAGCTGGCACCGCTTCCCTACGACTACGCCGCGCTGGAACCGTTCATCGACGCAGAGACCATGCACCTGCACCACGACAAACACCACCAGGCCTATGTGAACAACACCAACGCCCTGCTGGCCAACCACCCCGAGTTGGCCGCCAAGCCCATCGACGAGTTGATCCGCGACCTGGCGCAGGTTCCCGAGGAGATTCGCACCGGAGTGCGCAATAATGCCGGCGGCCACGCCAACCACACCGCTTTCTGGCATCTGATGGGCCCGGTGGGCTCCGCCGGAGTGGGCGGAGCGCCCATCGGCCCCATCGCCGAGCAGATCGCCGCCGATTTCGGTGACTTTGAAGCCTTCAAGAAGACCTTCAACGAGACTACCGCCAAGCAGTTCGGCTCCGGCTGGGGCTGGTTGATCTTCACCGGCGGCAAGCTCAAGGTGATCAGCACCGCCAACCAGGACTCGCCTCTCACCCAGGGCATCTATCCCATCCTGTTCAACGACGTCTGGGAGCACGCCTACTACCTCAAGTACCAGAACCGCCGCCCGGAATATCTGGCCGCCTGGTGGAACGTGGTCAACTGGGCTGAAGTGAACCGCCGCTTCGCCGTGGCCAAGGCGTAAAGGCAGGGAACAGGGAGCAGGGAACAGGGAGCAGGGAACAGAAAAGCCCGCCTGCGCGGATTCCCTAATTCGTGTGCGCCTCGACGAGGAGGAATGCCTTGTCGAGGCGCATTTTTCTGTTGATTTGTGCCGAACGCAATGCAGTCCCGTGCCCCATCCTTTTCGCGCCTTTGCGAAAAGGGTGGGAAAACAGGGGCGGCTTCCCAGAATGTCTCGTTTTGAGACATGGGATTCCGGTGCGGCGGTATTCTGGGCATAGGGGCGACTACCGGATGGAAATCGATACAGAAGATATTGCTCAACAATTTGGCAGCGACAACTACGCCGGCATCTGCCCGGAGGCCTGGGCGGCGATGGAAAGCGCGAACCGCGGATGCGCTTCCTCCTACGGGGACGACCCGTGGACGGCGCTGGCCTCAAATGCCTTTCGGGAACTGTTTGAAACCGATTGCGACGTCTTTCTGGTTTTCAACGGCACCGCGGCCAATTCGCTTGCCCTGGCGTCGCTTTGCCAGTCGTATCACAGCGTGATCTGCAGCGACCAGGCGCATGTGGAGACGGACGAGTGCGGCGCGCCAGAGTTCTTCTCCAACGGGTCAAAGCTGCTGGCGGCGCACTCCGTGGATGGCAAGCTGACGCCCAGCTCCATCCATGAGCTGGCCACCAAGCGGAAAGACATTCACTATCCCAAGCCGCGGGTGGTGACCATCACCCAGCCCACGGAAACCGG